>OODT01000004.1_pt1 | contig 369945 bp, 317 predicted proteins | sample 1671841 | NCBI WGS metagenome assembly OODT01 (sample SAMN06348198, study PRJEB24527) | human gut metagenome | biome: human gut; feature: ankylosing spondylitis patient; material: feces | host: Homo sapiens | place: China | collected 2015-10 | reverse complement strand
CCTTGCGGATAAGCTCTGCCAGTCCATTAAGAAACTCTGTGATTTTACCCGGCTTTCGTTTTATCACGTCCTCATGCTTTTGGTGGCAGTCGCCTATCCTGATATTGAAAAGCCATTCAAAGGCTTTGGATAAATCCACCAAGTAGGCGGGTTTGCCGTTCTGATATACGATGTCTTTGGAAAGGAACAGACCGCTTACCATTTCCATGATGTTGATAAGGGTTGTCTTGTCGGCAAGAAAGAGAGGGGAAAGGGCTTGTTTATCGGTGTGTTGCCGCAACTGTTCCGGGTACTTGATGCGCCATTCGATAAGGCGTATTTCGGTGTTTAACAGCCCTATCGCTTCATCAATTAGATGCAGATAGGGCATTTTTTTCTTGCTCAAACCATACACGGTACGATTTGAGGCGGTGCAAGCCAAAGGAAAAATAACGCAGTAATACGCTATAATCCTGTTCGTTGATGCTGAAATCGGCTACATGCGTAGCCAATTCTTCGATAGCTTCTGTAAGTTCTGATGCAGAAACTTTGCGCTGCGAGCATTCCGATAGTAATCGGAAAAATCTCTGTCCTAATAACTGTTTTACCATAATTACAATATAAGTTTAATGCTATTTATAGGTCATCCACCATTTATTAAATAATCACTTGTTTGTTTTTATTAATGTAACTTCACCGATTATGGGTGTCAGTAAGTTAAATCTATCATCTTGAATTATTGTTAATTCATTTTGCAACGGTTCATCCCAACGATGCCTTGCCAACGCATATTTTGAATGATGCACGGTGATGATATTCTTTGCTTTCAAATCCTTAGCTACTTGTGCCAACTGTACGGGCATTGTGTGAATGTATTTCCAATCTTCATTGTATTGTCCGTTTTCAAGTATAGCTAAGTCGATGTTGGGATATTGTTTGCCGATTTCCTTGAAATGCCTGTCATATCCACCGTCGCCACCGATATATACTTTCAGTGAGGGAGTATCTATCAGAAAGGAAGCCCAAAGTGTTTGATTGGCTTTCAGGCTTCTGCCGGAGAAGTGCCGAGTAGGTAAACAATGCACCGTAAAGCCATTGCTTGGTGTTACATTTTCCTTCCAGTCCAGTTCCACGAGTTGCTTTTTGTCATACCCCCAGCACTCAAAATGTTCTCCTACACCCAAAGGACAGATAACTTTACCTACACGTTCTTTCAATGCTACAACAGTCCGATACTCCAAATGGTCGTAATGGTCGTGGGATACAATCAGATAGTCAATTTCGGGCATATCTTCCGGCTTATAGATATCAGTACCCTTAAAAGGTTTATATAACCAAGATACGGGTGAAGCAGCGTAAAATACCGGGTCTACCAATATCCGTTTACCTGAGATTTGGAGCAGATAAGAAGAATGCCCGAACCATATCATCAAATCTTTGTCTTTGGGAAGATTCTGTAAATCGGTTTTTATGGTAGCAACAGGAGTGTCGGGATGAATATTCATTTTGTTACCCAAGAGAAAACCGAATAGTGTCTGCCAACGATTTCCTTTTCCGGTCATTAATTCGGTGGGGGACTGATTGCGAAATTCTCCATTCCGATAATTGGGTGACTGTTTGATACGTTCCAATCTTTCACCTTGCGGCAAACGTCCGAAACTCGGTTGATGCAGGAATAATATTGTTCCTATAACCAAAGCGGCAATAATTGAAGTGATAATTATAATCATTTTCTTATGGTTCATTGTAAAAATCAAACACCTTTGGTTAGACTTATATTCTGATTTGTAAACTGTTCGGGGGCTTTTACTATCTTCATGACAAAGTGTGCGATGCTTTTTCGTGATATATCACGTCCTAATTCGGGTTCTCCTTTGTATGTAATCTGATATGAAATTTCATCATCATAAGTAAATCTACCCGGACGTAATATCGTATAGTCCAGTCCTGAATTTTCCACGATGTCCGCCAGCTTACGATGTCGCCGAAACATTGGTTTCATCACTGTAAGCATTATAGAATTCAAGAATCCCGGAGCATCTTTCTTTCCGCAAAGGGTCGCTTTCCATGATGCGCCGTAAATGCCCATTGAACTGATTGCGATAATTTTTTTTACATCCGTCTCTTTCATGGCTTTTATGATATTCTTCACCATTGCATCTAAATTTCCCGACAACCCGAAATAGACAATATCTTGTCCTTTCAGTGCATCCTTCACATTTTTGTAATTCATTACATCACCCTCTATGATACGATGCTTTTCTTTTTGTTCCTTACTTAATTTCAAGCTATTGCGGACAAATAAAGTAAGCCTTACATCGTTTAACGTTTCCAATGCTTTAATGATGTAATTCCCAATACTACCAGTAACTCCAAATAAAATAACATGTTTCATATTTCTGATTTTCAATTTAATGGTAAGCTTCTTCCCTTATTATAGGCATCAAGCATTATGGACGAACCCTTTACATCACCTTTTTGCGCCATTCCGTAAGCGTGGATGATACCCCCGTTTACAGCTTTTTCAAAACAACCGATATAATTGAGATAGCAGGTTTCTATCGTTTCATAATATTTATGTTCAGGCGCACCACCGGACGTAATCAGATAAAAGGTTTTGCCTGTCATCCTTTTTTCAATGGAAAAGCTTCTATCAAGTAGCGTCTTTAATAACCCGGTAAAACTATAAAAATAAACTGGAGAAGCTAATACAATATAATCGGCATCTAACATCTTTTGTAGAATTGAAGTAGCATCATCTTTGCGGATGCAATTACTCCCGTTGCTTTGGCATTTTCTACACCCAATGCAACACTTTATTTCCTTGTCGTGCAAATATACTTTTTCGGTTTGCAAACCGACACTTTCCGCACCGTTCATAAACTCATTACTAAGCAAATCGGTGTTTCCGTTTTTTCTTGCACTTCCCTCTAATATTAAAACTTTCTTCGGCATATTACAGGCTGTTTTTATAGATTGTTATAACGTCATTTTTAGTCAAAGGAACATAGGCATAAAGAAGTCCTTCTGTTTCTACGGCGTGATTTGCCATTTCTTCAAAGTGTTCGCAGCCAATTCCTAATTCGGATAATGTCATAGGTATTCCGATACTCTTGAAAAAGCGTTCTGTGGCAATAATTCCTTGATTTGCCATTTCGTACTTATCATCGGAACAAGCAATATCCCATATATTTTGTGCAAAACGAGCAAAGCGTTCTACTGTCGCATCGCTTAACACATGGCGCATCCAACGTGGAGTAAGTATGGCAAGCCCGACCCCATGTATAATATCGTAATAAGCACTCAGTTCATGTTCCATACCATGAACACCGAACGGACAGAGCTTATTTCCATTACAGAGTGTGGCGTTATCGGCTATTGCGCTGCCCCAAAGCAATTGTGCCCGTGCTTCGTAGTTCTCCGGTTCTGCCATAGCTATTGGAGTGTATTTGATAATAGTTTTTATGACACTTTCAACCAATAAATCTCCCATGAATGTACTTTGCGGTACAAAATATTGTTCAAACAAGTGTGAGAGAATATCTGCTGCACCTGCCGCTGTTTGTGCAGCCGGAACGGAAAATGTATAGGTAGGGTCTATTATGGCTACTTTCGGCATGATGTTAGGTGAGAAGAAAGAGCGTTTCTCGTTAGTGGCAAGGTTGGAAATGACAGCTCCTGCATCTGTTTCACTTCCTGTTGCCGCTATGGTGGGAATGGCACAAATAGGCAGTGCTTCAGAGACAGGCATGCGATTTATAATCATTTGCCAAGCATCTATTTCCGTACAAGAAGCGGCTGCAATGACTTTTGAACAATCAATGACGCTGCCACCGCCAACAGCCAAAATAATGTCAATGCTTTGTTGCTTGCATATTCTTACCCCCTCATAAACATTTTCTATTCGGGGATTAGGGGCAATGCCGCCTAATTCATGAATTTCATATTGGGCAAGCAGGGATTTGATTGTTTCATATATTCCTGTCCGTTTGATACTGCCACCCCCATAAACTAATAATACTCTTTTCCCGTAGCTGCTTACAATATTAGGTAAGTTTTCTATTTGGTCTTTACCAAATAATACGTTTGTACTGATACAAAATTGAAAATTCTCCATTGATTTATCCGTTTTTAATTACGCTGCAAAGTTAAAACGGAAGCCGCAGGCGTTGGTTTCGTCTGCGGCTCAAATCAGTTTATTGAAAAGCTCAATCTGCAAGTTGTTGTGGAGAACTCCCATATTGTTTCTTGAAAGCTGTCGAAAAGTGAGAAAGGCTTTTGAAACCAAGTTTTAGATAGATGTCAGATGCTTTCTGCCCCTCTTTTATTTCTTGATAAGCCACTTCCAAACGCTTTTGCATAATCCACTTTTGCGGAGGAAGCGAACTTATTTTTTGAAAGTCACGTTTGAATGCCGCCAAACTTCTTCCTGTAAAAAGCGCAATATCACTGATCGAGAGTTCATACATATAGTTATCATTCATAAACTCCCAAATATCTATTTTCCATGGTTCTATAAAGTCAAACAGGGTGGTACAAAGATTTTCGTCAATGTTCAGTAGGTCTATTAGTCCCTCTTGTTGTTTCAGTTTCATCAGTTCTTCCGTAGGCTTGACAGAAGATTCGAGAAAAGGAATTAATGAATAAAACAGGCTTTTAATAGCCATTGTATCAGGTAGTTTCAACCAGTTGGGAATATTTTCTTTGCTTTTGTCTAAAGGCAATTTTTTTTCATACTCTTGATAGAATTTGCGCAGAAACTTCCTGTCAAACACCAAGAAAATTGCTTTGAATTGTTCATCTTCTGCTGATTGCCTTGCTATATTTACTTTATGGTTTTTAGGAAGAAATACACATTCACCGGGAGATACAACCTCTTTATTTGTTCCACTTTCTATCAACAACTCTCCTGAATAAACATAAACCAGCATATGGTCTTTTACCATATGCTGACAAGTCTGCCTACTATTAAAATGAAAACAGAGGAATACATTTGAATAATTCAATCTTAATGTACCTTTTTCAGTTTGTACCATAATCTATACTTATAATACTACAAAAATAGATGTTCTTTGATTTTGTACAAAACAGAATGATGATTTTTGTCACGTGTGTGTTTGGATAATGAATTAAAAAGAAACTTTTGAGAATCTCGTTTAGTTTGTTTTTTCTATATATCCAAAACGAACTAAGATAATGTAACATTTAAAAATATACTAAATGCTAAAAAAACTTCTTGGATATATTGATAATTCCAAATAAATATCTACCTTTGCACGCAGAAATCGAACCTAAGACACAAAATTGTGTTGAACGGTGCAAAGTTGTGAAAACCTTATTCAAGGGACTAACATCGTAATAAAGATATAACTTATTGAGAAATAGTGCTATACAAGCCGACTTTCGGTTGCTGGTGGCACCACTTAGAAGAAAAGCAAAAGCAGTAAAATCCTGATTTCCAAACGAAATCGGGATTTTTTGTTTTCCGCAGGAACGCAAAAAACGGCAGAATATTACCGTTTCCGGTGTTCCAATCGGTGGAGCAAGAAAGGTGGAGCGCGAATCTCCACCGAACAAGATTATTTCTCTCTGATTTGCAATATTTTGCGTATCAAGAAAGCGTGCATGGTTTCCTACTTTTGTCCAACGAAAAAACTGTAGGAACATGAAACGAAACTCATTCAATGTGCTTTTTCTTTATCAAGAAAGCCAAACTGCTGAAAAACGGGGAAGCCTCCGTGTGTATGCGCATCACCGTGAACGGTGCGCGAGTGGAAAACAATATCCGCATGAGCATTGAGCCTGCCCTCTGGAATCAGGCAAAGGAATGCGCCAAGGGCAAGAGCCGCAAGGCTTGTGAACTCAACCTCTATATCGAACAAGCCAAAATCAAGTTGCGCAAGCTGTTCGATGAGCTGGAAGAGCGGAATCATCCCGTCACAGCCCAAATTTTACAAGAGAAGTTCTTCGGAGTTAACAAGGACGTGAAGGAAGTCCGCACGCTCATCAAAACCATACAGGAACATAATGACCAATGCCGTGAACTTGTAGGCAAGGACTATGCGCTGATTACCGTCCGCCGTTATGAAAGTTGCAAACGCTATCTGGCGGAACTTATCAGACTGAAATACGATAAGGAGGATTTGCCATTGTCGGAAGTCAATGGTGAGTTGATACGAGCCTTTGAGTTTTACTTGAAGACGGAAAAGGAGTGCCAACAGAATACGGTCATCCGCTATATGAAGTGCCTGAAGAAGATAACCAATCTCGCACTTGCCAACGAATGGATTACCAAAGACCCGTTTATCGGTATCAAGTTCCACGAGAAGGAAGTAATCCGTGAATTTCTGACCTTGGATGAACTGCACCGTATCTACAACAAGGAGTTTTCCCTTGACAGGATTACAGTTGTGCGAGATGTTTTCATCTTTGCATCGTTCACTGGGTTGGCGTTCATAGATGTGCAACAGCTATCTGCCGAACATATCGTTCAAGATAACAATGGCAATTATTGGATTCGCAAGCCTCGCCAAAAGACGAAGAATATGTGCAACATTCCCTTGCTCGATATTCCGATGCAGATTTTGGAGAAATACAAAAGCCATCCTACTTGCCAAAAGAAAAACGTATTGCTCCCTGTCCCCTGCAATCAAAAGATGAACAGTTATCTGAAAGAGATTGCCGATTTGTGTGGTATTTCAAAGTGCTTGACCACGCACGTTGCCCGGCACTCGTATGCGACCTCTGTGTGCCTCGCCAATGGCGTAAGCATTGAAAATGTGGCGAAAATGCTCGGTCATTCCAATATAAAGATGACGCAGCACTATGCTCGTGTGTTGGATTCTTCCATTCTCAAAGATATGATGAATGTGAAAAGTGCCTTATCAAAAAGTCTTTGATTATGGATAGAGGAGTAATTACCATCAGTGAAACAGGCGCAGTTACCATACCGACTGCCTCCGTGTGGATGACCAAGTTTGAGATAGCCGACCTGTTCGGGGTATTCTCGTGCGACATTCGTAAGGTGATTCATGCCATATATAAAGGCAGAGAGTTGGACGAATGTGATACAATGAAGTATGTCAAACAACCTGACGGCATCAGCTATGATGTTTATAACCTTGAAATGGCCATAGCCATTGCATTCAGGATATGCAGCAGAGAGAGTATCCGATTCCGGCAGTTTGTGATGAATGAAATCTGCGCTACCAAGAAAGGAAGCCCGGTCACGTTGTTCTTCTCTTGTGGCAAGAGCAGCAACCTATGGTATAGCTGAGGTTAATCCCGTCAGCCGCCCGTTCCCGATGCACGGATGCAAAGGTAGCGTGTGGCTCTGAAGGCATCGGCAAGGTCGGGCGGCGGAACCGTTTCGGGCAGAATCTTCCTCAAACGGGGTTGAGTGTATTCTACCCGAAAACCCTGCCACTGCCAGCCACACGCTTGAAAGGCATCCGGCAACGGAAACAAGCGACTGACGGGAAATCAGAAGAAATAGAGGAACGGCTTACAGACGAAGCTAAACATTGATGCTTCATCCGTAAGCCATTCCTTTTTATTGTACCATTGCTGCCGCAAACATAAGGCAGACGGCAAACTGCGCTCCTTCAAGAAAATCAGGTTGCCTTCAGTCGGTAGGCAGATTGGTAGCCGTCAGCCAGCATCCTTTCGATGTCGGATTCACGGTAGAGGATTTTACCTCCAAACTGGATGTAGGCAATACGCCCCTCGTTGCGATAGTCCTGAAGTGTCCGACGACTTACTTTCAACCGTGCCGACACCTCCTTGTCGGTGAAGAAACGCTCCCCGTTCAGTGTCGGGCGGTAGTTGGCGGTCAGATGCTCTACGTTGTTAAGCAGACGGTCAAGGCTGCCCATGAAGTGGATTATCCACTCGTTTTCTTTGTTAATCAGTTCGTTCATGTTACTCTGGATTTAGTGGGATTGATTTTCATTACTCCGTGTGACGATCGGATTGTGCTGCCGTTGTACTTATCTTCTTTCGCTTGCCTTCCACTGCTGGCATAATACGCTGCACGTCTTCGTGGCGATAATATATCTTGTGGTTGATTTGACTATACCCCAAAGTCCCGTTGTCTCTAAGCGTCTGTAATGTGCGTGGGCTGATGTTGAGCATCCGGCACACGTCTTGGTTGTCCATCCACTCGCTCATTTTCTTTTCGCCGTGCCTATGGCAGATGGTATCCATACGGCTGACGAAGCGGTCGAACTTGGCGACCAGTTCCTCAAAGGTCTTTCTCTCAATTGATACGATTTCCATATTGTCTTTCTTTTAGTTGTTACTGTTTCTTCTGCCGCAAAGGAATATATAATCTGGTTTCCTGCAATGGATTTTTCGGAAGTGGCAGCGTGTTGCGTCAATAGGTAGCCCTTGTCCGGGATGCCGTCTTTCCTTTAGCCGTTATCATTCCTTCTTCCGCAAAGAAATACATAATCCGGCATCCGGCAATGGTTTCAATCAAGTCTGGCAGCAAGTGGCATAGGGTGGTAGAGGTTGGCACAGGCATAGCTCACAGATTGCCCAATCCGTTCAGCCCTTAATTCCCATATTTAATAAGGAAGCCACAACCAAAATAAGGGCTTAATTCAAGATTGACCGTAATTGAGCCTTTCCCCTTTCGGTCATATATATCCGGCAAAACGGTGAAGTCCGCACCGCCTTGTCAACCGCCATAAAGCAAAACCATACAAAATTGCCCAAATGAATCCAAGTGCTTGACTGACTGCATTAAAGCACCTTACTTTGCTCCCGATAATCGGTCGAGGTGCTTACCAAGACCACAGTTAATAACTTAATCAATTTGTTTTTTTACAATGAAGAGAGAACCAAACATTACAGAGCAGCAGGCTCGTGAAATCGTGGAAAAGATGGGACGCAGGGAATCCTACACTCCCAAGTCGATGAATGACATCTACAGGCGTATCGGTCTAGAGCCGGATGAGCCGGAACAGCCCGGCAAGACCGTCACGGAAGAAACGGAGACCGCTATGGCGGATGAACCGTCAAGTGAGGCGGTCGGGGAAATTGCAATGCCGCAGAAGCGTGTCAGCTGCAAGCAGCGCAGGCTGTCGCTGGAGGAATACCGCGCCACCTATCTCCAAGTCCCCAAGATTGTCAACCGCAAGCCCGTGTTCGTCAGCGAGGAGGTGCGTGACGAACTGGACAGGATTGTCCGCTTCCTCGGAGGAAAGGGCATGAGCGCATCGGGGCTGATCGAGAACCTCGTCCGTCTGCACCTCGACACCTACCGGAATGACATCGAGCAGTGGCGCAAGCTCTGACGGAATTACAGAAAGTCGGTTGGGCTGGTGAATACACTTCATCGGCTTAACCGATACCCAAGATGAGTGACTACACTCGGAAACAAATCCGACAGTCGGAGGATTTTTGTGTCCTCAAAGACACAGCAAGATATATTTTCAGTTACCCGAATAATTCTAAGTAACTGAAAATGCTTTCACCGCCGTGGGCAGAATTATCCTCCGCAGTCGGATAATTTCGGGGTTCATTAATCAAAGATTAAACAATGGACAAGCCATAAAATTGAAAAAATAAGAAGCATGAAAAAGAAGAGCAAGTACGGGAGAAATCCCAAATTGAACCCGAAGACGCACTGCGTGATGGTGCGCTTCGACGATGTGGAATGGAACAGGTTCCTGACGATGTACGAGGAATCGAACGTGTATGCGAAAGCCGTCTTTCTCAAGGCGCACTTCTTCGGGCAGAAGTTCAAGGTGCTGAAGGTGGACAAGACGATGCTGGAATATTACACCAAGCTGTCGGACTTCCATGCCCAGTTCCGTTGCATCGGCACGAATTACAATCAGGTCGTAAAAGAGTTGCGCATCCACTTTTCGGAGAAGAAGGCAATGGCGTTGCTCTACAGGCTGGAGAAGTGTACCATTGACCTCGTGAAGCTGAGCCGGGAGATTGTGGAACTTTCAAGAGAGATGGAGAAGTGTTATCAATCCAAATCTGATTGATATGGCAAGTGTAAAAGTAAAGTTCAGACCTTCAACGACTACAGGCAAGGAAGGCACAATCTACTATCAGGTGATTCACAACCGTGTGGTCAGACAGATATATACCGACTATAAACTTTTCGCTTCGGAATGGCAGTCCCATTCCGAAGCGGTTATCCTGCATCGTGTTCCGAATAAGCAAGAGCGGAACAACTATCTACTTTCGATAACCTCACGCATCAGATGGGATAAGGACAGGTTAAACAAGATTATACAGGTCTTATCCCAATCCGGCACATTTGTGACGGATGATGTAGTCGTGCGCTTTCAAAACAACAGACAGGGACCATCGTTTAACAACTATATCCGCCAGCAGATTGCCAGATTGAAACGCTTGGGGAAGATACGCACCTCGGAAACCTATACGGCAGCACTGCGAAGTTTCAACGGTTTTATGAATGACAAGGAGGTCTTGTTTGACCAGATTAATTCAGACTTGATTGCGGAATATGAGGCTTATCTGAAAGGAAGAGGCAACTCGCCCAATACCGTGTCATTCTATATGCGAATACTGAAATCGGTCTATAACCGTGCCGTAGAAGAAGGACTGACCGAGCAACGGCATCCGTTCAAGTCTGTCTATACGGGAGTGGAGAAAACCTTGAAGCGAGCTATATCGCTCAACCACCTTAAACGTATCAAAGGGTTGGACTTGTCTTTGAAGCCTAACCTTGACTTTGCCCGTGATATGTTCCTGTTCTCTTTTTACACAAGGGGTATGTCGTTCATTGACATGGCTTATCTGAGGAAGAAAGACTTGCAGAACAGTATCCTTTCCTATCGCAGACGAAAGACGGGACAGCAGTTATTCATCAAATGGGAAAAATGTATGCAGGAGATTGTTGATAAATACCCCGTAAACGAAACGGAATACCTCCTGCCCATCATTATACAACGGGATGTGGATTATCGGAAGCAATACACCAATGAGCTTCATCGGGTAAATCATTTGTTGAAAAAAATAGGAAAACAGTTGGGCTTGTCGATACCATTAACGATGTATGTAGGACGGCACTCATGGGCAAGTGTCGCCAAGAGCCGTAATGTGCCTATTTCTGTAATCAGCGAGGGTATGGGGCATGATTCAGAGAACACCACACAGATTTATCTTGCATCACTTGATACTTCTGTGGTGGATAAAGCCAATAAGAAGATACTGGATTTGCTGTGAAACTGTGAATGTTTTGCAAATCAGTCCAACGCTTGCCAAGAGACGGATATTATAATTCAAAGTTACGCAAAATAATGATTATTAGGCCATAAAACGCTAAAAATCTTGTCTGTTGCAATATCTCTGTTTTGCGAAAGATCTTAGATGTTTTGCAAATTTGTCAACCAAAAGATAAAAGTTAGCTCACTATCAGCGAGATATAACAACTTGTCCGTCTCTTGGCAAGAGATGAAAATCTTGGTTGATAGTTATGGCTCGTATATACGATAATATTGAAATAAAATTTGAAGATGGTCTCAATGATATAATCAGCAATGTCGGCGTAAAACGTGTGGACTTTTGTGTTGGTTATTTTAATTTACGCGGATGGACAAAAGTAGTACACCAAGTGGAACATTTGGAAGGCGACTTTGTCGTTGAAGGTTCCGAGAGCATCCATCGAACCTGTCGGTTGCTCATTGGTATGTACCAACCTCCGGCAGAATTGGTGAAAATGCTATATGCCCAAGGAGACAACACTCCTGACGCGGACATGGTACAGAAGGTAAAACGGCAGATAGCACAGGATTTTCGCCATCAGCTCCTTATTGGCATACCCACAAAACAGGACGAATGGGCACTACGGCAACTTTCAGCACAACTCAAATCCAAGAAAGTGGTGGTGAAACTTTCTGTCCGTGAGCCGCTTCACGCTAAACTGTATCTTGCACATCGTCCCGAAGACCGCTCGAATCCCATTCAGGCGATAATGGGCAGCAGCAACCTCACTTATTCCGGGCTTACCAAGCAAGGGGAACTCAATGCCGAATTTGGCGACCGTGACCAAGCCGAGAAATTCAATACATGGTTCAATGACCGCTGGAACGACCGTTTCTGCGTGGATATTACCGAGGAACTTGTCAAAGCCATAGACGAAAGTTGGGCGGCCGAAAAACTGATTCCTCCTTACCATATTTATCTCAAAATAGCTTACCACCTCAGCGAAGAGGCACGTAATGGAATAAAGGAGTTTACATTGCCTCCGATATTCCAAAGAGAGCTTTTCGATTTCCAGCAGAACGCAGTCAAGATAGTCGCCCGTCATCTTAACAACGACAGACGACGCGGTGCAATGATTGGTGATGTGGTGGGTCTCGGCAAGACCATTACAGCCTGTGCCGTTGCCAAGATTTATGAAATGACTTATGCCACCAGCACCTTGATTATTTGCCCTGCCAATCTTCAGGAGATGTGGCGCAAGTATATCAGGAAATACGACCTCAAAGCGGAAGTCATGTCTATGTCGAAGGTGATGGATATCGACAATATGCGCTATTTCCGTCTGATAATCGTGGATGAAAGCCACAACCTTCGCAACGCGGGCAAACGATACAACCAAATCCGCCAACTTATCGAACGTCAGTCAAGCCGTGTTCTGCTTCTGACTGCGACTCCATACAATAAGCATTACAGCGACCTCAGCAACCAACTCCGACTTTTCATCAACGATGATCAAGACCTCGGTGTCCGCCCGGAGCGTTACATTGAAAGTCTGGGCGGAGAGCGCGGTTTTATGCAACGCCACGGTGATGTACATATCCGTACTATACGGGCTTTCAACCAAAGCGAGAATGTGGAAGACTGGAGCGAACTGATGAAGCTGTTTCTTGTTCGTCGGACACGCTCGTTTATCCGCGAGAATTTTGCCAAGACCGATGAAGCTAACGGTAGGAAGTATCTGGAATTTTCCAATGGCGCACGTTCCTATTTCCCCGACCGCGTTCCGAAGTCCATCAAGTTCAAGACCGAATCCGGCGACCAGTACACCCGTCTTTATTCAGAGGAAATGATTGCTCTTATGGAGGAACTCGCTCTTCCTCGATATGGTCTGAGCCTGTATATCAGCGAAAAGGAAGCGACCGATGCGCCCAAGCATATCTCCGCATTGATTGAAAACCTTTCTCGTGCCGGGTCAAGAATGATGGGATTCTGCAAATCGACATTCTTCAAACGCATGGATTCGAGCGGTTTTTCATTTCTTCTTACCCTCTATCGCCATGTGCTTCGTAACTGCGTTTACATTTATGCACTCGATAACAAGCTGCCTGTGCCTATCGGAGATGACAACAACCTGCCCGAAGATTACACGGAGGACGAGGATACCGGCACTGACATCTTCGGACGGCACGACTCTGACACCCCGGTTGATGCCTCGCTGAATATTCCCACTGACATGGCGGTGTATATGAAGAAAGCCGGAGAGTATTACAATGTCATTGCCAGTAAGTCCAACCTGTCATGGCTTGATGCCAGATACTTCAAGCGCACGCTCAAACAGAAACTTAAAAAGGATTGCGAGACCATTCTCTCTATGATTGCGCTATGTGGCAAATGGGAGCAGAAGCAGGACCAGAAACTCAATGAACTGGAAAGCCTGCTTCGCGGTGACGCTCATTGCAATGACAAAGTCGTGGTATTCACCCAGTTTTCCGACACGGCACGTTATATCTATTACCAGCTCCGCAAGCGTGGATTCACGAATATAGATTATGCCACAGGCGACCGGGACAATCCTACTGTCATTGTAGAGAGGTTCTCTCCGAACAGTAACGATGCGACAGGCAAATACACAACTGAGGAGCAGACCCGTATTCTCATCGCCACCGATGTGCTTTCCGAAGGTCATAACCTTCAGGATGCCCATGTCATCGTGAACTATGACCTGCCGTGGGCTATCATCCGCTTGATTCAACGTGCCGGACGTGTTGACCGTATCGGCCAGCAAGCCGAAAATATCTATTGCTATTCTTTCTTTCCTGCCGATGGCATTGAAGAAATCATCAACCTCCGCAGCCGCCTGAACGACCGCATCAATGCCAACGCCAATATCGTAGGCTCTGACGAGGTGTTTTTTGAAGGGAACGAACAGAACCTCAGGGATATGTTCAACGAGAAAGCGGGTGTACTTGACGATGCGGATGACGATAACGATGTTGACCTTGCATCACAGGCATTCCAGATATGGAGCAATGCAATTAAGGCTGATAAAAAACTGAAAGAGATTATTCCACAGATGCAGAATATGGTTTACTCAACACGCCTTGCCGATGAAAACGGTGTAGAGGGTGTTGTCACCTATGCTCGCACAGCCAATGACTTCGATGTGCTTACATGGCTTGACAAGGATGGTAATATCATATCGCAAAGCCAACAGCGCATACTTCAGGCTCTCGCTTGTCATCCAGAGACTCAGGCACAGCAACCTCTCGACAACCATCATGAACTTGTTGGTAAAGCTGTTGGGATTATCCGCGAACAGGCTGTCAGCAACATTGGCGGTATGCTTGGCAACCGTTTTTCCACACGCTACCGCATCGTGCAGCTTCTGGAACAATATTATGACCAAGGTGAAAACCTGTTCTTCAATGCAGACCGCCGCGAGGAATTGAAATATGCCATTGATGACATTTACAACTATCCACTTCAGGAAACCTCAAAGTTCCATCTTGGTCGTATGCTCAAACAAACAGGAAGGCAAGCCGATGATGATATTGTGGAATACGTGCTTGAACTCCGCCGTAATAACCAGCTTTGCATCATTGCAGATGAGGACATTAACGATAAGGAAAATCAGATAATCTGCTCTATGGGGCTTCGTAAAGAATAACATGCCATGAACAAACGTATATTTCAACAACTTCTCCTTGATGGAGATTTCAAGAAACTGTTCATCAGTGAATTGGGATGGAACAAATGGAAAGTCAGGGCTGAACTTCTGCCCATTGTCATTGACGGAACGGATTATCAGTTCCGCACCGTTGCCGACCGAAACGGATTGCAAGTCGTTGTGGCTGAGGTCAGCGAACTGCCCAAGGCATCGCTCGCCCGGAGAATTGACGCACAACTTCGCAAACAAGCTCAGGACTATATTGCCATCTACGTGCTTTGCAATAAGCCCGGACATCATCAATGGGTGATTCCTGTGAAAAATGTGGATAAGCGAGACATTGTAAGCATCGAGTACGAATCACCAGAAAAGACAGACTTCCTTTTCTCGAAGATGCAGGATTTGGAGTTTGACCCGGCTGAAAGGACAACAATTGTAGATGTAAAGGCGGCTGTCCACCACGCATTCTCCGTCAACGCAGAAAAGGTGACCAAGGATTTCTATGCTGGTTTCCGTAAGGAGCATAAGGCTTTTTCCAAGTTCATTACGGGCATAGATGATGAACTGGCTGAAAAGGACAATCGTAACAAGCTGTGGTATGCTTCGGTGATGCTTAACCGCCTGATGTTCTGTTATTTCATTCAGAAGAAAGGTTTTCTGAATAGTAACGTAAACTATCTTCGTGATAAGTTGGACTGGTGTCGCAAGGAGCGTGGCGAAGACCGTTTCTTCTCCACCTTTTATCGTGGCTTTCTAACTCGTCTCTTTTCTGATGGTCTGAACAACCCCAATCACGACCGGGAGTTTCTGCAACAGTTCGGACGCATCCCTTATCTGAATGGCGGTATGTTCGACAGCCACAAGATAGAGCGTGAATATACCGACATAGATATTGCCGATGAAGCCTTCATCTCGTTGTTTGCTTTCTTCGACAAGTGGCAGTGGCATCTTGATACCCGTGTCACCGCTTCAGGCAAGGACATCAATCCCGATGTACTCGGTTATATCTTCGAGCAGTATATCAATGACCGGGCGCAGATGGGAGCATATTACACCAAAGAGGACATCACCGAATATATCGGACGCAACACGATACTTCCTTTCCTTTTCGATAGAGTAGGCAAGGCTTCAAAGCCTATGGCGGAACTTTTTGCCCCTGACGGTTGGGTATGGCTTCAACTCCAACAAAGCGGAGACCGCTACATCTTTGATGCGGTGAAGCAAGGCTATACCCCTGACTGGCGCAATCGCATTCCTGAGAATATCGCCATCGGACTTGACACGACCAAGCCCGAGCTTTTGGAACGTCGCAAAGACTGGAACACAAAAACACCTGAGCCATTCGCCTTGCCTACGGAAATATGGCGCGAGACCATTGAACGGTTGCAGCGATGCGAGGATATACTGGATAAAATTCGTAAAGGGGAGATTGTGTCCATCAACGATTTTATCACCTACAACCTTGACATACGCCAATTTGCAGCAGACCTTATCAATGCTGATGACGCTCCGCAATCGTTCATTTACAACTTCTATGACGCTCTGCGTTCAGTGACTATCCTTGACCCGACTTGTGGCTCTGGTGCGTTCCTTTTTGCGGCAATGAATATCCTCGAACCGCTTTACTATGATTGCATCACACGGCTTGAAGGCATTGAGCGGAAATCGCCTGACACGCAAAAGGCACTTGACGAGATAAAGAGCAAGTATCGCTCAAACATCCATTATTTCATCTACAAGTCTATCATTCTCCGTAATCTGTACGGAGTGGACATCATGGCAGAGGCTACAGAAATAGCCAAGTTGCGACTGTTTCTTAAAATGGTGGCCGTGGTTGATGTGCAGCCGCTTGTCGACAATCTCGGTCTTGATCCGTTGCCGGATATTGACTTCAACATCCGCTGCGGCAACACTCTTGTGGGTTATGTCAATGCCGAAAGCATCGTAAAGGACCATGATGGGGATATGTTCGCAATACACGATTTTGAGGAAAATGTCGCGGCAGAAATGGACAAGGTGGCACGGATATTCAAGCTGTTCAAGCACTTGCAACTCACACAGGAATCGGAACATCACGAGGAGTTCATTGCTGCCAAACACCAGCTTCGAGACCTTCTGTCCTCACTCAACGATACTCTCAATCATCACCTTCACAACGCCACCGCATCGGGTATGCCATACGAAGAATGGCTCAATTCCCATCAGCCCTTCAACTGGGTTGCGGAGTTCTATGATATCATTCACGGAAATGGGGGATTTGATGTGATTATTGGAAACCCACCCTATGTGGAGTACAGCAAAATACGAAAAGAATATCAAGTTACAGGTATCAAATGTATTGATTCGGGAAACTTATATGCATACGTTATCGAGCGAACGCTCTCATTTTCTCACAAGGGAACGAGAAACGGGATGATTATACAAATGTCAGCTTTTTGCACACCACGTATGGCATCATTCCAAAAAATGTATTTTGAAAATGCCAAGTTCTCATCAATCGCATTCTTCGATGACAGACCTGGTAAACTTTTTGAGAATCTGCAACACATTCGCGTTGTCATTCCGATAATAGAGGTTGGAATGCCAACTTCTTTGACGGCAACTACTGGATATGTTAAGTTCTACTCTCATTGCCGTAATATCTTATTTCAAAACATTTCTTATTACCTTTCACAGTCTTCCCGTAAAGCGTTTTCTGTTTTAAAAATTCGAACAGCGATAGAAAATTCCATAGCAGAAAAAGTGTGGAGTATGTCAAAGACTATACAATGCTTTGAAAGTTGTTTACGCAACAATAATTACGTTTATTATGGGTATGGATATGGTTACTTTGGCAAAATCTTAAATAAGAAATCCTATTTTTGGGGTGAAAACGTAAAAGAGTCCACTGGTGATAAATACTATTTTATCAATGACGAATACGACAGAGATATATTTGTTGGGCTTTTGAATTCTAGCTTGTTTTATTGGTTTTACATCAATTTTTCCGATGGACACAATTTTACCAAGACTGTTATAGGTGCAATGCCTTTTGAATATGGCTCATGCCAACGTATTAAACAAGCTGTAGAAATTTTGATGCTCGATTTAGAGCAATGTAAAGGTAGAAAAGTTTGCAACTACAAATCTACAGGTAGAGTTGAATATGATGAATACTACCCAAAGTTGTCCAAAAGATATATTGATGAAATCGACAAGGTTCTTGCTAATCATTACGGATTTACAGATGAAGAACTTGATTTCATCATCAATTATGATATCAAGTATCGCATGGGTGATGAACTGAACAACGAGGAATAAATAATGGAACCACAGTATCTCGGAAATACGGACTTATTGACCTTGCACAAGGTGGGATTTCTCGCTTCGCGTAAGGTCAATCCAACTTCCGTGATACCAACAATCAACTGGGCGAACAAAGTAAGCCACGACCCAAATGTCGCAATAGTCAGTGGCTTCCAATCCACCCTCGAACGCGAAGTTCTTGACATAGCCCTCAAAGGCACATGTGGCATCATTTACGTCCTCAACCGCAGCCTCTATCGCCAAATACCACTCAATCTACGCCCGGCATTTGACTCAAACCGCATCCTCTTCATATCCCTAACATCGAAAAAAACAACTCGCCCTTCCGCCATAAACGCCAACATCCGTAATCACTATATTACAAACATTGCAGATGAGCTCACCTTTGCATCAGTTAATGAAGTTTCATCACTTCATCAACTGATACAAATAGATAAGTTTACCTTACTGCTCTAAGCCTTTATAAATAGGTATAACAAATCACACTTCAATACCGACTTGTGTTTGTATCCTAGCTTCAACTTCTTGATAAATTGAAAGTTGGGTTTCAGGCGCAACTTCCAAGGTCGCCATCAAGACATATTTTACAGGCATTGTCTATTTAGACTTTTTTTACAAAATCCCACGATTCTGCTAAATTCTGGGGTAGGAGGGCGACAACAACTCTAATCATCACGCACAAAGACATATTACGCCAACCCAATTCGCCAAATTATTTTCAATCTTGTTCTAAAAAAGGACGTATTGCTTCCGTTTTCGGGCGTTCTTATACCGTTTTCCCGACATCATGATTTGCACCACATCTCTTTACAGATGATTCCAGAATTCGTTGTACTTTGGAATCCGTTAAATACGGTTCCAATACAGGCCATCCTTTAACTACATATTTATCTACGGGAGTTACTTTTATGATTTTACTGAGATATGAAACTATTTCATTTTTATCTCCAATAATGCAAGCCGCTCCCAATTTTTCAAAATCGGAATATTCAATATACTTATTATCGAATATTTTTTCTTTAATTTTTTCTTTAATTTTTTCTTTAATTTTGTTTGTGGCACTTCGTTCGCATTTTAATCGTGCCCATTGATAATTGACCATTATAGCTCCATCTGTTAATTGTGGATTGTCGTAGTAAGGCTTCAATAAAGACAATACAGAGTTATAGTCCTCAGTTTTTAGAAGCGAGAATGCGTAAGAAACAACTTCGCTTTTAGTTGGAGATGTCGTAGCAAATCTATCCTGATACAAACTTACTAGTTCCTCATGATTATTCGTAAGACCATAATAATGTTCTTTGTATTCATCTTTATTGCCAAGTTTATCATAAAATTCCGTGAGCTGCTCATTTTTATTTTGATATGCTAAAATTGTCATGACTTGCTCGTTGGCCTTAGGATTATTTGGCAACGTTTTGAATATATCAAGAGCATCATCAAAATACTCTTGATCCATTAGTAATTTCCCCTTCAGAAATTTATAGTTATCAGAATATAAATATTCGTTTTCAAATAGCTCAAATGTTTCAAGCACCTTATTGAATTCATTATGACTATTATACCAATGTATTAGTTCAATGTAAATTTTTTCAATAAAACTCTCGTTATCTGCGCTTAAATAGAATTCCAAGGACTTTTTTATCAAGCTTTCACTCAGAAATTTAGATTTAGACAAACGTAGGATATAAAGCGTTTGTGGATGTAATTTGTATTTATCCACCACATCTTGACAAATAGAATCTAATTCTGCTTGCAGTTTTGCCCTGTTATCGTCATATACCAATTGAATATATCTTACACGATACGAGAATGCCATATTGTCAATATATGGAAATAGCTGTAGGCTTCTATTAATATTATCCTCTATAGTTTTTGCATCAGATTGGAAATCTTCTTGTTTAATTCTGTCTTCCCAAAAATCGAGCAATACCGAAATATAAGAATTAATGATATAATAATCATTATTAAATCTTTCACAAGCAAGTGATAGATATCCTAAAGACTGAATTGGGTTTGATGACCGATTAGCTGCAATTTCATAATAGCGTTCATTTGACGAATCTAAGCGAATTAACTCATTGAAGTATCTTTTTACATCATCATCTTTCATTTCTTTTTGAAGATCTGCTTCTAATTCTAAAAGTTCAAGTTTGAATCTGCTGTCATCTAACTCAAACACATTTTTTGCCTTCAATTTTTGGAGTACAGGTATTGGATGTCGCAATCCATATGCCTCTGAAACCAGATCGTTTAGTTCCTTTTGTTCTTCCGCAGATAATTTAGGAAAATGTAATCGCTTACGAGCTCGCCTGTTTACATTGTTTTTGGATTGATCTGCTTTTTGTTTCCTTATATACTCAAAAAAATCATTTGCAAAGTTATCTTCAAAATGGTCTTTGAGTTTTTTGCAATCTTCTGCCAAATAGGCATTTCCTAAATTCAATCTATTATTTTCTGTAAGTTCTTTTATAATATTTTCTTGATGGGCTCGGCTGAGGAAAGCATCATCTATAGGGAGTGCCCCCTGATTAAGATTGTGATTTATTTCAGCAAAAAGCTCATCGAAACCATCAATTTCTACAAAAAACACACGATCTCTCCAAAGAAGTTTTTTCAGCTCTGTACTAATACTTTTCTCGCCCTTTCTGATACACCAATATATACCATTCTTGAAATAATCTTCATGTTGGAGCAAATAAGTTAATATGTCCATAATAGAGCGGTCATTACCGGCATAACCTACTACAATTAACCCGAAATCCTTGGCAAATTCTTGAAATTTCATTTTCATATTCATTTCCAAGGACTCGGTTTCTCGGAGAGTAGTTTTTATGTCATCAAATAAATAGTCTCCGTGTAATTTAATAATTTTAGGACGAGTTGACGTTACACTTATTCCAGAAATCGATGAATCATGGGCGCAAACTATTGGTCTATTCTTCGAAAAACGATAAAATGCCTCATTTAATAAATCATCGAAATTGGTGGTAAAAACAGTATTGAAAAATCCTTGCTCAATAAGTTTCACTAAATATGCATATCCAATAGATGGAGTTTTACCTGAAACCTCATGTTCAACAAAAATACGACGATGACGTTGCAAGTCATAACGGTTCTCAAAAAGCGCTGAATAGGGATTGCTTTCCTCATACCAATCTGGAGCATTATTCAAAGAAAAGAATTCCTCGAGAGTCATATCTGAGTCTTTACCACTCTCTTGAAAGACTTCTTTTTTCCAGATTTCAATTAGATTTTGACCAGAGCGTATACCAGATGTTATTGATGCTCCAGACCCTAACAAAACCGAGTAGTTTGGAGTCTTGATACCAGTCCCATCGATATGTCCGGATGAGTTCCCTATAAATCTTATCAAATCAGAAACGGACTTACGCTTATGTGATAATTCTTGAAGTGTCATACATTCTTTTATTGAAGGTGAATTTACCAAGTTAATAGTTCGGGGTTGAGAAGAAAGTCAATCAATCCAATTGTTACAATTCCTTCTTCATTCCTTTTGGGGTTAATATAATCTTTGACGATAATGATTTTTTTGAAAGAATCGTCAATATTTAACAAGGAGGCAGATTCTTGTCGTTCTTTCGCGTCTGTGGGCATTATAAACGCTGATTGGATATAGTAACGCAGACTACCCTGGTTAGCTACAAAGTCCACTTCATATTGTTTACGAATTCTCTTTCCCTCTTTATTTATCGTGCGATATTCGACTACACCAACATCAACTTGAAAGCCACGAATTCTCAGTTCATTATATATAACATTTTCCATAATGTGATTCTCTTCCTGTTGTCTGAAGTCAAGAATTGCATTGCGAACTCCCACATCTGAAAAGTAATACTTTGACAGAGTATTTATGTACTTCTTTCCCTTGATATCATAACGTATGGCTTTTTCCGTAAGGAACGACTCACAGATATATGTCAAGTAGTTATCAATGGTCTTATTTGACAGTGATACGTTTTTAAGACTCTTGAAAGTATTTGCTAGTTTGTTGGGATTTGTCGGAGAACCGATAGCCGAAGCAAGAACTTGAATCAATTCTTTCAATTCCGGCTCACCTTTAAGTTTATACCGTTCAACGATGTCAGTGATATAAACAGTGGAATACAATTGTTTGAGGTAGTCGATTTTTTTCTTGGAAGTGTCCAACGACAATACATGAGGAAGTCCTCCGTATGTATAATAATCTACCCACGCTTCAATGGGATGCCGACTATCAACTGACATAAATTCCGAGAATGATAATGGATACACGTGAATATGGTCCCCTCTTCCTCTAAACTCTGTTATTATATCCGTTGACAAAAAGCGAGAATTACTTCCCGTTACATATACATCGGCATTCTCTACCTTAAGGTAACTATTGAGGACATCCTCAAATTCCGGCACATGCTGGACCTCATCAAGAAGGATGTAATACATCTTGTCATCCACCATCTTAGAATCAATGTGGGCAAGTATTGCATCCGGATCACGAAGACTAGCATTTCGCCTGTCTTCTAAATCAACTTTTATAATATGATCATCAGAAACTCCCTGTTCCTTTAGGTAATCATCAAACAAATTAAATAATAAATACGATTTACCGGATCGTCTCAATCCGGTAACAATCTTTATAAGCCCATTGTGTTTACTTGAGATGAGCTGATTCAGATAATAGTCACGTTTTATAATCATATCAATCTCCATTAAAATGGTCAGATGGTCAACTTTTTGGACTGCAAAAATAGTCATAATATTTGTTATTGACAAACGCTTGCTTCAAAAAAATGGCCAATAGGTCACTTTTTGGGAGCGAGTTATTAATTCTCCACATCTCACCGTCTTTCTTCGACATCACCGCGATTTCGTCGGCGATTTCATCGGAGGATAGCTTGATGTAGTCCAAGAAGGTCTTTTGGGGTTTGTGGTCGCTGACGTGCATCATCTGGATAATGGTGAATTTGTGGGATAGGTACATGTTGGTTACGCCGCTGTGCCGGGCGGTGTGGGTGGTCACGCTCAGAGCGCGTGTTATTATGGCCTCGCCTTTGTCATTCATTCGAAGTCCATCTTTCCCTATTTCACGTTGTTTCGCTGCTTCATAGTGAGTTTGGCGGGGATTTTAACGGCGAAGGTACGGTTTCAGATAAGTCTTTGAGAGAAATCAGGTGTCTATGCACGGGATGTGCAGATTTTTCAATGGAAAATAATAGGTCAAATGATTGAGTACGGTTTTAATCGTTTGATAATAGATGTTTTAAGTTCGTTTTTTGTCTTTACTGTTTTAACAATTCACCAATTAACGCAGGGCGGCGTGGAGTATGGGATTTTTGCTCGATTATAATTTTGTCAGCCTCCGGTTTGCCATCATATTTGATTAAATTTCGCAAAAGACCAACTCCTTCGCGATACGAGTTTCGGTCTGACGCACGCTGGAAGAATTTTCTGATAGCTATTGTGTATAGCTGGATTATCTCATCCTTATATAAGTCTTTCACTTCTTTAGGAAAATCATCTATATTGTAGTGGAAGGATTCTTTCGGAGGTATTTCATAAATCTGTCCCACATCTTCTCTTGCGTGTAAATGAATAACTGACGGCTATCGTCTCTTTTGCTGACAGATTCACTTATTAAAGTTTCAACATGCTTGTTCTATTGATTCAACGGAACAAGCGTTTTCATCTTCGAATACAGAAGCTGAAAGACAATAAATCAAACTAATTCACTATCTTTGTACCAAGAAATCATCCGCTGCAACGACACGCAAAACGCAGAAGTCCAACGGTGGAGCAATAGGAGGAGATTACTCTTGTGATGTTTTTTAAAAGTGATGATATACAGCTACTTGTGGATTTAGCACGATTCCTGGTGGCACCACTTTTCAAGAAAGAAAAACGATGTAAATCCCTGAATTTCAAAGGAATTCGGAGATTTTTCTTTTCCAAGAAATAGGCAAAATTTGTGGGATCAACGTAAAAATGATTCAGCATGTCGTTCTTCATCAAGCGTAGCAAACTGTTAAAAAACGGGGAAGCATCCGTGTGTGTGCGTGTCACTTATGACCGCCTATACGTGGAACTTCAACTAAAGCGGAGCATAAAAGTCCCACTTTGGCTGCAGGAAAAAGAGAAATCGACAGGCAAAGACCTAAATTCAGTAGAACTTAACTATTACATTGACGTCCTGCGTGTGAAATTCTATCAGATTTACAAAAACTTGGAACCGGAAGGAAAGATTATCTCCGCACGTGCCATAGTGAACCGTTATCAGGGAAAGGACGAAACTTTCAAAACATTGTATATTCAAGGAGCATAACGACAACTGTCGAAAGCTAATCGGAACGGACTATGCCAACATCACCGTAAGACATTACGATAATTGCCTTAAACATCTCATGAAACTGGTTAAACGTGACTACAAGGTAGATGATATGCTACTGCGTGAGGTAAACGGGGAACTGGTGTATATCCTTTTTGTCATGTTCCTTTCGGATAAAGTCTGCCAGTCCATTAAGAAACTCGGTCAGTTTGCCCGGCTTTCGCTTTATCACGTCCTCATGCTTTTGGTAACAATCGCCTATCTTGATATTGAACAGCCATTCAACCCCTTTGGATAAGTCCACCCAATAGGCAGGCTTTCCGTTCTGATATATGATGCTTTTGGAGAGGAACAGACCGCTTACCATTTCCATAATGTTGATAAGGGTTGTTTTGTCAGCGAGAAAAAGAGGGGAAAGGAATTGCTTATTAGCACGTTGTTGTAGTTGTTCCGTGTATTTGATACGCCATTCGATAAGGCGTATTTCGGTGTTTAGAAGTCCTATCGCTTCATCAATTAAATGCAAATAGGGCATTTTTTTCTTGCTCAAACCGCATACGGTACGATTTAAGACGATGTAAACCAAAGGAAAAATATCGGAGTAAAACGCTGTAATCCTGTTCGTTGATACCAAAATTGGCTACATGCATAGCCAATTCCTCAATAGCTTCTGCCAACTCGAAAACAGAAACTTTGCGCTGCGAGCATTCCGACAATAGCCGGAAAAATCTCTGTTCTAATAAATTTTTCATATCAGAATATTAAAGCCGCCAAATAAACAGCTTTAGATGAATGTTTAACAATAGATTTTATGAGATGCCTACAAAACTGGCATTTCAACCTTAGTAACCAGTTCTTCTTCTGAAGTTCCCGGCTTACTATAATAATATTCTATCGATGCTCCTGAAGATTTATAACCTTTAGCCGCAATCCATTCCTGCATCTCACGATACAAAGAAGCTAATTCAGTATAGTTCCCCTTATGTAAGCAAGATACTATTTTTCTGCCCGGAATGGTAATCGCTATTATGTTCCCCTTTCCACACAGGACTTTAGCTGATTTGAATCCAATAATCATGTGAATACCTTCTGACATGGATTCAAAATTAAGATATTCCACAAAAGGAACATCTGCCATTACAGCATTTTGTTCTTTAAACAACGTTTCTATTTCCATAAAGCTTCTGCCAATATCCATAGCTATTTCTTTTACAGTAGTACGTATTTCCACAACTAATGCATACGTTTCAGATTGTTGAAACAGTGCGATTTCTGAAATCTTTCCCATACTATATTATTTAATATCAGTGAATATTTTTTTCTTTAAGACAGGTATATATATGTCAGTTATCAATTCCGGTACATCTGTATCACATGGAGAATTTATATACACCTCAAAACTAAATGTGTTTTGGGGATAGTACTGACTATCAGGAAACCATTCTTCATAAATTATTCTATATAAATTACATAAGAAATCATAACTACCTATATGCCGGAATATAGCATATCGTCCATTAGGGATTTGTACAGTATTCAATTTGGCATCCGGTATATCATTCATAATTATACCTACATAGAAACGGCATTTATCTTCCGGTGTTATTGCCGGATTATCCAAACTTAGACTGACAAAGTTCGTGTGTTTTTTGTCTATCCTATTGAACCTTGCATAATACAACAGTTTATCCCATACCATCTTATATTGAAACTTATTTTCGTATGCTTTCCCCACTTCCAAACAAGAAACAAACATTTTATTAATCATTATTATTCTGGGAGTTAGCGATGTATGTGCATTTCGTCTTCGAGGTGTAAATATTTCTTTAAATAAGGATGTTGAAACTCCAAAATGCTTCTTGAATGCTTTTGCAATACTGTATTTGTTTTGATAACCTGCCAGTTCCGCTATCCGGGATAATGTATATTCGGTTGAAGTCAATAAGTGTGCAGCATATTCCAATCTAAGTCGTTGTATGTAATTTCCTATATTTTCACCGACAATAAATTTGAATACCCTTCTAAAATGATATTCTGACATTCCGCACTTTTGGCACAATGTAATTATATCAAAATCTTCAAACAGATGATTGCTAATATAATTAACTATACTTTGAATAGCTTGGTTATGAACATTCTTCGTATCTTGTTTTTGTTTCCACCGATTGAGTGTCGGCAGTCTTTTCTCCAATATCATTTTCAATTCTTCGGGAGAATAAACTGTATGGGCATACATATTGTATTTATTTACGTATTTAAGCCAAATATCAATCATCTCGTGCATCGACACGTCAACTGTATATTTCCCATCTTTCAGACAGTAGTAACAGAATGTATCGCTTTTAGAACCATCCAAATTAGTTCCCAGCCATTCTTCCATATCAAAACGAAGTGGCATACCGCAACTTTGACAATATCTCTTGCTCATTTTAAATTCAAAAGTATGATAATAAAGAAAAATACTTCTTTAAGATAATGATTTTCTGTTTGGTAGCCTTTTGATTTCTAAAAGGCGTTCTATATCACTAAACAATCCGGTATTTCTCAACTCAAACATAATCCACTTACCGTCATGATAAACAGTTGCTTCATCATACAATCTTTGTACTTCTTTTGAGAACAGTTCTCGTGACATTTCAAATTTATCACGTTCTCCTTTACCTAATATAACCATAAAGCCAAAGGAATTTTCTTTAGCGTATAAAGCACAGAGAGTTTTTCCACCTCTTCGATACTTATATTCATATTTCCATTTTCTCCCACCACTGTTCCACAATCGTTCCATCTCATACTTATGCTCAATTAAAAGACAAAGAGCATTCCATATTTGATAAAGTCCTTTTCCCATCAAAGACTCTATGGCTTCCAGAGTCGGTATTTGAAAGTCTTTTTCCATGATGAATTGTAATAACTTGATTGATAAGGCAAAAATAGCTTGTTTTTTATTTGTTCCGTTATCCAATATGGCTAATTTTGTAAAAGGCAAATTACGAATGCAACCCAATGATACGATTGAAGACAAATAAAATAAAACTCAATGAAGTTATACAGAACAAATAACTAACTTTGTATTCTAATTATTTGAGATTCATGCTGAATACAGAAAACATACAATCACTCATTGATAGCGGAGAGGGCTACAATGTAGAATTTAAAGTTCGTGTCCCTTCAAAGGTTCGTGAACTTACAGAGGAAATATGTGCTTTCGCCAATGCAGACGGAGGATATTTGCTTATTGGAGTAGATGATAACGGGCAAGTAATAGATACTAATTTAGAAAACGATAAGCGTTCTGCCATTCAAGGTTCTATCAGTGAAATATCTCCTGCACTCCACTGTGAATTGTATTCGGTAAATATTGGAGATAAAACTATTTGGGTGATTGATGTTCCGTCCGGCAAGGACAAACCTTATATATTTTCCGGTTCTATCTATGTGCGTGAGGGAGCGAACTCGCAGAAACTTCGCACAGCCGAAGAAATGCGCAGCTTCTTTCAGGAATGTAACAAAATCTTTTTTGACCATATACCCTGCCATTGGTTCAATATCTACACGGATGCAGACGAACAGATGATTAAGGATTTCCGAACAGAAGCCAAACTTAGTCCATCCACACCCGACAAACAAATATTTGAGAACTTGGAACTGTTTACCGAGAATGGAACGGCAAAGAACGGTGCAGCGATGTTCTTCGGAAAACAACCTGAACGAAAGTTTCCACATGCTGTTACAAGATGTGTTCTTTTCAAGGGAACGAATAAAGTCTATATTATAGATGATAAAACTTTCGGAGGTTCACTGTACCAACAATATCTACAGGCTATGTCTTGGCTGGAAAGCAAACTGCAAGTAGCTTATAAAATAGAAGGAGCAGGACCAAGAGAAGAAATTTGGGAAATACCTCTGACTGTATTTAAAGAAGCTATTATAAATGCCCTATCACACCGTGATTACTACGAACAAGGCGCAAGCATTATGATAGAAATGTTTGATGACCGGGTAGAGATTTCCAACCCCGGAGGACTTCTGCCTGTTGTTGCTAAAGATTTTGGACATAAAAGTATGACACGTAATCCGCTAATTTTCGGTTTATTTACCCGTATGCACTTGGTTGAAAGAGTTGCATCCGGTATTCCTCGTATGCAGGAAGCCATGAGAGAAGCGAATCTGCCCGAACCGGAATTTCATACGGAGGGGATGTTTACAGCGGTGTTCAAACGTAAAATCACTAACTCTGCCAACTATGACACAGTAAATGGCAGAGTAAATGACATAGTAAATGATACAATAAACGAGAATGAACAAGCTATTCTCAATCTGCTGGCAACCACTCCCGGTTTGAATGCTTCTGAAATCAGTAAGCATATCAACAAGAGTTTAAGAACGACTATGCGATATATCAAGGCTTTACAAGATAAAAACTTGATAGAGTTTAGAGGTGCGCCTAAAACCGGAGGATATTTTTTGAAAAACGAAACGTATGGGATATAAGAATAACGATTTAAAGAAAGGAGCTAAATTTGCTTTATTCGTATCTTCATATTTACCATTATTTATATTGGTAATACTCAGGCAACTTTCGGATAACTATAATTATCTCCACTGGGGAGGAATATCAATAAATAGTATTAAAATATTTCTATCTTTCTTTGGCTTATCAAGTGTACTAACTTTGGTCTCTATATTGGGAATTATCGGATTGTATAATACATTGAAAAATATTGAAGATATATCAGAAAATGGATTTAATGCGCAAATTATTGATATTAAGAATAAAAACAGTGAATCTATCGGATATATAGCAACTTATATAATTCCTTTTCTATTTCAAAGCCTTAATGGGTGGTATGAAGGGATTTCTATCTTATTTTTAATGGGTATTATATATAGGATATATATAAATTCATCAATGATATTAATAAATCCAATTCTTAGTTGTAAATATTCTATTTATGATATTGAGTATTCTAAGAACAAAAAAATTAAAAACGGATTTATCATATCAAAAGATAATTCGTTACAGGATGAAGATAAAATAAAATTATATGAAATAGGAAACAAGCTGTTTTTCGCAATAAACAAAGAATAAATATGATATTAGAAGATTTACTTGAGAGATTGGAGGATATAGAGGTTAGTGATACATATCTCTATTTTATAACGCGAGTTTTAAAACAGAATCAGAAAAAAAATAGCAAAGTTCTGGATAAATATCTTTTTAAAGTATATCAAGTTGATATAAATGATGAAATCCGTAATCATTTATATTCCTTGACGCAAGAACAATTATCGTATCTCATTAATAAAAAAACTGAGGTACATGAATATGATGTTATTACAGATGATACGCAACATTTGTTCACTTATTCTATGACAAATAAAGTAATGTCATTTGCAGATGTTGTTAATAACCAGTTAAAAGCAATTCCACCTAAAATCACAAGTCTTGAAGAAATAATTGAAAATGAAGAACTATGGGCTTATTGTGTAGGATTTCAAAACCAAGACGAAGATAATATTTTCACATTTCGGAAAATTCTTGCAGGAAAAGTCGCTATTGATGAAAAAGACAGTAACAATCGGAAATGGATTCCTAAGGCACTAAGAACTGTCTTCAATACCAAAAGCCAAAAATTAGAGTTGATACAAGGAGAAACCGTCAATCTTGACAAACAAGTAGATTGTTTATATTATAATGATATTTTCTATATCGCTAAGAAAACTCAATTTGAACAGATAGTTGGATTGGAAGAGGAATATAAAAAGCAAGCAAAAGAAGTTTTAACTCAACTTGAAGAAACTAAGATGATTACAGGTTTAGAGATTATCAACCAACAAATTGAATCTAATCCATCAATCCATAAAAAACTGGTTCGACTTACCAAAATCGGGAATTACAAAGGAATTGACACCAAAGCCATAAACAAAATGCAACGGATTTGCAAGAAATATGGTAATCAATTGAATGTTAAGGATGGAAAACTCCATATAGAATCAGAAAATGATATAGATTTAACATTAAAGATGTTAGCAGACTACTATAAAAAAGGAGAAGTTTCCGGAAAAGCATATGGGACATATGCTGGAAAAGAAATAAAAGAAGTAAAACCTATAGAAAAATAACAATTATCTTCTATCTTTGCATTCAGAAATCGTACCCAAGATACAAACTGATGTCGAACGGTACAAAGTTGTGAAAACCTTATTCAAGGGACTAACATCGTAATAAAGATATAACTTACTGAGAAATAGCGCATACAAACCGATTGTCGGTTGCTGGTGGCATCACTTAAAATAAAAAACGTTGTGAATCATCTTTCGCAACGTTTTTTATTTATCTCCACAAACTATATTAGTAACCTTTTTATGGTTCAAACTAGTACTTCAACAAAGTAGAAAATCCCGTAATAATCGAACTGAACTAAAGACATAACCTGAATTATATTTTTCTAACTGCTCACAGTCTGTCGATGCAGCCCATGCCGCTGACAAACACTGTATCTTTACGGAATAGCATGCCTCGATATCAGAAACCGCATCGCCTACATATATCATTTCATTCGACTTAAAGCCATAATATAATGATATGGCCTTCATTGCTTCTGATTTTCTGTTCTTTTCAGAAGAGCCGGTTTCTATTCGGTCAAAACACCCATCCATACCAAATTGTTTCAATGTAATATCACAACTTCTTATACCTTTCCCCGTAATAAGAACTACTATTACATTTCTTTCATGTAATTGCCCGATCAATGTTTTCATCCCTTCAAATGGCTTGGGACATAAAATGGCATGCATTTCTTCATAAATTACATAGAAATCATTTAATGCCTTCTCCCGACTATTACCGGAAACCACTTGATTGATCATACCTTCTTCATTTAATCCGAAGGTCCGCGCTATCTCGTCATCTGATAGTTCATGATCTACATAAGGAGTAGTCGCCTCTCTGAATGCTGCTAAACATAGCGGAATAGTATCTCCTATCGTACCATCCAGATCAAAAGCTACCAGCCGGATCATAATTTTCAGATTTATTGATTTGACGAATCACCCTACATGGGTTTCCAACAGCCAGACTGTTTGCAGGAACATTTTTGGTAACAACACTTCCGGCACCAATAACACTTCCCTTACCAATAGTAACCCCGGGCAATATAATAACTCCACCACCGATCCAGCAACCATCTTCAACAGTGACCGGAAGGGCAAATGTATGACGGACATATCGAACTCCCTCCGGTGCCTCAACAGGTGTTAACCGTTCATTCAAATCAACGGGATGCGTTGCCGTATAAATCTGGACATTAGGAGCAATCAGTACATTATTACCAACTGTAATCTTATTGCAATCGACAAACACACAGCCCATATTTACCGTAACATTATCACCAATATGAATATTACATCCATAATCGCAGAGAAAAGAATGTCCTACGGAAACCTCTGTTCCGATACTACCGAACATTTCTTTCAGAATTGCATATTTTTCTTCTTTTTGTTCATAAGACAGTGAATTGTATCTCATCAACAAACGGTGAGTTTTTCCTTTTAGTTCTAGAAAAACCGGAGCATGGCAATCATACCATTCACCAGCCAAGCATTTCTCCATCTCTGTTTTCATTCGTTCCCTCCCATGCGGATTTATAAGAAAGTAACAATTTCATCCTTGTCCTTTCGGGTAGTAAAGTGATCAGGTTGCTCTTGGATATATCCCAATGATACAATAGCTACCGGATATCTTTCGGACGACAGCCTGAAATTAGCTTTAAACAATTCCGGATCAAAGTTGCACACCCAACAACTTCCCAGCCCTATTTCGGCTGCGGCTAAACAGATATGCTCTGTAGCAATAGCAGCATCGATATCCGCATGATTTTTGTTATCGGATTTACGTACCCATGCTACCGATTTATCGGCACAAACAACAATGTATACCGGTGCCCGTGCGAACCATTCTCTATTATAACATTGCCGTAAATTCTGTTTTTGTTCTTCACTGACCACCACCATGAAATGCCAAGGCTGATAATTAACTGCAGAAGGAGCTAAACGGGCACATTCAATGATATAGTCGATTTTATCCTGTTCGACCCTGTCTGACTTATAATTTCTCACCGAGAAACGTTTTTTTGTAAGTTCTAAAAAGTTCATATCCTATCAATTTTTTATATTTAAAGCAAAGTTATACCATTTCCAGATCTATTATTATGTATTACTTTTCGTTATATCGGTAAAATTACGTTTTTTAGACTATATTTGTCTTATGAAAAGAGAAAACTTACATCAACCGTTTGAGATTAGTTTCAGTGAGTTTGACGAGTCAATGCTAAAAGAACACGACCATACTTTTTTTGAGTTGGTCTACATCTTATCGGGTACAGGTATCCAATGGATTAACAATAATAAATTTTCTTATCACGACGGACACCTATTTATGATAACTCCCGGAGACTCACATTCATTTGAAATACATTCCACTACTAAGTTTATCAATATTAAGTTCAATGATATCTACATTCATTCCGCTGTTTTCGGTACAGAAAACATAAAACGATTAGAATTTATCTTACAGCATGCCAACCACCAACCTGGCTGTATTTTACGAAATCGAACAGACAAACTACTCGTAAAACCTATGATTGAAGCCATCATCAGGGAATACGTCAATAGAAACTTATATAGCAAAGAAATCATAACGCAACTGATAAACACCATAATAATAGTCGTTGCACGCAATATCGCCATGTTTCTGCCTGAACAAGTCAATGAATGCTCCGAAGAGAAATCACTCGGTATACTGCAATATATCCAGACCTACATTTATCAATCCGAGAAAATCAAAACGAAAGCTATCAGTCAACATTTCGGCATTTCAGAGAATTATTTGGGACGTTACTTTAAAAAACACACAAACGAAACAATGCAACAGTACATACTGAATTATAAACTGAAACTGGTAGAAAACAGATTATTGCATAGTGAAATGAGAATCAGTGAGATTGTAGCAGAATTAGGCTTCACCGATGAAAGCCATTTAAATAAACTATTTAAAAAATACAGAGGTTGCAGCCCCACAAATTTCAGAAAGAATAATGCAGTATAGCCCCAATAATAAGTTATACAAGTTTCAGACGCCCTATTCGTCTGATATGCCCGATATCTTCTCCTTCTTTACATTTTCCTTTTGTTGCTCTCTATACTGTCGCGGAGGCATGCCATACCTTTTCGAGAACAGTTTATAGAATGTTCCGCGGTTGTTGAATCCGGTCTGATCCATAATCTCTTCAATAGTAAGATTCTTGGCTATTAACAGTCGTTCTGCCATTGTTAGACGGTATTCCTTAATGATATCAGCAGGAGACTGTTCGGTTATCGGTTTTAGTTTCCGGTAGAACTGGCGGGTACTATACCCCATCTCACTACTTAGCAATTCCACTTGTAAATCGGGATTTGCAATATTCTTCTCTATAATCTCGAGCATTTTATCCAGGAACTCCTGATCTTCTTTATGTATACAATTACCATGTTCCATAGTGAAGGAACTGAAAATAGAGCTATAATATTCTTTCAAGTCTGCCTCCCGTTTGATGAGACGATAAACGATTTTCTCCAGATACTTCACGTTAAAAGGTTTGGTAACATAGGCTTCTGCTCCTGACTCGATGCCCTTTACCTGATCGTCTTCGTGATGTAGGGCGGAAAGGAGGATCAGTGGAATGTGACTCCATAATTTGTGTTGCTTTATCTTCTGAGCAAACGATAGTCCATCGATACCGGGCATCATGACGTCTGAAATAATTAAGTCGGGTTGCTTCTGCTCCAGACTGCTCAATGCATCTTTTGCATTATCAAAAGAGCACACATTGTATTTGTCTGCAAAAAGTTCTGAAACGAACCATAACATGGAATTATCATCATCAATAACCATGATGGTCCGTTTACCCGTATCAAACTCTATGGCAGTCTTTTCTAAAACAATAGGTTCCTCCGTAGCCGTATGTAATAGTCCGGTTTCATAAGTAGTTTGTGTAGTGTCCCGTTCAGTTATGGGAAGATTGGGCAAGGTAACGGTGAATGTTGTCATTTCATAGAGAACACTATTTACGCTGATTTCCCCATTCAACTGCGTAATCATGCTCTTACAAATAGCTAATCCAAGTCCTGTCCGAGAATTCTTACCGTTCATCTCAACAGAATCCAATATTTTATAACGATCGAATATTTTGGATAAATTTTCTTTGGCTATCCCTTTTCCAGAATTGGATATACAAAAAATTAACGACTGGTTTTCCACTTTCAACTCTATTGTGATAATTCCTTTGTCGGGCGTGTACTTAAAAGCGTTGGATATTAAATTGCTGACAATCTTATTGAAGCAGCTGATATCCGTATTCCATTCAATGCCCGGAGAAATATGTAACTGATAATTCATTTCTTTATTTTCAGCCAGTTCTTCGAAAGATTCCGCTATGCTTCTAACCTTTTCCGACACGGATAACTGTTGAATAGAAAGTACTTTATTGCCGGTTTCCAATCTGCGAAATTCAAGTAACTCTAAAATCAGATTATTCAGTTTTTCAGTATTTTGTTGTATCATCTTTGCATACTTCTGAGTGTATGCGTCAATCTCCGGATTGGCAAGTATCTTCTCACAAGGACCATAAATCAAGGTCAGTGGCGTACAGAATTCATGAGTGATATTAGTGAAAAAACGCAATTTTGATTCGTAGATTTCTTCTTTCTTCTCCCGGTGCATCTTGTCCAACATACGGTGTTGTTTGCGACGGTATATATAAATGAGCCTATATATCCCTGCAGTGCACAACAGTGCAAATAGAATGAAATATACCATATAGACCAGCGGACTGAGATACCACGGCGGAGTGATACGGATAATGACGGATTGTGTTTGGCTTTCTTGCCCGTTTATATTGTTTTTGTATTTTACTAATAAAGAATATTCACCCGGAGCAAGATTAGAGAAAATAGCGCTGGTGGATGTTCCGTTTTCTATCCATTGGTTGCTCATTTCTTCAAGCTTATAATAAAAAGAATAGTTGTTGCCATTGATGTAATCAATAGCCATAAAATTTAGCTGAAAGAAGTTCTGACTGTAATCCAGTTGAAGGATTGTTTTACCCTCCTTTTCATAAAGAAACTTATGAATATTGTGTTCTTTGCCAAAGATAGACAGTCCTTTCAGGGTGATTTGCGGCATATACTCTTCGGTGATACAGTCATTTGTCTGAATGGAAATAAAACCATTTGTACCTCCAAAAAACAATGTTTCCGAAACGACATCTTTATAGAAAGCACCATCACTGAACTCGGTGATTTCCAATCCATTTCCGCTGTTATAGGTTTGCCCTGTACGAGTCTCGGGGTTGAAACGTATCAATCCCTGGTTGGTACTCAACCAAAGATCGCCTTGGTGGTCCTCTAAAACTCCGTGTACAGTGTTATTTAAAAATAAGTCCGCTTTCGTATATAAGGAATCATCTTGTTCAAGATGCAACAACCCCGAGCTAGTTCCTAACCAATAACCTTTTGCATTTTTGTAAATAGCAAAAATGTCGTTAGCTGTCTGACTGCTTACAATACTGTCAAAACGATGCGGAATCATTTCCCCTGTCTCTACATTCATGCGATATGCACCGCAACCACGATTGCCAAACCAAAGTATGGAGTCATTTTCCTGATAAGAAGTAAAGAAATAGTTCGAAGCCATACGCCCGTTATCAATAACAGTACGGGAAGCAGATTTTACAGTAGGAGTAGCAGTAGAAGCATCAAAGATAACTTTTACAATGCCTTCACCTACCGTAGATACCCATAAGGTCGTATCATTCGGTTGTTTTATAGAATGCACATACTTCACTTTTTCTCCATTGGCAATGATAGGCAGTTCTTTTAATTGCCTGCTTAAGTACGAATAATAATTAATTCCATTTTCGGTTCCGATCCACAATTTATCTTTGCATCCGGGAGCAAAACAATAGACGGAATTATCTGCCAGCGCACTATTATATGGTGTAATCCGATCAGACGACATAGGCATACTGTTATCCGGAGTATACTTTTTAATGCGGAGTATCCCACTTCCTTTGGTTCCTATCCAAAGCGTTTGCTCCTGATCGTAGTAAAGAGCCCTAACCGGATTACTTATTTGATATACAGGAGTGTCTAAAAGAGTATTGGTAATAGAAAAGGTGTCATTATAATACATGTATACACCTTGTCCGTCTGTTCCTATCCATACAATATCTTGAAATTTATCTTTCATCAGACAGAAAATACCGGAATGTATTTCTGTTTTCTGTATCTGATATTTCATCTTTTGAGAGGACATATATTTTAGAACAATGAGACCACTGTTTTTGAAACCGATGTAGTAATCGTTTTTTTGCTTGATGATGGAAGATACTTCCCCATGCACTTCAATCTGACCTCTTAGATCAGCTATATAGTATGCTTGCCGGTTATTAAAATCATATTCGTAAAGAGCGTAGGTTTCGTCAATAAAGTAAGCCATATCTTTCTCGGCAAAGGCATGGTATAATTTACACGAATGCGTAAAAAGATTCTTACGGGTTAATGTTAGCCCCTGTTTTGTATTCTCAATACGATAACTTTGAGTCTCTTCATTGGAGGTAAATATCCATAAAATATCGTTTGAATCTACAGTCATAGAGAGTACATAGCTAAATTCAAGATTGGGAATTTCCAATCTATTGAAAGATTGTGCTTCTCGCTGATAATAATAAAGATAGCCATCATCTTTCAGAATAAAAAGCATGTCATCCTTATTGTTAGCCATAAAGTATTGCCCTTTGAATTCAGTGAAACTCTGACTGGTCTGTTGCTTGGTATCTAAGCGATTCAATCCATAATTAGTCTGCACCCATAATATATCCTTCTCCGATTCGATGATTTGATTTATCAAGTTTCCGGAAAGTAAGGTTTTGGAAGAGTTTATTGGGGTATACAAATGTATGTCGGTTCCATCAAAGATATTCATGCCATCGCAAGAGCCGATCCAAATGATGCCCCGATCATCCTGATAAAGAGAGAGAATAGCACTATTTGAAAGACCATCTCTATTGGAAAATTGTCTCAAACTGTATGCATGAACCTTCAAAGGCAGGCAAAATAGTAAGCAAAGAAAATACAGTAGTGACAAGTATGTTCGATAAATGTATTTCATGTTAGATATAATGCATTAGTGGGTTCACAAAGATAATACATGCCGGACAAATAATTCTCAAGTGCATGATAAATGTTTTCTCCCGAAGAAATTGCCATTTCTATCAAAATAGTATCCGAATCCGGACTTGCTCCACAACTTCTCCCTGCAAAGCAATATGAAAAGAGAGAAATGATGCAACCAGTCCGGATTGGATAAAGATCGAGATAGGATTATCACTCAATGACAGAGGCAAATCCTCCGTTACGTGCCAGACGCACTATTATTTTATCTCCTTTTTTAAGAGTATATTCTTTTTTTCTGTAATCCATAGCTTGTCGGTTAGCATTAACCCCATCCTCAAAAGACGTCATCCGATAAGATTGCCCTTCTTTCAGGAAGTCGAAATCCAATTCAAAGGTTCTCTCTTGCTGTCGGTTGTTAGTCATGCCACCGATATACCACTTATCTCCTTTACGTTTTGCCACAATCACATATTCCCCAGCCTTAGCTTTCAAAGCAATGGTTTCATCCCATGTCTGCGGGACTTGAGTAATATATCGGGTACATTCGTCATTGCGATAGTAAAGTGTAGGATTGTCCGCCATCATCTGCAACCCACTTTCGAAAATGACAAATAAAGCCATTTGGTAAGCTCGTGTACCTATACTGGCTGAATTAGGACGTTCGGAACAATAAATTTCCGGTTGCATACTAAGCATGGCACCCGGCGTATAGTCCATTGCACCAACCGCATTTCTCATAAAAGGCAGATATATGCTGTTGTCCGGTCGACATCCACCCATTTGTTCCATTCCTCTTACGCCCTCATAAGACAATACATTCGGATACTTATATTCCAATCCGGCAGGCTTAAATGCCCCATGAAAATCGACAAACAGATGGTGCTTGGCAGCCTCTCGGGCTACTCTTTCATAATAATTCACTATCCACTGGTCACTTCTGTCCATGAAGTCGATTTTGACTCCCTTCACAGCCCATTTCTCGAAAGTCTCAAACAGCCCGAAATTGTTTTCTACAGTGAGCCATGTCAACCAAAGCACAATGCCTACATTTTTTTCTTTGCCATAACGAATGAGTTCATGCACATCTACCGCAGGATTTGGTGTATAGGGATCACGGGTACTCATAGCCCAGCCCTCGTCCATAATAATATATGGTATACCATAATAAGCAGCAAAATCAATAAAATATTTGTAAGTATCGAGATTGCATCCTGCTACAAAATTAACATCCGGTCCGTAGGGAGTAGCACCGTTCCACCATTCCCAGCTTGCCAATCCGGGCTTAATCCAGGAAGTATCTTCCAATATGTTCTTTTCGGCCAATCTATAAGACATCGTATTCTCAATGAGTTGGCTATCTTCTGTACTAATGACAAAATAGCGCCAAGGAAAATTACGCTTTCCACTGGTTTGTGCTATATAGTCGGCTTCTTTCAGTATTTTGACACTCCGATCACCGTCTTCTCCAAATTCAAGAGGTACTTTGGGAAATACAGAAACCATACCATTGCTGCCATTACTTTTCAGAAAAACAGCCGGATAATCGGTTAGTGATGTTTCACTGATTAATATCTTACTTCCTTTTTGAGTATCGATCAGAATTGGCAATAAAGCCATTGAGGCAGATGATTTCCATTCTTTGCTATACAAATGGGTATATTCTTCTTCATAAGCCGTTTTAAAACTTCCGGACTGTTGCATGTGTAGCAAATAATTATCAGGGAAGTTCACTTGGAGGGTCTCATTCTTCACATTGATCATTCCTTTTTTATTGGTTATAAAACGGTAGGCAATTCCGTCATTGAAGGCACGAAACTCTACGGAATAACCTCCTTTGAAGTCTAGAAGAAGTTGGTTGTACCGATTACTTACAGACGAAAATTTCAATGGAATAACAGGCTTTAAAGACTCGTCTATATTCTTATGGCTTACTTTAGTCATTTTAGGATTCGTTCCCAATTCCTGGTCACCGATTTCCATTGCAAGGTGACACTGCTTTAACAATGTCTCATTCCGGCAAATGACATCGTAGTAGATTTTATCTGAAAGATTCACTGAAATCTGAATATTCCCATCCGGCGAAGCCAGCTTGTGTATGTTCTGTCCCTGAACATACAAAGAAATACTGAAAATTAATAGCAGCAGTAATTGTTTTTTCATACTAAATGATGTGTTTTAAAGTTTTATTGTTTGCAAAATTAGCACATAAATAGAATATTCTGTTCTGCATTTGTGACATATATGTATCCATTTATGTCATTATGGGTTCTATATACTTTAATGTCATGTATTTAGGTGCGTTTTTAAGTATAGATTTCTATCTTTGTACAAATGAATAAAACTAAAATAATGTGTATATCAAAGTAAAAACGAAAGGGTATGAAAAACAAATGTATGCTAGTTGTAATTTTACTGATCTTGTCAGGTACAGCATTTGCAAAAATTGTGCTGCCACCTATTTTCTCTGATAATATGGTGTTGCAGCAACAAACCAATGCTCCCATTTGGGGTGAAGCGCAGCCTATGAAAACTGTAAAAGTAACCACCTCATGGGATGGGAAGACGTATGCGGTTCAGGCTGATAAAGCAGGAAAATGGAAAGTAACTGTTCACACGCCTGTTGCCGGAGGACCATACGAGATTGCCTTGACAGATGGTAAGAAAGTAAGTTTAAAAAATGTGATGATTGGCGAAGTATGGATATGTTCGGGACAATCGAATATGGAAATGCCATTAGGGGGATGGGGAAAGATTACAAATTACCAGAAAGAAATTGCAGAAGCCGGACACTCTAATATACGACTCCTGCAAATAGAACAAATCAACAGTACCCAACCGGCAACGAATATAAAAGTCCGCAATGACAGTTGGCAGGTTTGTTCACCGATAACCATCCCTGAGTTTTCTGCTACGGCTTATTTCTTTGGCAGAGAAATCTCAGAGAAACAAAATGTTCCGGTTGGCTTGATACATACTTCTTGGGGAGGCACAAACGTTGAATCCTGGATAAGTGGAGAAGTCTTGAAGGAGATGCCGGAATTTGTGAAAACAGTGGAGTCCATTCAGAAGATGCCGGGTGATAAGAAAATACTCAAAGCAGAATATTTAAAGGAGCTCACTGCCTGGAATAACCGTGTGGACGAAGGTTTTGCTGAAGGAAAACCGATGAGAGCTGTTGCATCATTAGATGACAAAGATTGGGAAAGTATGAATTTCCCGGGTGAAGTGAGTCCACAATTGGCCGGCTTTGATGGAGTTATGTGGGTTAGAAAAGAAATCGAAATTCCCGCTAGTTGGGCAGGTAAAGATGTACAACTATCCCTGGGGGCCATTGATGATAATGATATTACTTATTGGAATGGAATAGAAATAGGCCGTACAGATGGGCCGACTCTTCAACGCAAATACATCATTCCGGGGAAAATGGTAAAAGCGGGAAAAGCAATATTAGCCATTCGAGTCTTGGATACAGGTGGTAACTGTGGCATTTGGGGAGACCTTTATCTTCGCTCTACGAATGATGAACAGATTAGTTTGTCCGGTGATTGGAAATATCAGGTTGCTGCGGATACTCATAAGGTAGGGGCACTTCCGGTAGACAGATCCGTAGATCCCAATTTACCGACTTCCCTTTATAATGCAATGATTCATCCACTGATATCCTACGGTATTCGAGGAGCAATTTGGTATCAGGGTGAGAATAATTCTTCCAGAGCCTATCAGTATCGGGAACTGTTCCCATTGGTAATAGAGAATTGGCGCCGGGATTGGAAACAGGATTTTCCATTCTATTTTGTGCAACTGGCCAATTTTATGCATGAAGTTTCCCAACCGGCAGAATCAGAGTGGGCAGAGCTTCGTGAAGCACAAATGCGTGCATTGGCAGTAGGCAATACCGGTATGGCTGTAATAATAGACAGAGGTGACGCCAACGACATTCACCCTAAAGATAAACAAACCGTAGGACATCGACTGGCTTTGATTGCCCGTGCCAAAACATATGGGGAAAAAGTGCCTTATTCCGGTCCGATCTATCGCTCCCATCAGATTGTAGGAAATAAGATAATTCTTTCTTTTGATCATACCGATGGTGGATTGAAAAGTAGCGATGGCAAGGAGTTGAAAGGCTTTGCTATAGCCGGACGCAATCATGAATTCCATTGGGCCAAAGCTGAGATAGACGGAGACAAAATTATAGTCAGTGCACCTGAAGCGGTACCTTATCCGGTCGCTGTGCGATATGCTTGGGCCAATAATCCAGTCTGCAATTTGTATAATGGAGCAGGACTTCCGGCTTCACCTTTACGAACAGATGACTGGAGAGGAATTACACAAAAGGATTAATTGTTCTCATAAAATACCCTCATCCTTTGTCACTGTTAAACGAAAGGTATGAGGGTATTTTGTAAATGCTGATATATGGTCTCCAAGAGTATCCTGAATGTTACATAAATAAATTACCGGATTACTACTTTCTGCACCGTTGCCGTATGAGATAAACATTTATCATCCACGTAAACCATAAAACCTTTTCCCCTACCATATTTTTTTCCTTTCTTATCAAAAATAATGGTAATGGTTTTACCTTGGCAATATACATTATCCAAGCAAAAATAGTCCCAACACTCATCAGGAACAAGAGGGTTTATGATAATACTTCCATCTTCCTGCGGACGAACTCCCATTAATCCTGAAATAATCAAATTACAAAAAGAAGAGTGGTTATAATCTTTCCCTCTTTCTACACCACCTTTAGAATCATCCCAAGTTCCGTTTTTCCATGATTTCAGGCGAGTCCTCGATATCCAGTCTCCCGTATAGGGATTGATATTTTCATCAATCCAACAAATCGTATCGTTATTGACTGATAAAATACGATGACTATTACTGTATATACTCAAAAGACTTAAATAATCTTTTTTAGTGATGATGGGAGAATCATAACTATTGAAATAGTTAGCCATTGCTGTCAGTGTCATGGAAGTCAAATAGGGCCAACTGGGACCATTCCATTGACATTCGTGTCCTTCGTATGAAATCTTGAAATCAGGGCAACGCTGTTCTACAGTAGTTGGGCCATAGGCTGCTTCAAATCCTTTGGAATCAAATAGTTGTTTCCATGCTATGGAATAGTCATCCGGCGGTATATTATAGAACCAGGGAATGTATCCAAGAAGTTCACGTGCATAAGAGAATTCCATCTTGCCATTTAGAGGTATAACCTTATAGAAATCAGCCTGTTTATCCCATAGCCTCCGGTTTATCATTCCTTTTAACTTATCAGCCTTCTTCTGATAGGTCCGGGCTTCCATGTCACGATCTACTATTGAAGCTATTTTTGCCAACGCAACAGCCTCACCGTACATATAGCTGTTAATGGTAGGGCGATAACCACGTCCACCTTCTGACAAATGTCCGGAAACAGACATCTCCATTCCATCCCTGTCGTCAACCTGCCAGAACATTCCAGTCGAATCCCGCTTTTCTTCTTCCCACTTTGCAAAGTTATCTTTTAGCTTGGGATACAAATCGGCCAGTAGCATTTTATCATTGTGAATTAAATAGTAATTGTAGATAGCGTCTGCAGCCCCAAAGCTGTATAGCCTCGGATTCCCGCTACCAGAAAACCAGAAAGAAGCATAATCAGATAAAATTTCAGCGTTTCTCAGCCACCGACCCTCGTAGAAATGATGGTTAGCCGCACAACTGATGGTATTATACTTTCCGGCCCAAGGAACATCCGGCAAGAATTCAGTAATAACGAACCCGTCAGGAGTCTTCTTTATATGCTTTCTATAGGTCCACCATCGAAAATAATATGTTTTCTCCAGCTCCTTATCCGAACACTCAAAAAATGGAATATTCTTTCTTAAAAAATCAGATGCACCACAGTTAGGGATATCTTGTTTATACAATTCATTATCTTCACGATTGAATCGATTGACGTAAGACTCGATTACTTCCGGAGCATCTTTAATGAGGAAGTTTTGCCCCTGCATGTGCAGGGGCAAAACTATACCTAAAGCTATAAATAACTTCTTTATTTGCATATAGTTTAGAAATTTAAGTCATGATTGTCATAAATAGCCAAACCAATCTGTTCCAAATGTTCATTCCGCCCATTGTACCAAAGCATCCAGCAGTCTTTCTCTTGAATGGCAAATGGCTTGTAAGTGGCACTGGCATCCCACCCACCTTCCGTAGGAGAAATGATCGGGTTTTCGGAATATCTTTCCCAATCATTGATTCCGTCTTTGGAACGGGCCATTCCTATCTGCGCAAAATTAATGTCATAGAAACCGATATAAAACATTAAATAATCATTTTCGCGTTCTATCACCTGACATGCGGTAACCTTATGCTGTTCCCAGCTTTGTGCAGGATCGGCTTTAAATATCGGATTTTTGTCCCATTTAGTCCAATGTAACCCGTCTTTACTCGTTGCATAACCGATAGCATCGGGTTCATATTGTTCTCCTCCGGAATACCACATTTTAAAAATATTCTCGTGTTTATCCCAAATTACATGAGGACACATGACCGCAACTTTCTCCCAAGGCTGTTCCGCTGACAAGACCGGTTCTTTGTTTTGCCGTTCAAAGTTATAACCGTCTTTACTTATAGCATATCCAATCCATGACTTACCGTCATTTTGTCCCGTATACCACATGTGATACAGTCCGTCTTTGTAAACAACAACCGGACGATTCATGTCAGCCTCCCAACTACTGCCTTCAACAGGTGGCAAAACTATTTGCGGCGCACTCCAATTTTTTCCATCTTTACTTGTGGACAATGCAATACTTTTTTGGGGGCGCCAAGAACTGTACATCTTATAAGAGTCACTATCTTTCAGTACACAAATATCGAATACCGTACCTAAATCGCCACCACCCAAGACAGGATTATTTTCATATTTTACCCATTTTCCTGTGGCCTCCTCTTTTTGTGTTGTTTTCTTTGGGGAGGTAGTGCAACTACAAATTCCGATGATGACGGTAAGGCTAATCAATGTCTGAATTACATTTTTCTTCATGTTCATTTTCTGTTTTTACCTTTGCTTTTCCCCCTCCCTACAGACAGGGAAAAACAAAGGTATGGATATTACATTAAATTTTTAACTTTAACTATTACTATTTTTCCCAGCCGGGATTCTGTTTCAAGTCAGGATTCAACACCAATTGTTCAGTAGGAATCGGCTGAAGATACGCTTTTGTTGGGTCAAAATGAAAATGTCCGTCCGGAATGTGGCGTTGATAAGGTTCAAAATAACCTTCACTGTCCACCCAGTAGTTGTCCTGATTACGTTCGGGACTCCAACGGCCCACCTTTTCCATGAAATCTGTCTTATTGATTGCGGCGGGAATGTGGAAGTCGTTTTGGAAATACTTCACTAACCAATCCAGGTTTTCAAACTGAGCAGCGTTTGCCCCCTGTATTCTATCGTGATTCCATAAGTGGTGGGCACGCCAACGCTTTAAGTCATCGTGGCGGTAACCTTCACATGCTAATTCTATACGGCGTTCACGTCGAATCTCCTGTAGCAGATTGGAAACCGGTACCCCCTCATAACCTCTTGCTGCCGTAAAGTCTCCCTTCGGATCGGTATAACCTACGGAAAGTGTGAGATGTGGCATACCTACCCTGTCACGCAGTTTATTGATGGTAATGTCTAAATCATTCTGTGTGATGTTACCCAGTTCGGCTCTTGCCTCTGCATAAATCAGCAATGCTTCAGCATAGCGAAAAATGATACTTCCTTTGATACTTCCCGAAATGGTCTCCTGCTCGTTAGCATCGGGATCAGCACCTTTGGCCAGTTCATATCCTGTGGAACACTTCTCCACACCAGAAAGGGTAATATTCGGTTTTATGAACACAACTGTTGTATCCTTCCCGTTGATAGTTCTCGGACGTCCGGGAGTAAACATTGTTTGTGCCAAGCGTGGGTCACGGTTGGCAACCACATCCAATAAATTAGTATCCCCTGCATAATTTTCGGCCAGGCTTATCGGTAATGCCTGTGTACCGTCTTCACTGATGCAGAGATAGGAATCAACCAATGCCCTGGTCAATCCTACACCGGCACCATTACGTCCGGGATTACGGTTATCATTGTGCCAAAATCCCAGTGAACGATCAAATTTCTTCCATAGCATAATCTCCTTGCTGCTTGAATAGTCCCAACGGTTGAACAGTGTGTGATAGCCGTCTTCCACGCCCATGTTGTCCAAGTCAAACAGCTGGCTGTCAATAACCAGCTTCGCCATTCTGGCCGCTTCTTCCATATAAGCCTGTACATTTCCCTCTCCGGCGAAAGGAGTACCGGCATGATACTTTTCCCAAGTGGCTTCGAACAGAGCAATTCGTGCTTTGTATAGCATAGCCGCCTCTTTTGAGACACGTCCAGTCTCCTGCTGACTGTATGTCGGTAATCTGTCTATGGCGTCATCCATGTCATTCAGAATCTTATCTGCCAACTCGTGCCGCTTCAGGCGAGGGCCGTACAATTCTCCTGATTCAAGATCCAGTGTTTTATCAATCCAGGGAGCACCGCCAAACTTCCGCAGAAACTGTTCATAGTAGAGCATAGCTCTGAAGAAGTAAGCTTCACCAATGTATTTGCGGGCTTTCTCCGGTTCAGGAGACTTGTCACAGTTATCCAACAAAAAGTTGACACTGCGTATTTTTCCCCATTCAGTAGTTCCCCAGCCTTCGCCACTGGAAGGAACCTGGTGTAAACCTTCAATCAAGTCTTTGTTATCTTGATAATTGTCACTAAGCAGGTTATCCGAACCTCGGTCAATATGGTAAATATAGTTGTTAGGCGAGCCCCAAAATGAGGTATAAAACTGATTTACGTACAGTTTGCATTCATCTGCCGTATAGGTCAGATTCACATCCGCAATCTGATCCAGCGGGTCTCTTGCCAACCAGTCTTCACAAGAAGAGATTGTCATGCCGGTAAATAGGCAAAGTGTATAGATTAACTTTTTCATCTTTTTGTATTTTTAGAGTTTTAGAATGTAACGTTAACACCAAAGGATATTGACTTGGAGATGGGATATGCACCGCCCCACGGAGCTTCGGGATCGAAGTTCTCGTTAATACCGGAGAAAGTCAGCAGGTTATCTCCACTGAAGTAAATGCGTACTTTTTCCAGCCCTACCTTATTAATAATAGCTCCCGGTAACGAATATCCCAGCTGAATGTTCTTCAGGCGGCAATAAGCACCGGTATCCATGTAACGGGTCTGTTTCTGCAAATTCTTACTGGTGCTCCACAAATAGAGTCTTGGTAACCATGGATCCGGATTACTTCCATCCTCACGCCAGCAGTCCAGTGTGTTTTTCCATACATTGGAACCCCATTGCCCACCTCCGAGTCCAAAGGCGACAGGACCTTCCAGCCATAAGTCACGTTTCATGGTTCCTTGTAAGAACATGGAAAAGTCGATACCGTTCCAATCTGCATTGAAGCCAAAACCAAAATTATAGCGGGGAGTATCATTACCAATGATAGAGAGGTCTCCATGGTCTTCCAGCGTCTGATTTCCGTCGTTAATGTTAGGATCATCATCCAGATTCACATACTTGATGTCACCTACAACCCAGTCACCACCAAACTTGTTCTGTACGCCAGAATCGTTAATGGCTTTCGCTTCAGCAGGATCGGTCATTATATGATCGGTGGTATATCCCCATATGGTCCCCATCTTCTTACCTACGTAGTAGTCATATATCAGCCCCTTGGGATTTGAATATTTCAAAACAGTTCCTTGGTAATCAGAAAGATTGAACGATACACTGTAATTGAATGATTTAGATGCCAGCGAGAACTGGTCTCTCCATCCGAGTGTCAGTTCCCAACCCTCATTACGTATATCGGCATTGTTCGTATCAGGAGAGTTTACACCCAGCACGGCCGGCAAAGTGACACCCTTTGTAATAAGTCCGATAATATCTCTTCTGTACCAGTCGAACGACATAGTAAGCCGATTGTTCAGTGCGGCGATGTCAACGCCAAAGTCCAAAGTACGATTCTTCTCCCATGTATTATAGGCAATCATATTAGGAGCACCAAAGGCACTGATTCGTTTGTCACCCATAATATAATCGGTCGTAGCGTTATAAGGTACGGTAGAGATATATTGGTAATTTTTTCCCCTCATATTGCCCAATTCTCCCCAAGATCCTCTTAAACGTAATTCGGAAAGTATCGAAGTATAAGGTTCGAAGAAAGTTTCCTTAGCCACATTCCAACCGGCGGAAAAAGCTGGGAAAGTCCCCCACTGGTGTCCTTCGGCATAACGGGAAGAACCGTCTCTGCGCAGGTCGAACTCAAAGAGATAGCGGCTCTTGTAGTCATAGTTGAAACGACCGAAGAAACCGAGAGTAGCGTAATGATCCAGAGAATCCCAGGCCTCTATCTTTCCTGTACTGGTAGAAATGGACGGTTGGCCCGGTAATACCATCCCCATTTTATTGGCATAAAGACCGAAGTTCTTCTTATATTCCGACTGCATACCGGCCATTATCTTGAAATTATGTCCCTTGAACTCTTTTTCATACGTAGTATAAGCGTTCATTGATGTGAAGTCATCATTGTTAGATTCCTGCCATACACGCGTATCTTCAGTTCCAAATCCACCTTCAAGGTAAGGCTCGTTGCTCACCGAGTAGGAATAAATGAGACCTTTGGAGTAACTACGTTTGTTCATCCATTTGTTGTAGGTAAAGTCGGCATTGATAGTCCAACCTTTCAGTGGCTTGATGACTACGTTAGCAGTGCCCCAGAAGTTATCGGTGTATGAGGTCTGAGGATTGGCATCGGCAATGAATACCATACGTCCGGCCGGAGAGAAATGTCCATTGGGATCACGCACAGGAATAGTAGGCCACACTACTTGTGTCCAACCAATCATATCGTTGACACTGCCACCCGGATTCATGCCGTAAGCGGGAGATACACTCTTTTCGTGTGAATAACGTACATTCAAGCCCACGGTCAGCCACTTCGTCACGTCAGTCGTAATTTTGGCCAACGCATTGTAACGTTGATAATGATCATCGTAATATCTCAGTTTGCCTTCGTCTTTCAGATATCCCAGAGACATGACGTATGTAGTCTTGTCGCTACCACCCCGAATTGAGATGTTGTGTTGTTGGTTGAGCTGGTTATTCTTGAACATAGCTTTTTGCCAGTCTTCGTTGGCATTTGAACGTCCGTCTCCCCAATCAGCCCAACGGTCCGGATTATCTCGTTGCGGCACGTTGTTGGGAATACTGGTCGGATCATAGTAATATTTTTCAATACGCTCCATCGTCTCCAGGTCAATAATGCCACTACCGCCTCCATTGATGTCAGCTTCTCTAAAAAGTCTGGAAAACTCCAATGAACCGGCTGTTTTAGGCAGTACGGTCGGACTGTTGAACGAAAAATTATTGTTATAGTTGATGACAGTCTTTTCATTCTTCTTACCTGACTTAGTGGTAACCAATATGACACCGTAGGCAGCCTGTGCTCCGTAGATAGCACTTGCAGCAGCATCTTTCAAGACAGTCAACGTCTCAATGTCATTGGGATTCAAATCATCGAAATAACCGGTCACACCGTCTATGATAACCAATGGACTGTAGGTTGCGTCCAGTCCGGCATAGCCTCGGATATTGAACGATGCCTTCTTACCCGGCCCACCGTCTCCATTGGAGATATTCAAATTGGCTACTTTACCCTGAAGTGCCGCGGCAGCATTAGTTACAGGACGGTCCTCAAGTTCCTTCGCCCCCACTGTGGCGATAGCACCCGTGAGGTTGGCTTTCTTTTGTACTCCGTAGCCCACTACCACTACTTCGTCCAACAATTCCGTATTGTTCTCTAATGTAATATTTAGAAAATTACCAGTTACTTTTACTTCCTGAGATAAATAACTGATAAAAGATACCACAATAGTAGAACCTTTTACAGCGTCGATGGCAAAACTACCGTCTATGCTGGTAATCACTCCGGTCGTGGTTCCTTTTACAACTACATTAGCACCAATTACAGGTTCGCCAATATTGTCTATAACCTTACCTTTTACTTGTATAGCCTGCTCTATGGCGGCCATCGCGTCCATACTTCCAAGAAGTAACAATACCATTAGAGGTATTAGAATGTGTTTTTTTATTTTCATAATACTAACTTTGATTAAAAAGACATTTATTTTTCAACATCTGACAGTTCCTTGTTTATGTAAACAGGAGGAATGGAGTTAAGAAGAGTTTTCTTTTATCATACCAATTCTTTTTCTATAAGTGTTTATATTCATTTAGTTACCGCTAACCGAGCATACATCTCCACCATAGCGGCTTGCGTTAACAGCCACTTACGGTCATCATGAGTTCTCCCGCTGAAATCAGTATCGAAAAGTCCCTTTTTATCACGTACATGTCCCCAAGCGTAATCCATGTTTCGATTGAAAGAGTTGATATACTTTTCATTATGGTCAATTAGGTAAAGTTCAATAAATCCCCTCAACATAATAGCGGTGAACCATACATCTCCTTTTTTGAGGAGTTTGAAAGCTTCCCCTTCTTCCGGTACAAAATTTATAAAAAAATAGTTATAACATGCTTCTGCTATATTTTGAGCATCCTTCAAAAAACTTCTATAACCGGTAAATTGATATAATAAAGTGGCAGCCTGCATCATTTGTCCACTATTGTAGGCATACTTAGACTTATCAATTTTCCCGTCCAAAAAGATGTTGTCAAAGTATAAATAATCTGTTGGATCTTGCAGTCTTTTTTTTGTCCATTCATATAGTTTCCGCCCTTTTATCAGATAAGAACTGTCTTGGGTAGCTTTGAACATTTTTAATGCGAAGACTGATGCAGGTGCGTTAGAACATGTATTTTTAGATATTTTTTTTTGTTCACACCAATAGATACCTCCACCTAATTTGTCATCAGCTCCACTCTCCACAAATTTCCAGATAAGCTGTGCTTTCTTTAGGTATTTTTCTTCTTTTGTATTTAGATAAGCATCTGTAAAATCAATACCTAACCAGATATTATCATCATAGAAACGATCGGATTGAGGAGCTGTACTTATGTAGGAAGCATAACCCGTAGGATTTCTACTGGTATCTAAATATTCTTCAAGTCCAGGCAGCACTTTGTTATCGAGCAATGTCTTATAGCTTTTATCTCCGGTTACTGACAATAGTGCATTTACAGCAGAAAACATTCCGGAATAAGGCCACAAGTAAGAATATTGGTTGGGGATTTCCTTCTGTTCTTCAGAAGCCAAATACATGGCTGTGTAGTTGCCCACATTGGAAGGATAATTCTCTCGCAACAAGCATATTCCTGATACTGAATAATTTGCATATATAGAGTCAAGTGTTTGTGTAGCCCGTTTCAGAGTTAAGCCACCATCTATAGTAGTTTGTTCTTGTGTATCGCATCCGGTCATTGTCAATGCACAAATGAAGATAATAAAAAATGTTTTTCTTGAATTCATTGTTTCTCTGTTAGATTATTATTGTGTATAGCTACTTTCTTTTAAAGAGGATATTTTTAAGATATCCTCTTTTCCTTAGTTTATAAAACCTCTTTTACCTATTAATTTCTTTAATAACTACTGAAATCTGTCTGCAAAAGTATGAGATGTGTTGAAAGATGTTTTATAAATCCATGACATAAAAGTATGCCTATATCTAATGACATGAATTTGGATAATTATGTCCCAAAATCATAAAAAAAAGAATGAAGAAGTAGCAAAAAAGGGGGTGAAGAGAGAGGATAATAACACAAACCGTGCAAGGTTAGAAATAAAAATACCATCTTTGCAGAAGAATCCAATTTCACTGTACTCCAAATATGAATTATAATCTTATGGACACCATCACTTTAGAAACCGAACGCCTCCTTCTCCGCCCTTTCCGGGAAACGGACTTACAGGAACTCTTTGAATGCTGCCAGAACCCGAATCTGGGAAATAACGCCGGTTGGGAACCTCACAAAAGTATCGAAGACTCCAAAAAAATCCTGCATACGGTATTTATGGGGAATGAAGGAGTCTTTGCTATGATTCTGAAAGAGAATAATTCTCTGGTGGGTTCTATCGGCATTATTCCCGATCCCAAACGGGAGAATCCCCAGACACGCATGTTAGGATACTGGCTGAAGGAGTGCCATTGGGGAAAAGGAATAGCTTCGGAAGCAACACACGCCGTATTGGATTATGGATTTAACGTACTGGGGCTGCATTTGATCTCGGCAAACTGCTATCCGCATAATACCCGCTCCCGACATTTGCTGGAACGGCACGGATTTGTATACGAAGGTATCCTTCACGAAGCGGAAACGACTTATGACGGCCATGTATACGATCATTTATGCTTCTACCTGAAAAAGGAAATGTTACGATGACGCCCGCAAATAAAGGACAGACTGGATAGCCAACAAAATCACGAAAAGATATTCCGCCATCAGATAGACAGCCAAAGGGACTCCGGCATATCGGCTCAGCAGATATAAATAGGCCAGATAGACAGCAATCGTTGTCAACTGAAACAGAAAGGCGGTACGGGTTTTTCCCGTACCCGTCACCGCATTGATATACACATATCCCGGCAAGGCAAACACATAATTAAACAGCATCACTATAAAAGGGACGGCTGACATTTCTATCAGTCGGGTACTATCTGTATAAAGCCCGGCAATCTGCCGATGAAAACACGCAGCCAATACTATCAGAGGAAAACCAATTGCATAACCTAACTTCACAATTTTCCGGCAGAGCGGAAACAACAATCGCCTCTCCCCCGCTCCGATCAGGTTACTGACCAGTGCCCCCGTAGTAGCGGCAAACGAATTGACAATAACAAAGAAGACGGTAGAAACGCTCCTTATAATATTGGAAACAGCAAGTTGCGCCTCCCCCAACCGTTCAATTGCTACAAAAAACAGAAACCACGGAGCAACACTGATAAAAGCGTGTAACATACTCCATAGGGAGAGACGCAGCAATTCGGCCAACAACCGTTTGTCATATAGTGGTTTAAGTCCGAACTCTCTCCTGTCCACTTTCACCCAAGCATAAACGGCAACGATCAGGAGGGAAGCAGCCTCAGACAGAGAAGAGGCTAAGGCCGCACCTGCTATTCCCTTACCCCAAACAAAAATAAACAGATAGTTGCAGAGGATGTTGACTGAAACAGCCGTCATCGCCGCCCACGACAAAGCATTGGTCCGGGTGATGCCAACATAAAAAGAACGGAAGGTCAGAAACGGGAAAGAGAACAGCAGGCCGAAACATCTCCAATCCAGGTAATCGGTCACGGCACGATAGATCTCAGGCGAGTGAATGAAATACTTCAGGATAAATGGTGAAAAGAAATAAGAAGAGAAGCTCAGAAGGACAGCCAGCGCACTTAAGAAAAACAACCCTTGAAAGAAGGTTCTGCCTGTTCTGGCATAACGCCTCTCACCGTTACGGCGGGCGATCATCACTTGCAGACCCAGACTGAAGCCGAATCCCAACATGTAAACAGCGAGATAATAGATGCTGGCAAGAGCGGAAGCTCCCAATTCCACTTCACCGACATGTCCTAAAAAAATAGCATCGGTTATATTGATTAACTGTTCCATCAGGATGCTCAGCATCACAGGATAATTGATAAGTCCTATTTGTTGATAAGTATAATTCATTGCTCAATTGAATGAAAACGGCACATTCAGGTATCAAACAGACATACGAGTCCGGTTGTACCTATATGCACGTAACGGGTAAATAAACGGATATAAAAAACTCGGGGAAAGACGCCGGAGCATCTGTCCGATAGCTGAATAGCTTTATAAATCGGGAGCTATTCGTTGAGCGTAGCTATATGCAGAGTTTCATTCGGAAGATCAATGACTTAATAATGAATATGCGGCAAAGGTAGAAAAAAGAAACAGATAAACAATCTTTTTCTTCAAACGTTCTATCTTCGTATCTACTCAAAAAACAATATTGAATATGGAACAGTCTTTTAAAAAGGGAGCCGTACTCCATCTGCCTTCATTGGTGGAATATTCCAAAGGAGGAATTATCAGTAAACAGTTGATCAAGAGTCCTGCCGGGAATATCACTCTATTCTCGTTCGACAAAGGAGAGGGACTTAGCGAGCATCGTGCCCCGTTCGATGCTTTGGTACAAATATTGGAAGGAAGTGCGAATATGATAGTAAACGGTCAGGAGTTTACGGTGAAAGCCGGAGAAAGTATCGTATTTCCGGCCAACGCGCCGCATGCACTGACAGCCATTGAAAGGTTTAAGATGTTGCTGACAATGATCAAAGAGTAACATCTGGAGGCAAGGCAGCTGTATACCAATCCATCTTATGAATACTTCGGATATTCCCATATCAAATCATTTTTTGCAAGACGGGCTTATTTGTTTATTTTTCAGAAAGATCCGAAAGCTTCAAAAAAGGCAGGAGGAGGTTGAATCGTAAATTATTAAATAGGATATCATTCTGCCCCGAATTCTGAAGTATTGGAAGAAAACTTGTTAAAAGAAGCAATTAAACTGTATCTTGGCTGGCAAGATACATATCTTAGCCGCCAAGATGTATATCTTGCCTGCCAAGATGCACATCTTAGCCGCTAAGATGAAGAGTTCGACGTGGAGACAACAATTTATCCAAGAGACAAAAGAAACTTTAGTAAGGTACGTCCGAGGGTTGGAGGTTAACTTCCGGGCAAGTGAATCCAAGGCCATTTGTCCTGTTTTTTTAGGATGTAAATCCGAGTATACATATCCAATCTTTTATATCAAACTTTTAAACTTAAAACATCCCGTTGACGTATCCTATCGGATTTATTCCCGATTCTTTTTATATCTCTTAAAACCAATTCTGCTCCAAGCCTATGAATACCCGAATAGAAAGTAACCGGCAGCCGCGCTCCCTAAATGAATCCGGCAAGCCCTGTTCCCGAATAAGACCAATCGCATTTTTATTTGTATTCCGCAACATCGGACAAGTCCTTTCTCTCTTTTCACCCTATCTTTGCAGCATTGAAATACCAATTGAATCATGGAAGGAAAAAAGACAACGCAAGAAGAGTATCAGAAGTGTGTGAACGCAGTGGTAGATTATATCAATCTCCACTTAGGTGAAGAAATTGACCTGAGATCACTGGCCAGGATTTCCCATTTCTCTCCTTTTTATTTTCACCGCATCATGAAAGCTTTTTTAGGCGAGCCCGTCGGTACTTTTATCGTCCGGACACGCACTGAGGCCGCAGCCCGCCTATTACGCTACTCATCCGCTCCGATAGCTGATATTGCCTACCGGATCGGATATGCTTCTCCATCCTCTTTCTCCAAAATATTCAAACAGATGTATGGTATTTCACCAACAGAATATCGTAATAATAAAAACTTTGTAATTATGAAACCAGCCATTATCAAACCGGATCTGGAATTGAAAAAGGAAATCAGGGAACTTCCCCAACGAAATGCAATTTACATCCGTCTCTTCGGCGACTATAAACTCAATGACTATGCAGGCACTTGGATACGTCTGATTCAGTTTGTGAAAGAAGAAAAGCTTCCGATGGGAGATCCTTCACCTCTCTGCATCTACCATGATGATCCTAAAGTGACTCCCGCCGGAAAACTTCGGACGGATGTATGTATGTTGTTACCAACAAGCGCAACTCCAAAAGGAAATGTCGGATTCAAACAATTGCCTGCGGGACGTTATGCAACCTTCCTCTACCAGGGGCCATACGATCAGTTACAAGCTGTATATGATACAATTTACGGCAAATATTTACCCGAAATGGAGTGTACCCTGAGAGATGAACCCAGTGCCGAAAGATACCTTAATGATCCTTCATGTACTCTTCCCGAAGAATTATTAACCGAAATCTACATTCCGGTCGAATAAATTCCAAAGAATACAGGTTGGCAAAACGTGATGCTACTTTGCCGACCTGTTCACAATCTGGAAATGCCATAAGAAAAGTCAGAACAAGCAAGACACTATAAACCTAAAAACCTAACTATCAACCTCATGATTATCCCAATCCCCCTTAAAGCAATAATGTAAGAATCTTATAAATGCTTCGATAGCATACTGCCTTGGGTAACAAGTTTATTATATCGTTGGCAAGCTTTCTCTAATATATTTTTCGTTTTAGGACGATATCAATCAGCTAAACGATAAAACTCATTTTTAAACAAGTCTCTCTCGATGATGCGAATCTGCAGCATATAGGATAATATCATACATATATATATCAGATTGTCTTTTCCTGCACTGCGTAAGATTCATGAGATGGGTTGAACCCACACCATAAACACTACCAGTTATACTTTGCAATTCATCCACAACAACACCTGTAAATCAATGTCCGGAAACATGATTTCACACAATGTTTCTCAAAAGTATTTTTCACTTGCTTTCTTATGACAGAAAAACGCACTATCTTTGCATTCGTTCAGCGAAGAAAAAGAAGGGCAAAACGGACTTTTCTACCATTTAAGTTTCAAACTATTGGTAATCAATTAGTCCAATATGCAGCATCGGTGCAAATAAATAACCTAAGAATCATTACCCTATACCCAATTTGAATACCTAAATATTATGGCAGACAATTATATCGAAAGACAATACGAGCAATATGAAGCCAGAAAAGCGGCTTGGGAAAAAGCACGCAAATATGGCAAAAAGAAAACGAGTATCACTCACTCTGCTAAAACGGAACAAGCGGCTCAAACAACAACAGAGCCCCATAATCATAAAAGAGTATTTATAACGGGAGGAGCCAATGGAATTGGTAAAGCTATTGTAGAAATATTCTGTAAAAGTGGGTACCGGGTGGCATTTTGTGACAAAGACGAAATAGCAGGAAAGCGTACTGCAGAAGAAACAGGAGCCATTTTCCATCAAGTTGACATAAGTGACAAGGATATGCTTGAACACTGCATGCAACGCATCATTGAGGAATGGGATGACATTGATGTCTTAATCAATAACGCAGGCATCAGTGACTTCTCTCCTATCACTGAAACAAGCGTAGAAGATTTCGACAGGATTCTATCCATTAATCTACGCCCGGTATTTATTACTTCACACTTCATGGCTGTCCACCGTCAATCGCAAACAACACCCAATCCGTACGGAAGAATCATCAACATCTGCTCTACCAGATATTTAATGAGTGAATCCGGCAGCGAGGGGTATGCAGCCTCTAAAGGGGGAATCTATTCACTAACACATGCGTTAGCCTTGTCACTTGCTCAATTTCATATCACAGTCAATTCTATTGCGCCGGGCTGGATACAAACCCATGACTACGATTGTCTCCGTCCGGAGGATCATGCACAACACCCTTCAAGAAGAGTCGGTAAACCGGAAGATATAGCCCGCATGTGTAGATTCCTTTGTGAAGAAGGAAATGACTTTATCAACGGTGAAAATATCACGATTGACGGAGGGATGACTAAAAAGATGATTTACACAGAATAATATAGTTCCAAACCAAACATACAGAAGTAAAATGGAATATGGTATAATGTACTAAAACCGTCTCCACTTTCCTCCTTCATGATACACTTTATTTTCAAAACAAAGATCGGTCCTTGTCCCTAATTTAAATGATACTCCAAATAAAAAGCTGCCCCCGAAAATCTTCAGGGCACTGAAAAAGCACCCTCGTAAGGATCAGGTTCTTGATTTGTCCAAAGATCTGCTGATCCTTCTAACTAATCGGCAAGACTGTGTCCATAGCAATCGAGAAAGGCATTATGAAATCGAAAGCCATCATAGTTGATGCTACTCACACGGGGGCTCGCAGTTGATCTTTCAAGATATGGAAGACCTTAAAGCCAAGTCCCGTATAAGGTATAAAACAGAACTGAAAAACGCGGAACTAAAGCAGGTATTCGGATACGACAGGGCATTGTCGTACGGGATCTCTTGTATGCAACCGCAAGGCGCTATGGTCATCTTTGCAGCAAATATCAAGAGGATCTTCAAATCAATTTAAGGAAAGCTGCTTTTTTACATAATTAATCAAGATAAGTGTTTGCCTGTCCATACGGACGAGGCTATCAAGCGTTTCAAGAGCTCGCTTTAAAAAAAATAGAAAAGTCGCCAAGTTAGTATTTCTAACTTGGCGACTCTCACTTTTGCTCTTCAAGAAAGCTGATCTGAAAAAACAGAGGTTTTTCAGTGCCGAGATGCTTTTCTTTTTTTTGAGCCTCTTGTCGGATTCGAACCAACGACCCCGAGATTACAAATCACGTGCTCTGGCCAACTGAGCTAAAGAGGCAAGTGGGTAAGCTTACTATATCGCGCCGCTACAACCAACTACCTTTGCTGCGATCAAGCCCTGGAGGATTCGAAGGGAGCTGGCCGTATAGGACTTACCCGGGTGCAAAGGTAGGTATTTTTATTAAACCTGCAATAGGGAGCTTGCATTTTTTTGTAAGGCTCATCAGTAAGCATCTACTTTTCAGAGATTTAAAATCGAAAAAAAAATGTTTTTTTTCTGTCCGGATAGCTTTATTAACTTTAACAGGCATAAATTCCATACCAACCAATATTATTTGTACCTTTGTGCGCTATTTATTTATAAAATGACAGAGAGCAGAAGTAACTTACAAAAATATGCCATGCATTTTGGCACCTATATGGGAGTATACTGGATACTTAAGTTCATTCTATTCCCACTGGGATTATCTATTCCATTTCTTTTATTCCTGTTTTTCGGACTGACTTTAGGAGTTCCGTTTATGGGATATTATTACGCACGCACCTATCGCGACAAAGTATGTGGCGGTTCCATCCGTTTTCTGCAAGCATGGGTATTTATTGTCTTTATGTATATGTTTGCGGCACTCCTTACGGCAGTAGCTCATTATATTTATTTCCGGTTCATCGACCATGGTTTTATTGTAAACACCTATATGGGAATGTTTGACGAATTGACTAATAAAGATGTACCAGGCGTAGAAGGTTATATCGGACAACTCAAAGAAGTGATGGAAATGATCAGTACATTGACACCGATAGACATTACCATGCAACTGATGTCGCAAAATGTGTTCTATGGCAGCATATTAGCCGTCCCCACTGCCTTATTTGTAATGCGAAAGCCCAAATCACCGGAGGTACAACCTCTATAATTTATAATATCTAATTCATATAAAAAATGGATATATCTGTTGTAGTACCGTTGTTCAATGAAGAAGAATCCATCCCGGAACTTTATGCCTGGATTGAGAAAGTGATGAAAGCCAATGGCTTTTCGTACGAAGTTATCTTTGTAAATGATGGTAGTACCGACCGTTCATGGGAAATTATCGAATCACTCCAAAAACAGTCGAGCACAGTAAAAGGCATCAAATTCCGACGAAATTACGGGAAATCACCTGCTCTATATTGCGGATTCGAACGAGCCGAAGGCGATGTAGTAATCACTATGGATGCTGATTTGCAAGATAGTCCCGACGAAATACCGGAACTATATCGCATGATTACCGAAGAAGGGTATGACCTTGTCTCAGGATATAAACAAAAAAGATACGATCCGCTATCGAAAACTTTGCCTACCAAATTATTTAATGCGACCGCACGCAAAGTTTCAGGAATACATAACCTCCACGACTTTAATTGTGGACTGAAAGCTTATCGTAAAGCCGTAGTGAAGAACATCGAAGTATATGGAGAAATGCACCGCTATATCCCTTATCTGGCAAAAAATGCCGGATTTCAGAAGATCGGCGAAAAGGTGGTACATCATCAAGCACGTAAATTCGGAAAGACCAAATTTGGCGGGTGGAACCGTTTCTTCAACGGGTATCTTGACTTAATCTCTCTCTGGTTCCTTTCCAAATTCGGCATTAAGCCGATGCACTTTTTCGGATTGTTAGGTTCACTGATGTTCATACTGGGATTCATCTCAGTGGTTATTGTAGGAGCCAGCAAGTTATACAATATGAGTCACGGCATGCCTTACCGCCTGGTAACAGACTCCCCTTATTTTTATCTGTCACTGACTGCCATGATTATCGGAACACAGCTATTCCTGGCTGGTTTCCTTGGTGAACTGATCTCACGAAACGCTCCGGAACGTAACAATTACCTGATAGAAAAAATAATATAATGAATGATAAATGAAACCTGTACGATGAAAAAATTAATAAAACTGATACTCTTCCTGATGATAGCTTACCCACTGACCGGTGCTATCTTTTCTGCTTGCTCGGAAGAGAGCGACTGCTCCATGACCGGACGTCCGATGGTTTATGCCAATATGTATACCATCAATCCGGAAACAAAAGCCGTACTGAACGACACTCTTGACTCTCTGACTGTAACAGCGTTCGGAACTGACTCAATTATCATCAATAATCAAAAAAAGGTTCATGATATCGCCCTTCCTCTACGCTACACAAGTGACTCTACCATTCTTGTGTTTCATTATACCCCCCTGTTAAGAGACACAATGGTTATCCGACAAACCAATACTCCCTACTTCCAATCGATGGATTGTGGATACAGTATGAAACAAAACATTATCAGTATTCATCCGATCGATTATACAGATACCAATAAAAAGAAATATCATAGCATAGACTCCATATATATCAAATCAAATGCAGCTAACATTAATGGAACAGAAAATCTTAAAATATTCTACCGCTACAATCGTTAGTCTGCTGTGCCTTGCATTCAGTCTTCCGCTCCATGCACAACAACAAAGACCGAATGCACGTCCCTCCACAAAAGAGAAAGCTAAAGAGGAGATAAAAGTGGATACGATTCCATTTTATAATGGTACGTATGTAGGTGTAGACTTATTTGGGTTAGGCAGTAAACTACTTGGAGGGGATTTTCTAAGTTCCGAAGTAAATGTACGGGTGAACTTAAAAAGGAAATTTATCCCCACAGCAGAAATAGGTTTCGGACAGACAGATACTTGGAGCGATAATGGTATCCATTACAAAAGTGCAGCCCCTTACTTCCGTATCGGAGTAGATTATAATGTCGTTAAAGAATATTTGTATGTGGGACTGCGTTATGGATTCAGCAGTTTCAAATACGACATCTCAAGTACACCCTTTTCCGACCCTATTTATGGTGGAAGTATGGCCAATCCGGGATTAATAGACGGTATCTGGGGAGGAAGTGTACCTTATCATTACAATGGACTAAAATCCAATATGCAATGGCTTGAGTTAGTAGCCGGAGTAAACGTTCAAATCTATAAAAGATTCTATATGGGATGGACCTTACGCTTTAAGTTCAAGACCTCGGCTTCAGTCAACGAACATGGAAATCCATGGTATGTACCGGGGTTCGGTGAATATGACTCTTCAAACATAGGTATCACATATACCCTGATTTATAAACTACCATTTTAACGACATGACAGGATTAGAAATTTGGCTGCTTGCAATTGGTTTAGCGATGGACTGTCTCGCTGTCTCTATTGCAAGCGGTATTATTTTAAAACGTATCCAATGGCGGCCCATGCTCGTCATGGCATTCTTTTTTGGACTTTTTCAAGCTATCATGCCTCTATTAGGGTGGCTGGGAGCAAGTACATTCAGTCATCTTATCGAATCGGTTGATCATTGGATCGCCTTTGCCATCTTGGCTTTCCTGGGAGGACGGATGATTAAAGAATCCTTTAAAGAAGAAGATTGTTGCCAAAGATTTAATCCGGCAAGCTTGAAAGTTGTGATAACAATGGCTATAGCAACCAGCATTGACGCATTGGCTATAGGAGTGTCTTTCGCTTTCCTGGGTATTAAGAGTTGCTCGTCCATCCTTTACCCGGTGGGCATTATCGGATTTGTCTCCTTTCTGATGTCTCTTATAGGGCTCATCTTCGGCATCCGCTTTGGATGTGGTATTGCCCGAAAGCTCCGTGCTGAATTATGGGGAGGGATTATACTGATCCTTATCGGAACCAAAATATTAATAGAACACTTATTCTTTAATAATTAGCTATCAACCACAAGCCACAAGACCCTGGAAAATCATAAACAGGTTTGTCGCTTGCATACTTTTATTCATTATGGAAAAGAAAACAAGAAAAAGCTTTATTTGGCTGGCTATCCTTCTGTTGGGAACAATCTGGATATTAGCTCAACGCAATAAACAGGTACCTTACAACAGTATCAACGGCCTTGTATTCGGTACTGTATATAATATTACTTATCAATATGACGGTAATCTGAAAACAGAAATTGACGCTGAATTAAAGAGGTTCGACGGTTCCCTCTCCCCTTTCAATGACACGTCTGTTATTACCCGTGTCAACCGTAACGAAGAAATTGTAACGGATACTTTCTTCCAAACCTGTTTCAACAGATCCATGGAAATCTCAGCCGAAACCCAAGGAGCTTTCGATATTACAGTAGCTCCGTTGGCTAACGCATGGGGATTCGGTTTCAAGAAGGGTGCCTTCCCTGACTCAACCATGATAGACAGCCTGCTCCAAATCACAGGTTACCAAAAAGCGAAACTGGAAGACGGCAAAGTAATAAAAGAAGATCCCCGAGTGATGTTAAGTTGCAGTGCAGTGGCCAAAGGTTATTCAGTAGATGTGGTAGCGCGGTATCTGGATAGCAAAGGTATTAAGAACTACATGATCGATATAGGTGGAGAACTGGTCGTAAAGGGACTGAATCCCAAAGATGAAGCATGGAGAATCGGCATTAACAAACCGGTAGACGATTCGTTATCCCTCAATCAAGAGATACAAACAACGCTCAAGTTGACAGATGTCGGCATTGCTACTTCCGGAAACTATCGTAACTTTTATTATAAAGATGGCAAAAAGTATGCCCATACCATCGATCCCCGTACCGGATATCCGGTACAACACAACATTCTTTCGGCAACCGTAGTTGCAGAGGATTGCATGACCGCCGACGCATTGGCTACAGCCTTTATGGTAATGGGATTGGATGAAGCGGAGGCATTTACAAAATCACACCCCAACATAGGTGCTTATTTTATCTACAGTGATGAGAAAGGGGAGTTGAAAAGCTATTTCACAAAAAACATGGAACAATATCTTGATAAATAAAAAGAATATCCCCGGAGAAATATGTATATCCTTTCTCCGGGGATATTCTTTCGGGAGATACCGACGCAAACTGCCTACTTCATAAACACGAAATATACAGCCGCTATCAAACAGACAAAAGCAGCCACATGATTCCAATGTAATGACTCTCCTTTAAACAGTAAAGTAGAAAAGACAGTAAATATGATCAAAGTGATCACTTCTTGTATTATTTTGAGTTGCATTAATGAAAATGGCCCCCCGTTCCCACTAAACCCCAATCTATTGGCCGGAACCTGACAAGAATATTCTGCCAGCGCAATGACCCATGAAAACAAAACCACGCCATACAGAGGCCAATTACTGATCATTTTTGTCTCCTGCAGTTTCAGATGCCCATACCAGGCAAAAGTCATAAAAATATTGGAAACAATCAATAACGAAATTGCATAAACACCTTTCATACTTATATTTGAAATTAAAATTCGACTTCTTTAGGCAGTAACTCTTCCTGTACATTCGTCATGCTTCCCCAAAGGCTATATCGGGCTTCCGGATTCATCTTTTCCAATTGGCGGAGTATTCCTTTCATATCACTACGGCTCGACTGCGATTCATATGGACAGTTTTTTACTTGCTTCCTGTATCCACGTATCTGCGTGAGTTCCAGCAGATCTGCTTCGTGCACCAGACACATCGGACGAATAATAGTCATATCAAACTTATTCATTACTAACCGTGGAGGCATTGTGCTGAATGCTCCTTGATATGTAATATTCATCAATAGTGTTTCCAGAATATCGTCCATGTGATGTCCGAGAGCAATCTTATTGCACCCCTGTTCTTTGGCAACTGTAAACAAGGCTTTTCTCCGATTCCACGAACAAAGAAAGCAAGGAGATTTGCGGGTATCAGTAGAAGGATCAAATGAGGTTTCATAAACAACCAACGGAACTCCATAACTTTCAGCATGTGCACGAAGATAATCCAAATCACTCTGATAGGGAATATTCTTCATAACCACATGTACTGCCACCACCGAAAAACGAGGTTTGAAAATACGTGAACGTTTACCTAATAATTCCACCAATGCCAAAGAATCTTTCCCTCCCGAAAGACCGACAAGCACTTTATCTCCCTCTTCTATCAGTCCATATTGAACTATCCCTCTATTAAACCGTTTTTCGATACGCCGAATGGTTTTCTCTTCTTCCGTAATCTGTGCCATAACTCTTTTAAAAATCGGCTGCAAAAGTAAGAGAAAAGAATGATTTAAAGAAGAATTAACATAATAGAAGAAGAGAAAAAAGGTTTATTTCCAATTAATTTGTATTTTTGAACTTCCGAATAATAACCCGAGACCATTTATGAAGAAAAAAAATATTCTATTCTTTCTATTATGCTTTCTCCTGACAAGCGTATCGGCACAAACCTTGGAACAAGCAAGGGGTATGTACGGTAAAGGACAATATGCTGAAGCCAAACCCGTTTTCCAGAAATATGTTAAATCGCAACCGGCAAACGGTAATTATAATCTATGGTATGGCGTATGTTGTCTTAAAACCGGTGATGCAGCCGAAGCGTTGAAGTATCTGGAAACTGCAGTAAAAAAGCGAATTCCGAGCGGGCAGCTGTACCTTGCGCAAACTTACAATGATCTATACCGGTTTCAGGATGCGGTAGACTGCTATGAAACATACATAGCTGACCTATCAAAACGAAAGAAACCCACAGAAGAAGCGGAACAACTGCTGGAAAAGGCAAAAGGAAATCTTCGCATGCTGAAAGGAGTAGAAGACGTATGTGTCATCGATAGCTTTGTAGTAGACAAGGTCGACTTCTTGAAAGCTTATAAAATAAGTGAAGAGGCAGGTAAACTTTTCACTTACAATGATTATTTCAAAACCAAAGGTTATCATCCGGGAACGGTTTATGAAACAGAAATCGGAAATCGCATTTATTACAGCGAACAAGGAGAAGAAAACCTGAATATCCTGTCCAAGACCAAAATGTTGGATGAATGGAGTCAAGGGAAACCACTTCCGGGAAGTATTAATGCCTCGGGAAACGCCAATTACCCATACGTATTGTCGGATGGAGTGACTATCTATTATGCTTCCGACGGCGATGGTTCTATGGGAGGATACGATATTTTTGTGACCCGATATAACACTAATACTGATACCTATCTGGTTCCGGAAAATGTAGGAATGCCTTTCAACTCTCCTTACAACGATTATATGTATGTCATCGATGAATACAATAATCTGGGATGGTTCGCTTCCGACCGTCACCAACCCGAGGACAAGGTTTGTATATACGTTTTCGTACCCAATGAATCCAAACGGACTTATAATTACGAAGCAATGAATCCGGAAGAAATAATCGGGTTAGCTCACCTCCATTCTTTGGAGAGTACCTGGAAAGATCAGAAAATAGTGGATAATGCCCGCCAACGCCTTGAAGCAGCTATTAACCACAAACCTGACATACAACAAAACTTCGATTTTGAGTTTGTTATTGACGACCATTCTACCTACCATCATTTGACGGATTTCAAATCTCCTAAAGCCAAACAACTGTATTTGAAATACGAACAGATGGAGAAAGACTACCGTCAGCAAACTAACAAACTAACTAACCAACGTGAGGGATTTGCACGGTCTAACAAAGACGAACAAACGAAAATGGCTCCGGCTATCCGTGATCTTGAGAAAAGGATATTCCAAATGTCGAAAGAACTGGATAAACAGGCTATCGAAGTCCGGAACGCAGAAAAACAAAATTTAAAATAACCCAATTATGGATGTACTGATCATCATTGCATTGATTGTTGCAGCAGTAATACTCTTTTTAGTTGAACTGTTTGTGATTCCGGGTATCAGCCTTGCCGGTATTTCGGCTTTGGTTTGCATCATCTATGCCAACTATTACGCTTTTGTCAATCTGGGGACAGGGGCGGGATTCACAACACTTATCATTTCAGGAGTCGCCTGCATCGGTTCGCTTGTCTGGTTTATGCGATCGAAAACTCTGGATAAGCTCGCATTGAAGAAAGATATAACATCCAAAATAGACCGAAGTGCTGCCGAAAAAGTAAAAGTGGGCGATACGGGTATCACAGTTACCCGCCTGGCTCAGATTGGCAATGCTGAAATCAATGGGAATATCATAGAAGTAAAATCAATGGACGGTTTACTGAATGAAAAAACTCCGATTATAGTCAATCGGATCACTGATGGAATAATCTTTGTCGAAAAACTAAAATCCTAATATTCATTTAAAATCAAGCACAATTATGAATGTCGAACCCATGTATCTGACTATCTTCTTGATAGCAGGAGGTATTATCTTCCTGGTTCTCTTCTTTCATTATGTACCTTTCTTCCTGTGGTTGTCAGCCAAAGTATCGGGAGTTAATATTTCACTGGTACAACTTTTCCTGATGCGTATCCGTAATGTTCCGCCCTACATCATCGTACCCGGTATGATCGAAGCACATAAAGCGGGATTGAGTAACATAACCCGTGACGAACTTGAAGCACACTATCTGGCAGGCGGTCATGTGGAACGGGTAGTTCATGCGCTGGTATCGGCATCAAAAGCCAATATTGAACTTCCATTCCAGATGGCTACTGCTATTGACCTCGCAGGCCGTGATGTCTTCGAAGCTGTACAGATGTCAGTTAATCCAAAAGTTATTGATACACCTCCCGTAACAGCTGTTGCCAAAGACGGTATCCAGTTGATAGCCAAAGCACGTGTGACGGTACGCGCCAATATCCGCCAATTGGTGGGTGGTGCCGGTGAAGATACAATCCTGGCACGTGTAGGCGAAGGTATCGTTTCATCAATCGGTTCCTCTGAAAACCATAAGTCAGTACTTGAGAATCCTGATTCTATCTCAAAACTGGTACTACGCAAAGGACTCGATGCAGGTACTGCCTTTGAGATCCTCTCTATTGATATCGCCGATATCGATATAGGTAAGAATATTGGTGCTGCTCTACAGATAGACCAGGCAAATGCCGATAAGAATATTGCGCAAGCCAAAGCAGAAGAGCGTCGCGCAATGGCTGTGGCTACCGAACAGGAAATGAAAGCCAAAGCAGAAGAAGCCCGAGCTAATGTGATTCAAGCAGAAGCAGAAGTCCCCAAAGCCATGGCTGAAGCTTTCCGCAATGGAAATCTTGGTATTATGGATTATTATAAGATGAAAAACATCCAGGCTGACACCTCAATGCGTGAAAATATAGCTAAGCCAATTGGCGGATCTACCAGCAAACCACTGGGTGATTAAAGAGAAATCATTCACCACAAACTACACAGCATACCACAACTGATTGGAGAAGAATAATCTCTTAAAAAGAGTGGTTAATCTATGTAATTTGTGGTGAACTTATTTATAAAACTAAAACCTTTCAATAACATGAAAAAGTATTTTCCTTCCTCCGAATTAATCATTAATGAAGATGGTTCGGTATTTCATTTGCATGTAAAGCCGGAATGGTTGGCAGACAAAGTTATATTGGTAGGTGATCCCGGACGGGTGGCTCTCGTAGCTTCTCACTTCGAAAACAAAGAATGCGAAGTGGAAAGCCGCGAATTTAAGACTATAACCGGAACTTACAAAGGCAAGCGAATAACGGTCGTATCTACAGGTATCGGTTGCGACAACATCGACATTGTGATTAATGAACTGGATGCTCTGGCAAATATCGACTTTCAGACACGGGAAGAGAAAGAGCACCTTCGGTCATTGGAATTAGTCCGTATCGGTACTTGTGGGGGACTGCAACCCAATACACCGGTTGGAACTTTTGTCTGTTCCGAAAAATCAATCGGTTTTGATGGTCTATTGAATTTTTATGCCGGACGCAATGCCGTTTGCGATCTTCCTTTTGAGCGGGCATTTCTGAACCACATGGGTTGGTCTGGCAATATATGCGCTCCTGCCCCTTATGTGATTGATGCCAATGCTGAATTGATTGACCGTATTGCTCAAGATGATATGGTACGTGGAGTTACCATTGCAGCGGGAGGCTTTTTCGGACCGCAAGGACGTGAACTTCGTGTTCCTTTGGCAGATCCCAACCAAAATGACAAAATCGAAAAGTTTGAATACAAGGGTTATAAAATAACTAACTTTGAAATGGAGAGTTCCGCTCTTGCCGGCCTCGGCAAGCTGATGGGACACAAAGCCATGACAGTCTGTATGGTTATAGCCAACCGTTTGATCAAAGAAGCGAATACGGGCTATAAAAATACCATCGATACATTAATAAAAACTGTTCTTGACCGAATCTGATGAATCTATCATTTGCCGCCATTGATTTCGAAACAGCCACAGGATACATGAAAAGTGCCTGTGCCGTAGGTATTGTCACCGTTACCGACGGAGAAATTACGGATGAATATTACAGCCTGATTCAACCACCGGAGAATGAATACTGGCGTGCAAATATCCTCGTACATGGAATAACCCCGGAAATGACGGAATCACTTCCGGGGTTTCATGCCATTTATCCTGAAATAAAAAAGCGGTTGCAAGGAAAAGTAATAGTTGCACATAATGAGCAATTCGACCGTAATGTACTAAAACGCACCATGCAGATGTACAGACTGGACTATGACGAACTATTACTTCCGGAACATTGGGAATGTACCTGCCGAATCTACCGTTCTTTGGGATATAAACCAGTCAATCTGAGTGCTTGCTGCGAACGGGAGGGAATTGAACTTAAGCACCACGAAGCCCTTTCCGACGCCCGGGGATGTGCAATACTTTATCTTAATTATCTTGAGAGATACCGTCCGTTTAATACCCTATGGTGAAACGTTCCTGATGATGCTCCGGCTTTTCAAGTTCATCAACCATGGCAGCGGCATAATCTTCTACGGAAATATGACTGTTACCCACAATATCTACAATCATATCATCCTTACCCAGACGGTATCTTCCGGTACGTACTCCCGGAGCCATATCTGCTGCCGGTGAGAAGAAGACCCAATCAATCTCTTTTTCCTTCTTCAAAAAATCAAGGTAGAAATCACTTAAAGCCCTCACCCCGGGCAATATTTTTTCGGGAACTTCTCCCGAATCAACGAGACGAATACCCGGAGCAATAAACAATGAACCGGCCCCTCCCACCATTAAAAAACGGTTGACTCCGGCCTTTTTCACACCATCAATAATCGTTAGATAGACCTCAATGGTTTCCTTATATATATTAGGGTTATTCCAACCCGGATTAAAAGCACTAATCACGGCATCGGCACCTTGACAAACTTCACAAACTTCATCTAATGAAGAGACATCGGCTTTCTTCACTTCCAGATTCTCATTCTCAATCTTAATTTTTTCAGGATGACGAACTACCGCCGTCACATGAAATCCACGGTTCAAAGCTTCATTTAGAATAGCCGAACCCACGAAGCCGCTGGCTCCGATTATCACAACTTTCTTCATAATCCAATTTATCTATACAGTATTATTTGTTTTCTACATAACACTCTATATCATAAATTGTTGCATCGAAAAACAGGCTTATCTTCCCTCCTGCAAATAAGCTTTGATAGTTTCTCTCAGCTTTTCCAGAGGATAAGGTTTCGCAATCACTTCGTTACACCCTGCTTCAATAGCCTGCTCCCCTTCCGGACAGAATGCATATGCTGTAACCGCAATAATCGGTACCTCTTGCGAAATTGCACGAATTTTAGCTGTCGCCTGAATACCATTCATCACTGGCATTCGGATATCCATCAGAATCAGATCGGGCTTCTCACGCATGAAACTTTTTACTGCTTCCTCTCCATTTGGCACCCAAAGAATTGTATATTCTTTCTTCAAAAAGGCATTAATCTGCAGATAACCGGACTCCACATCTTCCGCTATCAGTATCTTCTTCTGCCGGTTGCTCAGTCCCACAGTGACGGTTGCATTTCCTCTTTCCGCAACCGTAACTTTTTGCTCTTGCTTATTGGGCAGATAAAGAGTGAAAGTACTCCCCTTCTCAAGCTCGGATTCCACTTCGATCCGACCTCCTAACCGTTCCACAATACTTTTACAGATAGGTAAACCCAATCCTGTACCTTGTACAAAATCATTCAACTTCTCAAAACGGGTAAATATCAAAGGGAGCTTATCTTTAGAAATGCCACAACCGGTATCTGCCACATAAAATTTCACCCATTCTTCCTCTTTTACAAGTCCAAAGGTGATGCTCCCCTCAATCGTATTTTTAATTGCATTCGATAAGAAATTAAACAATACCTGTGTTACACGATTTCTGTCCGTCGAAATCCAGATTTCATCTGATGGACGAATCACATTTAGTTCGACCCCTTTCTTCATTTTAAGACGGTGTACCTTATACACTTCATCTACCAGCCCGCTTATTTCTGTCAACTGACAGTGCATTTCCGATTTACCAGACTCTATGCGTGACAAATCAAGAATATCATTGATCAGTTGCAGCAATAGATTACTATTCTGCTGGATAATCCCTAAATACTCCTCTTTCTCCTTTTCATCCTCAGTCAGAGCTATTATCTCCGAGAAACCGACAATCGCATTCAAAGGAGTACGTATTTCATGGCTCATATTAGCAAGAAACAGCGATTTCATCCGGTCCGCCTCTTCTGCCCGCCGTTTAGCATCAAGCAATTCTTGCGAGCGCCGTATCCGGTCACCTATATCATGAATCAGAGCTAATACCTTATTCCCCTCAAACGGAGCAATACGCGCCTGAAAATAATGTCTGCCGGTTTCTACATCTAAAGGATATTCTATTTCTTTCAGTTTTCCACTTTTCAGACATTCACGTATACTACTGATAAACAATTCGCTGACCTCCTCTGAATAAATAGATCTCCCATCTGCTCCTTTCAAGACTTCTACCGGATGTAAAAGTTCCGTACCGGGTGCCATCAATACATCCGTGATAAAGAAATTATCATCAAAAATAAATATAAACTCAGGGAGTGCCTCAATAATTTTCCGGTTTCGCTCTTCAAGCTGTCTGATCTGCACTTCTTTTTCACAGCGTGAAGTAATATTGGCAGTATATGCTATAATTTTATCAGAACCATTCTCCTTATTCTTCTTATACGCAATGAAATTATCTTCAAGCCAAATTGTTTTTCCATGCTCTCCCAAGCAACGCACTACTATTTGAGAAGTCTTTGTATCCGACTCAAGCATGCGGTTAAAAGCTGTTTGATAAGAAGTAACATCATCCGGATGAGCAAACCGATAAAAGTCATTAATTTCTCTGAAAACAATTCCTGCTTCCTTTAAACCCAAGATACTAAAATATTCATCTGTAAAATTACATTCGCCCGTGGGAATATCGTATTCCCAGAATGCAATCTGATGTCCGGCCAAAACAGAAGTGATCTTCTGGTAATCCTCTTTTAATTTTTCAATATTCTCCATCCCCGAAAATGAATCTTTTGCGTGTCCCATAGCCATAAAATTTGTCTTGCTGTATGCGAGCAAAGATAAAATAATAAAGCATAACTTCTATCTGTTTACTCTGTTTTTTACAGAGAAAGCTCTATCTTTGCCACTCAAAATGAAATAGATAATGAATCAAGACACAATTTGCGCCATAGCAACCGCTCAAGGAGGAGCCATCGGAAGCATTCGTGTTTCCGGTCCTGAAGCAATAACCATCACCAGTCGTATTTTTACTCCGGCTAAACCCGGAAAGCTGCTGAGTGAACAAAAGCCTTATACGCTAACTTTCGGCCGAATTTATAACGGAGAAGAACTGATAGACGAGGTTCTCGTCAGCCTTTTCCGGGCCCCACATTCCTATACGGGGGAAGACAGTACTGAAATCACTTGTCACGGCTCATCCTATATTCTACAGCAAGTAATGCAATTGCTGATAAAAAACGGATGCCGTACCGCACAGCCAGGAGAATACACTCAACGAGCTTTCCTCAATGGTAAGATGGATTTAAGCCAGGCCGAAGCTGTAGCCGACCTAATAGCCTCATCTTCTGCCGCCACCCATCGTCTTGCTCTGAGTCAAATGCGTGGCGGATTTAGCAAGGAATTGGCAATATTGCGCGAGAAACTATTGAACTTCACATCAATGATTGAGCTGGAATTGGATTTCAGTGAAGAAGATGTGGAATTTGCCGACCGATCTGCCTTGCGCCAGTTAGCTGACGGAATTGAGAAGGTGATCGCACGCCTTGTAGACTCGTTCAGTGTAGGAAATGCTATAAAGAATGGTGTTCCGGTAGCTATTATCGGAGAAACCAATGCAGGAAAATCTACCTTACTTAATGTTCTGTTGAACGAAGATAAGGCAATTGTCAGTGACATTCACGGCACAACACGCGATGTCATTGAGGATACTGTAAATATAGGTGGTATCACTTTTCGCTTTATCGATACAGCCGGCATTCGGGAAACTAACGATATGATTGAAAGTCTGGGTATCGAACGAACTTTTCAAAAACTCGATCAGGCAGAGATTGTACTATGGATAATTGATTCAGCAGACGCAATCTCACAGCTAAAACTACTCTCCGATAAGATTCTTCCTCGTTGTGAACACAAACAATTGATTTTAGTCTTTAATAAGGTAGAACTGATAAATGAAACTCAGAAAAATGAACTTACCTCACAACTTTCCGAGCATGTCGGTTCGGAAATAGAATCTATTTTTATTTCTGCGAAACAACGTCAGCACACGGATGAACTCCAACAAAAACTTGTAGCAGCTGCCCATTTACCAACAGTCACACAGAATGATGTTATTGTAACGAATGTCCGTCATTACGAAGCACTGACACGTGCGTTGGATGCAATTCACCGGGTACAAGAAGGATTGGATGCAAATATTTCCGGGGATTTTCTTTCACAAGACATACGTGAATGTATTTTCCATTTATCCGATATAGCAGGGGAAGTGACCAATGATATGGTGCTACAGAATATATTTGCACATTTTTGCATCGGAAAATAACGTCACACAATTAACTGATTATCAATATATTACAAAACAAATAATAGAAAGCAAAAGAAGAAATAATCCAACTTCAATAATATTGATAATCAACATTTTAAACATTCAGGAATAACAAAGTATTGTATCAATTCTTCATGATTTTGTCCCCCGTTTGTCCCCTAAACGGATACAAGGGACAAAATTCTGTCCCCCGATGTATTTGGAACACTTATACCTACCAAATCAGGTAAAAACATAAATAATTATCATTTCGCAGAGTTCTTTGGATCTCTTATTAGCAATGTGCATAAATATGTTACAGAATTGATATACAATCAAATACAAGTCATACACATTGTAGCAGAAGTTACAACAAAAGATATTCAGTTTGAAATATTCAGGAAATATTCTCGTCATTATCTCAGCATTTCCAGAAGTTAAGTCTATCGAAATTATGCTCATATACTAATGAAAACTTGTACCATTATCCAATAACTTATTGTTTCGTTGTGGAGCATATCCTGCCTTTTATTGATGAAACTGATTGAAGAACATTTAATTCGATCCCTTAATTAGAAAGGATCTTTCCTTTCATATATCGTGGATAATTCTATTGTATCAAAAATGTATGCCGCTTAGAATTTGATTAAGCCATATGGAATATCAGAATTGAGCAAATTATCAGCACTATTTCGAATCAGTGCCGATAATTTGCATATTACCGATTTCCAATTTCCAAATGGATTGCCGAATAAACGTCAACCGATGAAGAATAAGAATTAGGGAACCTTAACCTTCTCCACTTCCTGCCATTCTGCAAGAGAGACAATCTCCTTGTATTGCCCGGCAGTCAGAGGGGATTTACCATTATCGCTGCATTCATATTCCCAGGGCAGTTCGTAGACGGTACCCTCTTCCTGATAACCCATATAGTTATGGTATGAATCAGGAACCAACCTTACATAATCTTCTTCCCGAATAATCTTCAGGAACTTGTCTGCATCATTGATTATTAACGGGGCACCAGACTTATACAGGGAAGTAGCGACTTCAATGGCAAGACCGGCATTGGCTGAATAACTGTTGAAAACGGCAATTAGCCATCCGGGACGTTCTGCATCTTCCGCAACAACATTCAGACGTGAAAAACCCAGTTCACCATAATGATCCTTTGCAAACCGCATGAAATCCGCCGGGCTGTCAATGTCGTACAATTTTTCCACATCCAAGAACTTCACCTGATTGTAATAAACCACATCCCGTAACTCTTCCGGGACATCCTGCAGGTCTTCATAGATACAGTCTCTGACACCCCGTTTCCGATAATACGCCGAATATACCTCGTGCGCAATACGGAAATATTTGCAATATTGTCGTATGGTCATAGCCCCTAAAGGAGGCACAGAACATCCGCACAGGGAATCTTCCAAAGCCTTTAAGGAAGTTTCCCTGTCCTTCAACTCAATCCTGAGTCTCGGCACTATCCTGTTAAAATCCTTCCGTGAGATTCTTCCAGTCCGCTGCTGATACGGAAGATTGCCGGCCACGTATTCATTGAAGCCACCAACATTCGCAATCATGGCATCCGCCAGTCTGTACAGATAGGCAAAAATACGGGCAATGGTTTCCCGGAACCATTCATCATCATAGTATTCATTATTATCTGAAACATACGAAGAATAGTTTGAAATACCGAAACGTATATATTTCCGGTCAGTAAACAGAATTGTCCTCCGTTCCATATACTTGGTGGATGCGACATGCAGCCAGAGCGTTTCCATCGGATTGGATGATTGCCAGTCCTGAAGGAATTCTTCTTTACTTCTGTACTCTCCGGAAGCAATCAGATCGTCGGAATCTCCCCATTCTTCAGGCGTGGGGCGCGGAACTTCAATATAGAAGCCCCGGTATTCGTCATTGCCCATCACTTGCAATCTTTCAAGCCGGGACTGGAATTCAACCAGCCTGTCCAGCAAAACATTGTCGACAACAATCTCTGAATGGCGTACTTGTCCCAACCATTTGAAATGGGATGCATTCAGGGAATGCTCTTTGGCTAAATCAGTGAAGAATTTTCTGTCCATAATATGATTCTTGATCTTTTCTTTATTCTCATTAAATCTCAATATACTTACCCGGATCAAACCCGTTCATCAGATGCTCATCTTCAAAAACATATCCCATCTGATTGCAGATTACCCGGGTATTTCCTATTTCTGCGTCGATATTGGTATGTAAGTGGTCATATATCCAGGCATCAATCCTACTGTCGGCAATCAGGTCCCCGTATTCGCTGGCAAATGCACTGTTCAACACTGAGCCTCTATGATGCGGAGCCACTACCTGGAGTGTCGGCAGATGGTGGGTAACCACAACTATATGGAGTGCCGTACTTTCCTCTGTGCTTCTCCGGATAAAGTTAATACAGGTCTCATGCATCCGATTGAACTCCTTCACCTGCAACAGCTTTCCGTCGAACTTGATCTGACGGAAATCGTTCATACCTTTCCATACAAAATATTCGTCTTCGGGTTGATCCGCGACCATAGCGTACTCAGAACGAAGTCGGTGTCATCGATGCGGACAACCTGATTCTGATAATATCCCACATTCTCACGGAATATCCACCTCCATTGCAGGCCCTGCTCCATCACGTCCGAATAGTTATAATATTCGTGGTTGCCGGGGACAATAAGCACCTGGCGGTAGGCCTCCGAAGCCCATTTCCAGAACTTCGTCAATGGAACTATCTTGTCTTTCAGGTAGAATAGTCTCCGGCCAACACCAGCACATCGCTTGTTACGGGCAATTCATTATGTTTCAAATACCTGCTGTTTTCCTGGAACTCCAGGTGCAGATCGCTCATGTATTGTATCCTCATCTTATTCTCCTTTCTTTGATTGTTCTATCTGTTTCTCTATGATTACCTTTACCCGTGCGAATGAAACCGGAGTAAAATCGTTGTTGTCAACTCCCACATCATATTGTGTAGGGAAAAGCATTTGAAGGCGTGGTTTATCCTTTCCAGTGCTGCTCCTGCTTGTATGCACATGTCCGAAAAGCTGCCACGTATCATCGTATGAACCACCATAGCAAAGGAACGGACAATGATTCAGATAAATCTTCTGTTTATCCACCTCAATATACATCTGCATCGTTATCAGTTCGAAGTATTTCGTATAATTCTGCCTCAGATTCTTTATGTCATGATTGCCGGCAATAAGATAGATTTTTCCGTTCAGCCTGCTTAGTATATTCATCCATTCGGCAGAACCTCCCAGACAGAAGTCGCCCAAGTGAAATACGATATCATCTGGACCGACCACACGGTTCCAGTTGGAAATAATCGTTTCATTCATGTGGACCACATCCTTGAAGGGCCGGCTGCAGAAACTAATGATATTTCCGTGATAAAAGTGAGTATCAGATGTAAAGAACACCTTGCTGCCATCAAATTTATAATTCATTTCTTCTCAATTTATGTGCATCACTGCACGTTAATAATCAAGTTATCAATCACCCATCAGACGGAAATGACAGAGAAGCATCACAAAAGTAACTGCCACAAATGGGTATAAAACAAAATAGTTGAAAAGTTTGGTAAAGACTCTCCAACTATTCAGTTTCTATTCTAAATCAAAGTACAGTAAAATGTACTTTATTATGTTCGTTGGAAAGTATTTACAATACGAGGTTCAATGCCGGAGACATGAACATTCGACACACATTCCGGGCGTTTATTACCCTGAATTGTGGTGATTAATAATATGTCCATCCAAATTCTCTGCATTGTTAGTTTTTATGTTATTTCAAAATCAGTGCAAAATTAGCAAATAAATTCCATATACCGCATGACAGAACAAGAAACAGAGTCTATATGAACATAGATATTATATCAGTGAAGGTATAATCTTTTGTTTTATTGCTAAATTATACTCTATCAGGTATAATTTAGCAGGATTCATTACTATAAACTATGCAACTCGAAAAGGATGTTCTCACTCTTCCTTTTCAAATTCTTCCGAAGCATTCGCTATCAACGCCTTTCCTATTTCCATCTGTATGAATTTAGGCAATCGAAACAATTTTGCCATAAGCTGGCTATAAGTAAACTCGACTTTGGTATCCAATATAGGTTCTTCTTCAACGCTCGTATCAATTTTCTCAACAACCTCAGAGTCTTCCATAAAATCAGAAAAGTCCGGTTCTTCAAACCAATTCTCTACCGTGTCATCCTCATTGATTCTTAGACGGATATAATCGCCACAATCATCTACCTCCGGAATTAAACCGTTAGGAACATAATCTGCAATTTTGCATATTGTCTTTTTGTCTTTGTCAAGCAAGAAATAGGTCCCACTATTACGTACCTTGGCTTGCAAATACAAACTGCCATATTCAAGCTTCCAATTCAGGAGTTTGTGAGTTTTCAAATTGATTATTCCTGACCATATCCCTTTAGAAACTAATGGATACTCGTTTTCGTATAGTTCATCCATCCATGTATCAGTATAAATACACATTTCCTCATTGTATGGAAAGTAGATCATAAGGTAGTGAGCCACCTCATTCAAATTCTGTTCCTCGATACCAATCAATATCTGTTTTGCCATAATGATTAATTTATAGATTCAAATTTTAATTTTCACTTCATTCAGCTATTCTTAAGTCGTAGTCAATAAACTTAGATCAATATCGGGAATAATAACGTCTGCAAGCTTGTCTTCGACAAGGAATCCCATGTAAAGAGGAATTGTAAGTACCTCTCCCTCGCGTCCTACATTGTATTGGCCGAGCTTGATTGCGTTGTTAACATGATATACATCCTTATTCTTAAGAACCGTAGTTATGCTTTTTGCCTTACCAGTCTTTGCCTTAACTTCAAGTATAACACATTCACCCTTGAATCTTACCAAGAAGTCCAACTCAAGGCCGCTATCCTTATGGAAATAATATAGATTTTGCTCGGACTTACATAAAAAATCAGCCATGAGATTCTCGAAGATAGCTCCCTTGTATCCAAGAAGATTACCCTTTAATATCTCTGCCTGAGTACCATAATCCAACATTGCCATAAGAATACCAATATCAGTAGTATACACCTTGAAGCAGTCTTTAATAGAATTACCCTCTAACGGCAGTTCTGTTATCTGTGTGTTATAGCATCTCCGTACTATCCCTGCATCCTCCAACCATTGGATACTACCAATGTATTGTGAAGCCCGTCCTCCCTTCTTAACTATGGAGTACTGAAATTTCTTATTCTCCTTAGTCAATTGTTTCGGGATGGACTCAAAACACTCACGAATATTAGGTTTGTCTGCATCATCCGCATATTTTACCATATCCTCTTTGTATTCAACTATAAGGTTGCGTTGCACCTTATATATAAGCTCGATATTCTTAGTTTCAAGGAAACAGTTCACTACTTCCGGGAGACCTCCGACAATGACATATCTGTACAACAGTTCCATCATTGCCTTATGAATCCCATCAGGAACAGCACTTTCGTTCTCAAAACATGATTTAACGGAATCAATAACCATATCACTAATTCCGTTTGCCCATAAAAATTCCTCAAAGTCCAATGGATACATATCAATCACGGTCTCATACCCTACGGGAACAGAATCTTGTCCTTCCTCCTCTTCCTTTTTTTCTTACTTTTACCGTATCCTTTCACGCCTAAAAGAGAGCCTGTAGCAATGACATCAAAACGACCGTCTATATGAAATGACTTCAAGGCTGTCCTTGCCTCCTTACATTCCTGAATCTCGTCAAGGATAATGCAAGTTTTTCCATTAATAAAACAATGTATTTTGTTGTAACTATCTGAAGATAAAGCAAATACAGAGAGTTTAAAAGATGCAGGTAACGATTTGGTGATGGAAGTCTTGCTTCGGGTTACACTGCTTTACATAATTTCAAATAACTCATATACAAATGTAGGCAATATTTAAAATATAGCAAAATATACTGCCATTTATTTTTGTATAAATCTGACTATTAACATATTATGATTTAAGGCATAACTTATTGATGCCTACTTGTTATAGAATAGCCGGGGACAGTGCCTCCCGGCTATTTTTTTTGTCCCAAATTGGCGTTTTCTGTCTTTTTCGGGCGGTTGCTCAACGGTTGAGTAACCAATGGCCTTATAATATCTCCGTAATATTGCACCATAAACAATAAAAATAAGGTCATTATGAATAACAGAAGAACTGCACCGGGTGGACAGACAATCCACATGCTTAGTGCCATACTTGCCAAAGTTACCAACATTGAAAAGTTATTGGCTCCTGCCGTACATAATTTGCCGGACAGCGAGATACTGGATTCAAAAGGTGTGCGCCTGCTTACCAAGATGTCGGACAGGAACTTTTAAGACGACGCAATGACGGAACACTTCCCTTTCACAGAGACAAGGGGAAGATATATTATCGCCGTTCGGACGTACTCCGTGCCATGTTGCTGGAAAAAGAAGAACACTCTAAAAAATAAGCGTTATGAAGAAGATGATTAAAATTGAAAGCGGTTCATTCGCTGCGCTCGTGAGGAGTTATAAGAAGTCGTTGAACATGTTGGCCGTCCTGCAACATATCTGTCAGGAAAATGACGTGGCGCTTTCCATATGCTGCCCGATGAAGTCTGCGAACTGATAAATCTCGATCCGGCAGAGATTGAGAAACAGCGTTTGAGCGGACGGCTACGTTTTGCAGAAGAAGAGAACGGGACAAAGCATTATTCGATTGTGGATATTATCAACTTGAAAGACTCAATTGACTGGAAGGTAATCAACAGGCAGGTGGAGAGCCTTTCCTTTGAGGAAGAGGAATGATGTAATTTGCGCCTGACAGACAAGGGCACGGCCGGCACCCGGATAAATCCGACCTTGCCGGCCGTGCCTTTGTCCTTTCCTGAAAAGCGGCTCTTTGCTGTAACCTGCGGAAGTGAAGCCTGCGTAGCTTCCGGGGGTTACAGCAATGTGCCGCAGGAAACCTTAGGATATTTTTTTCAGTTCCCTTGCCGGGTTTACAATTCCCATAGACGGTACATGTTTTGCCTGCCGCGATAAATCCGGAATAACGTCACTGCCACTGACAAGCCTTTGTTCTTCCGGTTCTTTACCTTCTACATTTTCATGCCGTCCTACCGGTTTAAGGGTAAGCTGTATCTTCCGGTTCAATGTGGCAAGCTCTTCACCCAACTTTTTGATTTCTCCCTCTTTGGGCCATGAGGCCGCCACTATTTCCTGCAAGACCGGAATATCTTTTGACAACTCTGCATTCTCCTTTTCCCGTTTCTCTATCATGCCGGGAATACGTTCCAGCGCATTGATGAAATACATTACGGCCAGTTTGGGGTCTTTGGCTATGTAGCCGTTATGATAGGTATATTTGATACCGTCCAGTCCTTCGACCATGAACTTGTTATGCAAGGCTTGCGTGTCTCCGTCACAAGTCTTTTCGGTACGGACAAGGATACGAAAATCGAACAGAGTTCCGATTTTCATGTAATCGTCCTCTGTCCGGGCCTTCTGATTGATTGCGGCAAGCCGGTTGCCGAATATCTCGATATTGTCCGAGTCCACACCGTCCAGTTTCAGGGGATTGGGACGAAGCCCGGTTTCCGCATCTACCGGAACCACTTTATTGAGGTATTCCCAATCTCTGGTAAAGCGTCCGATAAAAATGTTGTTCTTCTCTATTCCGGCGATCTTTTCATTCAGCTTTCCTTTCGCGTTTCCTTTATTACGGTGATACGCCTGCCTTTCGCTTTCAAGGACTGCCAGTTTCTTGTCCAGTTTTGCCTTTTCCAACAAATCGTCGTTGCCTGAAAGAATAGCCACATATTCACTGAAATTGCCTCCGCCGTTTTCGTCTATCGCCCCTTCGTCAATGGTACGGGCGGCCAGATTGCGGCTTTTAAGCTGGTTGATGAACACCTGCTTGCTTTGCAGCAGGTTGAACTTGTAACTGTCCAGAGACTTTTCCACCGCATAGATGTAACAGTCCACTTTATTATCGGCATATTGCTTGGCAATGACATTGCCTTTTCTTACCGCCCGTCCGTTACGCTATTCCAGATCGGACGGCCTTTAGGGTATGTCTAAATGATGGATAGCCACGGCGCGTTGCTGCGCATTGACTCCCGTTCCCAATTTTTGGGTGGAGCCGAACAGGAAACGGATGCGCCCGAAGTTCATATCGCTGAACAGTTCCTTGCGTGCGTTGTCGCTATTTGCTTCCTGAATGAACTTTATCTGCTTTTCCGGGATATTATGGTCTTCCACGAGTTTGCGCCTTATCTCACTGTAGATGTTCCACTGGTCGGGTTTATAAGTACTCAAGTCTGAAAAAATGAACTGTGTGCCTTTCTGGTCGAGATATTTATAGTAATATTCCACAATCTTGGCCGCGCAATGGGACGCCTTGTTTCCCGGATTATCGCCGTATTCAGGGTCTATCAGCCGCATGTCAAGCAACATCTTGTTCGAGTAGTTGGTGGCGATCAGCATCTGTGCCTTTTCTTCCGCCTTGGACAAAGGTTCCCTGTCTATGTAGGCTGCATCCCCGGTTTCAGCGAACTTTATCAGTTTCTGAATGAAAATCTCCTGCTGGGGAGTGGGCGGTATGTGATAGAGTTGCTCGTTGAGTTCCGGCCTGTCAACCCCTACGTCTTCGGCCGTTTTGTAATCGGTTATCTCCGCATAAAAATTGGCGAGTTCCGGCACTTTGATAAAATAGCGGAAACGCTCTTTCTGCACGACCTGGTTGGTCACGGAAAATTCAAAGTCCGTGCTTTTCTTCGCATAGACGGCTGCCCAACCGTCAAAACAGGTAATCCCCTGCCGCTCCATTTCCTTCGGACGGAGATATTTGAAAAGGAGATAGAGTTCCGTCAGGCTGTTGGAAATGGTCGTACCGGACAAGAAAGTGGCCCCCAAATCCCTGCCTGTGCGCTCCTGTATGGTACGGATGGCGAAAAGCATGTTCATGGCCTTCATGCTTCCTTCGGGGTTGCCCAGACCGGAAACTCTTGCATGGCGTGTATTGAACATCAGGTTCTTGAAATTGTGGCTCAAATCCAAACTTTCGGATTTGTGCCACTATCCTAACTTAAACAAAATCCAAACTTTTACATACAACATATTGAGAAACAGACACGAATAAGCTTGTTGATTCTGATTTTATTCCTTACTTGTAAGTCCATTATTAACTCAAAAAATATAGAATATGGATTTACGAAACTTGAGAGACACCTACCCACTTCTTCTTTCCTATATGGAAACAAAGAGTTATTCCAAGCAATATATACAATATATTGAAAAAGACATCCTTTGGAATATTGCATCGACAAATAGCATAATATACTCATTATCAATATTTTACATATAATACAGTTATATAATCCTAACAGAAAACGAGTTAGGGTATTTGCTTTTTATTTCTCTTAGTTACTGTATTTTCTCATATTTACTTATACTTACCCATATTTTGTCCCTCGTTTGTCCCTTGAAGGCCAGGCTGGGGACAAATTCTTGTCCCTCCGTGCAATTTGAGCATTTATTACTGTAAATCGGACAAAATCATAGGAAATAGCATTTCACAAAAGTAGGTTGGATTTTGTATTTGTGAAACATACCTACGCTACAACATTGATATACAACAACATACAAATTAGCTACACCATATCATAAATTACCACAGATGAAACGTTATTTAGAATGTCCGAAAAAATTTCATTATATTCTAACAATACTTCGGTAAATTTTACCGATAATTTAACAATCAAGCTTGATAAAACCGGCTCAAACCAATAAAAGTTCATTGAAATATGATATGCCAACTATCTCATCAGCAGGCGAGAACAGATTCAGGGTGTATCTGACATAATCGTCGCAGATGCATTTTTTCAAAGAGGACTTTCGTAAATCCGATGTGCAAGAACAGCTTACATGTCATCGGCAGGTTCAGGAATGATGCCATCTTGCTCTACCCCTCGACAAAAAAACGACAGGAAAGAAAGAGCGTCCTCCAAAATACGACGGGAAGATCGATTTCTCGCAACTTGACACCTCCAGAAGTACGGAATACGAAGTTGACAAAAGAAAACTATATGGACTGAAAGCCTACTCCAATGCTCTCCAAGCGCATGGTAAGTCTCGCAGTATGGTATCCCGATGAAGACAGGGCTGATAAATGTCAGCTGTACTTCTCGACAGACTACACACAATCGGCCCTTGATGTCCCTGAATATTACAGGACACGGTTCCAACTGGAGTTTTGCTTTCGAGACAGCAAGCAGTATGCGGGAATCACGAACTGCCAGTCCACTAACTTCAGAAAGATGGCCTTTCACTTCAACGTTTCGCTTGCTGCAATCAATCTCGCCAAGGGCACTTGCAAAAGAATGAAAATCAAATATTCGGTTTCTTCCTGCAAGTCGGTAACACACAATGCCAATATGCTTGAACGGCGTGTTCGCCATTCAACCGGACACGACATTAATTGACAAAATTTTCAAAGAACTACTTTTATTTACCGCAGAGCCGCTTAGCCTTGTCTAATTTTTAACGAACTATTGAATATATTATCAATACATTTTTGCGGAATCTTCTCTTGCTCTAGACGTAGGTTGTGAGACTTGATATGATTGTACAGTGTGGCTTCCGCAGGGGTAAGATGGAGAGGCTTTGATACATCACTTGGAGTGCCTTTGTCGCCTTCAAAATAGGTATCAAAGGTAGCGCGATCCATCAGAAGGCTTTGCGTCTGGGGAAAATAACTGCGGAACTGCGAGAGAATTTCGAAGCCCTGTGCATCAATGTCGCCCCAATAGTATAGGGAAGCGTGCCGCATGAATGGAACAGACTTGAGGATGCCAACGGTGAATCCATGCCCCCAAATCAGCAGACTTCTTGCCAACTTGGGAAAAGTCAGGAAGTTGACTTTATTCTCCACCACAAACACCTTCTGCACAGGCAACGACAACGCACAGAACTGACTCTGAGGCATCGTCAGATCGTCTACACCAGAAAAGTATTCACTCGCAATCGATGCTTCCAACACACGAATGCGCACCCATGGCTCATCGTATCGCAATCCAAAGCGCTTTTCGAACTCCTTCTCATCCGAACAGACATACTCAACAATGACAATATCCAGCAACTCACGAAGCACTCCCTTATTGCGCTCAATGAACTTGGTGTGCACCTCAATAGGCAATTCACGAATGTACAACTCAGGACAAGGATTCGCCACAAAATAACGCAAAACTTTCAACAAATCAGGCCAAGAGGAAGCATTCTCGATCACCTTAAGTGGATAGCGTTCCACCCATGGACGAAGCTGCGGAAACTCATTAAGCAACATCGCCACATCCTTGCGAAACTGTGACACTTCACCACCCTTCAGCAAGAAGCGCTCAACGTCCGATGCACTCCCGAACAACACACGCTCAGGCAGATCCTGTTCGCCCAATGCTTTCGTTTTCACTGTTTTCCACTCAATCGTGTAACCAAAGCCCTTCACCTCTTTCGATTGCGAACGGATGTCCGTCAGTTCACGTTGATACTCGTCCATCGATGCGCTAGCCTTCTTGTCGCAAGGGATCACAATTGGCTCAAACTCAGAGCCAGCTACCACCGAACGCAAATAATCTACATACTTGCGTTCAGTCTTCTTACGTATTTCTACTGCCGTTATCATACTTCCATACTCCTTTCACGTTCTGCCTTAAACTCACTGATAGGCATATTATAGAGCACAGAACGGTCGCCCTTGCGCTCCACATAATGCACATACGAAATATCATTCTCCACAATGTGGATGTTGTCGCTCGGAGTCACCACGAGCAACTGCAGGTGGAGTTGTTTGCAGAGCGAAATCAGATAGCGAGCCTTGTCCTCGTCCTGTGCGCGAAAAGCCTCATCTATGGCAATGAAGCGGAACGAAGAGTCGAGTCCATTCTTGGTCAAGCCAAACTGATAAGCGATAGCTGACCCCAGGATGGTATATGTCAATTGCGCCTTCTCGCCACCCGACAGCTGTCCCATAGCCTCGTAGGTGTTACGCTTCTGATCATCGTCTTGATAAAACTCCTCAGCCTTATATGTGTACCATCCACGCACATCCATCACCAACTTTCGCCATGATTCGTCTTGTAAGCGAGACATCAGCGGTTCGATATGCTGTTCAAAATGAATCCTGCTGCCATCGATTGTCGAATTCATCTCATGGATATTCGGGATTGCACTGTTCAGAAGGTCTTGGAACTCCTTCAAATCCACGTTCAATCGTTTGGCTGCGACCAACTGGATATACGTCTTTGGAGCATCCTTGAAATCGATGCCCACAAGATACGAATTCAATTGGTCGATGGTCTTGGTGATAGACTGGCGCCAGTTCTGGAAGAACATATTGAATGCACTGACCTTGTTGATGATATTCTCCTGTAAATACTTGTTAAAGCGCGATTCAAACCCAGGCAGATCTTCGTCCAGCAATCGTTGGTAATAGGTCTGATATTCGCCCACAAACTCCACGGCTTCGGGCAAACGGTTCACGTCCGAACGCCAATCGCGATACTTCGCGGTAATTTCCTCAGCGGGATTCTTGAAGCGATAAATCAGGTTCTTCAAATCGCCACTCTTGCTACCCTTCGTCTCACGTTGTTTCCGCAAAGCGGAATTGATGTCACTCTGTAACGTGTCACGCATTTTGTCCAAACCCACCAATGCCACATTCAGTAAATCTGTGTGTTGCGACTCAAAAGCATCGGTATCAACAACGCCTATTTGAGCCAAAGCCAAAGCACAATCATTACTCTGTTTCTTGAGCATATTCTCACGATTTTCCAATAATGCTTTGTTACCGATAGCTTCATTAAACTTCTCCTCAAGTGCACCAAGTTCCTTTCTCACCCCCTCCAATTGCCCCTGCAACATCTTCACCCTATCATTGGTCTCCTCCAGTTGTCGCTTCTGTTCTTCCTTTTGCTGAATGGCGAGTGCACACGACCGCCAGTCGATGTCATCAAACTTATCGTATTTATCAAACAGCTTCGAGTAGGTTTCTCGCTTCTCCTGAGCATTCTTTGTATCTGCCTCTATATGACGGACTTTGGTTGCCACCTCCTTTTCATCCTGCTGCAACTGGCGCACTTCCGCCTGTAGCATGGCAATCTTCTCCTTGTTGTCCCAGCCCAACACATAGTGTTCCTTGCCTCGTGTCTCTGGTCGGTCGTCTTTCTCATGCTTACCACCTCTCGCCTTTATCAGTCCCTCTTTCGTCACTGCTTTCTCTTGCAGATAGTTGAAGTCCGCAAGCGAATCAACACAACTATAGTTGAACTCAGCAAATAACCTATCCTCAAGCCAATCCAAATACAAGCACTTTGGCTTGTATTCAACCTTACGGAGCAACGAATCCGCCTTCAATGTCCTATCCTCAAACTCACGAAGAGCCTCTGTGCCCTCGTATCGCTGATACACGATGCGTCCTCGCAGATTATGACCATTCACATACTCATTCACCTGCTTGTAATACTTCTCTGGCACCACCAATCGCAATGCAAAATTGTGCAGAATACGCTCGATGGAATACTCCCAATCGCACTCAATATCCTTCACACGTATCAGTTCACCGATGAATGGAATCTCTTCGGCAGTTGCACCAACAGCCTCCAGTATCTCATCACGAATCTCAGCCACACGACCAGAGATATTGTTCTTATGCTGCTGCAGATAGCGTATAGTGTCCACCCGCTCTGATATCGTGCAGTTGATTTCATCCTGACGGTTTTGTGCCTGACGCTTCTCTTCCATGAGTTGCCTGTCAATCTTTACCTGCAGAGCATCTTTCTCGTGTTTGGCGGTCGCACGATTGGCTTCGAATACCTCTGCATCAGGACTTTGTGTCAGCTCCACCGTCTTTGCCAGCTTATCGTATTCTTCGGCTTTGGCCTTGCGGTTATCACGCATCTTCACCTTCTGATTGATTTCCTTCTCAATCTCACGTATCTGCTGACCCACCTCGTCCTTCTCAATAGCCACCGACAAGCGTGTCTGCTCTTGTTCCAGCTCACTCTTCTTCACCTTCAACACCTTCAACTCATCTTCCAGTTTCCTCAAGTTGCTCTTGCAGCGCGCCAACTCCTCGTTGCACAAATCCACCGTTCGCGCAGCAAACCAATAGGCCACCACACTCTTCTCTTGCTCCAATTCAGCTATGCGCGTGTCTATCGCCATCAGTTCCTTTGCCAATGTATTGATAGGTTCCAGTTGGGCAATCTGCTCCTTCACCTTATCGATATTGGTTTTCGCCTCCATCAGATTTTGGAAGTTGTCCTTCAGTTCCTGATACTTTTCCTCAGCCGGCACTTCCTCGAGCATATTCATACGGATGAAACTGTCCAGATCGTCCAACACTTTCACGCCCACTATCTGATTGAAGAGTGTAAGCGCCTTGTCCGAACGCATTCCGAAGAGGGCTATCATCTTCTCGCCATACGCAACCGGGCCGTCAAAAAACTCTATCTTGCGTCTTGTGTCGTTCGTATTGTATTTCTTCGTCAGTCGCTTGCGCCAGTCGCCATGCAGGTCAAACTCCGAAAAGTCGCGCTTTATAGTCAGCGGTTCGCGAGCTATGCCAAACAACACCTTCAGTTCCTCGCCAGTGTAGTAGCGCACCTGAAACAGCGTCACCACACGTTTGTCCACATTGCAGAACGATGCAAGAAGTACCGAACGTGCCCCTTTGTCTCGCAATCTAAGCGTGGTAGTGCTCGCTGCACCCTCCTGCTGCTGATTGCCATAGTTGCCAAAGAAGTACGACTCCTCTGTACGGTTGCCCTTCTTCTCCACACCCGATGATTGGTTGTAGAATCGTTGGCGCTTCAGTGGCACCAGCAGCGTGAGCAGAGCATCTATCAGCGTACTCTTGCCCGATGCGTTGGCACCGGTCAGCAGCGAGTTATTGCCCTGCGTATTCATGCAGTACACCTTTTGGTCGAATGTACCCCAGTTCCACACTTCCAGATAGTCAAGCTTGAAGCCTGCCACTTCCGGACTGGTATTAAAGAGATTCATCTGCTGCATCATAGTCGTTCAGTTTGTTTTTGAATTCCAATAGATCGTCCAGTGTCACCTTCTCCTTGATGATGCGATGTATTTTATAGCGTTTCTCGCCCTCAGCATGCTTTGCTTCCACAAGGAAACCAAAGCTGACGATGCTGTCGATATAGCGGTCAAGGTCTTTCTCAAACTTGGCACGATTGAAGGTGGTGGGCAGGAACAGTTCCGCCTCTTCCTTTATTTCAGTGGCGGTTACATACTTGTACGAAGCCTGCGACTCTGTTGGATTGCTGTCGAAGTCTTCGAGTATCTGCCTCAACACGATGAGTATCACCGAAACCTCAAAACCATACGACCTTCTCGACACCATGTTCAATGTTTTGTCTTCGTCCAATTTCATTTGCTTGACAAAGGCAAAACCTTCATCCTTTTTCACGATGAGTTCCAGTCCCATCACACTGATATAGTCCTGAATCTCGCTTTGGTAGTCGAGTAAATCATTCCAAACTACATCGTCTTTCTCTACGATGCCTTTCAACAGTTTCACTACAGCCCTGCTGTATGGTTGTATATTTGCTGCGTTCATCTTGTTATTATAATTTCGGGAATTGATATGGTTTTATTTTCTGTAAAAATAATATGTTGCTGGCGTTCTTCGCTTACCACCGTCTTATATTCCTTCAGCACGCCAATGTATCCAAACACTTCCGACAGACCTTTCTCCACGCCTTCGTTCCGCTCTATCACCTCTGCCAGGGTCGTCTGCTGTCTGTCGTTCAACACCTCGTTGATGCGGTCTCTCAGCACCTTTCGGTCGATGTGATACGGATTGTAGAGTTTACCAATACTCTCCAAATCAGCCAGACTCAGTCCGGCTATGTCAGGCTTATCCTTATACACAGTTTCTTTTACAGGTGTGAGGGTAAGAGGGCGCTCCAGCGGCAGATTGATGTCAATGGTTTCGTATTCAAGCGAAGCATCTGGCTTTTCTTTCCGTCTGCTGGCTTCGATGAGTAGTTTCTTTATATCGTTGATTACTTGCTTTGTCGCCTCAGCATTCATATGTCCGTTCTGGCGAATGATTCGACTCAGTTTCTCGCTCATGCGGTCGTTGGTTTTCGCAACCTTCTCACCAGCGTCAAACAGATGCTTTTTCATTTCCTTGAGAAACATGTCATGTGCATCAATGCCTCTATTTTCCAGCGTTTTGTAGAGTACACCAGTCAACTCGTCCCATTCTTTCTGCAGATCGGCCGAGAGCAGAAACTCCCAAAATGCATAGAAACTTTTGCCTTGTTGCGATTGTTTTAGTTCGCCATATGCATCAAAGATGTAGTTCAACAAAGCTTTCTTCTCTGCATTTTCTGTCTGACGTTCGTATATCTCTTTGATAATCCCCTTAAAGTTGTCATCCACCTCTTTGAAATCGCTCAGCAGTTCCTTCGCCAGTTTGTTCAAACTGTTGTATCGTGGTTCTATCTGGTAGTCCTCATAAACCTCGACCTCTTCGCCCATCTCCAGCCGCTGAATCTGATGCTCTATCTCCATTTTTTTGGTTCGAAGCAATTCTAGTCGCTTCTCACGGTCCTCGTTCGAGTATTCCACCAATTCCTTCAGTTGGGAAAACAGTGTCTTGAACTTTGATTCAGTACCGATGTAATCTTCTTTTTTCAAGCTCACCACCCAATCTATCAATTTGCTTGTGTGTGACGAAATCTCGTATATCACCTCTCCCTCTTCGTTCTGATAATTGGTCAAGAATCCCTTGTCTGTCCAGTCTTTGATGAGCCGTTTCGCTTTCTGTTCGTTAGACTCTACTAGTCTCGTCATTTCAGAATCATCCTCCACCAACGTATTTTCCTGCTCATCCAGTCGGTTCTCCAGTAGCATGTGCAAGCGTTCCTGCATTATAGCCGACTGTCCCTCAAACGCCTCAATGACAAAAGACAAGAAGAAATCCACACTTCTTGATTTTATGAGTCGTATGCTTGGTGACTCTCGTAATATTTGTGTTATTTCTTCTACTTGCATGAATGTTATTCGAAGTTATTTTGTTTGAAATCCATCAGTATATTTCTTATATGTTATTGTCACATCTTTGAAGGATAAACGAGCACCTCTTCTTCCCCTACTTCTAGCACCTTTGCTATCTGAAGTAGAGTCTCGAGGCTGGATTATGCTGCATTCGTGCACCATTTTAATGCTGTAGCAGGATCCTTTCCTAATTGTTCTACAAGCCACTTGTTTGTGCGCTTCTTCTCTGCCAACATTACTTTGATACGATTTATGTCCTTATCCATGACTATACATTATATATTATTTAGGGCAAAAATATTAAGTGACTATATACTATCTTACAGCAAAACCCTCTATACACGATTATACGATTTATAGAAGGTTTATATTTTCTATATCCTACTGCTTAACAAGGATCACACTTTAAGGCAATATATAGTTACCATATTTTATATATTTCTCAATTGTGTGGCAAAATTACAGAATATTAATGAAAAACGATAAGTTCAGTGATAAAAAGAAAAGATCATACGCTAAATTCTATGACTTTATTCTTCAGCCTTCTCTATTTACAAGCTTTATTTATTATGTGTTTAACAGCAAGCCTTCCTCAACTACCGGAAAATCTGTATAGACATATTTGATTAGGAGGAAACGCCAGTATTAGGAAAACTTCTTCATAAACCTTACCACTTCCGATATCGTAAAAAAGTCAAACTTACCGGTTCTTATCATATAGAATTGCAGAAATATAAATATAGCGTGCCTTATTTAGTATGTAGACTAGTAAAGTACATACAAAGTACTACAAATATTGAGCATCTCATTGACGGATAAAACTCAACTGAGAGACTCCTTTGATAAAACTAAATTTCAAAATGACAAAGAACGATTCGGACCAAATGGGCCAAGTTTATTTAAATTTTAATTTGGACCAATTTTAATGGAACACTAGTGGTCCTAAAACTTAATATATATACTAAACCCTTATTTTTCTAATTTTAATTGAGCCTCTTTCTCTTTAATAAGCAATAAAGAAATATCAAATAAGACTTTTATAGTACTATTTAATTCAAGCGAAAAATCTTTAATCAAAGTGGTCATCTTATCAACATCATCATAGTATGAAATAATTTTTCTATCTAATCGTTCCAGTTCCATGTTAACATCCTTAATCTCTTGCAGAAATAACTTTCTCTTTTCTATATCTACCGCTTGTTTACCTAATTCCAATAAGATATTTTTTCGATGCATATTATTCTCTTTTATTTGAATATCATATCTGTTTTGATTAACACGTTCTATAAAAGAGAGTTCTTGATCCAATAAATCCGATAGTCCAATACGTGCTTTAATCCAGCATTCTTCATAAGTCTTTTCTAAATTTGTTTTCTGGCGTTGTACATCAACTTCAAACACATATCTATACTGCAAATCTGTTGCATAGATTCGACCTTTCATTTGACATATTTCTGATTTAGATAATGATATATTCTGATGGTCAAGACCAACTGTAATTCCCATAACATCTACTATATTAAGTAAAGCCAAATTATTTTTTAGACAGTTATTATACTCATCCAACTTTTTAATATTTTGTTGATGAATTAACAGTTTATCTTGTTGCATAATAGCTTTCTCACTATTTCTATTACTATAAATAATAGCAAGATAACCTACTACAACAGCAAAAATTCCACTACTATAACTTCCCCAAAAATTTAACCAAGAATCATTCGAAAGGTTTGTTTTAATAACATTACCATATGTCAACATCGTATTAATGATAAATGCGATAGCAATTCCACTAATTATGATTCCCAAAACAACATATAAATCTTTTTTCATCAATTCATATTTATTGCAACGATTCACTAACTTTTTTAATCGCCTTATAAATCTCGCTATAAGAATCTCTACCTTTATATTTTTCGGCCAATTCACATGCTTTATCCATTTTTGAGCCTGCAAGCATTTCTTTAACCCATTTATCCTTCTCAAGGTATTTCCGAGTTTTATCATATGTTGGCAGATATTGCTTTAATGCTCTTTCTGTTGCTGCTGAATCTTGGAAATGTCGACATGTATCTTCAAAATGTAGTAAAAACCAATATTCTATTGACTGTAAGCTATCACAAAGAATCACATTAACATTATTTTCATATTTCTTTTTGAACGATACCATTTTTTTATTCTCTGCATCAGAACGCCTGCTAACATCAGCATCAAAAACACATATTATAAAGACATCTTCATCCAGAAGTTCCTTTATTTTCTTTTCTATTTTCTCAATACTATTGTTTTCAAATAAACGAGGAGAAATAGAGTATCTATAACCAAGTATTTTTTTCAAATGACTGAAATAGAATAATTCAGTCAAACCCCCACCGACGATATGAATAACCTGTCTGGTCACTGTATTTTTTCTTGCTTTTCTCATAAAAGTACACGATTATAGATTAGGAACTGCACCGAATTTACCGAACTTATATGCCTTTTGGAGAGAACTGATCCTATTCAATCCCTTGAAATCTGTCAGAGGATACAGTACACTTGATCCATCCGGATTCTTTTCAGTAAACCAAACATTATCTTTTCTAAGCAAATCTTCCTCTCCTAACAGTCCATCATAATGCGTAGTGAGCAACAACTGTGCCTGTTCTGATTCTTTTAGAAAACGTTCAATGATGTATTCTATCAATTTCGGATGAAGAGAAGATTCAATCTCGTCAACTGCGAGAAAAGCATCTCTTTCAAGAATCTTTTGTACTTGAGCAGCCAAGCCAAATGTACGAATAGTACCGTCCGATTCAAACAGTTCCAAGAACTCATAATAATCATTGTTACCATAATCAGATGAAACTTTATGCTGATACATAGTATAATTAATCGGCCCCTTATGCGTTTCTTGTTCTTTGGAAGTAATATTTGAAATATTAAAATCTGCTTCCTGCAGATATCTCAAAATATAATCTTTTGCTGACTCATTCTTGATTGATTCTTCGGCATAACGACTTAAAGATGATGCAGGTACAATAGCCGGCATAACCTGATTGGTTAGATACTGAAGAACCGTCTCTAGTTCTACAATATGTGTATTCACCTGCATATAGGCAGCAAAAACTGACATATTATGCAAACACTTCAATGTTATTTCCTCTTTGACAGCTTGCGACATCTTGATTTTCTGTCCAAATTTAATAACAGATACGTTATTCTCAGTATTTCTTTCAAATATAGTAGCAGGCTGTTGACTTGGATAATAAATTAAACTTTCCTTTGCTACGTGCCATCTATCTAAAGCTACTGAATAGACATAACAAACAGCTTTCTCCTCATTCTTCAAATAGAACGAAATCGAATATTCAGATAACTGCCTTGAACTTGTTTTATTCAGGAGAAACGGGACTACTTGAATTTGTTCTGCCTTATTAAGTGGAGTATAAGTAATGAATGACTTGATAAAATCACAAACCTTAATAATATTACTCTTACCCGAAGCATTTGCTCCATAAATAACAGCCACTTTCAATAGTCTCACACCGCCACCCAATTCAACAACATGATATGATTCCATATCCTTACTTCTATCAGCTTCAAAACTTAATATAGCCTCGTCTCTAAATGAGAACATGTTCTTAAATCTAATTTCTGCTATCATACAATTTGTTTTTCCACAAATATATAACTAAATATCCATATTCACAAATAAGATTCATCTATTTGCATTATTTCTACAAATATCACAAACTAATATCTATTCTATTAAATTTATTATAACCTTAGGCAATATCAATCATTTAAAAATCTTGGATCACAACAAGGAAAAGGTAAGTATACCTACAGAAGAAACCATGAAGATGACTATCTATGTACAGAAGCAGAAATAAGACGTATGTTTGCTGATGCTAATCACTACAGGGATTCTAATGTAAGGTGGACACACCGTATCTATCCGGACAGAATGTGGGAAGCAAACCTCTATCATTTCTATATAAAAGTATATAATAGATTGATACAGGTTTTACCATGTCCTATTATGATAAAAGATGGTATACGACAAGAAGAAACACCTGCTCATGTGCTATACGAGAAGCACTAATAAATTGTATAATTCGGCACTATAGAATATTTTGTGTAAATGGAAAATACGGGATTCAAATTATGAACCAATTTATGCTTATATTTGAAAACAGAATCCAGATATAAGAGAACTTACAAGTGAATCCTGTTTCCATTTACACAAAATTCCAGACAGTGTTTATTTCCGTGATAAAAGTGGGTATCAGATGTAAAGAACACCTTGCTGCCATCAAATTTATAATTCATTTCTTCTCAATTTATGTGCATCACTGCACGTTAATAATCAAGTTATCAATCACCCATCAAACGGAAATGACAGAGAAGTATCACAAAAGTAACTGCCATAAATGGGTATAAAACAAAATAGTTGAAAAGTTTGCTAAAGACTCTCCAGCCATTCAGTCTCTATTCTAAATCAAAGTATAGTAAAATGTACTTTATTATGTTCGCTGGAAAGTATTTACAATACGAGGTTCAATACCGGAGACATGAACATTCAACACACATTCCGAGCGATTACCCTGAATTGTGGTGATTGATAGTATGCCCATCCAAATTCTCTGCATTGTTAGTTTTATGTTATTTCAAAATCAGTGCAAAATTAGTAAATAAATTCCATATACCGCATGACAGAACAAGAAACTGAGTCTATATGAATATAGATATTATATCAGTGAAGATATAATTTAGCAGGGTTCATTACTATAAACTATGTAACTCAAGAAGGATGTTCTTACTCTTCCTTTTCAAATTCTTCCGAAGCATTTGATATCAACGCCTTTCCTATTTCCATCTGTATGAATTTAGGCAATCGAAACAATTTTGCCATAAGCTGGTTATAAGTGAACTCGACTTTGGTATACAGTATAGATTCTTCTTTAATGTGCACATCGATTTTCTCAACAACCTCAGAGTCTTCCATAAAGTCAGAAAAGTCCGGTTCTTCAAACCAATTTATCATGTCATCCTCATTGATTCTAAGACGAATATAATCGCCACAACCATCTACCTCTGGAATTAAACCATTAGGAACATAATCTGCAATTTTACATATTGTCTTTTTGTCTTTGTCAAGTAAGAAATAGGTCCCACTATCACATACCTTGGCTTGCAAATACAAACTACCATATTCGGGCTTCGAATTCAGAAGTTTATGAGTTTTCAAATTGATTATTCCTGACCATACCCCTTTAGAAACCAATGGATACTCGTTTTCATATAGTTCACCCATCCATGTATCAGTATAACTACACATTTCCTCATTATATGGAAAGTAGATCATAAGGCTCCGCTTATCTAAATCTTTTAATTAGGAGTGCTAAAAAATCAAATCCCTGCGATAATCACCAAATTATTGCAAGGATTTTTTATGTTTTTCAGCCTATTGTCGGAAATCTTTGTGGACGTAAAATCGACTTTTGCGGCCCTAGACAAACGATGGAAAATCCGGTGCTTTTACATAACGGGTATATTTGCCTGCACCATCTTTCTGTATAATCCCTGTATTTTCCATCTTTGAAATCAAGCCTCTAATTTATTTTTCGGACAACATGTCTTGAAATACCTTTTTGAGAAGAGAACGATTTATATAACCATTTTTATGAAAACAGTCTGAAACCAACTTGAGATAATTCATATTCATTCCTTTCAATCTTTCAGCAGACTCATTCCGATACTCCTCGGACAAGCGATGAGAGCCGTTTTCGTAACCGATAAGGTTTTCTTCCAACAATTTTCATAAAATCTTTTCATCAAGCCCCTCGTAATCCCTCATTGCCATTTTGTACAAAGCCAGCAATTCAAAGACATTCAGTTGCTCGGCGGCAGCTCTATTATCCTGTACCTTCCTGACAAAAATAACAAAGGCCGTATCAAGTATAGGAGCTTTGAACGTGAGACTTACCTGATACGAGTCTGTTCCCGAATAGTCAGGCAGTGCTTTCCCTTCCATAATACAGTTGTAGAACATTTTATCCACTCCCTGACCGGAACGCTCCACCAATCCTGCCTTCTGCAATATCTCGCTCATCAGTTTACTGCGCGGAACGCTGTTCACTGTCAAAATGTTGTTCATATCCACTCCGGACCGAAAACCACCAGCATTGGTAATGGTTATACTATCGGGATATTGCTTGATGACGACATCGCTCTGAATCAACATTGAGCAGTGGCAGCAAGCATTCAATATCGCCTCTCTGATTGCCTCCTTGTTGAAAGATGGTATATCGAATATATAAGAGCCGTCATTGTAATGCAGAAGCGGATTGCTGGCAGGCTGGTTAATGTAATCCCATACCTTGTCAATCGCTATGAATAACGGCAACTGAAATTCTTTGCAAGCGGTATATTGTATCATCGAGTGATACATCCTGAACCCTACAACGATATTGTTCTGAGGGAGATATTTCCGTATGGCTTCGGATTTCCCAAGCAAAATAAGTGCCGCATAATTCAATTTCCCGTCCTTCAACAAATCCAAATCAGATAGCACTTGTTCGTCGGGATAGTTTTGAAACAACGGATTTTCCTGCTTTCGCGCATATTGGGTTTTCATTTCTGCTATGGCCTCCTTATCCAAATCCTCTATAGTAAGCCCCTCGCATATCTTGGCTGAAAAATCCGGTTCCTATTCAGACAATATCCTGAAAATCTCGGCATCGGACATTGCCCGCAGGCTTTCCCCTGTACGCATAAGAGGTACGCCCTCAAATCTCAACAACCTACCTACGGGACGAGATGGAACAGATAGTACAAGTACAAGCACACGCTTACCGTCTTCGTAAAGTTCGGTAGCTTCTATCCTTATTTCTAATCTTTCGTAGATTTCATCTGTGAGTTCTCCCACTTCTTTTTCTGCAAAATCCGAACCGACAACCGCATGGGGCATATGATCTACCATTCCTAATACCAATCGTCCACCCTTTTCATTCGCCAAGGCAACAATACACCCCAATACACACCGCCGCCTGTCTTTTAGATCAACGCGTTTTCCTCCGGCAAACGGGTAATTATGCTTTGCCTCTTTAAATTCTATATGGTCTTCGCTTTCGCGTAGCTTCTGTAATTCTGCAATCGTAATCTCCAACAAGGTAAATCCAACCCCAAAAGATACAAATGGCTATTCCGATAGAAACGAAAATTGTGCAACACAATTTTATGTCAGTAACACATGACAATGTAAAATAAAAAGGGAATCCGCGCTAATAAAAAGGGATCTGCACGGAAGAGAACCCGACCGAAGCCGGCTCCTACACTCCTACGCTTAATCCGTTACATCAAAGAAATAACTTAGCTCTTCATCTTTCAGATTCTCCATCGCATATTGGTCGGCCTGTTCCCAAAGGGTATTGTAGAGTTCCGCGAACTCCGATCTTTTTTCGTGGTATTGCCATATCTTATGGTTAAGCACCAATACCAGTTCGGTTAGAAATTCGTAATCTTCTTTCCACTCTTTGAAAGCACGATTGAACGTGTCCTGAATAGCTGAAAGGCCAAATCGCTCTGCTATCGAAAAATCTTCCCAAAACGTTGTTTTTACTTCGTAACCGTTTTCTTTCATAAATTCTCTGAATGTCATAATGCTTAAATTTTAAGATTGTTTTTTTGTTTTTCCCTCTTGTAGCATCTACTACTTTCGGGCTTGATTTAATTATGTCGTCTCAAAAGGTGTCATGGCTCCTTATGCAAGGTTTCACGGCTAAATACGACCTCTGTGAAGCAGAAGGTGGAGATTTGGCTGTGAACCCAAGGCTATGACCTTGCAGACAAGAGAGACATGACAAGCACCTTTGCGACACAATTCACATCAGGTAGCCCGAAAGGGATATGCGGAATAATGGAGGAAGTAAGAAGAAGGCTAAAACAGGGAAAGGTAAAACCGAGGATATGCCGCCAAAGCACATAGCCCAAACAACGACTGGTGAAAAGAGACAGAGCTGAAAGGACAAAGTAATGTCTCCTTTAACAATTTTGCTGGCCAAAAGAAAAATAGGTATGGCTTTGGGAGCTTATAAAAGCCGTTTAGTTTAGAACTTGAAGAGATATACAAAAAACAGACTAAACTTTATTATATTTGCAGTGTGCTTCGAATATCATCGTATGATGAGAACGGGATTGTTTTTCTTTCCGAGGGACAAAAAAATTGGCCTAAAAAACATCAAGGGATAGACCTTATATTTGCTCTTTTTATCTTTTAGACAGCAAATTTTTGTCCCCTGTTTGTCCCCCGAAGCATTTCATAAAAACATAATATATTAAATATCAATTTATTACAAGTCAAAAATGATACAAAACATTTTCTGCATCGGGAAATAGAAGCCGATAAAAAGCAATTAATCCTTATTAGTAACGATAGTTTGAGATTGTACCAAAACTTATGTAGGCTAATTTTTGCCTACATAACAGCTTACATTAGAATAGAGGTTATCCACTATTTTGTTTATCCCTGCCTTTCACCCGGTTAATTCTCTATTCACCAATAATTTAATAATAAGTATTTTAATGCTAACCGCTTCATATATGGCAATAAAAAAAGGCTATCTATCCCAGACAGCCAATCTTTTGTTAACCTTAAATCTAATACTATGAAAAACACATTGCAAAGATACGGACTTCTGGTAATTTTGCAAATTTACAAAGCAAAACAGGATATCTTATAACATGGTTTAATAGAAGAGCCATGATGTTAACATTTAGCCTTTCTTTTGTTAACATTTAACAGACTTATAAAGATTTAGCGAAATAGAAGATACATAGATGCTAAAGTCAGGCAAATGGTGCTAAAGAGGGTTTATTCGGATAACAAATTCCCCAATGAACTGTTTTTGAGGATAATAATCCTCAAAAATAATCCTATATGAACAGATTTGAAAATAAAACAGCCGTTATCACGGGCGCTGCCGGTGGAATTGGCGAAGCAACCACACGCCGCATTGTATCCGAAGGTGGGAAAGTTGTTATAGCCGACCACTCAAAAGAAAGAGCAGAACAACTTGCTGCCGAACTCAATGCTTTAGGAGCAGATGTACGCCCGATCTATTTTTCTGCAACAGAATTGCAGAGTTGCAAAGAGTTGATCGCCTTTGCCATAAAAGAATACGGGCAGGTAGATGTATTGGTAAACAACGTAGGAGGTACAAATCCTAAACGGGATACCGACATTGAGACACTGGACATGGATTACTTCGACGAAGCTTTCCATCTTAATTTATCTTGTACCATGTACCTGTCCCAACTGGTTATCCCCATAATGAACGCACATGGCGGTGGCAATATTGTGAACGTAGCCTCAGTCAGTGGAATTACAGCTGATGCGAACGGCACTCTTTATGGAGCAAGCAAAGCAGGAGTCATCAATCTGACCAAATACATTGCGACACAAACAGGAAAGAAAAACATACGATGCAATGCTGTAGCCCCGGGACTGGTTCTCACACCTGCAGCATTAAACAACCTGAATGAAGATATACGGAACGTATTTCTCGGACAATGTGCGACACCATATTTAGGAGAACCGCAAGACATCGCCGCAACAATTGCTTTTCTGGCTTCCGAAGACGCGCGATACATTACCGGGCAAACAATAGTAGTAGACGGCGGGCTGACCATACACAATCCAACGGTAAACCTGGCATAAAAGATTCTCCTTTTACCCCAAAAATATTATATCCCAAACAGTAGAAAAATGCTGTTTGGGAAAAATATTTCTCTTTTCCTCTCGATGTTACCGATAAGAAACATATTTTTGTGACCGATCAGTAACAATAATATAAAGCCATGGAAAAAGAGTTTATCAAAAACAGACAGGTAACAGAACTAATCCTCATCAAAGCAGTAGACGAATTAATCGAAGAGAAAGGTTTCGAAGGATTAGGCATCAATGCAGTAGCAGCAAAAGCCGGAGTATCAAAAATGTTGATCTACCGTTATTTCAACTCTTTAGAAGGTCTGATAGCAGCATATATCGGCCAACATGATTATTGGATTAACTTTGACGGAGCACTACCGGATAAAAACCACCTTGGTGAATTCATCAAAGAGATGTTCCGGAAACAAATCATAATAATGCGAAAAAGCTACACTTTGAAACGGCTATACAGATGGGAACTCACGTCAGACAACAATTTTATAAAAGACCTCCGCGAGAAAAGAGAAGCCAAAGGCATTTGGCTGATAGATGCTGTAAGCAAACTGTCAAAACACCCGCAAAAAGAAATAGCAGCCCTTGCCACTATCATTACAGCAGCCATCAGTTATCTCACGTTGCTGGAAGAAAACTGTTCTACCCTCAATGGTCTCAAACTTCAGGAAGAGAGCGGTTGGAAAGAACTGGAAGACGGAATCAACATATTAGTGGACCTATGGTTAGAAAAGCAATAACAAAAAATGAAAAAGATGATAACGTTTGGAATTTGCATACTGGCAATATTACTCAACGGATGCAATAAAGATATAATAGAATACAGCAATAATGATCTCAGATCGATCTATTAATTATGGAAACAATAACAGATGACTATTTATTCATGATAGAACAAGCCACTAAAGCTCCTTCGGGACATAACACCCAACCTTGGTTATTTCGTATCGTAGAAGCAGGTATTGAGATTCATCCGGATAAAACTAAAACACTATCAATTGTGGATGGAAACCAGCGTGAAATGTTCATCTCCCTGGGATGTGCAACTGAAAATTTGTGCCTGGCTGCACAAACTAAAGGATATTCAACCCAAGTAAACATTGCAGATAATGGGAATATCACAGTAAAACTCCAGCCCAATGCAGGCGTAATTACCCCTTCTTCTATCATTGGACAAATTGGCAAGCGGCAAACCAACAGAAGTATATATACAGGACAACTGATTCCGGAAGAAATGATACATAAGTTGCTTTCAATACCGAAAGCAGCAACAGTGCACCTCCATTGCTGGAAAATCGGAACGCCTGAGTTCGACAGAGTTCGTTACTATGTTCTGAGGGGGAATACAATCCAGATGACCGACTTCCACTTCAAGAATGAGTTGAAAAACTGGATGAGGTTCAATAAGAAGCATGCAGAATCGACTAAAGATGGTTTAAGTTATGCCGTTTTTGGTGCACCTAACTTACCACAATGGTTATCTCGCCACATCATGAATGCTTGTCTGACTCCCAAAATACAAAATAAAAGTGATGAAAAAAAGCTCCGATCGTCTTCACACATCATGCTGTTCTGTGCCGAGAAAGATACTCCGAAAGATTGGATTAATCTGGGAAGATCTTTAGAGTGCTTTCTGCTGAAAACAACGGAAATCGGTGTGTCCACCGCTTTTATCAATCAACCATGCGAAGTGGAAATCCTCTCTGAACAAATGCAAAGAGAACTGCTAAACAATAAAAAAACTGAAATACCGGGCGTTTTACTCCGTATGGGATATAGCAAGCCAATGCCCTACTCGCGAAGAAAAAATCTGCATGAAGTACTGATACCCTAAAAACTTCCTTTTATAAAACCTAAACCTTTGGACAATTGTTAGTATCTTCGCCCTACATTTTAAATCTGAAATATCGTTTTACCAATTAAAAGAATCCAATGATTATTCGTACCATACTCGATACAGACCTTTACAAATTCACTACCTCGTATGCTTACATTAAACTATTCCCGTATGCGATGGGCACTTTCAGTTTCAAAGACAGGGATGAAACTGAATACAGCGACGAGTTTGTAGAAAGACTGAAAACAGAAATCAGTCGCTTATCGCATGTAGCACTGACTGGAGAAGAACTGGAGTACATGGTGAAGAACTGCCGTTTCCTCCCCAGAGTCTATTGGGAATGGCTCTCTTCTTTCCGTTTCCAACCGGAAAAAATAGAAGTCCGTTTGGACGGAGATCGACACCTCCACATAGAGATCAGTGATTACCTTTATAAGGCAACGCTTTATGAAGTACCTTTACTTGCCATCGTTTCCGAGATAAAGAATCAATCATCCGGCAATATCGCCAGTATGGGAGATATCTTGTGTAAACTATCCGAAAAGGCAGAACTATCCAACAAGCATCAACTGTTTTTCTCTGAATTCGGAACACGGAGACGCTTCTCATTCGACGTGCAGGATCAAGTCATCGGACACCTGAGACAAACAGCCCGCTATTGCATCGGCACCTCCAACTGCCATTTCGCCATGAAATACGGCATGAAACCCATGGGTACACATCCGCATGAATGGTTCATGTTTCATGGAGCACAATTCGGTTATAAACACGCTAATTACATGGCTCTTGAAAATTGGGTAAATGTATACGACGGGGACCTCGGCATCGCCTTGTCCGACACCTATACATCTGCCATCTTTTTAAGCAACCTGAGTCGCAAACAAGCCAAATTGTTTGATGGTGTAAGATGTGACTCAGGCGATGAATTCAGGTTTATCGACCGATTGACTGCCCGTTACAAAGAGTTAGGCATTGACTCGACTACCAAGACAATCGTATTCAGCAATGCACTGGACTTTGACAAAGCACTGGACATTCAGGAGTATTGCCGGGGAAAAATCCGCTGTTCATTCGGTATCGGCACAAATCTGACTAATGATACCGGATTCAAGCCATCAAACATCGTCATGAAGCTATCGCAGTGCAAGATGAACCTGAATCAGGAATGGCGCGAATGCGTGAAACTATCAGATGACATAGGGAAACATATCGGCAGCCCGGAAGAGGTACGTGCCTGTTTATACGATTTGCGGCTGGAATAAACTCCAACCGCAAATGCATTTTATCATAACAGTGCTTTGATAGCGTCCGTTATCTCTTTATCGGTTTTCTCCATTCCATATCCCTGAATGACTTTTCTGACCACCCGGTCCTGATCTAATATAAAGAAGAAAGGTGCCGCGCCATATGTCCGGTATGACTTGACAATACCTTCATCACCACATAAGAATCTATAGTTTATCTGGTTCTTATCCGCATAAGTCCGCAGCGAATGAGGTTTGCGTCCCCAAGTTTCTATAGAAACCACTTCAAATTCATCGGCATTAAACTTCTCTTTCAGCCCGTTCAGAAAGGGGATGGATGCATGACAAGCACCGCATCCGATACCGGTCAGATTCACTAAAAGCACTTTACTCTTAAGATTAGATAACGACACCGGATTCTCGTACATATCTTTCAACATCCAGTCGGGAGCTTTCTTCCCTATAAGTTCTCTTGCCGAAAGTTGGGTAGTCTTTCCTTTCTCACCATACTTGCGGATTTCATAGTCTTGGGGCAAATAATCATATAAGTTAAAATCGGCCATTGACAATTGATTCAACACTACATCCGAACATATATTGGCAGAAATCTGATGCGACATTTCCCTGCGGACTTTATAAGGCAAATCATCCGATTTATTAATCCACAGTTCGTAAATCGAGGTCGGGTCCCCCAAGTCAAAAGGAGGCTTCGGTATGTAGTACGCTTTTCCAAAAAATTCAACCTGTCTGTCTTCATGTATCACCAACTTGAAGTAATACGCTTCTCCTAAATCCTTCCATTCGGTTGTGATGCTATCCCCCGTACTCAAAGCATATCCGATGATATTCCGGCTGTAACAGAAAAACGGAGGACCCACCAACCTGAAAGGAAGTTTTCTGGTCGTGAAATCATCGATCATAATCCCTTTATGCTCATGAAAACTTATCATTTTCACTTTTCCATCATAACCAAATTCAAATCGCGTCGTATCTTTGGCGTTAAGAGCCACATAACTTGCACCGATAGTCGAATCAGAAGGATTAGTGTATTCTTTAATAAACCGAAAAGAATTAGTTATAGCAGTCGTATCACCGGGTTGCCAGGACTGAGATTGTTCATGGTAAGAAGCTGATTCTACCTTATCAAGATTACTTAGAACTTTTTTCAAATAAGTTCTCATATCCACATCATTCTTACCACAGACATTCATGACTAATAAGAATGAAATAACAGATAATAAAATGGACTTCATAGTACTTTATATTTTAGACATACACAAATATAGCCAATGAAAGTAGAAATCAACAACCGGCATCTTAACTTTTATACTTAATAATAATATTATAGTATCTACTAACTTTTCATAGAAAGTCAGAGTTTTAAAAGCCTAAAAACAAACAGATGCATATATCTCTATTTTAACATCAAAAAGAAACTATTTTCCCTTTTTGAACAACACACTTTATATTAAAAACCGGTGCAGCAGAAGAATACAACGCATAGATATGACATTTACATACAGAAAGTTGCATCATATTGAGTAAATATGCTATTTCATATAACAAAAGACCTTACTCTTTTCCAAAAAAGAAGTAAGTGTTTTCCCGAAAAGAAGTTAGTCTTTTGTTCGGAAGAAGCTAATCTTTTGTCCGAAAGAAGTTAATAACGCAAAAGAAGGCGTAAAATACAAGTTTCCTGAAATTATCGGAGGCTTCAGAGGGATATGTGTCAACTATCATTTTAAAGGTTCAATCCGACCTACAACGACAGAAGATGTCTAAAAACAAGGACCACCAACCATATGCTTGATAAAAAGGTAAAATCACATCATTTTGATTCTGTCTGATGGGAAAATAAGAGCCTTTTCGGAAGCAGTCGCAAACGAGGCCAGAAAGAAACGAATACAGACCGTATTGAAAATACAGAATGATACTTCATTGTGTATCTGTCAAAATGCAAATTTTCGCCTCAGCCGTTTTCCTTTCCTCTGCTCTTTACCACTCTTACTTCTTCCGCACCAAAAACTGCCTGATCTTCTCCCTGTCTCCTACCACCCAAACCAAATCTCCCAATTGGAAAACTGTAGCCTGATTCACCGGAACCAATTCACCCTCCCGTTCAAGGGCTACGACGAGACTATCATATCTTTTTCCTAACCGGGACTGAGCAATGCTTTTGTTCAGAAACGGAAAATCTTCATCTACCGTAAATGAATGAAGCGTCACATCTTGTTTTATATTCTTTTCATCCGGCAAATCCTGTCTGTTCTCAAGTTCCGTCCGGAACTCTTGCAGCTGTCCGTCTGTCCCGACCACCACTAACTTATCCTGCGGATAAATTCGTTCGGAACTTTGTGGAATGTATATTCTCCGCTCCCCTCTGACAATACTTACTATATTGACACCAAACTCCCGCCTGAAAGGGAGTTCATCCAATGACTTACCGATATAAGACGAATAAGGAGACACCCAAACGGAAGTCAGCTCAACATCTTTGTCATTAAACTCACTGTTAAAACGACTTTTCAGAGGATAACGTTTGCGGGCAGCTTCTTCCCTTCCGTTCAGATTGGTCAGAAAGTGTGTTTCCAGATGCGAATATTGCGTGAGGTTCTCCCTGAAAATAAGAATCAATGCCAATATGGCAACGGCTATCACAATGCCTATCCCATAATTGAGGCTGAAGTAACTGATAACGACCCCTGCAATGAAAAAGACGGCAACCGACACACGGAACAAAATCAGCGCGACCAACCGTCCGTGATTGTAATTATCATCATTCCACAACTTTAAAAATACATCCGGGGAATTATACTTATCTGAAACAAGTGCCCACAGGAAAGGTGTCATCAACAGAAGTGTGACCAGACACATCCCTATGTTTACCCATCGCCCGGGAGCATCGAACATCTCATTTATCGTGGGATAAACAGTTTGCACAGACAATAACCAAATCGCCGTGAGAAGGACACTATAGATAATCACTCTTCCGACAATCGTCTTCAACAACCGCTTCCAATCGCTGTCATGATTGACCGTCTTCTTACCGGAAGCATAGCGGTCCAGACTTTCCCTGGTTTTAGGCGGAAGTATTTTATAAAGCCATTCGGCAAACGGATTTGCCAACCGGATAAAATAAGGAGTTGTGAATGTAGTAATCACCGATACCGCAACAATAATTGGAGGGATAAAACTATCCAGTACTTTAAGTGAAGCCCCCAGCCCTGCGATAATGAAAGCGAACTCTCCTATCTGGGCAAGGCTGAATCCTGACTTGACGGAAACCTTCAACGGTTCACCGGATAATAAAACTCCCAATGAAGAAAATATAGATTTACCCACAAGAGTTACCAAAGTAATGATGACCACCGGCCAGGCATACTGCACCAAGACAGCCGGATTGACCAACATACCGACAGAGACAAAGAAAATAGCTCCGAAAAGATCTTTCACCGGCTGGATGATATGTTCTATGTGTTCGGCCTCAACCGTCTCGGCAAGGATAGATCCCATAATGAAAGCACCCAGTGCAGCCGAGAATCCTGTACGGGTAGCCAACACAACCATTCCCAGACAAAGTCCCAGCGAAACGATCAGTAAGGTTTCGTTATTCATCAGCCGTTTTGCTTTTTTCAAAAAGAACGGAAGGATAAATATCCCAATCAGGAACCATAGGATCAGAAAGAAAACAACCTTCAACACACTCATCAACAGCTCTTCACCTACAAACTCCTTACTCACTGCCATTGTAGAAAGGATGACCATCATCAGGATAGCGATCAGATCTTCAACTACCAATGTCCCGAATACAACACCCGTGAAGCGTTGGTTACGTAAGCCGAGATCATCAAACGCTTTGATAATAATCGTTGTTGACGACATAGACAACATACCCCCCAGAAAAATAGAATTCATTGTGCTCCAGCCTAACAGATGTCCTACCATATAACCGATCAGCAACATGCTGATAACTTCGGTGGTTGCCGTGATAAAGGCAGCTGACCCGACATTTATTAATTTCTTAAAACTAAACTCCAACCCAAGGGCGAAAAGTAAAAAAACAACTCCTATCTCAGCCCAGATATTGATGTTCTCAATATCACCTACAGTCGGGAAAATCTGCACGTAAGGTCCCGCCAATAATCCTGCGACGATATATCCCAGTACCAAGGGTTGTTTCAACCATTTGAACAAAAGGGTAATGATACTTGCGGACATCAGTATTAGGGCAAGGTCGGCAATTAAGGTAGGTAAGTGTGACATGGCATGTATATTTCGTTAGTAATTCATTCCGTTTATGCTCTTTTATTTGTAAAAAAGAACAATCGACAGTCTATTTGTGTTTCGTCTATATGACATTTATTTTGAAACAAAGCACCGTTGGTCATTGCACAAAATTGAACTTTTCGTGCAAAAAGTATCCACTCTATCCAATATTTCTCTATATTTGTCCCCGAATTGGTTCGGAATCCGTGGTCAACGGACGAAGATTAAAAGGGAATCGGGTGTAAATCCCGGACAGTCCCGCTGCTGTGAAGCTCTATATAACATCTTATCAATAAACCAATTACAAACCACTGACGGAAAAGGAAACGTCGGGAAGGTCCGATAAGATGTAGAGTCAGTCAGAAGACCTGCCATTCAATGAATAAGAGCTTTTTTACCTCGTGGGTTAGGAAAGAAAGCATCGTTGTTAAGCCCCAAATCGTAGAAATACTGTGTTTTCATCGGGTGGACTCATGTCCGCAGGGTGGAAAGCATGAATATGTGTATTCCATTTAATTGAGAAATGAATATGATTAAAAGAATCTTAGTCGCCAACCGCGGCGAAATAGCCGTGAGGGTGATGCGCTCCTGCCGGGAGATGGAAATAACGAGCATTGCCGTTTTCTCGGAAGCGGACCGAACAGCGAAGCATGTGCTCTATGCCGACGAAGCTTACTGCATCGGCCCGGCAGCATCGAAAGAGAGTTATCTGAATATAGAAAAGATTATCGAAGTGGCAAAGTCGTGCCGCGCAGACGCCATCCATCCGGGATACGGGTTCTTGTCCGAAAATGCAACCTTTGCCCGTCGTTGTCGTGAAGAGGGGATCATCTTCATCGGTCCGGACCCGGAAACCATGGAGGCGATGGGAGATAAGATTTCGGCACGTATCAAGATGATAGAAGCCGGTGTACCGGTGGTTCCGGGTACTCAAGAAAACCTGAAGAGCCTTGAAGAAGCGGTAGAACTCTGCAATCAAATCGGTTATCCGGTAATGCTGAAAGCCTCGATGGGAGGTGGCGGAAAGGGTATGCGGCTGATTCATCGTGCAGATGAAGTGGAAGAGGCCTACACAACCGCCAAGAGCGAATCACTTTCGTCATTCGGCGACGACACAGTTTACCTGGAGAAATTTGTAGAAGAACCGCATCACATCGAGTTCCAGATTCTGGGCGACAAGCATGGCAACGTGATTCATCTGTGCGAACGTGAATGTTCGGTGCAACGCCGCAACCAGAAGATTGTGGAAGAGAGCCCTTCGGTGTTCGTCACTCCTGAACTACGCCGGGATATGGGAGAAAAAGCAGTGGCCGCCGCCAAAGCCGTGAACTATGTCGGAGCGGGAACCATCGAATTTCTGGTGGACAAGCACCGCAACTATTACTTCCTGGAAATGAACACGCGCCTGCAAGTGGAACATCCGATTACCGAAGAGGTAGTCGGCGTAGATTTAGTGAAAGAGCAGATTAAAGTGGCCGAAGGACAGGTGTTGCAACTGAAACAGGAAGATATCCAGCAACGCGGACATGCCATCGAATGCCGCATCTGCGCAGAAGATACAGAAATGAACTTCATGCCCAGCCCGGGTGTCATCAAGCAGATTACGGAGCCAAACGGCATCGGGGTGCGCATCGACAGCTATGTATACGAAGGTTACGAGATTCCGATTTATTATGACCCGATGATCGGCAAGCTGATTGTATGGGCAACCACACGCGAATACGCCATCGAACGAATGCGCCGTGTACTCCACGAATATAAGCTGACAGGAGTAAAGAACAACATCAGTTATCTGCGCGCCATCATGGATACTCCCGACTTTGTAGAAGGGCATTACGATACGGGATTCATCAGCAAAAACGGGGAAGTGCTCCAACACTGCATCACCCGTACCAGCGAACGTGCAGAGAACATCGCACTGATCGCCGCTTACATGGATTACCTGATGAACCTGGAGGAGAATAACAGCGGACTGGCTGCGGACAACCGCCCGATCAGCAAATGGAAAGAATTCGGACTGCACAAAGGGGTATTAAGAATATAGAAGAGCATGGAAATACATATAGGAAATCGCGTGGCCGAAATAGAACTGGTCAGCAAAGAAGATAACAAAGTGGTACTCACCATCGACGGAAAAACGTTCGAAGCGGACGTTGTCATGGCAGAGAACGGGAATTGCAACATCCTGATGGACGGACGCAGCTCCAACGCCCAACTGATTCGCAAAGAGAACGGAAAGAGTTACAAAGTGAATACACACTACAGCAGTTTCAATGTCGAGATTGTGGACAGTCAGGCAAAATATCTGCGGATGCGCAAGAAAGGTGAAGAAACACAGAACGACCGCATCATTTCGCCCATGCCGGGCAAGGTAGTGAAAATCCCCGTCAGTGTGGGACAGGAGATGAAAGCCGGAGAAACTGTCATCGTCATCGAAGCGATGAAGATGCAGAGTAACTACAAGGTGACTTCGGACTGTCGGATTAAAGAGATTCTGGTACAGGAAGGTGATAATATCGCCGGAGACCAGACGTTGATAACGTTAGAATAAGGAATAATAGAAAGACAATGGAAGAAGTAAATAAAGCCTATGCCACGTTCGAAGAGCGTGACCGTATCGCTTCCCAAGGCGGAGGCGCTGCCAAGATTGAAATACAACATGCGAGCGGAAAGATGACTGCCCGCGAACGCATCGATATGTTACTGGACAAGGGAACATTTGTGGAACTTGACAAGCTGATGGTGCACCGCTGCACCAACTATGGCATGGACCGTAACAAGGTTCCGGGCGATGGTGTGGTGTCGGGTTACGGAAAGATCGACGGCCGTCAAGTGTTTGTCTACGCTTACGACTTCACCGTTTACGGTGGTTCGCTCTCAGCATCGAATGCCAAGAAGATTGTCAAGGTACAACAACTGGCTTTGAAGAATGGCGCGCCGATCATCGCACTGAACGACTCGGGCGGTGCACGTATCCAGGAAGGAATCGAAAGCCTGTCGGGCTATGCCGACATCTTTTACCAGAACACGATGGCAAGCGGCGTGATCCCGCAGATTTCGGCTATCCTCGGTCCATGCGCCGGAGGTGCCTGCTACTCTCCGGCACTGACGGATTTCATCTTTATGGTGAAGGAGAAAAGCCATATGTTCGTCACCGGACCGGATGTGGTAAAGACGGTGATCCACGAAGAAGTCAGCAAAGAAGAACTGGGCGGTGCCATGACGCACAGCAGCAAGAGCGGTGTAACGCATTTCATAGCAAACACCGAGGAAGAATTGCTGATGTCGATCCGCGAGCTGCTCTCCTTCCTCCCGCAAAACAATATGGACGAAACGCGCAAGCAGAACTGCACTGATGACATCAACCGCGAAGATGCATCACTCGGCAACATTGTCCCCGCCGACCCGAACATACCGTATGATATGAAAGAGATCATCGAACGGGTTGTTGACGAGGGCTACTTCTTTGAAGTGATGCAGAACTTTGCCAAAAACATCATCATCGGTTTTGCCCGCTTAGCCGGACGCTCGGTAGGTATCGTGGCCAACCAGCCGGCATACCTGGCGGGTGTGCTCGACATCGATGCCAGCGACAAGGCAAGCCGTTTCATCCGCTTCTGCGACTGTTTCAACATTCCTCTGATTACGTTCGAAGACGTTCCGGGCTTCCTGCCGGGATATACGCAGGAGAACAACGGCATCATCCGCCACGGTGCCAAAATTGTGTATGCCTTTGCCGAGGCCACAGTGCCCAAGCTGACTGTAATCACCCGCAAGGCCTATGGTGGCGCTTACATCGTGATGAACTCCAAACAGACGGGGGCGGACGTGAACTTTGCCTACCCGAGTGCGGAAATTGCCGTGATGGGTGCCGAAGGAGCTGTAAACATCCTGTTCCGCAAGGCGGACGCAGAGAGCAAAGCCAAAGAACTGGATGCCTACAAAGAGAAGTTTGCCACTCCATACCAGGCTGCCGAACTGGGATTCATCGACGAGATCATCCTGCCGAAACAGACCCGTAAACGCTTGATACAGGCATTGGAGATGACGGAAAACAAAATGCAGACGAATCCGCCGAAGAAACACGGAAACATGCCGCTGTAGGCACAGCAGGCGGACCAAGCAGAGAGGGTATATGCGCGGGGGCAAGGCGACCGGAACAAGATTTCGCCCGTCTCCCCGCATTTTTCAGGAAGTTTTATCCTATATTTGCGTCAGCTAACTCCAAAACCTTTCATCTTATGCCCACTAAGCGCCTTTTCGTCCCCGATGACATTCTCCGCCCGGCACAGCCGGGTGAAGACAAGAACATACGCCTGCTCCAATACGTCAACTCTACCACACAGGAAAACTTCGACGCTTTCCTGACGCACCATGCCCTGGTATACATCCTCTCCGGAGTGAAGCAGATCAAGGTAGGGAGCAATCAGTTTGACATCCGGCCCGGAGAACTGTTTCTGATACCAAGGGGAGAGTACGTGATGTCGGAATACATTACCGGCGAACACGGGTTCCGCAGCCTGATGTTGTTTTTCAGCAAACGGGTTGCGCAAGGACTGACCGAACAACTGAATGGATGTTTGCCGGAACGTATACCGGAAAGGATACCGGCAAAAAGAGAAGCCGTAAAGATCATTCCCCACAACCGGGAAATAGAGAAACTGTTTTCTTCGTTGGAGGAATACAGCAAGAGTAAGAGTCCGTTTATGTGCGAGCTGATCCGGCTGAAATTTACCGAACTGGTATACCTGCTTCTGGACAGTCCTTACCGGCAACTGATAGCTTCCTTCCTCCTGGATGCGGCACGAAGCGAAAGCCCGGCACTGTCAGTCGTGCTCGACCGGCATTTGTATTCCCCGGCCACCGTCAACGAACTGGCTATGCTTTCCGGCAGAAGTCTGTCGAGCTTTAAGCGGGAGTTTGCCCAGGAATATGGTGAAGCTCCCCGCGGATGGATACGCAGAAAAAAACTGGAACGCGCTGCTTATCTGCTCGACACGTCGGACAAAACGATCGAAGAAGTAACGGACGCGAGCGGATTTGTGAGTGCGGCACACTTTGCCCGGCTCTTTAAAGAGCAATATCAGATGACACCTACTGAATATAGGGGGAGGAATAATGAATGATGGGCGAAAAGCGATGAACGATGGACGAGAAGTGAGGAATGGAGATAATCGAAGACCTATACATAAGGTGTGGGAAGCTACCGGGACGAAGCATTCGTAAACGTACCCTGAACCAAACAGACCGGAGACTGAACCAAACGGGCAACAACCCGTTCTCTGTTTGCCTGTATCTTTGCTGCATGAAATTCATCTTATGAAATACAAGATCAGCTTATGAAAACTAAATTCTTTACTCCCATCCTATTGATCACCTTCTCGGCTACCGCTCTGTGTTGCCAAAGCAAAAAACAAAACCAGCCGGCGGAAGAGGCACAGCAACCGGAAACAACGATCATCAGTGACAGCATTCGTTTCTGCGAAAGCACGTACCCCTATCAGGGAGGTATCCTGGTCGCCAACTTCGGAACGGAGCAGCTCAATCCACTCAACACGGAAGGCAGGGGATACATCGCCTACCATAAAGACAACCGGACAGAAATCCTGATTCCTGCCGACGGCAACCTCTCCGGACCGAAAGGAATGTTTATTCGTGACGAGCACCTGTTCATCTGCGACGTCAACAAAATCGTAGTCTACAACCTACAAGCACCGGAGAAAGCACCGCAAGTCGTCCTGCTGCCCGAAGGCAATCTTTTCGTAAACGACCTCGTGGCGGAAGGGAATACACTTTATGCTTCTGTCACCAATACAGGAAAAATCTTCAGCATCGATATCAGTAACCCAGACGCAGTGGGGATTCCTGCCGAATGGGTGAGCATCGCCGGACCTAACGGGCTGATTATCGAAAACGGAACCATGTACGTCGCCTCTTATTCCGCTGACGGGAAGACAACGGACAACAATGTCATCTATCAGATTACCGACCTGAGCAACCCCGTTCCAGAGAAGTTCATCACCACCCCGGGACAATATGACGGTATCGCCCTCTCTGCCGACAAGAAAACGATGTACATCACCAACTGGACACCCGCACAAGTTTGTGCCGTCGACATGAATACCCGAAAGATCACGCCACTCGACATTAACCCGGAGAAACCGCTGTCCGGCCCGGCAGATATCACGGTAGCCTCCGGAACGATGTATATTCCGGACCTGCCCAACAGCAGGGTCATCGTTTATCCAATGTAAGATTCGGTTCATAATCCGTCATTACTTATACTAAAAATTCCCTTATCCCAGCTTTTCCCATCCATTGAGAAAGTTGAGATAAGGGAATCTTCCGTTTATCGGAAGGCCGTTTCCGGGATGAATATCCTTTCAGGAACTCCGCTCAGAGAGAGCCCCCCGATTAACGGCCTATATAACCCCGTATACTCACCGCTGCCGCATCTCTGCCACGAACTCGTCGGTCGTGTAGACCTTCTCTGCCAGCAGGGTGAAGTTGATGAACGCTGCCGTATCGGCATCCAGTCCGGAGAGCTTGGCAGAGGCCGTGGCGTCAAAGACGACGGCTGCCTCGAATCCGCGTTCCTGCAACTCGCGCAGATGGGACTCCGCGCAGAGGTTGCCGGACATGCCACACACCACTACCTTGTTCACCCCACGCTTGCGGAGTTGAAGAATCAGGTCATTGTTTTCCGGCCCGTACAGTTTGTGGGGTGCCGTGACGATGATATTCGTGCCCCCATCGATATAGGGTTTGTAGAGTTCCAGCCAGTCGGCACCCGAACCTTCAAAGCCTTCGCCGGTCAACTGTCCCCGGCGTTCGAACATGCCCGTGTCGTGCATCAGTTTCTCAATGGGGCCTTCGAAAAGCCATTGGTGATCATGCTTATAGTAATAGTGCGGGGAGATGAATACCAGCATGCCTTTTGCGGCTGCCACCTCGAAGATGCGGCGGAGGTTCTCCACCGTGCCATTCTTCTGTATGTTCTCTCCGAAAGCGCCCCAGCCCAGACCGTTCTCGCTCAGGAAATCGTTCTGAGGGTCTGTCATTACAATCGCTGTGTGTTCGTCAATGACGAACGGGGTGTTGATACCTTCCATAATCTTTTTTTGTTTTTAGATGTTTATACTCCTTTTAGCTCAGGGTGCGGCGTCGGTGTACCGCTTGTTTTCCGACTTTGCAAAGATCGGCATTCCACACAGGGCGGGAAAGGGCCATACGGCTGGATAAGTTAGCAATTCTTCCCGAACAAGAAGAAATCATGCTATCTTGTCTTATGAGGAAAAGAAATGGATCAGAAGAGGGAACGGAAACACCTATTTATATATAAAAGGCTTATAACAAACCGGTTTTAGAGAGTGGAAACACCACTCTTCCCCGCCTTCGGGAACAATTGCCTATTCAATGTGTGATATCGCTCTTTCCCGAGCAGCGATAAGCACCTATCTTTGCAACATCAGATTTAAACAACTAAAACAATCCCGCGAACGTTATGAAAAAGAATTTATTAATTTTAGTCGCACTGCTGACTTCGGCAACGATCTCGGCACAGAACGGAGGAACCATTATGAAGAAGTATGAGAACCAATTGCCGCAAGCCGGCAGGGGAAATGTGCACGTTGCCTACCAGGGCAAGGCCATCGACCAGATGATTTACGATTTTATGGAAGAACAGGGAATACCGGGCATGACGCTTGCCATCGTACAGGCGCCTTACATCCCCCGGGTGGTGGGCTACGGAGTGACCGATTTCACGAAAGGAAACCTCGCCGCCGCCAAGACGCTCTGGCCCATCGGCCCCATCTCGCAAGGATATGCTGCCGTGGCGGTGATGCAACTCTACGAACGGGGCAAACTCGACCTGAACGACCCCGTCGGCAAGTACCTGAAAGATGTGCCGGAAAGCTGGAAACCGGTCAGCATCCTCCAGTTGATGCAGCACAGCTCGGGCATCGCCGACTACCGCGCGCAGAAGGGTTTCGACGTCTCTGCCGATTATCGTCCGGAACAGCTGATCGAGACCGTAGCCGCACTGCCACTGACCTTCGAACCGGGAACGGACGTGAAGCAGAGCGCCACGAACTTCCTGCTGCTGACTTCCATCATCGAGAAGGCGGGCAAAATGCCTTACCACGATTTCGTGAAGAAGTATCAGATTGACTACTTGGGACTGCGGCAGACTTTCTTCGGAGAAGACCTGGCGAAAGTAAAACAGGAGGACGTGACCACTACGGGCAACGTGCACCAGACATTCAAGAAGGACCGGGACTATATCAACCCCTCGGAAACAACGACCGGATACGTTGAAAAAAACGGCCGGCTCGTCGCAGCGCCTGCTGTCAGCCCTACGGCACTGAAAGGTTTCTCCGACATCTGGGCATCGGCGGAGAACGTTTCCCATTGGGACATCGGACTGGCGGGAAGCGCCTTGATCGAGAAACCGGAAAACCGTGACATCGTGTACAAACCCACCCGGCTGGCCAACGGCAAGGTGGTCCCCGCCATGACAGGCTGGCAGTTCTATAACCACAACGGGCTGATGGACATCAAAGGCGACGTATCGGGACATTCAGCTTTCCTGAGCCGTTTCACCGACGCTTCGGAACTGGTATGCGTCACCCTGCTCGCCAACAAGGAGGGAGTGGACCTGACGAACCTGGGACGGCGCATCGCCGCCGCTTTCGACAGCGCCAAGATGGGCACGGGAGCCAACGACAACCTGCTGTACACCTACGAGAGCCAGTTCAGCGTAGACGAAACCATGGGACGCATCGAGCAGACGCTCCGGGCAATGGGAATCCCTGTCTTCGCCAAATTCGACCACGGAAAGAATGCGGAAGAGGTAGGCTTGACGCTTCGCCCGAACCAAGTGATCGTCTTCGGTTCGCCGAAAGTGGGCACAAAGCTGATGCAGGATAATCCGAGCATCTCGATCGAATTGCCGCTGAAGATCTCCGTTTGGGAGGATAAAAATGGCAGCGTATGGGCCACTTTCCCACAGATGCAGGTGATGGCGGCCGAATACGGGCTGGAAGCGGAACCGGTGATCGGAAAGATGCAGGAATTGCTGGAAAAGATCGTGATTAAGGGGGCAAGCGTGTATTGACTCCATGCCCGAGGGCATTCTTAAAATAAACACAGAAACGGGGAAATCACAAGCGGTTATGGGACAACGCGCAACGTGACTTTCCTCGTTTCATTTGGGTACCCCCCGTTTCTATTTTCTTCCTATCGGCAGGCAGACTTCAAACCTCGCCCCCTCACCCGCTTCGGACTCCGCACGAATCTCTCCGCCGAAATGTTCCACAATCGTCTTACAGATGGCAAGTCCCAACCCCGTTCCTTGAACAAAAGAATCTCCTTTATAAAAGCGCTCAAAAATATGTGCAATCACTTCCTCCGACATTCCTTTCCCGGTGTCTTCGACAAACAGCTGTACATCCTTCTCCCCCCTCCGGCGATAACCTATCCGGATGCTGCCCCGGCTCGTAAACTTTATCGCGTTATTGATCAGATTATTCACCACCTGCTCCAGCCTTACCGGGTCTGCGGTAATCGACACATCCTCTGCGGGCAGATCCGCAATCAGTTCTACACCGGGCTTCACGTTCAGACGCTGCATGCGGGCAATGTCGGCAAACATCTTGTTCAGTGAGAAAACCGAAACGTTAAACTCCATGGTGTTCGATTCAATCTTCGAAAGATCCAGAATATCCGAAATCAGGAACATCAGCAACTGCCCGTTTTTCTCTATCAACGCAGCATACTCCTCGATGTCCTCCGGCCTTAAATCGGATTGCTCGCTCACCAGCAGTGTGGAAAAACCCACGATAGCATTCAGTGGAGTGCGGATCTCGTGACTCATATTGGCCAGGAAAGCACTCTTCAACCGGTCGCTCCGCTGTGCCTTCCGGAGGGCGTCGTTCAGCCTGTCCTCTATATCTTTATACCGCTGTGTACTCATGCAGATACCCACAATACGGAACGGCAGATCCGACAGCTGACCCACATAAGTAGACTGCCCCTCGAACCACTCCCAGCCCCCGTCTCCCCGGCGCAGACGATAAGGTACGGGCGCCTCGTACAAGTTTCCCGTCAACTGCCCGGCAAGGGCGTCGAAAAGTACCTTCCGGTCATCGGGATGCACCAAGTCGGAAAACTGTTCCATGGTCAACGTATAATCTCGGGTCGGAATCTTCAGATAGTCGAAATAACGCGGGTCAATCACCATCAGGTTCCGCTCCATGTCGAACGACCAGGAAAAGATATGTGTTTTGCTCAGGGCGATATTCAGCACATGCCGCTGCGTCCGTTCTTCAAGCACATTGCGCAGGTAGACGATCATCTTGATCAAGCGGCCGCTTTCATAAATCCCCACAATGCCGCCTTGAATCAGGAAGCTGATATTGGAACGGGGCTCGCGAATGAAGCAATTGGTAGAAAACAAAATGTTGCGCTTTCCGCTCTGTATCTCTTTCAGAAACCGGGGCAAAAGGTTCTCCTTGTCCTGGATCAGTTCGATGATCTCAACCGCCTGTCGCCCGGCAACCTGCTTCAAATCCAGTTGCAGCTCTTCCAGCAACAACTTGTTCATCCGTTCTATCTTCCCGTCAGCGCCGAGGACAAGAATGCTCAGCGGCCACACATCAAACAGTTGCCTGCATATGGCATCTCCCACCAGCGCCTTTTTGAGCGCCCGCCTCTGCCCGTAGAGGCACTTCACCGCCACACACAAGGCAAACACGACAATAAGCAGCAAAACAATAACCGTAATCAGACTATTGTCCCCAATAGCCAAAGAAGAAAAAAAGACAGGAAAAACAAAGGTGTTGAATGAAAATCGGTTCATATAAATTCAGTTGTGTCAGAACACAAAGATCGTACTAATATCAGTCACCGGCAACGAATCGGGTTGGAAACGATATTCTATTATTCTCACAAAACATTCCATCATGTACGGATTGACCACTTTTAACTATGACAAGAAAAGCCCCGGACAGAATTAACAAGTCATTAACTATAATAGACCGTAATATAATGACTTTTGCAACCAAAAAGGGATCTCAGCGTTATAGCAAACAAAAGAACATGCTTACTCCGGAGTTACATATATCAGACAATTTCACCACTGCCGACCGCATCAGCAGCGAAACACTGTGGACATATTGCGCCGAACTCAAAAAGACGAAAGCTGTTATTTTTGCCCTCTGTATGCGGGGACGTGTCAAAGCGATGATCAACCTGGTGCAATACAATATCGGTCCCGGTACGATGATCGCTATCCCCTCAGAAAGTTTCATACAAGTGCAGAAGACATCGGACGATGTGCAGATGCATGCGGTACTCTTTTCACTTGCATTCATTCACGAAACCCACTTGGACAGATCGATCATCAATACGTTCTACATCATCAACGAACACCCCCTGCTCCCATTGTCCCCGAGAATTTTCGGCATCTACGTCCAGACTTTCGCGCTTCTGACACACATCCATAAAGATGCACCGTTCCTCTTCAGCCATGCCACACTGAAGTCTATGCTTGAAGCACTCCTACAGGGGTTCACAGAGCTCAGTCAGCGAAAAGCGTTGTCGCAGGTAGCGCCTGCCAACAAACATTCCGCCGTCTTTCGCCAGTTTGTCCGACTGGTACAGGAGAATCATGCCCACCAACATCAGGTACAGTTTTATGCGGCCGAAATGGGAATGAAATCAACTACCCTCTGCCACATCATAAAGAAAGAATCGGGCGGACAGACAGCAATGGAAATCATCAACAGTATCCTGATCCTGGCTGCCCGAACCCTGCTGCGAACCACACCCACTCCGGTGAAAGACATCGCCCTGAACCTGGGATTCAACAATGCGGCGTTCTTCAATAAGTTTTTCAAGAAGCAAGTGGGGATGACCCCACAGAAGTTCCGGAACGCAGAGAAATAAGGTCAGACCTACGAAACAGGCGGACCGAAACGAGTTTCAACAACTATACAGTCATCTCAAACCCCGTATCCGTCCGCCTGTCCTATATTAGTCGCACTTATTGGATGGTCTGTGTGCGGATAGTGAAAAGTTTATTATCCTTTTTCCTTCAGAATCACGTCGTGTGCCCCGCCTTCTACGATACTGGTAGACGAAACCAACGTAATCTTGGCGTTTTGCTGCAAATCGGGAATGGTAACGGCACCGCAACTGCACATCGTAGCTTTGATCTTGCTCAGTGTGGCAGCCAGATTATCTTTCATCTTACCGGCATAAGGCACGTAACTATCGACTCCCTCTTCAAACTTCAAAGATTCCGTCCCGCCCATATCATAGCGCTGCCAGTTCTGGGCACGGTTCGAACCTTCTCCCCAGTACTCTTTCACATAATTGTTCTTGATGCAGAGCTTCTTCGTAGGCGATTCGTCGAAACGGGCAAAGTAACGGCCCATCATCAGGAAATCGGCCCCCATGGCAAGGGCAAGCACCATATGATAGTCGTGCACCAGTCCGCCGTCGCTGCAAATAGGCACATAGATGCCTGTGCGTGCCTGATATTCGTCACGGGCACGAGCCACGTCCTGCAAAGCAGTCGCCTGTCCGCGTCCGATACCTTTCTGTTCACGGGTGATGCAGATAGATCCACCGCCAATACCCACTTTCACGAAGTCCGCACCAGCTTCCGCCAGATAGAGGAAGCCTTCTTTATCTACCACGTTACCGGCACCTACCAGTACTTTATCCCCATACTGCTGCTTGATCCATTGCAGAGTCTCGCATTGCCATTCCGAATAGCCGTCCGAAGAATCGATGCAAAGCACATCCACTCCTGCTTCTACCAGAGCAGGTACACGTTCCTGATAGTCACGGGTATTGATACCGGCACCCACCAGCAATTTCTTGTCGGGGCTTGACACCTCGTTAGGGTTTTCCTTGTGGCTGTCGTAATCTTTGCGGAAAACGAAATAAGCCAGACGGCCGTCCTTGTCGATGATGGGAAGAGTGTTGAGTTTGTGGTCCCAGATAATCTGGTTCGCTTCGCTCAGTGTCAGTCCCACTTCGCCTACAATCAGCTTGTCGAAAGGGGTCATGAAGTCTTTGATCTTTTTGTCCAGCGGATCTCTGGAAAGGCGATAGTCGCGGCTGGTTACCAATCCCAGAAGATGCCCGTTCGGTGTGCCGTCATCCGTGATTCCGATGGTAGAGTGTCCGGTCTGACGAAGCAGGCGAAGTACATCATCCAACGTATGTTCCGGTGTCAGGTTCGAGTCACTGGTCACGAAACCGGCTTTAAATTTCTTCACTTTCCGCACCATTTCCGCCTGACTGGCGATGGGTTGCGAGCCGAAGATAAACGAGAGTCCTCCGTTGCGTGCCAGCTCGATAGCCAGTTCGGGACCGGAAACCGACTGCATGATTGCCGAAACGAAAGGAATGTTCAATTCGATTGCTGCTTGTGTGCCTGCCGCATGTTTCACCAGCGGGGTGCGTAAAGATACATTGGAAGGTACACACTGTTTGGTGGTAAGACCGGGAATAAGTAAATATTCACCGAAAGTTCTTGATACTTCTTCTACGTAAACTGCCATAAGATAAGTTGTTTTTTGGCATGCAAAATTACATCTTTCTTTTTAATTATGTGACAGGGACAGGGGTATTTTTTTCAATTATCCCTTCACAGTATCCTATTCTTCTGCCGTCCGTCCATTCAGGCACGGATATTATTGATAAGTCTCAAACGTATGTCCCCCTTTCCGGAGTTGGTCGGCATATTGCTGCAAGGCGGTATCGGATATGCCCAAAGGTTCTGACAATACAGACATAGCCTGATTTCTTTAGTTCACCGGCAAAGGTAATACAAACCGGACTACGTCATGCTTTCCTTATAGATTTAACCCAAAACCGGCATCCCTGCTTTTAAATTAACAGAAAACAACGCCATTTAGCAAACACTTTCGTACCTCCGGTGTTATTCATTACCATACTATAAATAGTTACCTCTTATGTCACAGGAAATGAAAGCATTCTCCGGAATGAAAACTACACGGAATTTCAGTTTCAGTCATTTCGAAGTCATTATCAACAGCGTACCGGGCAGAAAAGTTGTTCTGGAATCGACTCTGTTGGAACAGTCGCCAATTGAAAAAGGATGTGGAGATGCCTCTTCACAGGCATGGAAGGCGACTCCGGCAGAAAGCCGGACAAAGCCTGTGTATAACGAGATCTGGTATACATAAGCAACCGCCTTTCCTGTTTTTATTCAATCACACACAAGAGCCGGATACTTCGGTTCCATCCGGAGAATGCGTCGTTTGGATGCGCATCCTACAGGGGGACATCTGTTACCTTGAATGCCGACTTCATTTACGTGCCGGGATAACCGGTTTTACGTGCCGGCGTAAATGGTTTTACGTGCCGGGGTAAACAGTTTTACATGCCGGGGTAAATGGCTTTACGTGCCGGGGTAAACGGTCTTACATTGAAAGAAAAATATAGGTAAATACAATCTGCTGATTATCAAGATTACCGGGACGGATGTCGCAACTACGCATTTCCCAGAGAACTCCTATTTTAGACCCGCCAACCTCGCCCTGTACTCCATCGGCGAAACCCCTTCGTGACGTTTGAAATACCGGCCAAGATAAGATTGGTCGGGGAAGTTCAGGCGGTCGGCTATCTCCTGGATACTGAGATCGGTGGACTGGAGGAAGACTTTGATCTCCAAGGCCGTGAAATCATCAATCACTTTTTTGGCTGAGCCGCCCATAAGGGAGCGGCAGATGCTCGTCAGGTATTTGGTAGAAATGCAGAGACGGTCGGCGTAGAAGACAACGTCGCGCTGCGAACAACAATGCTCGTGCACCAAGGTGACGAACTTATGAAAAAGCTCGTTCGGACGGTTGCCGCCTTCGATCTCTTTATGGGTGAAAAGGCGGTGCACTTTGTCGTATACATCGAGCAGGAAGCTTTGCAGGTGGTTGCGGGCTATCTGGTTGCGGAAGCGGTGGTCGGTGTCGGCGAAGATGGCGCCGGTGGCGTGCAGAAGACCATTGATGGGGGCGGTAAATTCGGGAGGGAGCGTATAGCAGGGCTTCTCCTTGAGGAAGCGGAAGAAGGAGGGTTCGAAGCGGATGCAGGCTTCACGGAACATCTCGATGTGGGAGGCGAAAAAGGAGATCTGCAGGTCGTCGCTCTTCTCTTCAAGGGTGATGACGGAGCCGGGCAGGAGGACAACCTGGGTATTGGGGGTGATCTCGTATTTCTTCAGGTCGATGGCAAGCGTGGCACGACCGCTGCGGCAGTAGAGAATGATGGCACAGTTGAGCTTGTGCAACCGGTTGTAGAAAGGGGCGAAGTCGTCGGTTCCTGCCACGAAGGGCTGGTCGAGAGTGAGAGTGAGCAGATTACTTTTTTCCATATCGTGTTCTTTATTTCGCCTGCAAAGGTAGGTCTTTTTAGTGAATTAGGCGAAAAGTTGTTCCGATTATGAACAATAGTGAGGTGGGTATGAAAAGCTGCCGAAGGGGAAAACGCTCTACCTTTGCCGCGACAAAATTAAATAGGAACTATGATTGAAAAGGTAAGTAAAGTGAAACAGGCCGTGATACTGGCCTGCTGTCTGGCCGTCGGGGGATGCAAGCAAGCACCACAGGCAAACGTGGAGTCGGGATACAAAGTGATGACCCTCGCGCCTGCCGACCGGACGCTATCGAGTACGTATTCGGCAACGATACGCGGACGACAAGACATCGAGATCTATCCGCAGGTAAGCGGTACGCTGACGCAGGTGTGTGTCAGCGAGGGGGAACGGGTGAAACGGGGACAGTCGCTGTTCGTCATCGACCAAGTGCCTTACGAGGCTGCCTTGCAGACTGCCCTGGCAAACGTGGAGGCGGCAAAGGCGTCGCTGGCCACGGCACAACTGACGTATGACAGCAAGCAGGAATTGTACAGGCAGAACGTGGTGTCCGCCTTCGACCTGAGCACGGCAAAGAACTCTCTCCTGGCAGCGCAGGCGCAACTGGCGCAGATGAAGGCACAGGAGGTGAACGCACGCAACAACTTATCGTATACGCTGGTGAAGAGTCCGGCGGACGGAGTAGTGGGCACGCTGCCCTACCGGGTGGGAGCACTGGTGAGCGCCAGCCTGCCGGAACCGCTGACTACCGTTTCGGACAACTCGGACATGTACGTCTACTTCTCGATGACGGAGAACCAGCTCTTAGGACTGATCCGCCGTTACGGATCGAAGGAGGAAGCCTTGAAACAGATGCCGGAAATCGGCCTGCAACTGAACGACCGTTCGGACTATCCGCAGGCGGGACGGATCGAGACGATCAGCGGGGTGATAGACCGCACGACGGGAACGGTGAGCCTGCGGGCGGTGTTCCCCAACCGGGAAGGGCTGCTGCATAGCGGCGGCGCCGGAAACGTGATCGTGCCGACGGAGAAGACGGGAGCGCTGGTGATTCCGCAAGCGGCCACATTCGAAGTACAGGACAAGGTATTTGTATATAAGGTAGTGGACGGCAAGGCGCAATCGGCTCCGGTACAGGTGACGCGCGTCAACGGCGGACAGGAGTACATCGTGGAGAGCGGGCTACAGACCGGTGACGTGATCGTGGCCGAAGGCGTCGGACTGCTCCGGGAAGGAACGGAGATCAAAGCGGTGAACGAGGAACGGTGAACGCTCATCGTATGCAATAAAACAAAGAACAAGGCTCACCACAGAGTGGCACAAAGGAAACATATAACCCTATAATTATGAACTTACGAACATTCATCGAACGGCCCGTCCTATCGGCCGTTATCTCCATCACCATCGTCGTGGTCGGGATCATCGGGCTGTTTACATTGCCCGTCGAACAATACCCGGATATCGCCCCGCCAACCATCATGGTCTCCACCAGCTACTTCGGAGCCAGCGCGGAGACGTTGCAAAAGAGTGTCATCGCCCCGCTCGAAGAGGCCATCAACGGAGTGGAGGACATGACGTATATGACCTCCAGCGCCACCAACGCCGGAACGGTCTCCATCACTGTCTACTTTAAACAGGGAACCGACCCGGACATGGCGGCGGTGAACGTGCAGAACCGGGTCTCCAAAGCCACGGGACAGCTCCCCTCGGAGGTGAACCAGGTGGGTGTCACCACCTCGAAGCGGCAGACGAGTATCCTGCAAATGTTCTCGCTCCACAGCCCGGACGACTCTTATGACGAGGCTTTCCTGGCCAACTACATCAGTATCAACCTCAAGCCGGAGATTCTCCGCATCTCGGGCGTGGGCGACATGATGATCATGGGAGGCGACTACAGCCTGCGCATCTGGATGAAACCGGACGTGATGGCGCAATACCGCCTGATCCCCTCGGACGTTTCGGCGGTGCTGGCGGAACAGAACATCGAGTCTGCCACCGGATCGTTCGGCGAGAACTCCGACGAGACGTACCAATACACCATGAAGTACAAAGGCCGCCGCATCACCCCGGAAGAGTTCGGCGAGATCGTGATCCGCTCCACCGACGACGGGCAGGTGCTGAAACTGAAGGACATCGCCACCATCGAGTTAGGACAGGAAAGCTACGCCTACAGCGGAACGACGGACGGGCATAATGGTATCTCGTGCATGCTCTTCCAGACTGCAGGTTCCAATGCTACGGAGGTGAACAACCGCATCAACGACTTCCTTGAAGAGGCACGCAAAGACCTCCCCCGCGGAGTGGAACTGACGCAACTGATGTCCAGCAACGACTTCCTCTACGCCTCCATCCACGAGGTGGTGAAGACGCTGCTCGAAGCCATCCTGCTCGTGATCCTCGTCGTATACATCTTCTTGCAGGACATCCGCTCGACGCTGATCCCGCTGGTGGGCATCATCGTGTCGCTCGTCGGTACGTTCGCCTTCATGGCGATGGCGGGATTCAGTATCAACCTGATCACGCTGTTCGCGCTGGTACTGGTCATCGGTACGGTGGTGGACGATGCCATCGTGGTGGTCGAGGCCGTGCAGGCACGGTTCGACGTGGGCTACAAATCGTCCTACATGGCGAGCATCGACGCCATGAAAGGTATTTCGAATGCCGTCATCACCTCGTCGCTGGTGTTCATGGCGGTGTTCATCCCCGTATCGTTCATGTCCGGCACATCGGGGACGTTCTACACGCAGTTCGGACTGACGATGGCCGTAGCGGTAGGTATCTCCGCCGTGAACGCCCTGACACTGAGCCCCGCCCTCTGCGCGCTGCTGCTGAAACCGTACATCAACGAGGACGGCACGCAGAAGCAGAACTTCGCCGCCCGCTTCCGCAAAGCATTCAACGCAGCGTTCGACGTGGTGATAGACCGTTACAAGGGCATCGTGCTCTTCTTCATCAAACACCGTTGGCTGACGGGCGGACTCCTCGTGGCAAGTATCGCCCTGCTGGTGGTGCTGATGAACACGACGAAGACCAGCCTCGTGCCCGACGAAGACCAGGGCGTGGTGTTTGTCAACGTCAGCACCGCCGCCGGCAGTTCGCTGCGCACGACGGACGAGGTGATGAAGCGCATCGAGCAGCGCATGGAACAGATCCCGCAAGTGGAGCACGTGCAGAAAGTGACGGGCTACGGACTGCTGGCGGGCCAGGGAAGCTCGTTCGGTATGCTGGTTCTGAAGCTGAAACCGTGGGACGAACGCCCCGGAAAGGAAGACAACGTGCAGTCGGTCATCGGCCAGGTATACGGGCGGACGGGCGACATCAAGGACGCCACCGTATTTGCCATCTCACCGGGAATGATCTCCGGCTACGGTATGGGTAACGCCCTCGAAATGCACATGCAGGACAAGACGGGAGGCGACGTGAACACCTTCTTCCAGACCACGCAGCAGTATCTGGGCGCGCTGAACCAGCGTCCGGAGATCGCCATGGCCTACTCCACGTTCGACGTCCGCTACCCGCAATGGCTGGTCGAGATAGACCCGTCGAAATGTAAGCGCTCGGGCATCACCCCCGACCAGGTGTTGAGCACCCTCTCGGGCTACTACGGCGGGCAGTACGTGTCCAACTTCAACCGCTTCTCGAAAGTATATAAGGTGATGATCCAATCCGACCCGCAATACCGCCTCGACGAAGCTTCGCTGGGCAACACCTTCGTGCGGATGTCGAACGGCGAGATGGCGCCTCTGAGCCAGTTCGTGACGCTGACCCGCACGTACGGAGCCGAGTCGCTGAGCCGCTTCAACATGTACAACTCCATCGCCGTGAACGCCATGCCGGCCGACGGTTACAGTACGGGTGACGCCATCCGTGCCGTACAGGAGACAGCCTCCACCGCCCTGCCCAAGGGCTACGGCTACGACTACGGAGGCATCACCCGTGAGGAGACGGAGCAGAGCGGCACGACGGCGATCATCTTCGGCATCTGCTTCCTGATGATCTACCTGATTCTGAGCGCGCTCTACGAGAGCTTCCTGATCCCCTTCGCGGTGCTCCTGAGCGTGCCGTGCGGACTGATGGGTTCGTTCCTCTTCGCCCGCCTGTTCGGTCTGGAGAACAACATCTACCTGCAAACGGGACTGATTATGCTGATCGGTCTGCTTGCCAAGACGGCGATCCTGCTCACCGAGTATGCCGCCGAACGCCGCAAAGCGGGCATGGGGCTGATAGCCTCCGCGCTGAGCGCCGCCAAAGCCCGTCTGCGCCCGATATTGATGACGGCACTGACGATGATCTTCGGGTTGTTCCCGCTGATGGTGGCAAGTGGCGTAGGGGCAAACGGTAACCGTTCGTTGGGAACGGGCGCCGTGGGCGGTATGGTCATCGGTACGCTGGCACTGCTGTTCATCGTGCCGTCGCTCTTCATCGCTTTCCAGTGGTTGCAGGAACGCATTCGTCCGGTACAGGCCGAACCGACGCACGACTGGCAGATCGAGGAAGAGATCGTAGCGAGCGACCGGGAAAAGAAGGAAGCGAAAGGAGGGGCTTTGAAGGAATAAAGGACTCTTTTCACCACAGAGGAACACAGAGTGACACAGAGGAAGACAGGTTATTGGTATGAACGATCAAAGGAGCAAGATTCACCCGGTGATACTCTACCCGGTGATACTCTGTACTACTCCGCCATACTTTACTTCGTATCGCTCTGTATGACTCCGTACCACTCCATATCACTCTGTGATACTCTGTGTTACTCTGCGGTGAAAAGAGTTCTTCCCCCGTTCAACCCTATTTATCATTAGCAGCCCCCTCCCCTCCTCTTCCACCGGAGGAACCGGGGGAGGGAGGCTCCCATAAAACAAGCAATCATGAAAAAGTTAATCATATCCCTTGCCGCCACGCTGGCACTCAGCAGTTGCGGCATTTACTCCAAATACAAACCCGCTACCGAGGTTCCCGACGGCCTTTACGGCCAAGAAGGCGCGAATCCTTCCGACTCCGCCTCCAACCTCGGCAGCCTCCCCTGGCAGGAGGTCTTCACCGATCCTTGCCTCCGCACGCTGATCGACACCGCCCTCGTGCGCAACACCGACCTGCGTACGGCCCACCTCCGTGTGAAAGAGGCCGAAGCCACCTTGCTCTCCGTCCGACTCTCCTATCTGCCCGCCTTCTCCCTCTCCCCGCAGGGAACGGCCAGCAGCTTCGACGGCGGGAAAGCCTCGCAAACCTACTCACTGCCCGTCAGCGCCAGTTGGGAGATCGACATCTTCGGCCGGCTGACGAACGCCAAGCGGCGTGCACAAGCTGTCGTGGCGCAGAGCCGTGACTATGAACAGGCGGTACAGACGCAACTGATTGCCGCCGTCGCCAACAACTACTATACGTTGCTGATGCTCGACGCCCAGATCGAGATCTCCACCGCCACCGAAGCCGCCTGGAAAGAGAGCGTTGCCACCACCCGCGCCATGAAAGCTGCCGGAATGGTGACCGAAGCCGCCCTCTCGCAGACTGAGGCCACATACTACAATATATGTACCACCCTGCTCGACCTGCGCGAACAGCTCAACCAGGTGGAGAACGCCCTTTCGCTGCTCCTTGCCGACGTCCCCCGCACCCTTCCCCGCGGACGCCTCGCCGAGCAGCGCCTGCCGGAGAACCTTTCGGTGGGCGTGCCCTTGCAGATGCTTGCCAACCGCCCCGACGTGCGCAGTGCCGAACAGTCGTTGGCACAGGCATTCTACACTACCAACGCCGCCCGTTCCGCCTTCTACCCCTCGATCACGCTGAGCGGCAGCGCCGGCTGGACAAACTCGGCAGGTGCGATGATCGTCAACCCGGGCAAGTTCCTTGCCACCGCCGTGGCCTCGCTGACACAGCCTTTGTTCAACCGGGGAGCGAACATCGCCCAGCTCCGCATAGCCAAAGCGCAACAGGAGGAGGCACGCCTCAGCTTCGAACAGACGTTGCTCAACGCCGGAAGCGAGGTCAACAATGCCCTGGTGCAATATCAGACGGCACGGGACAAGGCAAACTACTTCGAGAAGCAGGTGGCTTCCCTCGAAAACGCCGCCCGCAGCACACAACTGCTGATGAAGCATGGCAACACGACTTATCTGGAAGTGCTCACCGCACAGCAGACGTTGCTCAATGCGCAACTCTCGCAAGTGGCCAACCGGTTTACTGAAATCCAGGGGGTCATCACCTTGTATCAGGCATTGGGGGGAGGAAGAGAGAGGAGTTAAGAAGCGGAACTCACCACAGAGTAACACAGCGTAACACAGAGGGAGTCAAGCCGTTGGTTATCGGCTTGACTCCCTCTGTGTTACGCTGTAGTGAAAAAATACGGGAGAAACAAGAACGAGGGAAAGAAGCTAATGGAGCCGGACCGATGAGAAGGGGATGGGGCGCAAGGGTGTGTCTCCCGACAAATCCTGTCTCAACTCTATGAGCGCGGCCTTCTTCTCCCGGTCCTTTGCTCCATCCCTATATATCACGTACTTCAGCGCTTCTTCCCTCGTCTTTTTCTCTTCTCCCTATATTTCACTCTATCACATTATTAACACTTGTCTTTCTACGTCCCCTTACAGAAACCTGCGCAGTGTCCCGGCCAGGGCATTGCGGTCGATGGGCTTCACCAGGAAACCGTTGCAGCCGGCGGCTATCGCCGCCTCCTTATCAGAGTTGAAGGCATGTGCCGTCAAGGCGATGATGGGAACTTCCCGGTTCGTTTTCCTGATTTCACGGGTAGCTTCCAGGCCGCCCAGACGGGGCATCTTGATGTCCATCAGCACCAGGTCGAAGTGTTCCGACAGGACCTTTTCCACCGCCTCTACGCCATCTGCCGCACGGGTGAACCGGTAGCCCAAGTTGCCCAGGAGGACGCTCATCAGATGGTAATTGCTTTCTATGTCTTCAACCACGAGGATCGTTTTTTTATCCGTATGCCCGCCGGACGACGGTTCGCTGTCCGGATCCGCGGGCGAGGGTTCGTCGGTGGAAGCGGACAGGTTTTCCGTCCCCTCTCCGGCATCAAGACCGTTGTCAAGACCGGCATCAAGCTGCGCAGCTTCCTGTCCGCCTGCTTCCGCCTCTCCGCATACACGCATGATCTCGCAGGGAACCCACGACCAGAACGTAGACCCGACTCCTTCTTCCGACTCAAATCCCACCTGCCCGCCGGCGGATTCGGTGACCACCTTGCAGATGGCCAGCCCCAGCCCCGTGCCTTGGGTAAACTCGTTCAGCTTCTCAAAACGGTGGTACAAGCGGGACTTATCCTTGTCCGGAATGCCGATACCCGTATCGGAAACGTAGAAGTAAATGCCCTCTCCCTGACGCCGGTAGCCCATGCGTATCTCTCCCCGATAGGTGCATTTGATGGCGTTCGTGGCGTAATTCAGCACCACCTGCGCCAGGCGGTTGGCGTCCATCCGCACCAGGCAAGATTCGTAGGGGTTGTCGCAGACCAGCTCCACGGACGGATTGGCCATCGCCTGGCGGACGGAGCCGTAGAGTTCGTCGAAGTAAACCGAGAGGTCGAACTCGCTCAGTTGCCGGTCTATGAACCCGGCTTCGATCTTCGACAGGTCGAGTATATCGTTTATCAGCCGGAGCAGCAGGTCGCTGTTCGTCACGATGATCCGCTGATATTCGGCTATCTCCTCCTTCTTGTCCGTATTGGTGAGGAGGTTCGAGAAGCCGATGATGGCGTTGAGGGGCGTGCGTATCTCGTGGCTGATATTGGCGAGGAAAGCCGATTTGAGCTTGTCCGAGCGTTCGGCGCGCTCCTTGGCTTCGCTCAGTTCGTTGACCATCTTTTTCCACGACGTGACGTTGCGGCGGAAGCCGGTGTAGAGCAGCACTTTGCCCGTGGCGTGGTCTTTCAGGAAAGAGGTTCCGGTGACGACGCAGTCCTGCCACCCGTCGTCGTAGGTGGTCTTCACCCGCATCGGGGCTTCGTCGGAGAAGTCGGCGCCATCGTCCATCATCCGGAGGTAGTCCATGATCCCGGGCCGGTCGTCGGGATGGACGGTGCCGAGGTAGTCTTCGGGGGTGAGCCAGACGCTGCTGTCGAAGTTGGTCACCGGGTCGTTGTAGGACGAGAAGCGGCGGATGCGGTTGTCGTACCGCCAGTGCACCAGCCCTGAGGCCTGTATGGCCTGGTGTGCCAGTTGGGCGCTCTCCTTCAGTTTCACGCTGTATTCGTGCTCCCGGCTGATGTCGTTCATGATGAAAACGTAGTTCTGCATCTTCCCGTCGGAGCCGAAGACGGGTGTGCCTTTGCAGCTGATCCGCTTCACCTCCGAGGTGCACCGGGTGTTGTAGAATCCCGTCCGGCATACGATGGAGAAGTCGTAGTCGAAGTCTACCTGTATCTTCCTCTGCCGTTGGAACGCCTTCTTTACGGCGTCGGGGATGACGGGATTGTCCATGATGGGCGTGGAGCCGATGACCGCCCTCTTGTCCACCACTCCGAAAGTCTGGCACGTGCGCTCGTTCATCCACACCAGGATACCTTCTTTCGAATAGACTTCTATGCCGACGGGGAGGTCGCCAAAAATGGTGTCTGTCCGCAGCTTTTGCAGGTTCAGTATTTCCTGGGCTTCCCTCAGGGCGCGGGTCGTACGCCGGCGGCATCTGGCCAGCAGCACCAGGAAGACGGACAGGATGAAGACGGCGCAAAGCACGGCGGGAAAGAGGAAGGGGGGTAAGTTTGACATAGGCTTTCAGTAGTTTGATATATGTTTTTAGTGGTTTGATATATGTTTTTAGTAGCTTAATAAGTGTATTTGCGCGAACGGCCGACGGGCGGAGAAACGGATTTGCTTCGTAGCCCCGGACGAACTTACTTCGTAGCCTCGGACGAACCTGCTTCGTAGCCTCGGACGAACCTGCTTCGTAGCCTCGGACGAACTTACTTCGTAGCCTCGGACGAACCTGCTTCGTGTAAACAGCCCGGCGAACCTGCTTCGTATAAATAACCGGCGCGCCCCCGATATCTGCCTAAAGGGGGGTATAGGTGGATGTACTGTTTGGGGGCGTACCGGATTATCGCTTGAGAGCCGGGCGTTCATTATGCTGTAGGATCCTCTACATACCCTTCGTCTCCCACCGTAATGGGGCGTGCCAACTCAAAAGTACGTGGAGTTTTCGTCAGAACCTTGCCTTTGCTATATTGGGTGGTGACTTTCACCTTCCAGTCGCCGTCCGTAATCCCGGCGGGAAGGACGAATTGCAATCTCTTTGCCGTGTTCGGGCTGATGTCTGCCATGCTGATGGTAAACGATTTCGACGGGGTGGAGACGGAAGTCAGCGTGATGCCCACCGACGGGTCTGTGCCCACCACCTTCAATCCCTCTCCGGTGATGACCACCATCTTTCCGGCTTCCATCGGGGCGCGGGTGGTGGCGGCAGCGTCCGTATAGCCGGTGCTCGTCATGCCGGCGATGTACGGCCCGGTCACGGCCGGCTGCGTAAAGAGAGTGATATGCGCTTGCCCCATCGCCTCCTTCATGGCCGGGCCTTGGCTAAAACTGGCGTAGATTTTTACCTTCTCCCGGTCTACGGAAAGGGAAAGCTCCTCTTCCATCACCACGCCGCTCGCCATCGGGCGCACGTAGCAGAGAGGGGTGGAGACACAATAGCCGCTTGCCACCGCTTGCGCTATGGCCTCAAAGCCCATCTCGAAAAGGCTTTTCACCTCCGAGGCCTCGAATTTCCCCGAACGGGTGGCCACATCCGCCGCTATGTCTTCCAGCGTCAGGCTCTGGCTCTGGGTCTTTACTTTTACGATATAATCCGTATCGATATCCGGTGTCAATTCGTTTGGATAGGCCATCAGGGCCAAGTCCATCTTGTAGTTTCTTGTCTTCATAAGTCTCAAGTCGTTTTTAAAAGGTTCATTATACTGATGGGATGCTGCGTCTGTGAGAGTTCAACCGGAGGGGTAAGGAACCGATGGAATGCAAGGGGGCGATGCCGGCAAGCGGTTTTACTGATAGACTGTTTGAGTTGGTTCATGATTCTAAATCTTTGACCGTTCCGGGAAATTACTTTCTAAGTAACGGCAGACGGGGAGGCCATCGTGCGGGAAAAAGCGTTTTCCGGCGGCACGAATGAAGCAGAAATGAAGAGGGATGTATCAAAAATACCGTGCATCCGGAACCGGTGCCGGTTCATTTCCACAATAAGGTGGCTATCCGTTTTTAAGTTCTGAAAAATGGAGGGAAACGTCTGTGTGCTTTTCAGCGCAAGTGTTGTATCAATATGTGTTCTAACGTTCCTGGTGTTACCTTTTCCGATAAATTTTAATGGTTCGTAGCAAAAAATGTCGATAATATTTGTGCATATGCGATAATCTTAGCACTTTTGCAGACAACGTCTGCCGTTACTTAGAAAGTAATTTTTGTCCAATCCGTTGCTTTACAAAGCACTGCGTGTCTCTCTTCCTTTCTCTTTCCACCGGACAACAGAAGAAATTAATTTATTATTCTCCCTGTCGATGCGCTTGTTTCCGAAAGGTTTCAGATACGTCTCCGTCACCCGGACGGAAGAGTGCCCCATCGCCTCACTGATGATCCCCACCGGCGTGCCCTGATAGTAAGCTAACGTCGCCCACGTATGCCGGGCGGTGTACGAACTGACCTTCGTCCCCGGCAGCAACTCCGCCGCCAGCCTCGCCAATCCCTTGTTGAACTCCCTCAGCGCCAGCAGATAGCTCCGGTAGAGCTCCCTGCCCTCCTCCTTCGCTCCCGGCAGTATCGGGAACAGGTAGACCGACTCGTCCCCCGTCCCCCGGAACCTCTTCATCAGCGGCACGGCCTCCTTCGGTATCCTCACCGTTATCTGCCGCCCCGTCTTGTGCCGTTGGTAGACGATCACGCCCCCTCGCACATCCTTTTTCCGCAAGTGCGCCAGGTCGATGAACGGCATCCCCCGGAAGAGGAACATCAGCAAGAAATAAGCCAGCACGCGGCGCTGCTCCTCCGGCAACGTCGCAAAGTCGGCATTCATCAGCGCATGTGCCTGCCGCCCCGTCAGTGCCCGCTTCGTCCTCGACTCCACCTTCGTATGTACGTCGGCAAACAGCTTCGGGTCGTGCCCCGCGCTTCCCGGCGGCGAAATCCGGTTGTACACCGCCCTCAGCGTCCGCATATACGTCGACACCGTGTTCCAGCTCCGCTCGTTCACCCTCACCAGCCACTCCTCGTAGCCCTTCAGCCGCCCCGCACTGAACACTTCTTCCATCGGCATCGGCGTCCCCTCCCCGCCCGCAAAGCGGGTATACGAGTTCAGCGTGCACTGGTACGTGTGCACCGCCGCATACTTCTTCTTCTCCTCCAATCCCTCGATCACCGCTTGCATGTAAGCCGGCAGGTCGGTTGCTCCCGCTGCCGGGAGCGTGCAAACCTCCGGGGCAATGTTCCTCGCTCCCGTTCGCGCGCCAAACGCTTCCGCCTGACCAACCTCCGGCGACAAGCCCTTCTCTGGGGAAACAACCTTCCCCTCTTCTCCATTCTTCTTCATTGCATTCATAAATCAATTATGTTTTTTAGTCACCACGCCATGTGGTCTCAGAACAACGGCACTGAGATAAGAATGTTTGTAAAGACCCGATAAAGAAAGTGAGGAAGCAGTAAAAAGGAAAGAGAAGAAGAAACAAAAACATCCTGCTTCATCGGACAGGGATAAAACAGGATGTAAAAAAAGACAAGGAAAAGGGGTTATGCGTTCAGTGCCTGTTCGATGTCCGCTATAATGTCATCCGCATTTTCGATTCCTACGGACAGACGGATCAGGTCCGGACGGACACCGGCTTCGATCAACTGCTCGTCTGTCAGCTGCCGGTGCGTATGGCTGGCGGGATGGAGCACACAGGTACGCGCATCGGCCACGTGGGTGACGATGGCGGCCAGTTTCAACGAGTCCATGAACTTGATGGACAACTCGCGTCCGCCTTTCAACCCGAAAGAGATTACACCGCAAGAACCATTCGGCATGTACTTCTGCGCCAGTTCGTAGTATTTATTACCCGGAAGACCGCAATAGTTCACCCAAGCCACCTTATCGTTCTGTGCAAGGTATTCGGCCACCTTCTGTGCATTGCCGCAGTGCTGGGGCATACGCAGGTGCAATGTCTCCAGACCCAAATTCAGCAAGAAGGCATTCTGCGGACTCTGGATACTGCCCAGGTCACGCATCAGTTGAGCAGTTGCCTTAGTCATGTAGGCACCCTTGCCGAAAGCCTTTGTATAAGTCAGTCCGTGATACGATTCATCCGGTGTGCAAAGTCCCGGGAACTTATCGGCATGGGCTTCCCAATCAAAGTTTCCGCTGTCCACGATACAGCCGCCTACGCTGGTGGCGTGTCCGTCCATATACTTGGTGGTAGAGTGCACCACGATATCCGCTCCCCATTCGAACGGACGGCAGTTGATCGGTGTCGGGAAGGTATTATCAACGATCAGGGGCACTCCGTGGCTATGGGCAATGCGGGCAAACTTCTCAATGTCGAGCACTTCGAGCGATGGATTGGAAATTGTCTCACCAAACAGCGCTTTCGTGTTCGGGCGGAAAGCAGCCGAAATCTCTTCTTCACCGGCATCGGGGCTGACGAATGTGACGTCGATGCCCAGTTTTTTCATTGTCACCCCAAAGAGGTTGAACGTTCCGCCATAGATGGCCGACGAACAGACGAAGTGATCGCCTGCCTGGCAGATATTGAATATGGCATAGAAATTGGCAGCCTGGCCACTGGAAGTCAGCATGGCTCCCACACCTCCTTCAAGGGCGGCAATCTTGGCAGCTACGGCATCGTTCGTCGGATTTTGCAGGCGGGTATAGAAGTAACCGCTCTCTTCAAGATCGAACAAACGGGCCATCTGCTCACTGGTTTCGTATTTAAAAGTAGTACTTTGATAGATGGGCAGCACGCGCGGCTCGCCCTTTTTCGGAGTCCATCCTGCTTGTACACACAGGGTTTCGGGCTTGAATTGTTTTGCCATAATGTTATTGAGTTTACGATTATATTGCCTTAAAAAAGTTATATCGACGCAAAAGTAGAGAAAATTATTGGTTTAAAAGGCTATCTTTGCGGGCGAAAAAGCAAAAATTCACCATAGAAGTCAAACAATTAGGTACAGCAGCCAAGCCTGCATCTTTTATACGTAGCAATATGAAAAGGAAACTCTGTCTTCTCCTGTTCTTCTGTTCCTTATTTACTGCCCCTGCTTTATGGGCACAGCAGAAAGCCACTCCTAAATCCGGTGAGGGAATCTCTTCCTTCCTCCTGCGCCACAACCGTGCTCCAAAGAAATATTATGATGACTTTATCGAACTCAACAAAACCCGATTAGGCAAAAGCAGAACTCTGAAGATGGGTGTCACTTATCTGATTCCTCCCGTCAAAAAGGCATCGGACACCACCCCTGAGAAAGAATCCGAAACAGGGTCTGCACGCCGGTCCAAACGTACGGAAGTCAACGAACCGCTGTTCGGGAAATGGCTGGCTAATGTCAAGGTAACCTCCGACCGCCTTGCCGGTGCCTGTTTCTATGTGGTCAGCGGACACGGCGGCCCCGACCCCGGTGCCATAGGCCGTGTTGGTAAACACGAACTTCACGAAGACGAATATGCCTATGACATCGCCCTGCGCCTGGCACGCAACCTGATGCAGGAAGGTGCTGAGGTACGCATCATCATTCAGGATGCCAAAGACGGTATCCGCGACGAGGCCTACCTGTCCAACAGCAAACGGGAAACCTGCATGGGCTCTCCCATCCCTCTGAACCAGGTACAACGCCTTCAGCAGCGTTGCGATAAAATCAACACCCTCTACCGGAAGGATCGCAAGAAATTCAAGTACTGCCGGGCCATCTTCATCCATGTAGACAGCCGCAGCAAAGGCACCCAAACCGACGTCTTCTTCTATCACTCCAACCGCAAGGCCGAAAGCAAACGTCTCGCCAGGAATATGAAAGCAACCTTCGAATCCAAATACGGCAAGCACCAACCCAACCGTGGCTTCTCGGGCACCGTAAGCGGACGCAACCTGTATGTTCTGGCACACACCACACCCGCCTCTGTATTCGTTGAGCTGGGCAACATCCAGAATACTCTCGACCAGCGTCGTCTGGTGATCCCTTCCAATCGGCAGGCACTTGCCAAATGGTTGATGGAAGGGTTTATAAAGGACTATAAATAAAGCCGAGTCTCTTGTTTTTCTGAAAGATTACAAAAGGATGTGAACACAGCAGGAACAGATAACCGGAATGAGCTGATTAATCCTATATTTGTCTCCGGATGTAAAGTAAAACTTCTAAAGTCATTCTTATGGATCAGCTATCTTTTGTAGAATCATTCCGGACTTCTCCTTTCATTCTCACCGAAGGCGCTATTGTAGAACGTTTGCGTCACGAATTCCAGATCCCATTGGACAAACATATCGTCCATGCCGCACTGATTTACAACGACTCTTACCGTGAGATACTGGCGGAAATCTATCGCCAGTATCTGCAAATTGCCGCAGACTTCCGCCTGCCGCTGATGCTGATGACTCCTACCCGCAGAGCCAATATGGAACAAATCGCAGAATCGGACTACCGGCATAAGAATGTATTGGCAGATAACGTATCTTTCCTTTCCAGGTTCCGCACCGGAACTTCCATTCCGGTTTACATCGGTGGGTTAGCCGGATGCCGCGGCGACGCGTACGACGGACGTTATTGCCTGTCCGTTGAAGAAGCGATGGAATTTCATTTTCCGGCAGTCCGCATGATGGCGGAGGCAGGAGTAGACTATCTGTTTGCCGGCATCATGCCTCAGCTGACAGAAGCCATCGGAATGGCGAATGCCATGGCGGCAACCGGGTTACCTTATATTATCAGTTTTATGGTATGCCGTGACGGACGCCTGATAGACGGAACCTTTATCCATGACGCCATTGATGCTATCGAAAAGGAGACTTCCACCCGGCCTCTATGTTATATGGCCAACTGTATACACCCCGATATCCTGCATCAGGCATTGCTCCATCCCCGGAATGACACTCCTCTGGTGCGTCAGCGCTTCCAAGGTATCCAGGCCAATGCGGCCAACCTCAGTCCGGAAGAACTGAACGGGTGTGAACATCTGATTTCCTCTCCGCCGGAAGAACTGGCAGACAGGCTGATGACACTTTTGTGGGATTTCCCGTTAAAAATCTGCGGGGGCTGCTGCGGCACTAACCAGCAGCATATGCGTCGTTTTGCCGAAATGCTGGCTTGCCGCCGTGACAAGATGGGGCGATAATTGTCCGTACCGGGCCTGCAATCCCCCCATCATTCCTTCCTTCTACGGTTCAGATACCTCCGCAACAGGGTAGGTGTAAAGCAAAACACTAACTGAGCCTTGCTCCATTTATAACATTGCTGAAAAACAAGCATGCCAATAGTAATGAACAAAGCGGCACCTATGGCAGCCTGCAAAGGTAACCAACGTATTCCTTCCTGTGGGATAATCAACGGTATCAGTGCCAACGCACCGGCAGGAGCAAAATACTTTCCGGTCCATTCGAAGATGGCAAACAAACAACAGATGACAGACAAGGCGACAATCGTTTCAGGCAAATGCAAATAAGAGTGTCCGACGATCTGAAAGGCAGTACCCAGACTGGCTCCGGTCACCAAAAACAGAAACACCTGCATGGGACGGTTTCTGAAGCCCGCTTTAGAATTGACAATCTCGGTAAAGGTGACAATCAACGGAGGAATAATGAAATAAGCATATCCGCAGAAAAGCGAAAAGGCAGCGACCAGAGAAACAAAAAATAGCAAAGCTCCCCAACGACAACTCTCTTTTTTCCACTCACGCTCCGGTACGGCATAATTGGTTTCTTTACGCAAACCAGCTTTTTCCATAAGTCTCTGCCCGCTGACAAGAATCACGGTAAGGAAAAATACGGCTGTCGGATAGATCCATGTCTCAGTATGCAGCAACACAGGCAGCATGCAAGCCGAAATCAATGGGATCAATGTGGTCCGGCTGAACATCAGGCAACAGGCAGCAAAGGTAAAAGCCATACATAAATTGCAGAGCAACGGCAAAGGAGAATAACGCACGATACAAACTCCTGCAACGGCTCCTGCCGTCATCATCCATATCATTTGCCAACGCCTGACTTTCCAAACTCTCTTATCAATCACCCACATACCTATAGTGAGTGCTGCCATCTCCGGAAAAATAATTTCTTTCTCCCCTGCCCATTCCGCCAGACCTACCATCAGAATAACCATGAAGGCAGAGAAGACGTATCTGATCTTTTTCGCTTTGTCCATAATGAAGTCTAATAAAGAACCGCAAAGATAGTGATTTTCAGAGTTAACGGTTGCAGACATAGTAAATTAACCGTAAATCCCGACCTCTATGTAATCATAATCCTCTCTTTTTTGTTACTATCTCTAAGTTTAACATCAAATCCTTATTATTATGTATTATGTCCGATTTCATCCGAAAGCCGTCCGATAAGCTGACGAGCAATGAACGTAAAGAGTTAGATACCTCTGAGTTCGGTATTCCTGAGTTGAGGGAGTTTCCTATCCATGACGCTGCGCATGTACGTGCGGCAGAAGCTTATTTCAGGTATGCACCCGAAGAATATAAAGCGCAATTGGCACGGAATATTCTCGCCAAAGCACACCTGTTCGGGGTGAATGTAAAGAGTCCGACCATTCTGGAGTGGGCGGAGAAATAACAGGAGACAACAGAGATTTGGGTATTAAAGAATGATAAGCAGTAGAAGCAGGAGATTTAAAAAGCAAGAGAGCTTAAATTAAAAAGGTAATAGGGCTAAAAGACAGCCGAACCTTAAAAAGACAGCAAGATTTAAAAAGGCCTAAAAAGCAATAGGTTACGGATAAGTAAAGAGAATCCCGAATTATTTTCTATTTTTGTATTCGTAATGCTACTTCACTAATAAAAACTGCTGTATATGAGCTTCTCGGGATTTGTTTTTGATATGATCAGGCGCAATAAGGAAAACAGGGATCTGCTTACTTTGCGCCGGGAACGGATGAAGGACCTCCAAGGTAAAATGTACCGGAAAGGAACGCTTCAGAATCCGAATATTACTATTGAGGAGCTGGAAAAGATAGAAAAAGCCACCCGGGAAAAAGAGAAAGCGGAAACGCAATACTATCTCCGCTCCACACTGATCTTTCTGGCTGTGTTGGCAGTACTGGCACTCCTACTCTGGTGGATCTTTTAACGTCCCAGCCGCATGGAACAAATGGTCCGGCATCGGTTACAATCCACCGTATCATATCCCGGCTTGGTTTTACCATAAGTATTTTTCCGGCAAGTAACTTTCTTATTTCTTCTTTCATATCCTTTGTGCGGGGAGCAGGGTTTGTTTTATGGATGTATTCTTGTTGTACGGCACAAAAGTAAAGAAGTTCTTTCGAATCACGGATTTATTTGTACTTTTGTTGCACCTTGACTTTACAAAGCACAAATGAAATGGAAATCAAAAAGTTAACGCAATCAGAAAAAAGGATGGCGATGGATCTTGCCTGGGAAGTATTTATCGAATTTGAAGGACCAGACTATCCGCAGGAAGGGACAGATCATTTCCGAAGTTTTATCGACAACACAGAAATGGTGGGAGAATTGGAAGTATACGGTGCTTTCGATGGCAACATACTTGCAGGAATGATCGCTCTCCGCAGTTCCGGCAGTCACATTTCCCTCTTTTTTGTGCGCAAAACGTATCAGCAGCGGGGCATCGGCAAGCGGCTGTTCGAGACTGCGATACGAAGCGGGCACGCAGAAACGATTACCGTCAACTCTTCTCCCTACGCCGTCGGGATTTATCGCAGGCTGGGCTTCACCGCCGTCACCGGAGAGAAAACCGAGAACGGCATCCGGTTTACACCTATGGAATACAAATCAGAACTAAAATCATGAACGCAAAAACTTATCCACGTACCAATGACTCACAGACGATCTATCTGAATACGGTCATCCGGAATCCCAACATCACGGTTGGGGACTATACCATATATAACGATTTTGTCAACGACCCTACCCTGTTCGAAAAGAACAATGTGCTGTATCACTACCCGATCAACGGAGACCGCCTGATAATCGGCAAATTTTGTTCCATCGCCTGTGGAGCTAAGTTCCTTTTCAACAGTGCTAACCACAGTCTGAAATCATTGTCGGGCTACACCTTCCCCATCTTCTTCGAGGAGTGGGATTTGGACAAGAAAGATGTCGTTTCCGCCTGGGACAACAAGGGAGACATCGTCATCGGCAACGATGTCTGGATCGGTTACGAAGCCGTCATCATGGCAGGCGTACACATCGGCGACGGAGTCATCATCGCTTCCCGGGCAGTCGTAACCAAAGACGTGCCTCCTTATACAATTGTAGGCGGCACTCCGGCAAAAGAAATACGTCCGCGTTTCGACCGGGAGACCATCCTCCGGTTGCAAAGCTTACGATGGTGGGACTGGGAAGTTGAGAAGATCCGCCAAGCCCTGCCTGCCATTATGAAAGGAGATATAGAGGGGCTTGCGGCTGTGGCCGGATAATGCTTAGAGATCATGAAAGAAAGAAAAAGAAACAGTATCCAGACGGCACACGAACTTATAAAAAGAAGTATCATTACTAAACTTTCCCAACATCGGAAAAACAACCATAAGATATAAATGTTAGTTTGAATACAGCATATAAAAGAATAAAATGAAAACAGTATTTATCCTTATCTCCATGCTTTTCCCTGTCGCAGTTATGGCACAGAAAAGCGTAAAAATATCCGATGATATCAGTATCACCCAACTCTCGGACAAAGTGTACACTTATGTATCCCTCGCCGAAATCGAAGGATGGGGTATGGTACCTTCCAACGGAATGATTGTTATCAACAACCATCAGGCAGCGTTGCTGGACACACCGATCAATGACGCACAAACGGAAACGCTGGTCAACTGGGTAGCGGACTCTTTGCATGCTAAAGTCACCACGTTTATCCCGAACCACTGGCACGGCGATTGTATTGGCGGACTGGGTTACCTGCAAAAGAAAGGTGTCCAATCATACGCAAACCAGATGACGATAGACCTCGCCAAGGAAAAAGGATTGCCCGTACCGGAACATGGATTCACCGATTCACTGACCGTCAGTCTGGACGGCATGCCTCTCCAATGTTATTATTTAGGAGGCGGACATGCGACCGACAATATCGTGGTTTGGCTGCCGACAGAGAATATCCTTTTTGGCGGATGTATGCTTAAAGACAACCAGGCGACAAGCATCGGCAACATCTCGGACGCGGACGTGACGGCATGGCCGAAAACTCTCGATAAGGTAAAAGCCAAGTTCCCCTCGGCCCGCTACGTCGTGCCCGGACATGGCGACTATGGCGGAACCGAACTGATAGAGCATACCAAGCAGATCGTGAACCAATATATAGAAAGCACCTCAAAGCCATAGCCCGAATTGTAGGCATCTACCCGGTATTCAATGAACGAAGAGGCGAGAACTTTTATCTCGTCCACAGAATGTAACGCCGGCCACAAACGAGACATAAAAATATCAATTGAACAACACAACAGATCCTTGTTTCATCTACGGCGTAGCACGGTTAAGTCTTTTTTTATCAATTGTTAAGCATTTCTTCCCGATTATTAACGATCTTTGCCATCAAAAAATAAACGATATGAATTGGATTATCCTAACGATTGCCGGATGCTTTGAGGTGCTGTTCACTTTCTGCATGGGGAAAGTGAAAGAAACAACCGGAACGGAAATGTGCCTGTGGTTCACCGGATTCCTGATCGCAACTTTTATAAGTATGTTACTATTGGTGAAAGCCACCCAGAATCTGCCCATTGGCACAGCTTATGCCGTGTGGACAGGGATAGGCGCTGTGGGCACGGTGCTCGTAGGTATCCTTGTGTTCAGGGAACCCGCCAGTTTTTGGAGGCTCTTCTTTATAGTGATGCTGATCAGTTCAATAATCGGGCTGAAGATGGTTTCGCATTGAGGGGGAAGTTCATCCCCTCAGTACCTCCGGCAATTCCGCCAACGAACGGATCATCAGATACTCCTTCCCTGCCGGATGAATCTCTTCATGTTTCCACATCGCCTCAGCCGGTACGTGAATGGCCTGCCCACCCAATGACAGTACCGGGAGCACATCCGATTTCAACGAATTACCCACCATCAGGAAGGATTGCGGAGAGACGTCCAGTGAAGAGATCAACCGCTGATAATCCTCCGGCGCTTTGTCGGTCATAATCTCCGTATAGTCAAAGTAATGGGCAATGCCCGAACGCTGTAGCTTCCGTTCCTGATCGAGCAGATCGCCTTTGGTTGCCACGACCAGTTTATAATCGTCTTTCAAGGTTTCGAGCGCTTCCGTCACCCCGCCGAGCAGACGGATGGGCATCTCCAACAGCTCTTTCCCCATCTCCACAATGCGTCCGATCACTTCAGCAGGCACCCGGTTACGGCTGATCGTCACGGCTGCCTCCACCATCGAAAGGGTAAACGGCTTAGCGCCATATTTATAGATATCCATGTTCTCCATCTCTATGTCAAACAGGCGGGAGGAGACCTCTTCCGCCGTTCCATATTCACTCAGCAACCGGCAGAACTCACTCTCCACCTCGTCGTAAAACACCTGGTTGTCCCATAACGTATCGTCCGCATCGAATGCGATCACTTTTATCTCCTGCATGTCTCTCTTTTTTTAATCCCTGCAAAAATACGCTTATAAAACGAATAAACGGCCAAAGGCTTGCATTTCTCCCCACATTTAACGAATATTGCAACCGAACTTATTAATAACCTCTTAACAAGAAAGACATGACTTATACACACTTCGGAAAGCAGGCGGATGTGCTGAAACATCTCCTTTTGTGTGAATTGCTACGCATCGAAAAGCCGCGGGTCTACGTAGAAACTAATGCTGCCTGCGCGCAATACGCCTTAGAAAGAACGCCCGAACAGGAGTACGGCATCTACCATTTTCTGAAGAGAGTCGGAGTCGCAGAAAAAGAATATATACCCGAGCGTGCTGAATATCATCACCCCAAAGGGGTGCTCCGCCGATCTGCTTATTATCAATCTACCTATTATCAACAAGAGAGCGAAGCAATGCAGGCAAATCGCTACATCGGCTCACCCGGACTGGCTATGAATATCTTAGGATATACGGCACGCTATATTTTCTTCGATATCGAATCGGAACCCTTGGAGAACATAAGCCAGTATGCCACCACAAAGGGATTGAAAGAATGCATAAACTTACTCAATCGTGATTCCATCGAGGGGACTCTTGAATTGCTTTCTTCCCTTCCCGCATCGTCGTTCCTCCACATCGATCCTTACGAGATAGACAAACCCGGCGGGAATGGCCGTACTTATCTGGATGTGTTCATAGAAGCAGCCAAGGCAGGGATGCGATGTTTCCTTTGGTACGGCTACATGACGTTGAAAGATAAACGGCATCTGGAGGAATTAATCGCCCAAAGCTTACCGGAAGCGGGTATCAGAAATGCGACGGGAGTAGAACTGACCCTGAAGATGATAAAGGAAGACATCGCAAAGAGCAACCCTGGCGTATTGGGGAGCGGCATTTTAGGAGTGAACCTGTCTGAAGAATCGAATGCGGTAATCCTCAAATATGCCGCATGGCTGGAAGAGATCTATAAAGACGCAAAGTACAAGAATCTGGATGGATCGGTGTATCTGACCCAACGATAAACAATGGGATTCATACCCGCATCGCCCCGTACGCTAAGAGCGATGAACCGGATATACACCTTTCCGGCCTGTCTCAAATTATCTTGTGCCAATTTGAAGAACCAACCCCTACCTCTTTTGTTATTACCTCATTATCTTAGATGTTTAATTTCTAAATAATAAATTCAATGTATGAAAACCTAAAACAACAGAAGTATGAAAAAGTTAATGTTTGCTGTAATAGCTTGCGCGATGGCCCTGTCGGGCTGCTCTTCGGAGGATGATTGCACCACTGTAAATCCCCAGCCGGAGGAAAATGCCACGGAGATCAAATTAAATGCCGGTATCCTGGGCGTGGCAACCCGTGCACCGGTATCAACGAATGATAACATTACAGCCTCGTTCGTGGCATCCACCACCGATGGAGACTATACGACGAACGCATGGAACTCTACTGTGACATTCGTAGCCTCGCCCACACCGACATCCGCGCTCTCTTTCAGTCCGGCACGTTATTATCCGGTGAATAGTTCGACCATCTATATCAAAGGTTACTATCCGGCAGGGACACTCGCAGGAAAGAGCGTGACATTCGCAGCCGACGGAACAGAAGATGTGATGATCACCGCCCAGGCTTCCGGAACAAAAGCGACTGCCACCCCCTTGTCGTTCATCTTCAACCACCTGCTGACGCAATTGCAGTTCAAGTTCGTATCCGGCACGGGATATCCCGCATCGGGCGTCAACGTGACCAGCCTCGTAATCAAACAACAGAAGGCACCTGCCACGTTGGACCTGAATACAGCCGCCATGACGTACACCACCAAAGATCTTACGCTTTCGGGAACCTTCCCCATCACAACGGCCGGGGCAACGGTAAGCAATTATCCAATGGTGAAAAGCGGTGAATCCCTGTCAGTTGTCGTTACCACGAGCGACGGAGTGGCCTATCCCGAAACTGCCATCTCCATAACCACCGAGGCCGGAAAGTCGCACCTGATTACGCTGACCTTCACGCCTAAAGAAATCACAGCCGCCATCAGCGTAACAGCTTGGCAGGTAGGAGGACAAGGATCATCCTCGTTACAATAATATACTTTCATAATACGCAGATTGCACAGTATAAGGTTTACGCAGGAGACTGTGGAACATGCCTGAATCGTACAGCCGGAACCTTGCAGGATATAAGAGTTTACGCAAGTGACTGTAAAGCATACTTGTCTGCGCAATCTGTGCCACTCCAAGAAAAAAAGGACGATGAAACAGGCTATCCTCACCCTGATGGGTTGGATGTTGCTCTCGCAAGGGTGCAGCTATGGAGTGGTAGACGACTGTCTGCCACCTGAAGAACCCGTGCCCATACGGATGGCGATCGCGGAAAACAAGCTGCCCACACGGGCACCTGTCACCACGATCGACGCTTCCAACCTGTCGAGTGTCGGCATTTACGCAGTCAGGGAAGGAAGTACTGCCGGGCAATATCCCTGGACATCCACGCCTTTCGCCTTAAACCTGACTCCCAGTGGCATCAGCGGCAACCAGATCTCCTTCAACCCCACGCTTTATTATCCGTTGGGAGGAAAGCGGGTCATCTTCTACGGTTACTATCCCCGCACAACAGCAACGGCAACCACCGGCAACAATTACATCACCGCACCGGACAACGGCATCGCCCCCACCTACCATTTCACACTGACAGGTGCGGAGGATGTGATGTATGCCGTCAGCACTCCCACGGGAAGCACCAGCACTTCGCCCGTCAGCCTCACGTTCAACCATGTGCTGACTCAACTCCGGCTGAACACTTCCCTTCTAGGTTCGCTGTCCAGCATCAAACTGGTAGGGGTATCCAATAAAGGAACGCTTAACATCGGCAGCGGAGGTGTCACTTATGACAGCTCCGTAACAGACATTGCACTGACTATTCCTCTATTGGGGTCAGTGACCGATGCCGTGATGGTTCCCGCCGGCGTGGCAAGTTATAAGGTGGAAGTCGTCCTATTGCTTTCGCTGCTAAAACGGACGTACCTGGTGAAGCCCACTTCCGGCACTTTCCAGCCGGGAGTGATTTATACGATTAGTCTGTAAGAAGCAGAGCAACCCTAAAAGGAAGTTTGCGTTTCATTCTCCAAGACTTTTTATATCCCGACGATTAGAATCCGATTCACCATAGAGTAACACGGAATCTCACAGAGTTTTTATCAGTATAGCCAAGCAAGAGAAAGAAAGCCTCTATGTACTCTGTGGCGAATCAAGCAATACGATTTCACAACAGAAGGCACAAAATTCTAATTTACTACTTATCCGGATATGTAAGAAAGAAAAGTTTCTTTGTGAGACTCTATGTTACTCTGTAGTAAAAAAAGTTCAGAACAATCCTGAAAGGAAGTCAGTCCTTCATTTTCCAAAGCTTTTTGTGTCCTTTTCATTACGAGAAGAGCAACGACAGAAAGTTAGCCTCCTGCTCCCCGTCTTCGAAGTTGTGGATACAACCGTTTTCCGCCAGCAAGTCGCGATACATCAGGCAGAGCCGCATAGGTGAATGATAAGGTTCATACGTACTGACGGGAAGTTGCGATACCGTATGCAACGCATCGGCCATCTTCATAGCCGCCCGTTTACTCTCCTGTATCTGTCGGAAGCACTCTTCCCGTTCTTCCCGGCTTCCGGCATTCACCATCCGCGACGCAAGCTCTTCCATCGCCTGGAGAGGTCCCCGAAGTTCCCGGCTGACATGGGAAAAAAAAGCGGAACGCAACCGATCCGCCTGTTCGGTACGTTCTTTCCCGATATGCAGTCGATTCATCTCCATCACCTGTGCGGTAATATTCTTGACATATCCTTTGAGGTAATAAAACCCGTTGCCGAGCGGTTGGCAGGTCACGACATGATTTTCGAGATAGAAATCCTCTCCATTACCATGCACCTTATAGCGAATACCCTCCTGAGGAGGACGTCCGGCATGGAGGGCAGCCATAAATTGAGTGACTATTTGTGCATCTTCCCCATTCATCAGTTTCAGATAATCCAATGGATCCACATACTGCAATTCGTCGTGCCGGTGTATCGTATCGGCAAATCCAATGTAACGCAATTTCCCCGTTTCGGTACTGTACGTCCACATACCGACCCCTGCCACTTTCAGCATTTCCAGTAATACCTTCTCCCTAAAAAGGGCATCAAGGCTCTCTTTCCGATGTTTTTTCGTCATTCCGTAATGATTATGAATAAGATGGTTCTGAGTTGTTTTATAGTTAAATCTATTATATAGGTCTATTATCCGATCAATTGCATAGTACTACATCTGGAAGATGTTTGCTGGATTACAACAATTGGGAAAAGAAAAAGTTCGGCATATACTAAGTTAAAGGCATCCTATAAAAAGAATGAGTGTGTGTCGAAACTCACCACAGAATGACACAGAGTGAATTTCAAGTCATTAATTATCCATATTGATAATCTGTGAAAATCCGTGCAATCTGTGGTGAAAAGACTTTCGACACAGCCCCATCCGTTCTTTACTTTAAGAGAGTATCACTTATCCCGGTACTTACAGCAACCGGGCAAGGTATCATAAACAGCCTTATCGGCTTTGTATTTATCGGTATCATGACCAACTTTAGCAATAGCTTTGGCTACGGCATCTACAGAGGTTTTAGATGGATCAAACTGTAAGTGAATCATTTGTTTTTCCTGATCCCAGTCTGCGGTCCGGACACCGGGAACACGTTTAGCAGCTGTTTCAATACGCTCCTTGCACATACCGCAGGAACCATGAACAGTGAACATAGTATGCTCATTGTTCTGAGAACCGGCATGACTGTCATGCGTACCAGACATATTATGTCCTCCATGTCCGACCATCGGAGCAGTACCCGAACCGTTCTCATTCATCATGGAGCGTTTGCCCTCAAGCTGCGCACTGGCATCAATAGAGAAAACTCCGTTAGTAACAATCTCTTCACCATCAGAAAGTCCATCGAGAACCACATAAGCTCCACCCAGGGAAGGACCAAGAGTTATCTCACGCATCAGGAAGGTGGGAATATCCGTACTAGGCTGACGTACATAGACCACAGCACGCTTACCAGTCCAAAGAATGGCAGTTTGGGGAACAATAATCTGATCCTTATAACCTTTCAAAGGGGCAGAAACCCGGGCAGTGGCATACATTTCAGGTTTCATCTCCTGAGCGGAATTAGCTACATCCACGCGAACACGGGCAGTACGGGTGGTAGCATTGATGATAGGATCTATAAAGGAGATGCGACCGGAAAACTTCTTACCGGGAAAAGCAGAAAGAGTGAATTCCACGAGGTCCCCCTTGGCAAGGAACGGAAGGTCTGCCTCAAAAGCATCGAAAACAGCCCATACACGGGAGAGATTAGCTATGTCAAAAAGTACACTGCCTTGTGAAACATAGTCCCCCTGATTGATACGCTTGGCTATGACGATACCACTCGTATTAGATTTGATTTCTACCATAGGAGATGCCTGACCGGAATCGCGGATGGCATCGATCTGGGCATCTGTCAGATTCCAAAGACGAAGTTTCTCACGCGCAGCCTGCACAAGGGTAGGTTGCTGCATGTGGATGGCCTCAAGTAATTCCTGCTGGGCAGTGAATAACTCAGGCGAATAGAGAGTTGCAAGGGTTTGTCCCGCACGTACAGTCTCACCGGTAAACTCAATATTAAGTCGCTCGATACGTCCGCCAACATAAGCAGTCTGTGACTGAAGACTACGTTCGTCAGGAATAATCTTACCGTACAAACGAACCTGTTTCACAGGATTACTCCGGCTGACACGGGTGGTCTGGACATCAGCAAGTGCCATAGCTTCTTCGGACATCCGAATGGCATTGGGATCAATAGCGTCATCACTTCCGGAGGCTACATTCTTCTTGAGAGGTATCAGATCCATCCCGCAGATAGGACATTTACCCGGTTTATCCTGACGGATCTGAGGATGCATGGAACAGGTCCAGACACCGGATTCGTCCTGTACAAGGTCATGAGACGCTCCGTGAGTGTCGTGAATAGGAGGTTCAGACAGTATCCCTTCGGTAGTTCCCGATGAAGAGGAAGGACTGAACAAAAGCCACCCCAAGATAAAGCCGGCAAAGGCTATCAATGGATAAAGTACTTGCTTTTTACGAAGAATATCTGATATCTTTTTCATATGGTTATCGTTTTTAGTGGTTCTATATCTATATTATCAGCGGGCTATTAGCTTTTCCATAGCCGCTACCATAGTATTATAAGCCGCTATAGCTTCACTTTTTTTCAGTTTATAATCAAGCATCTGACGTTCCACCTGGATGACATCAGTCAACGACTGACGCCCGGCGGAAAATTCACGTACCATCAGCTGCCACGTGGAAAGTGACAAAGAGTGCTGCTGTTCGTAGAGCAACACTTTACGGGCAGCATCATCAAGTTGCTGACGGACATTTATATATTCGGCCTGCAACTGGTTTTGTATATTGTCACGCTTCAATTCACTTGCCACGCGGTAATTATGGCTCTCCCGTTGTTGTGCATTGTATTTACGTCGGAACAAAGGAAGGCTGATTTTTAACATCGGCATTACCATATCCTTACCATTCATGTCGGGCATCCCCATGGGATCGGCCACCTTGTTGACCAAAGAGTATTGCAGTCCGATACCAATCATAGGATAACTCATACGACGCTCCATTTTTGCTTTGGCACGAAAAGCTTCACCTTCTGCCTCGAGCATAGTAATCATAGGGTTATGTGTAAGAATGCTGTCGATCAGAATATGCTCATCTATGCGGTAGAAACGCTGCGTCAAAGAGTCAGGTACATGGACAGGAGCATCAGACGGCCGGTTGAGCAGGGCATTAAAGCGAGCCTCAGCAGTCAGACGGGCGGACTGAAGAGTGGCAAGGTTATCTTCCAGTTCTGCACGTTCCATCTGGATACGAAGAACATCGGACATGCTACCGGTAGCAGCACTCCCCATCGATCCTCCACCCATACCAGACATACCACCGGAAGAAGTACCGATTGAAGTTCCAGAAGCGATGGCAGACGCCGCATTTCCCATTCCTCCCATACCGGCCATGTCGTTACCGGAAGCTGACGCAAGTGGCATCGAGGAAATCGATTTAGCAGCAACAGAAGAAGAAGATGATGATGAAACAGACAAAGAGGTTGCCTGTGCCGACGAAGCGGAAAAACGATTCAGCGCCAATTGTTCAAGCTGACGGAGAAGATGAATATTAGTCTTCATCGTGCGATATTGCTCATTGAGGTTACAGAGCTGATACCACTGGGCTTTGACCTCATACCAAAGGTTGTTGCGAGTATCACGAAACTGTTCATAGGCCATACGTGCCATCTCGGAAGCCTCGCCACGGGCTGCTTTACGGGTACCGAACCAAGGGAACATTTGCATCAGGGTGAAGTCGGCCACCTGTTTACCCATCAAGGTTTCCATGGGTTTGATAAAAAGGCCGATCTCTAATTCGGGATCGGAAAAGGCACCTGCCTGAGGAATCTTCTCCAATGAAGCTTTATAGAGCATGAAGTCCGCATTTACTTGCGGATTATTGCGGGCAGCCTGTTCCAGATAAACCGGCAAGCTGTCGACCGGTTGCTGTCCTTCGGTAGGTGAAGCGGATTGCCGCGCAGAAACGGGAATAACAGCGGGACAAAGCAAAATATTAATTGCTATGACCAATGGATATTTATATTTTCTGTTCATTACTATATGATATCGTTTACTTATGAAATATTATTATGCAAAAAGGTGAGACTTACCCGGGGGTATATAGCCCCCATATGTGGGGAGTATACGGACTCCATATGCGAGGGGTACTCGGCCCCTATATATTATGGGGGGGTACTACTCACCGTATGCTCCTTTCCGTTTCTTCTCCCGTCTACGCTCCACCGCCTCACGCCACCAGCATTGCAGCACCGGAACAACAAACATCGTCATCGACTGTATCAGCATCCCCCCAAACGTCGGGATAGCCATCGGAACCATGATATCCGCCCCTTTTCCGGTGGATGTCAGCACGGGAAGCAGCGCGATCAGCGTCGTCGCCGTCGTCATCGCCGCAGGGCGGACACGCTTCAATCCGGCCTCGACCACCGCCTCACGGATATCGTGTCGGGTCCTCGGGTCACGCTCCAGAAAGACGTGATGGATGTACGTCCCCATCAGCACCCCGTCGTCCGTAGCCACGCCGAAGAGGGCGATGAAGCCCACCCAGACCGCCACGCTGAGGTTGATGGGGTGCATCTGGAAGAGATCCCGCATGTTCTCACCGGCGATGCTGAAATTCATGAACCACGGTTGCCCGTAGAGCCACAGTAGGATGAACCCGCCCGCGAAGGCGACAAACACGCCGGAGAAATGGATCAGTGAAGCCGTCACCGTGCGGAACTGGAAGTAGAGCACCAGCAACACGATGAGCAGCGCCAGCGGGACGACAATCATCAGCCTGTCCGTAGCACGCTGCTGCTGCTCGTAGTTCCCGGCAAACTTATACGAGACGCCCTTGGGCAGCACCAGTTCGCCGCTCTTCACCTTGGCGTCGAGCATCGCCCCCGCCTCGTGCACCACGTCCACCTCGGCACGGCCGGAAAGCTTGTCGAAGATGACGTAACCCACCAGAAACGTGTTTTCGCTCTGGATCATCTGCGCGCCGCGCGAATATTCGATGTCCGCCAACTCCTTGAGCGGCACTTGCGCCCCGGTAGCGGTGGGGACGAGCAGCATTGAGAGCGCCTCCGGACTGTCACGCAGCTCACGGGCATAGCGCAGCCGGATGGGGAAACGCTCGCGGCCTTCCACCGTGCGGGTGAGCGCCATCCCTCCCACGGCAGCTCCGAGCACCTCTTGCAGGTCGCCTACCGCTACACCGTAGCGTGCCATTGACTCCCGGTTGAGCTTGATCTCGAGGTAAGGAGCGCCCACCGCCCGGTCGTAGAACACGGACGAGGGGATGACGGACGGAGCCGACTTCAATGCCTGTTCGATCAGCTTACCCCCCTGCTCGATGTCCTCCAGCGTGGGGCCGTACACCTTCACCCCCATCGGCGCCCGCATGCCTGTGGAGAGCATCACGAGCCGCGCCTCGATGGGTTGCAGCTTCGGCGCTGAGGTCAGCCCTGGCAGGTGGGTGACGTTGACAATCTGTTGCCAGATGTCGTTGGCGTTCTTGATCTCCGGCCGCCACTGGCGGAAATAGTCGCCCCGGGGATCGGCCACCAGGCTGTCGGCAGGCAAGAGGCGGAAACCGTCGGCAGGATTATACGTGCCCCCGTCCTTCAGCACGAACGCCCCGTCCCCGTCCACCCGGAAACGTGCCCGCCGCCCGTCCTCGTCGAGGATATATTCGGGACGGTAGTTGATCGTATTCTCGAACATCTGCACCGGCGCCGGGTCGAGGGCAGAGTTCACCCGCCCCCACTTGCCGATGGCCGTCTCCACCTCCGGGATGGCGGCCAGGCGCTTGTCGAGTTTCTCCACATAGTCCAGGTTCTGCTCGATGCCCGCATGCGGCATGCTGGTAGGCATCAGCAGGAAAGAGCCTTCGTTCAGGCTCGGCATGAACTCCTGCCCGACGCCCCGCCAGATGAAGAACCCGCAGACAACCGTCGCCACGGGGATCATCATAAACTTCCAACGGTTGGCCAGGCACCAGCGCAGGATGCGCTCGTAGAAGATGACCAGCGCCCAGAGCATCGCCAGGATGATGGCCACGCAACCGGCCACGAAGAGCACGTTCACCGTTAGCCCCCGCGCCGGGCCCATCGGCAACCACTCTTCGGAGAGGTAGAAGAGCGCCACGAGCAGGGCGATGGCGATGTTGACGTAGTTGGCTATCTTCGAATTCTTCCAGCGCCCCGCCAGCAGATTGTTCACCCCTACCGCCGTCAGCCCCAGCGCGGGGATGCTGCCGTAGATAGAGCACAGCGCGACGCCCATCCCGATCAGCACGTAATTCATCCCCCGCCGGATCATCTTCGAGTCGATCCGCACCGAGAAGAGGAAATAAGCCAGTGTCGGCAACAGGATCAGCCCCAGCACGAAAGCCGAAGCCAGCGCGTACGTCTTGGTGTAAGCCAACGGCGAAAACATCTTCCCCTCCTGCGCCTGCATGGCAAACACGGGCAGAAAACTGACAATCGTCGTAATCATCGCCGTAGCGATTGCCCCCGACACCTCGCTCACCGCCTTGTATATCAGTCCGGCCAGCGCCTTCCCCTTCGTAATCCCCCGGTTCTCCGGCATCTCCATATACCGGATGATACTCTCGACGAACACCACCCCCACATCCACCATCACCCCGATGGCGATGGCGATACCGGACAGCGCCACGATATTCGCCTCGATCCCCGTGTACCGCATCAATATAAATGTAGCCAGCACCGCGATGGGCAGCATACTCGCAATCACCACCGACGCCCGCAGGTTGAGCACCAGCACGATAATCACGATGATACAGATCAGTATCTCGTGCGAAAGGCTCGACTCCAGCGTGCCGATCGTCTCCTTGATCAGTCCCGTCCGGTCGTAGAAGGGGACGACGGTCACCTTCGACACCGTCCCGTCCGCCAGCGTCTTTTGCGGCAGACCGGCATCCATCTCACGAATCTTCTCCTTCACGTTGTCGATCACCTCCAATGGGTTCGACCCGTAGCGGGCAATCACCACGCCGCCCACGGCCTCCACACCTTCCTTGTCCAGTCCGCCGCGCCTCGTGCCCGGCCCGATGTTCACGAAAGCGATATCGGAAATGCGCACCGGCACCCCCTCCCGGACGGTGACGACGGTGTTCTCGATGTCCGCCACATTCTTCACGTAGCCCAGCCCACGGATCAGGTATTCCACCTTGTTCACCTCCATCGTCTCGGCGCCGATGTCGAGGTTGCTCTTCTTCACGGCGTTCATCACGTCCATCACCGACACGTTGAACGAGTACATCGCGTCCGGGTTCAGCTCTATCTGGTACTCCTTGACAAACCCGCCCGCGGATGCTACTTCGGACACGCCCTCGGCGGCGGACAATGAGTACTTCACATAAAAGTCCTGTATCGTCCGCAGTTCCTCGGCGTTCCAGCCTCCGGTGGGTCGTCCCGTTTTCGGGTCGCGCCCCTCCAGCGTGTACCAATAGATTTGCCCCAGCGCCGTAGCGTCCGGGCCCAGCGTAGGCTGCACGTCCTCGGGCAGCGTGCCCGGCGGCAACGAATTCAGTTTCTCCAGAATGCGCGAACGGCTCCAGTAGAACTCGATATCATCCTCAAAGATGATGTAGATAAACGACATCCCGAACATGGACGAGCTACGGATGGTTTTCACTCCCGGTATGCCCAGCAGCGAGGTGGTGAGCGGGTACGTAATCTGGTCTTGGATGTCCTTGGGCGAACGTCCCATCCATTCCGTGGCCACAATCTGCTGGTTATCACCGATGTCGGGGATGGCATCCACCGGGATCGGGTTTCTCGGCACGATGCCCCCATGCCAGTTGAAGGGTGCGGTAGAGACTCCCCAGACCACGACCAGCGCCAGCAGGAGCATGGTTATTACCCTGTTTTCGAGGAAATAACGGATTATTTTGTTGATCATATAGAAAGATATTTATTGTATAATAGTAAACACTTGGAATGCCCAAAAGGATATGGGAATCCCTGACAGAATGTCCCAGAAAATAGGATATTCCCTAATGAAATACATCAAAAGGGTATACCAATTCCTGTCCCACATTGAAAATCAGAGGGGAATAACTTCTTTTCTTCTCTCCGGAAAGGAAGTAAAGTGAATACTAAATCAAATAAGTACAATGATAAACAAACAGAGGAACTCCCGTTTGCTTGGGTGGAGAATCAAAAGCAATAAAACTCTGGCAGGTATCTTCCACCTCCAACGACAGAAATTCTGCATAGAGCACCGGTAACAGTTCTGTCACCACAGGTACCAGGTTCGTCACCACCACATGGCTCACGTCCTGATCTACCGCCAGCTTGATGTAATGTGCCTCATCCTTACAACAATCCGAAGTCTTCTTCTGTCCACACATGGTGCAAGCAGATACACTCCCCCATTCCACATCTGCCATACGGCCCATGCAGTAATGAACGTTGACTGTAATGCCTGATGACACCACAGCATATAATAACGTAAGGATGATTAATATGAACTTCTTCATGCGCGTTTTTGAGGTTGCGAAAATAAGTATCGGGATCGACACTTCCGAGCCCCGTTACATATAATTAACGTATGAATATCCTTTTTGGTTTAATCCTTTTGGTTATCTTTACCCCACCAACTAATAAAAAAACTGTCATGAAACATATATCTATCAACTATATCTTCACTACTGCCCTCGCCTTGGGCGCCGGTATCAGTATTCCTGTCCTCGTGGGGAGCACTTGCCTCAGCGAGCAACATTCTGTACAATCGGAAGTACCATACTGTGTCACTCCGCCTACCGTCCCCGAACAAGCAATCTTCGATGGCGACACCATCGACCTCCGTCGTTACGACCGACGTGAACGTATGGACCGTGAAATGATGTCATTCACTTATATGCACTCCACCACCATGCTGATGTTGAAACGCGCCAACCGCTACTTCCCCATCATCGAACCACTATTGAAAGCCAACGGTATCCCCGACGACTTCAAATATCTGATGGTGATAGAAAGCAGTCTCAACCCTATCGCACGCTCCCCGGCAGGTGCTGCCGGCCTGTGGCAATTTATGCCCGCCACCGCCCGCGAATTCGGTCTCGAAGTCAACGATAACGTAGACGAACGCTACCACATCGAGAAAGCCACTGCAGCCGCCTGTCGCTATTTTAAGCAGGCTTATGCCAAATATGGTGACTGGATGGCCGTTTCCGCTGCCTATAATGCCGGACAGGGACGCATTTCTTCACAACTGGACAAGCAGCTGGCTGATCATGCCATGGACCTCTGGCTGGTAGAAGAGACTTCCCGCTATATGTTCCGCCTGCTGGCCGTGAAAGAGGTATTCGGCAACCCGCAACGCTTCGGCTTCTTGTTGAAACGGGAGCATCTCTATCCCGTCATTCCTTACAAAGAAGTGACGATAAATACCGAAATCAGTGACCTGAGCGACTTTGCACAGCAACAAGGCATCACCTATGCCCAATTACGTGATGCTAATCCCTGGTTACGCGGCTCTTCACTGAAAAACAAAACCGGAAAGAAATACGTTATCCATATACCCACACAAGAAGGTATGAATTATGACCCGAAAAAGACCGTTCCATACGAACGGAAATGGGTAATTGATTAATAATTGACTCTGGCAGTTACATTAACATATTAACACATTGAAAAGTGATTCTTGGCTCTATCGTTTTCTGCACAACCAGGCTCTGAAGCGTAAGTTGTACGTCATTATTTTCGAATCCGACACACCCGCAGGGAAGGCATTCGATGTAGCCCTTATCATATGTATTCTGTTGAGTATTCTGCTCGCCATTATCGAAAGCCTGCAAGGTCTTCCTTCCTGGCTTTCGACTCCGTTCATCGTACTCGAATACCTTTTTACGGCTTTCTTCACTTTTGAATACGTCACCCGTATTTACTGTTCGCCTCAACCACGGAAATACATCTTCAGTTTTTTCGGTATCATCGACCTGCTCGCTACGTTACCGCTCTATCTTGCCTTCTTTCTGCCCAGCGCGCGTTACTTGCTTATCATCCGTGCTTTCCGCATCATACGGGTATTCCGTATCTTCAAGCTCTTTAACTTCTGGCTTGAAGGCGAACGATTGCTCACCTCACTCAAAGAAAGTAGTAAAAAGATAGCCGTTTTTTTTCTCTTTGTCGTCATCCTCGTCGTCGCCATCGGTACGCTGATGTACATGATCGAGGGAACTCAGCCCAATACACAATTCAATAACATCCCGAACAGTATTTACTGGGGCATCGTCACCATGACCACCGTCGGTTATGGAGACATCACCCCCGCTACCGCCCTCGGCAAATTCCTATCCGCCTGCGTTATGCTGATCGGCTACACTATTATTGCCGTACCCACAGGTATCGTCTCTGTATCTATGATGAAGGAATACAAAAAACTTAAAGATTTGCAATGTCCCAACTGTCACAAAACGGGGCATGAAGAGAATGCAACATATTGTAAATATTGCGGACATAAACTAAAAAACGAAGAAGCACCCCAACAAGAATCCCAGACTAACGGACCGCGCCGGACTACTTCATAAGTATCTTGTCACCTTCAATTTTAGCCTCTTCCCTGTCCAACAACATCTGGACTCCCCTACGCATAGCAGTCTCCACATTCAGTCCGAAACGGGCATAGCCTAATAATTGGGCAGTTATTTTCATTAAGTCAGTCAAAGGTAAAGCTATTTGTTGTTCCAATATACTCAGAGCTGCATTGGCCACCTCACGTGGAGGTAAATCTGCCACCTCCCGTTTGGAATCAAGACGAAATTTAGTATATGCCTCTGCTTCCTCTTTCGTATTCCAATAAAAAGTCAGTCCGTCAACTTCTTGCTTGTAATAAGGGGTTCTACTCAATATATCATCCATCCAGGCAATCAAACGGGCTGTTTTACGAAGAATTCCATAAGCACTGAAAATTCTGTTACTCAACAATGAACGACTGATAGGCGCTTCTGTACGCATAATTTCATCCAACTGTTTTCTGATACGGGGTTCTCGTCGAGGCATCATAAAGTCCCAGGAAGAAAGATTCACTGAAACCAAAGAAGCTATTTCATAGATCTCCGATTCCACAGACTTTACTCCCTCCCGAATCACCTGTTCCGGAACGTTTACCAAACAAGGTTGTGCACTACATAGTAATCCGGCATTCTGCCCTTGATTCAATACAGGAACAGGAAGAGAAACCGATGCCGGAATCTCCGATTTACTGCAACGTGCTTTCTCCAATTCTCCCTCTATACGGTCAATCACTTTTTGTGAATTTTCCCACCAGTCCATTGTCCATACCTTACAGATATTCCATCCCAGCATCTTCAATACACTACTTTGCACAATTTCCCGATCCCGGGCAGTCTTCGCAGCCCGATAATTTTCACCGTCACACAAAATTCCGAGCAAATAACGGGAAGAATTATCCGGATCGACAACACCTACATCTACCCGGAATCCGGAACATCCGATTTTAGTTTTTACCTGATACCCTCTCTCACGAAGCTTTGAGGCCACCAGTGTACCGATATCGATACTTTCGGACGCCATTGCATTAGAGTGATTCAAAACACCGGTGCCTTTACCGGCATATTCGAGGAAGTATTTCAAACCTGCCACTCCTACGGAAGATGTTTTTTTCAGGTCAATCTGATCAGCCTTTAATGTAGAAAAGACTTTCATCTCATACCGGGCACGAGACACCGCTACATTCAAACGACGTTCACCACCATCACGGTTCAGCGGACCAAAATTAAGGCTGACCCGTCCGTTGATATCCGGACCATAACCTACTGAAAACAAAATAACATCCCGTTCATCTCCCTGTACATTCTCCAGATTCTTAATGAAAACAGGTTCTTCACGGTTAAAAGCAAGATTCTCCAAATCGGCATTTTGCATAACAACATCCGACAACATATCTTCAATCAGAGTCTGCTGTACAGAACTGAATGTTACCACTCCAATACTTTGACGACTCAACTCCGGATCGGAAAGCCTACGAACAATCTCGTCGACTACAGCCTGTGCCTCAGCTTGATTCTGCCGGCTTTTTCCTTTATCATAATATCCCTCAACAGATACCAGCGTAACTTTTGCAGCCAGATCGTCAGGAGACGGAAAAGTCAACAATTTATTATCATAATACTGTGAATTACTAAAAGCAATCAGGCTCTCATGTTTGCTGCGATAATGCCATAACAAATATTTGGAAGGCATAGACAAAGCCAGACAATCATCCAGGATACTTTCCAGATCTTCCATCTCGATATGCTCTTCATCTACAGAGTTACTGGTGAAGAAACTGGTTGGCGGCATCTGCTTCGGGTCACCTACAACGACCACATGGTTTCCACGGGCAATGGCACCAACAGCTTCGCATGTAGGCATTTGGGAAGCTTCATCAAATACAACCAAATCGAACTTATCATGGTTCACATCAATATATTGCGCTACAGACATAGGACTCATCAGCATACATGGGCACATGCGTGACAATAAATTAGGGATAGAATCAAACAGTTTACGGATAGGTACCCCACGCCCATTACTACGGATACACTTCTGCAAAATTCCCACTTCCGAACTTTGGGCAGCCGCATACACAAACGATGGAATGTTAGAAGCCAATTTTGCATAAAGTTCTTTCTTTATCAATTCCTGATACTGTTCATTCAGTTCACGAAAACGGAGAATGCTGTCATTGAACAACTCTCCACTAAAGAACTGCAGTACCTGTTCCGTACCAATGGCATATTCCGTAAAACTACGATAAAATCCTTTCAAGTAAATATTCATCATCCGTTCAGTAGGCAGGTTACGCTCCGTATACGCTGTAAATACGGACTCCAAGCCACAAGCTTCGAACCGACAGGACACATTCAGCCAACGATACCAGTCCTTCAATTTATCCGTGTTCTTTGCCCAAATTTCACACTGATGTAACGCTCCCGCCAGCCAATTGTCTTCACTGACATGAAGCACCTCTTTGGAAACACCCAGCAGTTGCAGCATCGATTCCTCCAATTGCTTTTCACGTTCCCAGTCCTGTACCACTCCCTCAAGTTGTTCCTTGTTCATTTGCCGGAATGAAGAATAGCCTTCTGAAAGCTGTTCTGCCAACTTCTCCTTAACCAAGCGTACTGATGACGCATCTTCGGCTAATCCCATCAACAATCTGTTCAACTGAAGCAGTCCCTCACTCATCGCTTCTATATCAGCCCACTGCTCTTCGCCTGAATGGGCCTTAGCACCAAACAAATTCTGCAGCCAACTGCTTTTGCTGTCCACTTCCTGCTTTTCTTGCTGATAAGAAAGCAATTGCTGCAATACCGGAAATACCTGTTCTTTGCCTATACGCCCTTGCAACGAAAATAGAGACATCTCTTTACAGAACTTACGTTGCTTCAGCCAACGGGGAAGGAACCAACTTTGTGTAATCTCTTTCCACTCCGCCAACTTTTGCTGTGCTGGAAAAGTAAAAAAAGCATCTTCAAACGATTGTTTCAGCAAACTGTAGACAGCATCCCTTTTTCGCCCATGTTCAATGATACGGCGTATCTTTTCAACATTCTCATTTGGCTCGGTCATCAATACCAAATTGGCAGTCATACCCGGAAGTTGCATTAAGATACGAATAAACCGAACCAGACTCTCCAACAACTTCTCCGTATATTTATTACCTATTCCATATATTGAAAAGCACTTTTCCACCTTTTTCTCCATCACCTGTAAAAGAGTTATATACTCTTTCAAAAGCTTATCCGTTTCCTCTTTCAGTTGCGAAGAGTACTCCTTTATATTAATTCCGGTGAGGGGATGATGATAAGAATGTCCGCTTACTTTTCCAACTCCCACCAATTCTTCCACAGCATGGTTCCACTCGTTCAACTGTTCTTTGGTCAATGTGGTAAGCAGAAAAGCGGGTATCATTATTTCTTCTTTTTCGTCAATAGAACTGTAACGTGTGACCGCTTCATAAACGGAAATACCGCAAGGATATACCCGGTGCAGCGCCTCTACATATCCATTGATCTGCTGACGCATTTTAAACAGTCTCTCCGACTCTTCCTTAAACTCTTCCGGTTCTTTATACCGGAAAATCTCTGTTGACTCTTTTAACTGTCTGAGCACATCTGTTTTACGTGCTTTATTGGAATGTAATTCCAGACAAAAAGGAGCCAAGCCAATATTTGTAAGCCTTTTTTGTACCACAGAAAGTGCAGCCATCTTTTCGGCCACAAACAACACCCGTTTGCCTTGATACAATGCATTGGCTATAATGTTCGTAATGGTTTGCGACTTACCGGTTCCGGGGGGGCCGTGTAAAATGAAACTCTTTTCACTCACAGCTTCATAAACCGCTTCAAGCTGCGATGAATCCGCACTGACAGGCAGAGCAATATCAGCAGGCGTCAAAGTGTGGTCCAGCTCTATGGCACTGGCATCGACATCTGCAACCTCCCACTCCATTTTACCACTCATCAGGCTCCCGACTATCTTATTTTTACTTAACTCTTCAGCATTTGAATGAATGTCATTCCACATAATGAACTTACTGAACGAAAAAGTACCCAAAATAGCCTGTTCTTCCACATCCCAGCGTTTCTCATTCATCACTGCCTTCCTGAAAATAGAAAAGACACGTTTCACATCGGCACCATTCTCATCTTTCGGCAACGATTCGAGTCCGGAAATAGTAATGCCGAAGTTTTGTCTCAGCATCTCCAACAGAGTGATATTGAGCATACTCTCTTCTTCACGGGCACGGATGATGTACCCTTTGGACACAGACTTGCGAATCATCTCAACAGGAAGCAGCAAGATAGGTGCATAGCGGGGACGCTCACTATGTTCGGTTTCATACCATCTCAACAAGCCCAGAGCAAGATATAAGGTGTTTGCCCCATTCTCCTCCAGAGCTACTCTGGAAGAACGGTATAAATAAGTAAGCGACTTTTTCAGATCCTGTTCGTTCAAATAGGTTCTCAATCTTTTCTGTGTCAATTCCTGCTTAATCAAACCGAGCATCGGATCAGATTCCGTCAAAGCTCCATAAAGTCCGAAATCATACAATGGATTATCCCAGTCAGAGGGTTTGCCCAAGATCTGAAATTCCGTTCCGTCAGAAAAAGCATCCTCCATCTTATCCACATCCGCCGAAATCACCTGAAGAGCATTTCGGGTAATGCGAAGGTTCAGAAAATTATTACGGAGACTCAAGTCCAATAACTTTCTCTCCCATAAAAGTTGTTTGGTGACTTCCACGTAACAGTCCTGATTTCCCCAATCATATTGCTTAATCTCTTCCGGGGCATTGCTGTAACTGACATGCGACTCGTCTTCCGGTGTCTGAATCATCTCCGGATTTACGCTCCATGCTTTCCCATGCATTATCCTCTGAGGCAAAGGCAGGATATGGGCAAAACGGCTACGTGCCACATCAATAAAACAAATAAAATCGTTCACCGCTAACATTTTACCATTAGCCAATCCGACTGCTGCATCGAAAGTCACATTTTTTCCATCGTTCATGCAGGTAGCTTCCAGCAAAATAATTTCGTTGATCCCGTCTGCAGTTCGTTTTGTCAACAGCGAAGGATCATCATTCACCGCATCAGGAAATGTTCCGTCAATCAGCCAGCATCCCACCAAAGCATGTCCCTGAATAACTACCAGTAATGGATGCAATCCCATAGCTTCGGCACACGAAGCATACAATAAGGACATATCCAGGCAAGTTCCCAATTTGCCGGAAAGCACATTATCCGAAAGTCTGATTCTCTGCCCGGCATCTCCAAAACTGGCAGGAGGTGTACAATAAGCAATGTGCTGCTCCTTAACAGCCTCGTACAAAGCAGCTAATTGTATCTTTACCCTATTAGGATTACAACTCTGATAAGCATCCAACGAGGAGCTACCTGACCACTCTTTCAGAATGGATGCTGTACGAGAAATAATTCCTGTAAGTATGGGATGATTGGGAACCACAAACGCCGACAAAAGTTCGGGCAACACCTGAATACCTCCCCACTGATCGAAGGCCAATATATCAATGGGATATTTACTTTGGAAGACTACTTCTTCATCACAAGAAACAATCAATCCGATAGCACCGGAAAAACGTTCGGTTTGCCGAATGAAAAAAGAAGGATCCAAAAGTAGGTTCAATGTAGTTATTTTGATCATTTCACCGGGAGATAACCTTTCTATCATCACAGGTGAAGCTGCTGCAAACTCAGGCTCAAAAATCAAAGATACCTTTAAATCCGCAAGTGGATGTTCCGTATTATTTTTGATAGAAAACAACCGTACAACAGGTATCCGGTTTTGCTGCATGGAATAATTGACGACAGGCAAATAAATAAACTCCACATCCAATTTGGAAGAAGGATTCTCTTGACTCATGACAAACAAGATTAATTAGTTCACACTCAAACAATAACATGCAGCAAAATTACATAATAATTTATAAACGAAGCCTACTTATTTCAAAGAATTTACAAAACAAGCAGAAAAACTGTTCTTATTTTCCTTTCTTACCCCAAAAACGTTCCACCAACAGAATAAATACATATCCGCCGGCATAACTGACTATATCTTTCAAATCGAAAGTAGACCCAAGTATAATACGGGTCACAGGGTTCGTTATTCCCAACACATCGACTAACTGGAAGTACTGAAGAACCTCAATAAAACAGGCAAAAGCAAATACATAGAAAGGTAATTGAGATAAACCTTTCGGAATAAAAATCCGTATAAAGCAATAAATCAACACAACAACCAATGCATCACCCATATAAGGACGTACAAAACGATCGTGAACATACATACCGATTATGATTTCAACTGCCAATATTATAGCAAAGCCAATCAAATAAAAAAGTCTTTTATTCATTGTGTGTTTTAAGTTTTATGCAGTACTGAATATATAGTCTTTCCGAAAGAAATAATCTTTTAGCTGCGAATATACGTTATTTCTAAAAACAATCGTATCTTTAGGTTACGAATAAATTATTGGAATAAAGACAGAGAGGAGATTTTCGTATAATGTTGAACTTCGATTTTGTATTAAGATTATTGGTTGCCGGCATCTTGGGTGCCGTCATCGGTCTGGATAGAGAATACCGTGCCAAGGAAGCCGGCTATCGCACACACTTCCTGGTTTCACTGGGAAGTGCACTGATAATGATCGTTTCCCAATATGGCTTTCAAGAGATAATAAAAGAGGATAGTGTTACGCTCGACCCAAGTCGTGTAGCGGCGCAGGTAGTAAGTGGCATTGGCTTCATCGGTGCCGGAACAATTATCTTCCAAAAACAGATAGTGCGGGGACTGACCACAGCGGCCGGTATCTGGGCGACAGCGGGAATCGGTCTGGCAGTAGGTGCGGGCATGTACGTTATAGGCATTGCCGCCATGGTACTGACTCTCGTGGGTCTTGAAGTATTAAGCTACTTGTTCAAAAGTATAGGGATGAAAAGTTCGATGATTACATTCTCCACCGACAATAAACAAGTATTGAAAGGAATAGCGGACCGTTTTAACTCCAAGGATTATCTGATAGTGTCGTATCAGATGGATAAGCAAGAACACGGAGGAATAGAAACTTATCAGGTGACTATGGTCATTAAGTCCAAACGGAACAATGACGAAGGGCATTTATTATCATTGATACAGGAGTTTCCCGAGGTGACAGTAGAACGGATTGAATAAGGTCATTTCTGCTTCTCAGTGATATACTTCCAATAACGTACCGGCATATCTTGCTTGTGTTTCCGGGGATTCAGCCTCTCTCTGATCGTGATAGATTTAAAATAAGTCTTCCAAAGCTGCTGAAACAGTTTTTCGTCTTTATCCATCAGACTTTCGTCGAGCATACCGGTAACCAGGTGGGCAGCTGGGGTATCCTGATCAAACGTCACCTCTTCCACTGTATGCAGGTCATAATAAAACCCATAACGCCGTTTCATATCATAAATCAGCCACCGCTGATCGGCAAACCGATCTTTAAAGTGAGCAACCGTCAATGGTAATGCGTTGTGCTGAGGTTCAAAAGCAGCAAAGAAAGTGCCATCCGCTGCTTTCTGAAAGCGTACGAACTGCAACATACGCAGCCGCTCCCAATCCACTCGTTTCCATATCCTGGAAAGGGCAAGTACATCCGGATCACCAAAATTCGTTTCAATGGATACAGGGGAATCAATGGCTTTACGGATGTACCGGAACAGGAGTAAACCCACCTCGGGCAATTCCGACAGCCAACACCAGGTAATGGCCGAAAGTGCAGACGCCGATACTTTTTTTTGCAATCCCCGCCAGACACGTCCTGCCTTTTCGTCATCGGTAATAACCGTAAAAACTTCATCATAAAAAAGTGGCAACGCCTCCCCATCCGTAAGTAAAACATCGGGGAAAGTCTTGCGGTAATAAGCATCAAATACTGCTGTCAACAAGCCATCAAGCGTTTTATCGTAAATAAAAAGAGTCATAACAATCTCAATCGGAAAAAACAAACGACAACTGATTTTCATCCGTCTTTTTCCTAACAGGCTTAGGCAGCAACAGGCTGCGTACGGTCTGTGGCGTCATCTCATTCACTGTCCGTACAGGCAATTCACTGCAAGTAATAAAGTATTGTGCTTTTTTCATGACCACACCTATCTTTTTAAGTTGATAATATCCCAACTTTGAGTAGCGGCGAGAAGCAACAATCAATTTAGCTGATTTCACTCCTATTCCCGGAACACGGAGTATCATTTCATAATCCGCTCTATTGATATCGACAGGAAACTGTTCCGGATGACGCAACGCCCAAGACAACTTGGGATCTATCTCCAAATCAAGATCGGGATAAGCATCATCCACAATTTCATCAACCTTAAACTGATAAAAACGCATCAGCCAATCCGCCTGATAAAGGCGGTTTTCGCGTACCAGAGGAGGTTGCTTAAGTGCCGGCAAACGGGTATCGTATGTATTCACTGATACATAACCGGAGTAATAAACCCGTTTCATCGTAGGGCGTTGGTAAAGAGCCGAAGAGAGAAAAAGGATATCCTTATCAGTTTCGGCTGTGGCACCGACAATCATTTGTGTACTCTGCCCTGCCGGAGCAAAACGAGGAGCATAGCGAAACTTTTTCCGTTCTTCACTACTCTCCAGTACCCCTTGCTGGATATAAAGCATCGGTGCAAACACGCTCTTATGATCTTTTTCCGGAGCCAGCAGTTTCAGATTCTCTTCTTTAGGTATCTCCACATTCACACTCAGGCGGTCGGCATAACGCCCGGCTTCATTCACCAGTTCACGGCTGGCTCCGGGAATGCTTTTCAAGTGGATATATCCATTAAAACGGTGCACTTCACGCAAATCTTTTGCCACACGTACCAGACGCTCCATGGTATAGTCAGGGTTACGCACCACACCAGAGCTTAAAAACAGTCCTTCAATATAATTCCGGCGATAAAACTCAATCGTCAGATCTACCAGTTCGGATACGGAAAGCGTAGCTCTGGGCAAGTCGTTACTTCTCCGATTGATGCAATAAGCACAATCATATATACAATAGTTGGTGAGCATCACCTTTAATAGCGAAATGCAGCGACCGTCTTCCGCAAAACTATGGCAGATACCCCAGCCTCCCACAGTATTGCCCAACATGCCGGGTTTGTTGGAGCGCACCGTACCACTGGAAGCACAAGAAACATCATACTTGGCCGACTCTGCCAGTATCTTCAGTTTTTCAAGTACATTCGCATTCATAAGTGATAAAGGGTTTGCATATTTCTTATCTCATCTTTTATCGTATCCCTTAATGACTGGGGCTCCAACACCTCCAATGCCGCTCCCTTAGACAACAACTCCTGTACAAAATCATACGTATGTGATATATACAACTCAAAATCAACGTAATTCTCGGTAACAGCAATTTCCTTCTGACTGGAGTGTAAAGGAAGGTTTCTCAGATATGGTGCCTGCGAAATTGTGGCTCTAAGTACTGTGCGCTGAGGAACCAGACTCTCATCTCGAATAATACCAAAACTATTGCGGAAATGATCTTGGGGAGTGAATTTACGCGGAAAACTGAAAGTATCTTCTGAAAGGCTGATCTCCCTGACCCGGTCGAGAGAATAAGAACGGAAAGCCTTATATTCCCGATTCACTCCTACCAGGTACCAACGGTGCCGAAAAAGTTTCAGGAAATAAGGTTCAAGCAATACACTCTTGGATTGCTCCCAATTATATGCCTGATATTCCATAACAAGCACATTCCCGCTACGCATAGCATTGATAATGGTATCCATAAATTGTATTCCTGAAGGAACTTCTTCAAACACAATCCGGTTCTTCATATCTACATTTTCTTGCAGTACATTGTTTAATGAAAAACTATTCAGTAACCACATCTTCAACTTATCGCCCAACATACCCTCGGCATCTGCTATATAATAGGTATTATCCCGCTTATCGCATTCAATGTTGATGTCGAACATCTCCTCGATAGCTTGTCGATGGTTGTGGAAAGTCCGCAAAGGAATATCCACACGGCTACCGTCTCCCGCCCGCCAGCGACGGTTGATTTCGGCGAATGTCACAGGTCCGTTCCGAAAGATCGTATCCACCAGCCAAATTAGTTTATTGAATTGTTGTTTTGCCATACTGAACTCTTTTTCTGCTGCAAAGCAAGAGAATGTTTATGCCAAAAGTAAGCACAATCCCTTGAAAGAACAAAAGATAATCTCTTTTTAACCACTTTATGGAAGGATACAACAGTTCTTAATAATCAGAAATTGATGTTCATTTGTTATTTATAAAAGAGACCAAGGATTATGAAAAAGAAGTTCACTATATTTGTCGTGCTATTGGCAGGTATCATTTATACCGGCTATGCACAAGGCGTACAATGGATTTATCAACAAAAACAGGAGAAAAAAAGTATGAAAAATCAGAGTGAGATATATTTTGCGGGCGGCTGCTTTTGGGGAACTGAACATTTCCTGAAACAAATCAGAGGAGTAAAGTCAACCCAGACCGGATATGCCAATGGAAACATTGCCAACCCAACCTACCAACAGGTATGTACAGGGAAAACCAATTTTGCGGAAACCGTTAAAGTGGACTATAACCCACAAGAAGTGTCACTGAAACTTCTGATTGACCTGTTTTTTAAAACGATTGATCCCACAAGCCTGAACCGCCAGGGAAATGACCGTGGAACACAATACCGCACTGGTATCTATTATACGGACGAAGCAGATCTGCCTGCAATCCGGAGCGCCATCGGTGAATTGGCCAAAGAATACTCTAAACCTATTATAGTGGAAGTGAAGCCTTTGTCCAATTTCTATAAAGCAGAGGAATACCATCAGGATTATCTGGATAAGAATCCCGGAGGATACTGCCACATAAATCCGGCACTCTTTGAATTGGCAAAGAAGGCCAATGCACAGGGTGCCGAAACACCACAGGCAAGTTATAAAAAGCCGGATGATGCCACACTTCGCAACAAGCTGACAGCCGAACAATATGCCGTCACACAAAAGAATGCAACCGAACCAGCCTTCCATAACGAATACTGGAATGAAAAACGAGATGGCATCTACGTAGATATCACCACCGGAGAGCCCCTTTTTATTTCAACAGATAAGTTCGATTCCGGATGTGGTTGGCCCAGCTTCACCAAACCGATCGAAAAAGAGTCAGTGAAAGAAAAGGCGGATACATCACACGGAATGGTGCGGACGGAGGTACGGAGTAAAACGGGAGACGCACATCTGGGACATGTTTTCACCGATGGTCCCAAAGACAAAGGAGGATTGCGCTATTGTATCAACAGTGCATCCTTACGCTTCATCCCCAAAGAGAAAATGCAGGAAGAAGGATATGGAGAATACTTGAAACTTTTACCTCAGAAATAAAAGAGGAAACAGTATCTGCAAAAAAGAGGATACCTGCTAATTTACTATTTCTGCCAATAGATACAAGTTTAGTTTCTGTAAAATAAAAAAGCCGGTCATAAAACTGAGACCGGCTTTTCATTTTCTTCTATTCGTAAGATTACTTCTTTGATTCTTCTAAAGATACTTTACGGAATTCTTTCATTGCTTTTTCGATTTCCAATGAAGCTTTACGGGCACGAGTTCCTGCAGCTTTGTTACCATTTTCGATCTGAGCATTTGCATCTTTGTTGAACTCAGCTACCAAAGTAGCAATCTTTTCTACTAATTCTTTCATAATCCTTATTTATTTCTTCGTTAATAATGATGGGCAAAAATACATCCTTTCCCGAAATAAACGCATAAAAACGATATTTTTTTTGAAATTATCGGCTAAAAATCGGCAAAAAAATGAGGTTTAGTCTTTTTTATCTACTTTTGCAAGCATGAAACCGCTTACAGATACTGATTACATACACGCATTGATAGCCGAAGGGGAGCATCAGCAACAAGACTTTAAATTTGAAATATCCGATGCCCGCAAGATTGCCAAAACGCTGTCGGCCTTTGCCAACACCGATGGAGGACGGTTGTTGATCGGAGTAAAAGACAATGGGAAAATTGCCGGTGTACGTTCGGACGAAGAAAAATACATGATAGAAGCAGCTGCCCAACTTTACTGTCAGCCGAAAGTGCATTATTCCATGCAAACATTTCACGTCGAAGGACGTTCTGTATTAGTCGTACAAATAGAGGAAAGTGAGAACAAGCCTGTTTATGCCAAGGATGAAACCGGTAAACCACTGGCATATATCCGCATTAAAGACGAGAATATCCTGGCTACTCCGGTACATCTGCGCATTTGGCAGCAAAGTGGAAATCCGGCAGGTGAACTGATCCAATATACCGAACGAGAACAGCTATTACTCGACTTACTGGAAAAAAACACCTCACTCTCACTGAATCGCTATTGCCGGCAAGCAGGTATTTCCCGACGGGCCGCAGAGCATTTATTGGCTAAGTTGATCCGGTTCGACATTGTGGAACCAATATTCGAAAACCACAAATTCTACTTCCGACTGAAATAGAAGGGGGGGGCCGGAGAATACGGTGTTTTGACGCGTACCCTAAGGGAGAGCATCTGTTGCCTTGAATGCCAGTTCCATTTACATGCCGAGGTAAATGCTTTTACATACCGAGGTAAATGGATTTACATGCCGAGGTAAATGCTTTTACACGCCGAAGTAAATGGATTTACATACCGAGGAAAAAGCAGGTAAATATAATCTACTGATTATCAACATTATTAAAACGATGGTTCAACTACGTATCGGCCGGATGAACCATAGAACAATGCACCGATGATTTAATTAACAAAGATATGGATCTGATTAACGATATATTATGGACCTACATCCTTATCGCAATGCTGTTGGGGTGCGCCGTTTGGTTCACGCTTAAAACCCGTTTCGTACAATTCCGGATGATTGGCGAAATGGTACGTCTTCTGAAAGATTCCGGCGGAAAAGAGGAGAACGGAGAAAAACATATTTCTTCATTCCAGGCTTTCGCCATATCACTGGCAAGTCGTGTCGGGACAGGAAATCTTGCAGGCGTAGCTACAGCTATTGCCGTAGGCGGACCGGGTGCGATATTCTGGATGTGGATCATTGCCTTGTTAGGAGCATCAAGTGCTTTTGTCGAATCTACCCTTGCACAGTTATATAAAGAAAAAGGAAAGGAATCATTTATAGGAGGTCCTGCTTATTACATGAAGAAGGGATTGAAGAAGCCATGGATGGGAATTCTTTTTGCCATACTAATTACCATTACTTTCGGTTTCGCTTTCAATTCGGTACAGAGTAATACCATTTGTGCGGCCGTAGAGCATGCATTCGGCATCAACCACATACCGATGGGAATCATCCTGACCGGACTCACTTTATTGATCATCTTCGGAGGCATCCAGCGCATCGCCAAAGTAAGCAGCATCATTGTCCCCATTATGGCACTGGGATATGTAGGGCTGGCACTGGTCATTGTACTCCTGAACATCACGCATCTGCCAGGTGTTATCGAAACCATCATCAGTCATGCTTTTGGTTGGCAACAAGCTTTGGGAGGCGGTATGGGAGCTGCTCTGATGCAAGGCATCAAACGGGGCCTGTTCAGCAATGAAGCCGGTATGGGTTCCGCACCCAATGCAGCCGCCACAGCATACGTGTCACATCCCGTCAAGCAGGGCCTGATCCAGACTTTAGGAGTTTTTACAGATACACTTATCATCTGTTCGTGTACGGCATTTATCATTCTTTTCAGTGGTGCTCCGCTCGACGGTTCGACCAATGGAGTGCAACTTACCCAGCATGCACTGAACAATGAAATAGGGAGCCTCGGAGGTATTTTTGTGGCAATCGCTCTCTTCTTTTTTGCGTTCAGCAGTATCATTGGAAATTATTATTACGGTGAAGCAAACATCCGCTATCTTACCCACAGGAGATGGGTGGTATACCTCTACCGGATATTGGTAGGCGCCATGGTATGGGTAGGTGCCATGTCCACACTCGACTTCGTATGGGGACTGGCAGATATTACCATGGGATTAATGGCTGTCTGCAACCTGATAGCAATTTCCTTCCTCGGAAAATATGCTTTCCGCTTATTGCAGGACTATCGTGAACAGAAGAAAGCGGGCATCCAAAGTCCGGTATTCACCAAAAACAAAATGAAAGACATAGAGCAGGACATCGAATGTTGGTAAAGTACCTCAAAAAGAATAGATGTTATCCATATAATCTGTAGCAATTTAACAAGTTATTTAGTAAATTTGCAGCCTCAATCTATAAATTGACCAAATGACTTATGAGCATATTCGCTAACTTATTCAAGAAACAAGCCGACGCTGACGCAAAAGTAGTGGGCAATGTCGAAGACTTCGTATCACTGACACGTGTATATTTTCAATCTGTAATTGCAGTAAATTTGGGTATCACAAATATCCGCTTCCTGCCGGATGTAGCCAACTTCAAACGTTTGTTCAAAGTAGCCACGCAAGGAGGTAAGTTAGGATTAGCCGAGAAATCGGCATCCCGCAAGATGCTGATGCAGGATTACGGCATCAGTGAATCATTCTTTAAAGAGATAGACACATCTATCAAAAAAAACTGCCGTACGCAAAACGATGTACAAGCATACCTTTTCATGTATCAGGGATTCTCAAGCGACCTGATGATGCTGATGGGTAACCTGATGCAATGGAAATTCCGTATGCCGGCCATATTTAAAAAGGCCCTGCGCTCCATGACAGAAAAAACAGTACATGATGTATGTACCAAAACGGTATGGAAAGCAGATGACGTACACAAAACGGCAGCGGCTGTACGTCAATACAAAGAACGTCTCGGATTCTCGGAACAATGGATGTCAGAGTACGTTTATAACATTGTCTTGTTGGCTAAAAAGGAGCCTAAACACAAGGACGAAGAAGCAAAAACAAAATGAAAAGCTGAATGTTATTAAACAAAAAAGAATCGTAAAGAATAGCACGAATAGCAAAGCGGAGGTTTTCTACCTCCGCTTTTTTTATTATATTTATGCAAATATTTCAATTTTAACAACTTAAAAACAATCGCGTATGAAACAAAAGAAAATGCTTTCACTCACACTTTCCCAAATCCGTCAACTATACTGTCAGGAGTTACCCGAACTCACAGCAATGGCCCGGCAAAGTCTTGATGACACAGACTTTAAAAGCCACCTGCAAGAGTTCCTTGCTTCTCACATATCCGGAGGGAACAAAGCGGGTGAGCAAATTCGACTCCTTATCAACTACGACGGAAAGACAGTTCATGAATTGTCTAACGAACAGGATATGCAAATACAGACCTTATCCCTTCTCCGACGCTTCTTGACCGGGAATCTGGAAAATGCAGAAATGCCTACTGACTTGTTCCTGGATCTGTATAACCTCTTCAAAAGACTGGAGGACCCGGAAATGCCCCTACCCTCTCCGCAACGAATCAAAAACAGAACCGAACGCTGGGCCACGGGACTGGACGAAGACGTGATAGAGCTACGCACCGAAAACAAAGAACGAATGCTGCATCTGCTGATACAGAAAATAGAGAACCGGAAATCAAAGCCATCCTCCCGGTTCCACTTTGAAGAAGGATTGAGTTATGAGGAGAAATACCATCAGGTCTGCCGGTGGTGGGATGATTTCCGCTTCCACCTTTCGATGGCTATCAAAACTCCTGCCGAACTCAACCGCTTCCTCGGAAATTCTCTTTCCAGCGAAACAATGTATTTATTATCCAGAGCCCGTAAAAAAGGGATGCCTTTCTTCGCCACGCCCTATTATCTTTCTTTGCTCAACACCAACGGCGAAGGATACAATGACGAAGCTATCCGAAGCTACATCCTCTATTCACCCCGTTTGGTGGAAACCTACGGCAATATCCGTGCCTGGGAGCGCGAAGATATTGTAGAAGCCGGAAAACCGAATGCTGCGGGATGGCTATTACCGGACGGGCATAACATTCACCGTCGCTATCCGGAAGTAGCTATCCTGATTCCCGATACAATGGGACGTGCCTGCGGAGGACTGTGCGCTTCATGTCAACGTATGTACGACTTCCAAAGCGAACGACTGAATTTTGAATTCGACGCACTCCGCCCTAAAGAAAGTTGGGATAAGAAACTACGCAGGTTGATGACTTATTTTGAAGAAGACACCCAGTTACGAGATATATTGATTACCGGAGGAGATGCTCTGATGAGCCAGAACAAGACTTTGCGAAACATTCTTGAAGCCGTATATCGCATGGCCGCACGAAAACGAAAAGCAAACCAAGAACGTCCGGAAGGAGAAAAATACGCTGAATTACAGCGTGTCCGTTTAGGATCGAGATTACTGGCTTACCTGCCTATGCGCATCAATGACGAACTGATAGAGATTCTGAGAGAATTCAAAGAAAAAGCCTCTGCCATCGGAATGAAACAATTTATAATTCAGACCCACTTCCAGAGCCCGTTGGAGGTGACACCACAAACCCGGGAAGCCATCCGGAAAATCCTTTCCGCCGGATGGCTTATCACTAATCAGCTCGTATATACTGTGGCAGCATCCCGACGAGGACATACCACAAGGCTACGCCAAGTGCTCAACTCGCTGGGAGTGGTCTGTTACTATACCTTCTCTGTCAAAGGATTCAATGAAAATTATGCTGTATTCACACCTAACAGCCGATCGATGCAGGAACAGCATGAGGAAAAAACATTTGGTAAATTAACTCCGGAACAAGCTGACGAACTATATTCTCTTCTCGAAACAGGTGAAGACACAGCCGCCCGTATACGCCGTTTCATGAAGAAACATCATCTACCGTTCATGGCTACAGACCGAAGCGTACTCAATCTGCCTGCTATCGGCAAGAGCATGACATTCAACCTGGTGGGAATCACCGAAAAAGGTAAACGCATCCTTCGCTTTGACCATGACAGTACCCGACGCCACAGTTCTATTATTGACAAGTTGGGGAAAATATATATCGTGGAAAATAAATCGCTCGCAGCTTATTTAAGGCAATTAAGCAAAATGGGGGAAGATCCGGAAGACTATGCCAGCATCTGGAGCTATACGGAAGGAGAAACAGAGCCCCGCTTCAAACTATATGAATATCCGGAATTTGAATTCCACACAACAGACCGGATGAGTAATCTGGAAGTATTATAAACGATAAACAGTGAACGATAAACGATGAACTGTTTATCGTTCACTGTTCATCATTCATCGTTCTTCTTCCTCTTTCACCCGAATTACGATATTTGCTATAATCGCAGTCAAGCCACCGGTAGTGATACCTGACGAAAAGATACTGCGGATAGCTTCGGGAGCCTGACTCAATACATCAGGCATCAATTCCACTCCCAGCCCTAATGAAAGACTGACAGCCAGCACCAATGTCTCCTTACGTCCGATGTTTTGTGACGAAACGATGCGGATTCCGGCTGCTGCCACTGTTCCGAACATCAACAAAGTAGCTCCGCCCAACACCGGGTCCGGCATCAACGAAAAAACAGCTCCTACAATCGGGAATAATCCTAAAAGAATCAGCATTGCCGCTATATAGTAACCCACATACCGACTGGCTACTCCTGTCAGCTGAATAATTCCATTATTCTGCGCAAAAATAGAGTTCGGGAAAGAGTTGAAAATACCTGCCAGGAAAGAATTAAAACCATCGGCCATCACACCACCCGAAACCCGTTTCAGGTAGTCGTCACCTTCAATCTTCAAACCTGAAATCATTGAATTCGCCGTCACATCTCCGGTCGCCTCAATAGCTGTAATCATATACACCAGCCCGATAGCGATAAAAGAAGACACATTAAAATCAAGTCCGTATTTAAATGGCTGAGGAATATTAAAACTCATCAACATCTCTACATTCAAAGCACTCATATCCACTTTTCCTAAAGCAAAAGCGAGCCCATATCCTAAACAAAGTCCCAGCACAATAGAACTCATACGCAAATATTTATTTTTGCAACGATTGAAAAACAAAACGCTGAGCAAAACCACACCTGCAATCGAAAGGTTCTCCCAAGAAGCAAATGTTCCATTATCCATCGCAGCATAACCACCTCCACAAGAAACAATGCCTACCTTTATCAGACTCAACCCGATAAGCAATACCACAATACCCGAAACCAGCGGAGTGATGATATTGCGCATATACTTGAAGGTACGACTAATAACCATTTCAATGGGAGCTGCCGCCATACAGACACCAAAAATAAGAGGAAGTCCGCCTACAAGCCCCGTAGCAATGATCGGACCAATAAACGAAAAGCTCGTGCCTTGTATACAAAGCAGTCTCGCCCCGATAGGGCCAAAACGTCGGCACTGGATAAAAGTAGACACTCCCGAAGCAAAAAGAGACATCGATACCAAAAATCCGGTTTTCTCTACATCCAGTTTCAGAGCACTGGCAATAATCAACGGAGGAGTAATAATAGCTACAAAAATAGCAAGCAGATGTTGCAATGCCGCAAATAAAGCATCTTTAAACGGCGGACGGTCCTCAATACCGTATATCAAATCAGTTTTCATCAGTTTTTTAGTTTATTGTCCATTTTAGCGCCAGTGTAGGGATGACATAAAAACCATCGCGTCCACCGAAATTATTACTCAGCTCAACTTCTGAACCTACACTCAGATTAAACTTGTCACTGATACCTTTTATACGGTTCAGATTCACCCAAAACTGAGGTTCGGTAAGAAAAATCGTTTTGCCATAAGCCGTCTCTTCGCGCCACCAATCAGCAAATCCGGAGAAAGTAAGCAGGTTCCTGCTGAAATTCATGTACCAGGTCCCGGTCAACTGGAAGTTATGGGGAGAACGATGTTTCTGAATATACTTATACAGGACCGACAATGAAAATCCACGTGAAAAAGAAGCATTATTATAAGTATATGTTGCACCACCCAAATAGGCGTTATTATAAGAAAAACCTTTGGCAAGTCCACCGTTATATTCCACATGTACCGAAAATGGATTCTTCCAGAATTTCAATTCACGTGCTATTTCCCAATAAGCGGCAGCCACTCCGTCCGAGGTATAATCCATATCGACAAAGAAATAAGTGCTTCCCCACTTGTCGGGATGAAACTTCTCCACAGTAGAGGTTAGCACAGGACGCCCTTTTAAATCTTTATCATACAAAGAACGTCCAAAATCATAATGCAACTGGATGTTCTGTGCCTTTAACCCGACGCCGACAGACAAGATAAACAGACAGAAAATAGCAATAGCGGTTCTTCTCATGTTGAATGTTTTTTGAATTAAGGCGCAAAAGTAATTAAAAATCGTGGGAGTACGTTTCTATAAAATAGATATTATCACTATTTTTGTTCCCAATCAAATAGCGAATAATGGACATAGAAATAGAAAACCACCCGTTAGAACCTTTTCTCCCGGCCAATGCCCGATTGCTGATGCTGGGAAGTTTTCCGCCCCAGAAAAAGCGATGGTCAATGGATTTTTATTACCCGAACCTGAACAATGATATGTGGAGAATCGTCGGACTTTTATTCTTCAACAACAAGGATTATTTTCTGAACGAAAACAGGAAGGCCTTCTGTCGTGAACGGATAACAGACTTCCTTAACGACAAAGGAATAGCACTGTTCGATACCGCATCATCCATTCGACGATTACAGGACAATGCTTCTGATAAGTTTCTGGAAGTGGTGCAGCCCACTGACATAAGCCGGCTCCTCAGGTTAATTCCGAAATGCAAAGCCATCGTCACAACAGGACAAAAGGCAACAGACACTCTCCGGACACAATTCGAAGTGAGAGAACCCAAAGTGGGAGATTTCTCTGAATTTGTTTTTGAAGGACGTCCGATGCGACTATACCGGATGCCTTCTTCTTCACGGGCATACCCATTGGCACTGGATAAAAAAGCGGCAGCTTACCGTGTCATGTATCAAGATTTACAAATGCTTAATATAGAATAAATATGAAACCTCTTTTTTTGCAATATCCTGCATGCAGTACTTGCCAAAAAGCCAAAAAGTGGCTGACGGAAAACAAAATTGAGTATACCAACCGCCTTATAGTGGAAGATAATCCCACGACAGAGGAGTTGAAAGCCTGGATTCCATTGAGCGGACTACCCGTTAAGAAGTTTTTCAACACCAGCGGAGTAGTATATAAAGAGCTGAAGCTCAGCAGCAAGCTCCCGACAATGACCGAAGAAGAACAGATCGCCCTTTTGGCCACTAACGGCAAACTGGTGAAACGGCCATTAGTAGTAACAGACCATTTCGTATTGGTAGGCTTCAAACCCGAAGAATGGGAAAAATTAAAATAATTAGCAACTTCTTTGCATAAAAGCTTGCCAATTCAGAAGTTTATTCTACCTTTGCAGCCGCAAACACGGGAGTAGCTCAGTTGGTAGAGCACCGGTCTCCAAAACCGGGTGTCGGGAGTTCGAGCCTCTCCTCCCGTGCAAAAAAAATCCCGCTTAAGTCAGGTGACCTAAGCGGGATTTTCGTTTATCAGAAACGGATACTCACCTCTACCGGTTCATCACCAATAGTCCAGTCAGGTCCCTCTTCAATCAGACGAATGGCCTCTTTATCGGCCGAAGCACAAAGTCCCTTTTTAACACTAATGGATTCCGGACGTCCATCCTTATCTACCCGGAAAGTAAGGATCACTTTTCCCTTGGCACGTGCACACTCTTTGTCGGAAGGATGCACCAGATTCTCTTTCAGATACCTCCGAAAAGCTTTTCGCCCTATAGACGGTTGCGGTGTACCTGACATCTTTAAGCTCGTTATAGCACCTGTAACGCTACTCTTCGGCTGCGAACCGTATCCTACCACTACAACCTCGTCAAGTGTAGCATCATCTACGTTCATAGCTATCAATAAATCTTTAGTCGTATCAGCAGGAAGGATAACAGATTCATAACCGATATAATCGACTGAAAGTTCCCGATTCCCATCTGTCTTTAAAGTAAAATCACCATTTTCATCTGAGATAGTCCCCTGATTAGTCCCTTTCACCCTGACTGTGGCGCCAACAAGAGGTTCACCACTGGGATCGGTCACTTTACCACGCACCTTACCAACAACAGCCACTTTAGCGTTAAAACTACTATCATTAGCCACCGAAGCTCTCATAACCATTTTTTTGTCCATAGCCGAAGGTTCGTCGTCAATGGTGGCTTCCAGCGCTTCTTCCATCAACTCCTGAGTCATTACTTGAGGAACTTCAGATGAAGGCGCAAGCATTTTTTTCTTCTTATTCTCTGAAATCAATTTCTTCGACGGGCCTGCCGAATCCTTTATTACCGCCTCAGCCAACTCATCTTTCTTCTCTTCCTCATATACCGACAAGGGTTTCGGATGAACCGCTTGTTCCATTGCCATCCGTGCTTCATCCGACAAAGGCTTCTCCTGAAAAAGGAAATAAGAGCCGATACAAACTCCAATCAGCAGGCTGGCGGCGATACTCCAGACCACAGCATGGTTACGCTTTCGCACAGCACGGGCTCTAATCCGACGGCGCAACTCCTCAATCTGTTCATCGGCTCCATTCCCTACACGGCTGTAACCTTCGAGCGCGTCGGCCAGAAAAGGATCACGCATAGCCTCTTTCTCCAGCCGATGCGCCTCTTTTCCTTTGCGGGCTCCCCGTATGTAGTCTAATAGTTTCATTCCTTAAGCTGATTTTTAATACAAATCTTCAAATTACGTTTTCCGTTCTGGATATAGCTCTTTACGTTATTCAGCGTAAAACCGGTTTGCGCAACTATATCGGCATAAGACATTTCTTCTATAAAGAAATGCCGTATGCAGACGCGTTGGGGTTCAGAAAGTTTCTTTAGACAATGATGCAAAGCTTCCAATTGGTCCGCATTACTTTCCTCTTCACATAAAAGATGCAAAAATTCATCGGATTCCACAATATGAACAGTATAATCCAATGAAATCTCTTTAGAGTCTTTCCGTAATATTTGCAAGCAATGATTCTTTACTACCCGGTATATCCAGGTCCGGAAAGTTTTTATTTCATAATGGGTGACTTTAGGAAGCAAATCTTCAAAAAGTTCCATCACCGCATCCTGAGCCCGAGCTTCATCTTTGAGAAACTTCAGACACACGCCATACAACAACGGAATATAACGGTTATAAAGTTCACCGAAATACTCTGTTTCACCGGACTTCATATAATGCTGCAATAGTTCCTCGTCCGTCTGTTCCGATATGTTTCTTCTGAAAAACAGGATTTTTTTTTGCAAAGTTAAAAAAAAGAGGAATCTATTTATGGAATCTATAAGAGAATTGCATCTATTGAGTAAAACAAGGAATCAAATTTATCCACTTAAAACAATAAAAGTATGAAGACGAATCAATTCAGAGCTTTGATGCTTATACTGCTAATGACAGTAATTTCATGGGGAGCAGTCAGTGCACAGCCTTTCATAGTAAAAGGTATAGTTACAGACGCTGAAAGCGGAGAAGCGGTGGCCGGTTGCTCCGTTGTAATAAACGATACACAGAACGGAACCATTACCGGCACAGACGGTACCTATTCCATTCGTGCAAACAAAGGAGCAACCTTAGTATTCTCTTTCATAGGATATCGCACTCAAAAAATAAAAGTGACTTCTGCCCGTTTAGATGTCGCCTTGGAAACGGATACACAACAGTTGGAAGAATGCGTAGTGATAGGTTATGGAGTAGAAACACAAAAAATGATTTGCGGTGCTACCCCCATCGCAATGAACCACAGCCTGTTATACAACGTAGGGATGTCTGCCGAAGAATATAAAGCAATACAGGAAAATGGATTTAAGAAAGTGTGGGATAATCCGCTATCTACTTTCTCGATCGATGTGGATGTAGCTTCATATAGCAATATGCGCCGATTCCTTAATAAAGGAGAGCTACCTCCGGCTGATGCCATCCGTACAGAAGAATTAATAAATTACTTCTCTTACAATTATGCACAACCAACAGGGAACAATCCGGTAAGAATCACATCAGAAATAGGTACTTGCCCTTGGAATGAACAGCATCGGTTAGTCCGCATCGGATTGAAAGCAAAAGAAATTCCTACCGAAAACTTACCTGCTTCGAACCTAATCTTCCTGATCGACGTATCCGGTTCGATGTATGGTCCCGAACGTCTGGATCTGGTAAAATCATCATTAAAGTTATTAGTTAACAATCTGAGAGATAAAGATAAAGTAGCAATCGTGGTGTATTCGGGCGCTGCCGGAGAGAAACTGACATCCACACCGGGAAGCGATAAACAAAAAATACGCGAAGCCATTGACGAACTGGAGGCAGGAGGCTCTACAGCGGGAGGAGAAGGAATTAAACTGGCTTATAAAATTGCCCAGAAAAATTTTATAACCGGTGGCAATAACCGCATCATCCTCTGTACCGATGGTGATTTCAATGTGGGCGTATCATCGGATCAGGAACTGGAGAAACTGATTGAGCAAAAACGTAAGAGCGGTGTATTCCTCACCGTATTAGGATATGGGATGGGAAACTATAAAGACAGCAAGATGCAGACTCTTGCCGAAAAGGGAAACGGCAATCATGCCTATATCGACAATCTGCAAGAAGCCAACCGGGTATTGGTGAACGAATTTGGAGCAACTTTACATACGGTTGCCAAAGACGTAAAACTACAAGTGGAGTTTAACCCGACACAGGTACAAGCCTATCGGCTGATTGGCTATGAAAGTCGTTTGCTGGCAGATGAAGACTTCAACAACGACACAAAAGATGCAGGAGAAATGGGAGCCGGACATACAGTCACAGCTTTCTATGAAGTGATTCCTGTAGGGGTAAAAAGTGATTTTACCGGAAAAGTAGACGATTTGAAATATCAGAAGAAACAAAAGACTGCCACCTCTGTCAACGACTCTAATGAATTACTAACCGTCAAACTACGCTACAAAACACCGGACGGCAATACCAGCAAAAAGATAGAACAGGCGTTGACTGACTCTAAAAACAACCGGGTTTCCGCCGATTTTCGTTTCGCAGCCGCAGTAGCCATGTTCGGACAACTGCTGAGAGATTCTGAATTCAAGGGAAATGCCAATTATGACAAAGTAATTTCTTTGGCAAAGACCGGCTTGGAAAACGACGAAAAGGGATATAAAAGAGAATTTATACGGCTCGCAGAAACTGCCAAAGGTATCTGATACTGTGGAAGTTTTCCACGTTATCCACACCCCAAAGCCCCAATTTCCACAGATTGAGATTCAGATCTTTGAATATAACAAACTAATAATCAACAGAATGACACATACGTCTTTATTCTGGCACACCGCTTGCACTACTATTATCGTAAGCAAACGGCTTACAGAAAAACAAACCCCATTTATTAACTCAAAACTTACAATTATGAAAAAGGTATTAGTAGCAATAGCATTGGTTATGGGATTAGGTAGCTCAGTAGCATTCGCACAGAACGTAGAAAACGCTAACGCAGTAGTAGCGACTGCACAGGCTCCACAAGACGAGTATACAAAGATTGAAGTAAAAGATCTCCCTGCAGCAGTAACCGAAGCCCTCGGAAAAGCTTATCCTGAATCGACTATCAAAGAAGCATCAGTAACAGCTAAAGAAGACGGCAAACTCTACAAAGTAGTCGTTACACAGAAAGACGGTACAGAGACAACTGTAGTAATGAACGAAAAAGGTGAAGAAGTAAAATAAAGATGCATCTTTAAAGGGCAAAAAGCACTGTTTCATTTTTGGAGCAGTGCTTTTTTATGAATAGATGTACTCCGGAAACATTTAAATCAGCTCGTAACTGCTACTCTGAATTGGCATATCAAGATTATGGAGTACCTTTTCTAACAGAATACCTTCACGGTTATCATACTCATAACCGAAAGTGGCACGAATTCCCTGCAGGATAAACTGGGTAGCACGATCCAAAGCAATGGGAAGGCTGTCTCCCTGCAGCAAAGCTCCGGTAATGACACTCGTAAATGTATCTCCCGTACCCGGATAATGGGCAGGCAGATAAGGGCAAGTGATTTTCCAATAGCGATTTCCTGTCCGGTTATAAGCATAAACCGAAGTTTTATGAGGTTCATCCAACACAGGCACACTAGTTATGATCACCACCTCAGGCCCTTTTTCTGACAGGCAATGCAGATAATCCTTTAATTCCTGATCGGTATTGGTCTCTTTATACGGACGGCCGAGCAGATAGAAAAGTTCCGTCAGATTGGGGGTTATCACATCGGCATGTGTGATTAACTGCTGCATCTCTGCCACCATAGATTCATCAAAATTTGAATAGAGTTTACCATTGTCTCCCAAGACAGGATCTATCACCGTCAAGCTATCTTTCCGGCGAAAATCACGGATAAAGTCAGATACAATCTGAATCTGCCTGGGTGATCCTAAATAACCGGTATAGATAGCATCGAACTCCACCTCCAAACGTTTCCACTCGGCAATAATACGAGGCATTTCATCCGTCAGATCAAGAAAAGTGAAATGCGGATATTGCGTGTGATTAGAAAGGATGGCCGTAGGCAACGGACATACCTGAAACCCCATAGACGACAGAATAGGAATTACGACTGTCAGAGAAACCCTTCCCATACCGGAAAGGTCGTGAATGGCAGCCACTTTCTTTACTTTATTTGCAAACATATATTTGTACAAGAGGATATTGCAGAAATCTGTTTCACCACAGATAAACATTCCCTCATCACTTCAATATTACCAATACATCTCTCGCACCGTGCGCTCCCATCACCAACGCTTGCTCTATATCAGCAGTTTTTGAAGGGCCGGAGATAAATGTACCAAATTTATATTTTTCATCTTTTATCAGCTCGTAAGCCTGATGCATATTGCTCACAATACGGTTCTTGTCCAAAACAATCACCAGTTTTTCGGCTATAAAATAGAGCGCTTTGTACTTCACCGTTTGGGGAATCCAGACAGCTGCATTCTCGGCTACCCCAATTTCGCCTTTAACAACAGCTATATCGGTTCCATCCAGATCTTGTGCGCGAGTCAGCAAATCAGGATTGAATGTAGCGCAGGTGATTTCCTCCAGATCGGAAGCAATACTGGCAGCATCAGGGTAAGTACGACGGATGACAGCATTGATATCTTCTCCCTCCCCCAATACAATAGCTTCACCTCCGACAGCAAAACTCATCTCGCAGAATTTGGCAACCACATCCGGATAAGTAGTGGTTTTGATTTGCCAATCAGGGTATTCATAACGGTTCTTCGTATTTTTACGGATACTCGCCAATATCTCTTCTTTACTACTCATTTGTTTTCCTCCTTTCCTTGCACTTTATTTTTCTTCCACATCTCGTTGAACGATTCGCTGGCAAACTCTGGCAGTTCGCGACCCTTACCCCAGGCATCCAAATCATTGTATTTGATAAAACGCGGCAAATGGTTAACTGCCGGAGCAGCCCAAAGAGCCGCATTGAATAGAGCCGGATGGTCCATCAATACTTTCATGCCACCGGACATTATTTTTTTACCCGTATTAGCTTTTCCAATCTTATCCAGATCCTGCCGCCATTTATAAATCTGTTCAGCCAGGTCTACCTTTGCCGGACAAACATCCGAACAAGACATACACAGCGAACAGGCTGACAGGTTATCATAATACTTTTCCGGATCATGTGCCATACCCAGATTGATACCGATAGGACCGGGAATAAAGTAGGTGTAGGAATATCCCCCGCTCCGGCGATACACCGGACAAGTATTCATACAAGCACCGCATCGGATGCAATTCAAAGTCTTGATATGATCGGGATGGGCAAGCAAAGCGCTTCGTCCGTTATCTACAATGATAATATGATATTCGCCTCCTTCACGGGGATTGCGATATTGAGAGGTATAGGTAGTGATAGGTTGCCCTGTTGCCGAACGCGCCAACAAACGGGTAAACACTCCCAAAGCCTCCATATCCGGCACGATCTTCTCCATACCGAAAGCAGCAATATTCAGTGTCGGGCACGATGTCCCCATATCAGCATTTCCTTCGTTCGTGCAAACCACTATATCTCCAGTGGATGCTACGGCAAAGTTGGCTCCCGTCATGGCAGCTTCCGCATTCAGGAAGATGTTCCGCAAGCTTTTTCGGGCGGCATGGGTCAGATAAGTAGGATCAAAATTACCTTTCTCCGTTCCCATTTCCTTTTCAAACAGCTCTCCCACCTGTTCACGCTTGATGTGAATAGCCGGAAGCACAATATGACTTGGCGCCAAATTCATCAACTGAAGAATGCGCTCTCCGAGATCGGACTCCACAACATCTATTCCTTTCTCTATCAGAAACGGGTTTAGTTCACACTCTTCCGCCAACATCGATTTGCTTTTCACAAAATGTTTCACTCCATGACTGCTCAATATTTCATAAACAATGGCACGATACTCTTCCGCATCCTTTGCCCAATGAACGATGGCTCCGTTGGCTGTGGCGTTTTTCTCAAATTCCAGCAAGAGTTCCTCAAGGTGGCTGTTGGAATAAAGTTTCAACGCACATGCCTTGTCACGCAATTCTTCCCACTCGGGTACTTCCTTGCTCATCTTGTCTCTTTTGGCACGGACCATCCAAAGGGTCTCATTGTGCCATGCTGCCATCACCGGATTTTCCAGAAACTTCTCGGCAGCTTTTGCATGCTTGGTACTCATAATTGTGATGCTAATATTTCTACAACATGAATAATTCGGATAGGCAGGTGTTCACGCTCAATGATACCCTGCATATGCATCAGACAGGAGCTATCGGCTCCGGTTATGTATTCGGCACCAGTCTCCATGTGATGCCGTATTTTATCACGTCCCATGCAGACGGATACAGCCTGCTCTTCGACTGCAAACATACCGCCGAAACCACAACATTCGTCCACGTGGCTGGGTTCAAACACTTCAATCCCCTCGACCATCTGGAGCAAATCGCGCAATTTATTGAAATAAGGTATGTTCAATTCACTCGGAGCAGATAGAAAAAGTTCACGTACACCGTGACAGCTGTTATGAATACTGACTTTATGGGGAAAACGAGCAGGGATTTTCGTAGGTTTTATCACATCGTGAATAAAGGCACAGAGGTCGTAAATCTTATCTGCACTCTGGCATTGATGACCCTCTTTAGCCAAAATACCGGGATGGTTTTCTTTCACAAAAGCCACGCAACTGGCAGACGGGCCTACAATGTAATCATACTTCTGAAATAAATCATTGAAACGGATAGCCATCTTTAAAGATTCATCTTGAAAACCGGCGTTTGCCATGGGCTGTCCGCAACAAGTCTGATCAAGAGGATAATCGACATCCACCCCTAAGCTCTTCAGTAATTTATATGATGCCACCCCTACCTGCGGATAGATGGCATTGATATAACAGGGGATAAACAAACCTACTTTCATAATATATCATTAATTAGTTACAAGTCACGAGTCATAAGCCACGAGTTATCAACTATGAAATACGTACGGGGACAGCAAAGCCACTCATAATGCACAGCTTATGACATGCAGCCCTCGTATCAGCTTCCGTAGCTCACAAAATATTTATCAGTTTGTGCGTTTGCAGGCTAAGTCTCCATCTGGGATGTCGCATCACGCAATCCACCGTTTCTGCGGTGTTATTACAAGAACAAGGCTGAAGGAAGAAATGTTCGGCAGGAAGCTGTTCATAAACGTCAATATTTTGTCCTTCGTAAACAACTTTAACTTCATCCATCCGGTTTAAAGCTAATTTGACACCCTGCTTAGGCGAACAAGTTACCCAGTCGATAGCAGCAGGCAAAGGTTTCGTTCCATTGGTTTCGATACACACATACTTGCCCGCCCCGTGCAACAAATCGATAAAGGCATCGTCAATCCAAAGCGAAGGCTCTCCCCCAGTAAGAATCACCATGACAGCCGGGTACTTCTTTACTTCATTTACAATTTCTTCGTCTGTCATCATTTCACCGGTTTCATGCCGGGTATCACAAAAGTCACACTTCAGATTACACCCTGAGAAACGTATGAAAACAGCAGGGGTACCTGTATGATACCCCTCTCCCTGTAAACTATAAAAAATCTCGTTAATCTTTCTCATAAATCACCGTATTTGCTTCCGACTCCTGTACCTCTACCTTATAACACTGTGGAATCTGCTTGCATACCCAACGGGCAATATTTTCCGCCGTGGGATTAAAAGGAAGTACTTCATTCAGATTCTGGTGATCCAGTTTTTCCTTGACGGTCTGTTTTATCTGGGTAAAATCCACTACCATTCCATCCGAGTTGAGCCGTTCTGAACGGCAATAGACAGTGATAATCCAGTTGTGACCGTGAAGAGTGGCGCATTTACTCCGGTACGGAAGAATCAGCTTATGTGCAGCCGATATTTCCATTCGTTTAATTACTGTAAACATCGTTATATGTATTATTAATGGTTACTGCACCTAATGTCACCTCGGTGCGGCTACAAAGATAATACAAAAGATAGTTTTCATTCAGCGAGAAAAGTTATTTTTCCTATTTTTGCGGAATGAAAACGATCTGTATTATATTAGGTACTCTTTCGCTGGGACTTGGCATTCTCGGTATTTTCCTGCCATTGTTACCCACTACTCCTTTCTTGCTGCTCACTGCCGCCCTCTACTTCAAAGGATCTCCGCGCCTATACCAATGGCTGCTGAATCACAAATATTTCGGTACCTATATACGTAACTTCCGTGAAAATAAGGCAATCCCTTTACGCGCTAAAATCATCTCACTCCTGCTAATGTGGGGCACGATGCTCTATTGCATTTTTTTCCTGATTCCGTTGGTTTGGGTCAAAGTACTCCTCTTCCTGATAGCCGTAGGAGTGACTTATCATATACTTTCTTTCAAAACATTGAAGAAGTGAGACAATCCCGCACGAGCATCTTCCAGCCGGTCTTGCCAATGCTTCACAGAATTCTGCCCGATCACATCCGAAACATATTTCACCGAAATAAAAGGAATCTCCTTAGCCCTGCACACAAAGGCCTGTGCATAGGCTTCCATATCTACCACATCCCCTTCAATATCCGTCAGTTCGGTCAGGAAGCTATCACCGGTATTGCAAGTTGCCGATTCGGTCCAGTGCCGGCAAAAGCCTCTGGCGGCAAGCAACTCTGACGAATCAATGTGGCACTCCATTCCTAATCCGGACATTTTATGCATATCCCGGTCGACAAAATGACGGCAGACAAAGACATCCCCCACCTGATGGTTAATCGTTCCGGCTGTTCCCTGATTGATCACAATATCCGGCTTCACCTGCTGAATGGCTTCCGCCAAATGAAAAGCCGCTTTCACTTTTCCAATGCCTGTCCGTACATAATATACCTCCACATCGGGCCACTTGATTTCTGTAAATTCGCCTTGTACGGCATAAGTCACTAATATCTTCAACATAAATACTATCTTTAATTTTATACATTCTATATCGAATGCAAAAGTAGTCAATTAAAGACAATTTGACCAGATATTATCTTTAAATGGTCAGATTCTGCACATATCCGCCCTGTTTTCTTCCTATCTTTGCCTGAAACTTAAAACACAAAATATCATGATTCAAAACTCTATCTCCGACAATCGTATTGTCTGGCTCGACGTCATCCGTTGCGTTGCAATGATAATGGTCATAGGCGTTCATTGCATCGATCCTTTTTACATTTCACCCACGATGCGGGCAATCCCCGAATACACGCACTGGGCAGCAATTTACGGTTCACTCCTCCGCCCGTCGGTTCCCTTGTTTGTTATGATGACCGGGCTACTTCTGCTCCCTGTGAAAAAACAGCCATTAGGTCAGTTCTACAAAAAACGCATATATCGTGTTTTGTTTCCCTTCCTCATCTGGTCGGTGTTATATAGTCTGTTTCCCTGGTTTACGGGAGTACTCGGATTGCCGAAAGAAATTATCGGGGACTTCTTCTGTTATACGCAAGGACAAGAATCACAAAGCCTGATAGATTCTCTGAAGGATGTAGCCATGATTCCGTTCAATTTCAGCCATAAAGAGAACCACATGTGGTACATCTACCTGCTCATCGGCCTGTATCTCTATATGCCATTCTTCTCGGCATGGATAGACAACGCTGATCAAAAGACCAAACGAACATTTCTCCTGATATGGATTATTTCACTCTTCATTCCTTATCTAAAGGAGTATGTTGCCAATTGTTTGTTCGACAGAAGCGGTTATGTATTCGGTACTGATACATGGAATGAATTCGGACTCTTCTACTATTTTGCCGGATTCAATGGATATTTATTACTGGGGCATTACGTCAAGAAGGGTAACAACTGGAGTCTGATGAAAACATTCACTCTTTGCATACTCATGTTTGCCGTCGGATATTATGTCACTTATACAGGTTTCAGCACCACAGCAGCCAATCCTAACGCAACAGAAACGGAAATGGAACTCTTCTTTACCTTCTGTAGCCCCAACGTATTGTTAATGACCTTAGCCACCTTCTTACTGCTGCAAAAAGTAGTCATCACCAATCAGACTGTCATAAAAGCACTGGCCAATATGACCAAATGCGGTTTCGGCATCTATATGGTTCACTACTTCGTCGTAGGTCCTTTTTTCCTTCTAATAGGGCCCTCATCGTTACCTATCCCTCTACAGGTTCCACTGATGGCTATCTGTATATTCCTCTGCAGCTGGGCATTCACTGCGTTCATTTATAAGCTTATGCCCCAAAAAGCTGTCTGGCTTATGGGATAAGACCAACAATTTATGTGTAAGGTGGAAAGAGTTTAAGAACTCTTCCCACCTTACACGTAAGTCATTGATAGGAGACTACAGTTACAAGAATGTACCCGGTCCCAATATATCATCCATATAACTCACATTACGGGTACGCAGCAATGCCCCGTTCGGACTATAAAACAGCTGATATTGAATGTCTACATTTTGTTGCCCTACCTTGATGACAATAATCGGTTGCCATTTGGGAAACTCGACATAAGTAACATCTTCCACCTGCCAGCTGGAATAAGGACCGGAAGCAAACGCATTATATACCGTAGCAGAAAGTTCATCGGTATCTCCCCACTCCGTCTGGGTCATCTGCCATTGTCCCTGCGCATTGAACCAGACATTCTTTTCATAACCATTCATCATGAAATCGGCACAATAGTAACCGCTGTCCTGTGACCAGGCGATACCATCAGCTTTGGGATACATTTTTTTCAAAGCCGCCTGCGCCTTGGCAGGAGCATTATCTGCCCAAACAGACATGACAACCATCAACAAAGCCATTAACAAGCTGAATCTCAATTTTATCATAGCTAAAGCATTTTAATCGGATGAATACTTTTCGCTAACTAACAACTTACAAGGTTGCTTTGTTTCAGGCTGCCACAACTACACTGTCAGAGGACAGAAGTGAGGTTTCCAATCGTATCCTTCACACGCTTCACAGTTGTCACATTCCGCTCATACTCGCTGATATGAACAGTTCCTCCCATAGATACAGCCTCGTTCTTGTATGCCATTCCGCTTTTGATGCTCTCCCGTGCGGAGAAATGGAATTCCTGAATACCGGTCTCTTTTGCAATCCGGCAGATATTCTTTTCGTTCACCCCACAACCTGCAAGGAGAGTGATTCTGCCCTTCGCCCTTTCACGGAGTTCCTTCAACAAAGGTATGCCAAGTTCAGCCGTTGCCTGTTGCCCCGAAGTCAGAATACGGTCACATCCCAGGTTAATTATCTGCTCCAAAGCCTTAGATGCATCACGGCACACATCGAATGCCCGGTGGAAAGTGACAGATAAACCTTCAGAAGCTTCCATCAGCTGTTCCATCACCGGCACATCTATCTCTCCGTTTGCTGTCAGGCATCCAAACACCACCCCATCAGCTCCAAGTCGACGAGCCATTTCAATATCCTTCAACATAGTCTTTATTTCGATGGGAGAATAAAGAAAATCTCCTCCACGCGGACGGATAATGACATGCAACCGTGTAGTTGTCAGCACCTCACGTGCCATCGCGATTTCGCCATACGAGGGAGTCGTTCCGCCCTCCGGGATGCCTGCACAAAGTTCCACGCGGTTTGCTCCACCTTCCTGTGCAGCAATGCAACTCTCTACGGAGTTGGTACAAACTTCAAATAGGTAGTTCTTCATATTTCATGAATATTAAAATAACTGTTTAACGAGGAATTAAAAAAGGGCGAATTGCTTCGCCCTTATCATAAACATTTTCTTTTTCAGTCTTTATTTTGCAAAGCTCACCGCACGTGTTTCGCGGATAACGGTTATCTTCACCTGTCCCGGGTAAGTCATCTCGTCCTGAATCTTCTTCGCAATTTCACCCGACAGATTTTCCGTCTGCTTGTCGTCTATTTTGTCTGCCCCGACAATAACACGAAGCTCACGTCCTGCCTGGATAGCATAAGTCTTGGTTACACCCGGATAAGACATAGCCAATTGTTCCAGATCGTTCAGACGCTTGATGTAAGCCTCAACAATTTCGCGGCGTGCACCCGGACGTGCTCCGGAGATGGCATCACACACCTGTACGATAGGCGCAAGCAGGCTGGTCATCTCTACCTCATCATGGTGGGCACCGATAGCGTTACAAATATCCGGTTTTTCCTTGAATTTCTCAGCAAGTTTCATACCCAGCAAAGCGTGTGGCAATTCCGGTTCTTCATCGGGCACCTTACCAATATCATGCAACAATCCGGCACGTTTTGCTTTCTTCGGGTTCAAGCCCAGTTCAGAGGCCATCACAGCACAAAGGTTGGCAGTCTCACGTGCATGCTGCAACAGGTTCTGTCCATAAGATGAACGATATTTCATCTTACCGATGATTCGAATCAGTTCCGGATGCAATCCGTGGATACCTAAGTCGATAGTAGTACGTTTACCTGTTTCAATAATTTCTTCTTCCACTTGTTTACGCACTTTGGCAACCACCTCTTCGATGCGTGCCGGGTGAATACGTCCGTCAGTAACCAACTGGTGCAATGCCAGACGGGCTATTTCACGACGAACGGGGTCGAATGCGGAAAGAACAATTGCTTCAGGAGTATCGTCTACTACGATTTCAACTCCGGTAGCAGCTTCAAGAGCACGGATATTACGGCCTTCACGTCCGATGATACGTCCCTTGATTTCATCCGACTCAATATGGAATACAGTTACAGAATTCTCGATGGCAGTTTCCGTAGCCACACGTTGTATCGACTGTATCACGATGCGTTTAGCCTCTTTACTTGCAGTCAGTTTGGCATCGTCCATGATATCATTGATATAAGACTGCGCCTGAGTCTTTGCCTCTTCTTTCAACGACTCTACCAAGCGTTCTTTTGCCTCTTCGGCCGACAAACCGGAAAGTGCTTCCAGTTTTTCAATTTCCTGATGCTGGAGTTTGTCCAGTTCCTCTTTCTTTTTATCCACGATTCCCAACTGTGCTTCCAGATTCTCTCTGACAGCATCGGCTTCGGCTCTTTTACGCTGAATCTCTTCCTGACGCTGGCTCAGCACCATTTCACGTTGTTTCAGCTTATTTTCAGCTTGTTGGATCTTTTGGTTACGCAGAGCTACCTCCTTCTCCAAATCTGCTTTCTTATTGAGAAACTTCTCTTTTACTTCCAGCAGTTTGTTCTTCTTAATCACTTCTGCTTCTGTCTCTGCTTCTTTCAGGACATTATCATATTTGGCCTTCAGTCCGTATTTAAACAATACGTACGATAAGATTCCTCCTACGATGAAGCATGCAATGGATGCTACTATTGTTACTAACATTGTAATTTAATTTAAATATAAATAAAAACGCACTGCCAAATACTCGAAAGCTTCTTCTTCCGGGCATCTTTAGCAGTGCGTGGATTTTCTTTTATAAAAATGGAAACAGTTATTCCTCGTTCCTGAAATACTCTTCCAGCATTTCTGTAAGTTCTTCTATCTTGGCCGTATACGGTTGGGTGTCATTACGTTGCAGCAGATGCAGCTTTTCCAGTGAAAACTGATATGCCACCATAGCTATAATCTTTTCCGGAGCTATGTTCCTGTAGTGCTCCCGATACGCATTGAGCCTGATATTTACCTGCTTTGCCGCTTCTCTTACGGTCTCTTCCTCGTCACGGTTGATGGTGAGGGGATAATAAGAATCTGCTATTTGCAGGTTTATTTTTATTTTATCGTTCATACATCCTTTTTTATGTTATTCATTCAACAAAGCGATGCATTTATCGACTTCACGCACTAATTTAGACAATCGCAGCTTCGTCTCTTTTACGTCGCTGCCGTTAAGGCTGATTGCCGTAGCTGTTTTTAGGTTTGTATAGCTGACTTCCAATTCATCGTATTGAGCTTGTACCTTCTCGTTTTTCAGCTTTTCATTTTCGAGAAGCTTCTTCAACTCGGCATTTTCACGCTTAAGTTCATCGTGCAAATAAATCAAATGCCGTAGTTGCGTTTCAAAGGAATTCAATAACTTTTTTTCTTCTTCTGTCATCACTACACCAAAATTGTACACAAAAATACGATTAACTCTGATATTACAAAAACTTTTCGGCGGAAAATAGTCATTTATAGTGAAAATAGTTGTCCGAGGCAACTTTTATTTATTTTTTTTAGCTATATGCCTTCTATTATAAGGATATTTATTTTCTGCACACACAAACGTTCATTATAGAAAAGAATATGGGTATAAGTACAATTATTCAGAATCATCATCTCGTTTGTAATAAATATGCAGAAAGAAGAGAAAAAGCTGGATACATTTTCATCTTTTTGTGCCTTTTTGTTATTAATTTAATAGAATTTATATCAAATAGACTACGATTCCGAAGTTTTATTCCTACATTTGCGGGCAAATGATAACCTTTATAAAAACGCATAATCATGGCTAAAATAACAAAAGAAGCCGCTTTGCTCTATCACTCACAAGGCAAACCCGGTAAAATTGAGGTAGTACCTACCAAACCCTACAGTACACAAACCGACTTATCTCTCGCTTACTCTCCCGGTGTGGCAGAACCATGCCTCGAAATAGAAAAGAACCCACAGGATGCTTATAAATATACAGCCAAAGGTAATCTGGTAGCCGTAATCTCAAACGGTACAGCAGTTTTGGGATTGGGCGACATCGGCGCCTTAAGCGGTAAACCGGTAATGGAAGGTAAAGGTTTACTTTTCAAAATCTATGCAGGTATCGATGTGTTCGACATCGAAGTCAACGAAAAAGATCCTGATAAATTTATCGAAGCCGTAAAAGCCATCGCTCCTACTTTCGGAGGTATCAACCTGGAAGATATCAAAGCACCCGAATGTTTTGAGATAGAACGCCGCCTGAAAGAAGAGCTTGACATCCCTGTGATGCACGACGACCAACACGGAACGGCCATCATCTCGAGTGCCGGACTGGTAAACGCCTTGCAAGTGGCCGGTAAGAAGATAGAAGATGTGAAAATCGTTGTCAATGGCGCAGGTGCTTCCGCCGTATCGTGCACGAAGCTCTACGTATCATTGGGCGCCCGCCTCGAAAATATCGTCATGCTCGACAGCAAAGGCGTTATCAGCAAGGCACGCACGGACTTGAACGAACAGAAACGTTATTTCGCAACCGACCGTACCGACATTCATACACTGGCCGAAGCAATCAAGGGAGCAGACGTATTCCTCGGCCTGTCAAAAGGAAATGTATTATCCCAGGATATGGTTCGCAGCATGGCCTCCTCGCCCATCGTGTTCGCTTTGGCAAACCCCACACCCGAGATTTCATATGAAGACGCCATGGCTGCCCGTCCCGACGTGTTGATGGCAACCGGACGTTCGGACTATCCGAACCAGATTAATAATGTAATCGGTTTCCCGTATATCTTCCGCGGAGCGCTCGACACTCAGGCAAAAGCAATCAACGAAGAGATGAAGATTGCCGCCGTACACGCCATTGCCAATCTGGCCAAACAACCCGTGCCCGATGTGGTGAACGAAGCTTACCATGTGAACAACTTCACTTTCGGTCCGGAATACTTTATCCCGAAACCGGTAGATCCGCGTCTGATTACGGAAGTATCTATCGCCGTGGCCCGTGCCGCTATGGAGAGTGGTGTGGCCCGCAAGAATATCGAGAACTGGGATGAATATAAAACGCATCTCCGCGAATTGATGGGACAGGAATCCCAGTTGACCCGCCAGCTCTACGATACCGCCCGCCGCAACCCGCAACGTGTGGTATTTGCCGAAGGCGGACACCCCAACATGCTGAAAGCCGCTGTCGAAGCTAAATCGGAAGGAATCTGCCACCCTATTATATTAGGTAACGAAGAACGCATCGAGAAACTGGCCAAGGAACTCGACCTGAGCCTGGACGGAATCGAAATCATCAACCTTCGCCACGACCGTGAGGCAGAACGACGCGAACGTTATGCCCACATCCTCTCTCAGAAACGTGCCCGCGAAGGCGCTACATATGAAGAGGCCAACGACAAGATGTTCGAGCGCAACTACTTCGGTATGATGATGGTTGAAACCGGAGACGCGGATGCTTTCATCACCGGATTATACACCAAATACAGCAATACCATCAAAGTAGCAAAAGAAGTTATCGGCATCCGTCCGGAATACAAGCATTTCGGAACCATGCACATCCTGAATTCCAAAAAGGGAACTTACTTCCTGGCTGACACTTTGATCAACCGCCATCCGGATACTTCCACTCTGATAGATATAGCCAAGCTGGCCGATCAAACTGTCAGATTCTTCAATCATACCCCGGTGATCTCCATGCTGAGCTATTCTAACTTCGGTTCCGACCAGGCAGGAAGCCCGCTGAAGGTACACGAAGCAGTAGCTTATATGCAGAAAGAATATCCCGAACTGGCTATTGACGGTGAAATGCAGGTGAACTTTGCCATGAACCGCGAACTCCGTGACTCCAAGTACCCCTTCACCCGCCTCAACGGAAAGGATGTGAATACATTGGTATTCCCCAACCTAAGCTCTGCCAATGCAGGATATCAGTTGTTGCAAGCCATGGACCCGGATACCGAATTTATCGGCCCGATCCAAATGGGGCTGAACAAACCGATCCATTTTACAGATATCGAAAGCTCGGTACGCGACATCGTGAACATCACCGCCGTGGCTGTTATCGACGCTATTGTAGAAAAGAAAAAAGCTAATAAATGAAACGTCCTTTATCCAAATCACAAATAGTTTGTATCATTCTGCTTTGGGTGGCGCTTTGTTACATAGTATTGGTATACGCCGAACGTATTGACGGTCCTACCATACTTATGCTTATCATTTCGGCAGCATTAGTCTTTATTCCCGTCTACAAATCACTTAAAAAGAATAAATAATATCTTTTTATTCCTTTTTTGCGGCATAAAATATCAATTTTGATGTTTTATGCCGTTTTTCTTTATAAAATGCTTGTTAGTTCGATTTTTATGTTTACTTTTGCAACGTCATCAACAGAGAGACGATAGAATTTAAAAACAATCATATTAAAAGAAAAAAGAATTATGAATGCAGCTAAGGTATTAGAAGATTTGAAGAGAAGGTTCCCCAACGAACCGGAGTATCATCAGGCAGTAGAAGAAGTTCTTTCTACGATTGAAGAAGAATACAACCAACATCCTGAATTCGACAAAGCCAATCTGATTGAACGTCTTTGCATTCCAGACAGAGTATACCAGTTCCGTGTGACTTGGGTAGACGATAAAGGCAACGTGCAGACCAACATGGGTTACCGTGTTCAGCACAACAACGCCATCGGCCCGTACAAAGGAGGTATCCGCTTCCATGCTTCTGTAAACCTTGGTATTCTTAAATTCCTTGCTTTCGAACAAACCTTTAAAAACTCACTGACTACCCTGCCGATGGGTGGTGGTAAAGGTGGTTCGGACTTCTCTCCGCGCGGAAAGTCAAATGCCGAAGTAATGCGTTTCACTCAGGCCTTCATGCTTGAACTGTGGCGCCACATCGGTCCTGAAACCGACGTACCTGCCGGTGACATCGGTGTGGGTGGCCGCGAAGTAGGTTTCATGTTCGGTATGTACAAAAAGCTCTCTCACGAGTTCACCGGAACATTCACCGGTAAAGGTCGCGAGTTCGGCGGTTCACTGATCCGTCCGGAAGCTACAGGTTATGGTAACATCTACTTCCTGATGGAAATGCTGAAGACAAAAGGAACTGACCTGAAAGGTAAAGTTTGTCTGATCTCTGGTTCGGGTAATGTGGCTCAGTATACCGCCGAAAAAGTGTTGGAACTGGGCGGTAAAGTGGTTACCATGTCCGATTCCGATGGTTACATCTACGATCCGGACGGTATCGACCGCGCTAAACTGGACTACATCATGGAGCTGAAGAACCTCTACCGCGGACGCATCCGCGAATATGCCGAAACTTACGGATGTAAATACGTTGAAGGAGCTCGTCCCTGGGGTGAGAAAGGCGATATCGCATTGCCTTCGGCCACTCAGAACGAACTTAACGGTGACGATGCACGCAAACTGGTTGCCAACGGTGTCATGGCAGTATCCGAAGGTGCCAACATGCCTTCTACTCCGGAAGCTATCAAAGTGTTCCAGGATGCCAAGATCCTGTATGCTCCGGGTAAAGCAGCCAATGCGGGTGGTGTATCCGTTTCAGGATTGGAAATGACCCAGAACTCTATCAAACTGAGCTGGAGCTCTGAAGAGGTAGACGAAAAGCTGAAGAGCATCATGAAGAATATCCATGAAGCTTGCGTACAATACGGTACAGAACCGGACGGATACGTAAACTATGTGAAAGGTGCTAACGTGGCCGGATTTATGAAGGTTGCCAAAGCAATGATGGCACAGGGAATCTTATAATCAGCAAAGAATTCAATCATAATGTCATAGTAGAAGTCCCCGTATCTCTGTAACAGGAGTACGGGGATTTTCATTTCAAACTGTCAATGCAAGTGCTTGAAGAGAAAGAGCACAAAGATGGGATACTAAAAAATGTACTCAAGCTCCGGAACAGCAAAATAAAATATCTCCTTATTCAACATCACCTCCGCATTCCATTAATCGTTCAGCAACAAAAAAAATAATATTAACAGACTATTTAAACAGACAGTCCGGACAGTTTGCTATAAAAGAACTTATTGACATCAAAAAAATAAAAACAATCGTCCCAATCTTTCATAAAACGAAAAAGTAATCTCTTTTTTTAGTTCATTAAAAATTTGCTTGTTTGTTTTAAACCATTTACTTTTGGAATTTTAAAAACCAAAGCCTTATTTTTGAAAAAATCACAATCAGCCTTATATTCTACTAAATGATTTTAAATAACGAGCCTAAGAAGAAGAAGAAATTTGAGCAGTTTTTCATTATGACTTACCCAAAAGTCAAAGCGTTTGCATGGAAATTGTTGAAATCAGAAGAAGATGCAGAAGATATTGCCCAAGATATATTCGCAAAATTATGGACCCATCCTGAGATTTGGGAAAACCAGGAAACTTGGAACAGCTACATTTACACTATGGTCCGCAATCATATTTATAACTTTCTAAAACATAAATCAATCGAACAGACCTATCAGGAGCAATATACAAAAGAGGATCTGTCTATATCCGAAGCCGACATTCACGATCAACTTTATGCCAGGGAAAGCGAACTTCTGATGAAACTCACGATTGCCAATATGCCCGAACAGAGAAGAAAGATCTTCCGGATGAGCCGCACACAAGAAAAAAGCAATCAGGAAATTGCCGATGAACTGAATATTTCAGTTCGTACGGTAGAGCGTCACATCTATTTGGCATTAATCGACTTAAAAAAAGTGCTCCTCACCCTATTTTTTTTCTACATCGGTTGAGTAATCAGCCACAACTAATTGTCTTATCTATATAAAGGCTATAAAAATGAAGAATTATATTCAGAGAATCATCCGTTTGTTTGCAGCTTCCGATCCCGACAAAAAAGTCACCGGAGAGATCCATCAATGGTTGCTCGACCAGGAACATACCGAGGAAAAGGAAACGGCCCTGCACGACTTATGGAACGAAACGGAAGGAAAGGTCGACCAGACCACCTGGGACTCTCTCGCATCAGTATATACCAAAGTCGGAGCCAACTCCGGAGGCAGACATCAGCCACGCATCCGTTTTGCATATTACGCGGCTGCCATAGCGTTGTTGATCGTGTCTGTTTCGGTTACTTTTCAAATGACCAAACAGCACTTCACCGAGACTCCCCTAATTGAGAACATAACACCGGACGGGCGCCTGAGCACCCTCCGGCTTCCGGACGGCAGTATAGTGGAAACTAACTCAGGCAGCATCCTCCTTTATCCTGAAAAGTTCAAAGGTGAAACCCGCACGGTTTACTTAATCGGTGAGGCCAACTTCAAAGTAAAGAAAAACACCGGCCAGCCTTTTATAGTCAGATCGGGCACCATGGCAGTGACAGCCTTGGGAACCGAGTTCAATGTCGCCGCTTATCCGGAAGAGAACGAAATGATTGCAACCCTGATTCATGGAAAAATAAAAGTGGAATGCGACAATGGAAAAGAGAGTTATATTGTCACTCCCGGACAACAGGTCACTTACCATAAGAGCACGGGAAAAAGCAAGCTTGCCGAAGCAAATATTGAAGACGTTACGGCCTGGCAAAAAGGGATGTACGTATTCAGAGGAGTTACTATGTCGGCAATCCTGAACGAACTGGAAAGACGCTACGCGGTCACCTTCCAGTATAACGCCAATTTATTTAATGATGATAAATTCAACTTCCGTTTCCGTGAGAAATCCACTTTAGAAGATATCCTGAATATCATGCAGGAAGTCGTGGGAGGATTCAACCATGAACTGAAGGGGAATATATGTTACATTAAACGGGATGCAAAAAAATAAAATGATTTAGTATATTTATTTGTTTAACCTTAAAAACAACTATTTAGCATGTAAAAAAGTATCCGGAAAGAGGCGGCCACCTAATTCCGGATATGAAATCTGAATTCTTAGCGTTAAAGCTTATGCTTTACTTTTTGGGAAATAAATATTATGATTTAACACTAAAATTCGTTCAAATCTATGAATTTTTATCGATTAAAGTCTATTTTTTTTATAATTTTTAGCTGTTTTATTCTACAAACAGCTGCCTTTGCTCAAAACAACGTAAAAATAACGATCAAAAAAAAGAATATCACGTTGCAGGAAGCATTGCGGGAAGTTGAGAAACAATCTGATTATCTGATTGCTTTCAACGAATCCAAACTTGAGAAAACCAAACGCGTTAACCTGAATATTAATGCTGAATCTCTGGATAAGACGCTGACTTCTATCCTGTCCGGAACGGGTCTTTCCTACAAAATCAAAGACAAATATATCATGATTATTCCGCAATCAAAAGTGGAAGTTGAACACAAGAAGCTGTCGGGTATAGTGAAAGATGACAAAGGAGATCCTTTGATCGGGGTCAATGTCTCTTTCAAAGACAGCCCTACCGGAACCGTCACCGGTCTTGACGGCCGGTTTTCCATCCTGGCTGCCAAAGGAAATGTAATTGAATTCTCCTATGTGGGCTATACCACCAAATATATTACAGTGGGTGATGCTTCTTCACTGACAGTCGTATTGGACGAAGACGCCAAAGCGCTGGACGAGGTTGTCGTCACCGCACTGGGTATCAAACGTGCAGAGAAAGCGCTGAGTTACAGTGTTCAGCAGGTAAAGTCGGATGCTATCAACAGTGTGAAAGATGCCAACTTCGTAAACGGATTAACCGGAAAAGTAGCGGGTGTGTCCATCAACCGGAGCTCTTCGGGCATCGGCGGAGCAACCCGCGTAGTCATGCGCGGGGCCAAGTCCATTGTAGGAAACAATAATGTGCTCTATGTGGTGGACGGTATGCCCATCGGCAACCCCTCAAAAGGTGAAATCAATAATGATTACAGTACTCCGGGAGGAGGTGAAGGCATTTCCGATTTCAACCCGGAAGACATCGAGAGTTTATCGATACTGACAGGTCCCGCCGCTGCGGCCTTATATGGTTCATCGGCAGCCAACGGTGTTATCCTGATCAACACTAAAAAAGGTCAGGAAGGCAAACTGAAAATCTCAATCTCCAACAATACGGAGTTTATGACTCCTTACGTAATGCCGGAATTTCAGAATCAATACGGTAATGCAAAAGGATCCTACAAGAGTTGGGGTGAGATGCTGCAACAGCCCTCAACGTTCCGCCCGAAAGACTTCTTTAAGACAGGCGCCAATATCATGAATGCCGCCAATTTTTCAGTAGGAAACAAAAATAATCAAACGTTCGTATCGGTGGCAACCACGAATTCCACCGGCATCATCCCCAACAACGAATACTATCGTTATAACTTCACATTGCGCAACACTGCGAGTATGCTGAATGACAAACTCCATCTCGACCTGGGAGCCAGTTATGTTCTGCAAGGTGACCAGAACATGCTGTCGGCAGGACGTTACTTTAATCCGCTGGTACCTCTGTATCTCTTTCCGCGGGGTGAAGATTTTGAAGCGGTCAAAGTGTACGAACGATATGACACCAACCGCAAGTTCCCCATACAGGAATGGTCGTATGGTGACCAGGGCCTGAACCTGGAAAACCCGTACTGGATTGTGAACCGCGAAATGTTTGTTTCCAAAAAGAAACGTTATATGTTTTATGCCAACGTAAAATACGACATTCTGAGCTGGCTGAACATAGCAGGACGTATACGAGTGGATAACACCAACACCACATCCGAACGTAAACTGCATGCTTCGACAATCAAGCTGCATGCCCAGTCGGACAAAGGAGCATATAACCAAAGTATGGAAGAATATCAGCAGACCTATGCAGATATCATGCTGAATGTGAACAAAAATCTCGGTGACTTCAATCTGACAGCAAACGCCGGATTCAGTTATGAAGATCACCTGACTACCGGCATGGGCATCGGAGGGAAACTGTTTACTGTCCCCAACCTGTTCTCTGCCTATAACTTCGATCCGTCTTCCGGACCCGGTTCGCAATCGCACATCCATACACGAAACAATTCGGTGTTTGTAAGTACTGAATTGGGCTATAAAAGTATGCTTTATCTCACCCTGACCGGACGGCAGGAATGGGCTTCCCAGTTAGTCAACTCCGACCAGCCCACCTATTTCTATCCTTCCGTCGGAGTGTCGGGCGTAATCTCCGAAATGGTAAGTCTGCCTAAATTCATTTCATTCTGGAAGATGAGAGCTTCATTCGCTGAAGTAGGAGGACCGATCAATTATACCGGATTGACTCCCGGAACCGTCACCGATCCCATGAAAGGCGGAGTCATCAATCCGATATCGATTTACCCTTTCCCGAACTTTAAGGCAGAACAAACCAAGTCGTACGAATTGGGAACTAACCTGAGACTTTTCAACAATAAAATCAATATCGACGCCACGGTTTATCTGACAGATACCTATAATCAGACCTTCCTCTCCAGTATGTCTCCTGCTTCGGGATATTCGGGTTTCTATGTACAGGCAGGTAAGGTACGCAACAAAGGTATCGAACTGTCATTGGGTTATAACGACCGGTTCGGAAAAGTGGGATATGCCACCAATCTGACTTACACAGCCAACCGAAATAAAATCATGAAGATGGTGCATGACTACAGGAACCCGGCGGACGGCTCGCTGTTCAGCATCACCGAACTGACCCTGCAGGATAAAGGAGGAGTTTATCTGCGGGAGAAGGACGCAATCGGGGATGTATACGTAAAAGGTATCCTTGCCAGAGGCAAAGACGGTAAACTGATCGAAGAAGAAGGAGGATATAAAGTAGACCGCTCACAACGTATCAAGATAGGATCGGTCAACCCGGATTTTTCAATAGGCTGGAGACATAATGTAACCTGGAACAACCTTACTCTGGACCTGTTGTTCAACGGACGCTTCGGAGGTATCGTAACCTCTTCCACCCAAGCCTTCCTCGACGACTACGGTGTATCGAAAGACACTTATAAAGCGCGTCAGAACGGTGGTGTATGGGTGAACGGAACACAATATGATGCGGAAAAGTATTATACGACCATCGGTGGCGAACAACTGATGGCATATTACGCGTATAAAGCGACCAACATCCGCCTTCAAGAAGCCAGCCTGAGCTATACACTGCCGGGCAAATGGTTCGGTAATGTGATCAACCGGCTGACGGTTTCCGCCATCGGACGCAATTTGTGGATGATCTATAATAAAGCTCCATTCGATCCGGAAATGACCTCTTCGACAGGTACCTATAACCGGGGAGATGTCTTTATGCCACCCAGTTTGCGTAGTGTGGGATTTAGTGTAAAGATTGAATTATAACCTTTAAAAAATGCAACACTATGAAATTAAATAAAATAAAGAATATGTGTAGAACGCTATCGGCCATAGCCCTTTTAGGTTCAACACTATGCACCTCGTGTATATCCGAAGATATCAACCGGAACCCGTTGCTCCCGACGAAAGAAGACGAAAAGATGGACGGAGTTATTTACGGGGCCTACCTGCCTAATCTTGAGAAAAGTGTAATCCCCGTCGGCACCGCTTCAGAAAGCACAGAACCGGTAAACCGCTATCAGATCGGAGTAAATCTGGCTGGTGATGCCTGGGCGGGCTACATGTCTCCCCGCGACAACAAATTTAACGGCAGCAAGAACTTCACCAACTACTTCATGTACGAAAACTGGGTGAACTATGTGTATTCTTTTATGGTGACGGATGTTTATTCGCCATGGATGCAGATAAAACGCATCTCGCAGGATGAAGGAACAAGAAATGACGAGATTTATGCCTTAGCCCAGATCATTAAGATCGCGGCTCTGCACCGCACTACGGATATGTTTGGCCCGATTCCCTACTCACAAGTGGGCAAAGGTTCTTTTAAAGTGGCATACGACTCCCAGGAAAGCGTATACCGCTCTTTTCTGAAAGAGCTGGAAGAGGCTGTCCAAACCTTGGACGATTACTCGAATAAGAGCAAAGAAGTATTGCCTGCCTTCGACATTGTTTATAACGGCGATGTCAATAAATGGATGCGCTTTGCCAATTCGCTGATGCTTCGCCTGGCCATCCGTGTCCGCTTTGCCGATGCAGGACTTGCCAAAGAATATGCGGAGAAAGCCGTGAAACATCCCGCAGGCATGATCGACAGCAAAGAACTGGCAGCCCAGATGGGTAAAGGGGCCGGCCTGCAAATGAAGAATCCGCTGAAAGTGATTAATGAAGAATACAATGACACCCGCATGGGAGCCACCATCTATTCTTATCTGGCAGGATATAATGACGCCCGTGCTTCCGTATACTTTGTCAACAACAATGGCTTCAAGGCCGTACGGTGCGGAATCGCCAAGTCCGGAGACGCTTACAACGGGTTCACACGCCCCAACGTGCATGAAGACGATCCCCTCTATTGGATGAAAGCGTCCGAGGTATGCTTTCTGAAAGCCGAAGGAGCATTGGCTGGATTCGACATGGGCGGCAGTGCCGGTGACTTCTACAACGCAGGCATCCGTATGTCGTTCAGCGAAAATGGGCTGAGCAGTTCATCAGCCGAGAACTATCTGAAGGATCACACCCGTAAACCGGCCAACTATACCGACACCGCCAATGGTAAGTTAAGTGCAAACGCTCCAAGCAGCATCACTATCCGCTGGGAAAACGGAGCTACGGAAGAAGAGAAGCTGGAACGTATCATCACTCAAAAATATCTCGCCATCTTCCCCAACGGACAGGAAGCATGGACAGAGTGGAGACGTACCGGATATCCCCGCCAAATAGTCGTTGCCGAAAACAAAACGAACTCCGCGGTATTGATCGGAAACGGATACGATGTGGGAGGTGTAAGAAGAATGCCCTATCCCCGCACCGAGTATGAACAAAACAGCGAAAACCTGCACAATGCCATCAACCAGCATTTAGGAGGAGCAGACAATGCCGCCGCTAAAGTGTGGTGGGACAAAAAAAGCAAATAGTAATGAACCTGAAAATTAAAGAAACATGAATATGAGAAATACCATTTTTGCATTTATCGGAACGGCACTCTTAGTAAGCTTTGCCGCATGCGATGACTGGACCTCACCGGAGAAACTTGACGTGGAAAACGAAGCCGTGGGCGATCTTTATTCCAAACGGGACTCCGTAAAATGGGCGGAAGAAGATAAAAGACATAAAGAGAATGAAGTTGCCTACGAAAAATATCTGGAAAACCTGAGAGCTTACAAAAGCACCAAACACCCCATTATGTTCGGGTGGTTCAATGCCTGGCAACCGGACGGAGCGGGGAAATATCCCCGGCTGTCTCTTTTACCGGACAGTATGGACGTTGTTTCGATATGGGGAAACTGGCACTCTTTGAGCGAAGAAAAAATCAAAGAGCTGCGGAGTGTGCAGGCCAAAGGAACCAAAGTCATTATCGGCTGGATTATAGAAGACATAGGTGACCAGATAAAATGGGGGCGCGACCAATGGCCCGCCGACGACACACAAGCCATCAAAGAGTATGCGCAAGCCATCGTAGATACAATCAATAAATATGGTTACGACGGATTCGACTATGACTATGAACCCTCGTACGCATCGCCGTTCAAGCCGGGCAACCATTGCGGTAATTTGACTTCTTGCTCACGCGATTATAATAAAGAGAAAGAAATCTTGTTTATGAAGACCATGCGCGAGCTGCTGGGACCGGACAAGCTGTTTCATCTGAACGGCTCTATCCATTGGCTGGACCCGCGTGCGGCACAGTATTTCGACCGTTTTGTCGTTCAATCTTACAGCGGATCGGCTTCCAGTTTCGAGAGATGGACCAATGATATCCAAAACCGGTTGAATATCAAACCCGAACAGCTCGTATTTACGGAAAGCTTTCAGAACAAGCCCGGTGCACGAAGCAGATTTCCGGGCACATACGCCGGTTATGTGGCTTCCAAACAAGGCAATGTGGGAGGAATCGGAGTCTTTCATATTAACGAAGACGCATTTGAAGACGAAGCCTATGTTAACATCAGAAAGGCCATCTCTATCATGAATCCTCCCGTAAAATAATTAACCTAAAAACAGTTTGAAACATGAAATGTAACGTATCTTACAAATATCTGTTTATTGCGATCGGCATACTTTGCCCGTTCTTTTCTGCCTGTAACTATGCCGATGGCGAAGGGTCAGGCTCGGAAAACGCAGTATATATGGAAACACCGGACAATAAAGGCATCGCCAACTTTACTTTAGAGCCCGATGGCGGAACAACTTATCTGACTCCCCGACTGGCCAATATCAGCCAAAGTCCGGTGACCATACAAGTGAGTTATGATAAAGAGGCTTTGGACAAATACAACAAAGCCAACGGAGCCTCGTATGAGCCCCTGCCTCCCTCCGCTTTTAAACTGGCAGATGCAGAGGGAAACGACCTATCCGGCTCCGAAGGCATACGGGTACCCGCCGGTGACTTTTCAGCAAAAATAATGGTGAAAGTGGGACAACTGGATTCCAAGGATTTCCCCGCCAATAAGAAATATGCAATTCCTCTTAGTATCACGGGGGCTTCCAAATATTCGCTGATTCCCTCACAACGCAGTGCGGTCTTGCTCCTGAATCGCTCCATCCTTTCGTCAGTAGCCAAAGTCAGCGGTGGAGAAGGTATCCGGATAAAACCTGCCGGAATGCACACAAAGGCTGAATGGACCATTCAAATGAGTGCCATCTATTCAAGCCTGACCCGCAGCAACCTGACCACAGCCTATCTAAGCAATGGAACAGGAGGAGAATTCTATACCCGTATTTCATCTACCGCCGGTATACAAGTGAAAAACGGACGCGACGGGGACGACACATGGACTCAAATACCCCTGCAAGCGGGTAAATGGCTGCATATCACCTATGTGCACAAGGATAAGAAAACGACAGTCTATGTCAACGGAAAAGTCCAGAAGGTTTTCGAGAACAGTGCCATCACCTTTGGTGAAAACAGCATGATCATAGTCGGAAACTCCGGTTACCGGAACGACTATCTGCGCGAAATACGCTTATGGGATAAAGCGTTAACAGAATCGGAAATCAACGATTACTTATACCTCCCGATGGATCCGGAAACACCACATCTCATTTCGTATCTGCCACTAAGCAAAGAGGCGGGGATCAAAGACCTGAAAGCTCCCGCCGATATGGAGAATGTGACCACGAAAGCCCGTATTGAATATGTGGAAAACGTTAAATTTCCGGCAGATGAATTAGTAATTGTAAATCAAGAATAAAAAAGAGTTCAGAATGAAAAGAAGAATAAAATCCACCCCAAGCATTTTATGGGTTCTATTGCTCGTCTTGTCGGCATCGTGCAGTAAAGATGAAATACAGATAGTAGATCAGGATACAAGTTGGCAAATGGACAATAAGTATATCGAAGAAGATATCCGTGAGCAACTCGGCATCGACCCGTTCACTGATCTGGTATACCTGGGATACTATGGCAAGCCTTATATACAGCTGGAAGCAATCAACGACCTGGTAAGTACCACCCTGGTAGGAAAGAACGAACTTTCGTTCAAAGTAAAAGTGACAAAGCCCTACAAAGAAGACATCCAGGTCAATCTTATCAAAGAAGACAAATTGATGGCCGATTTTCCTGAAATGGTGGAAGGTATCCCCCTCTTTCCGAACGAAAGCTGCACCTTTGAGGGTAGTGTGCTGAAAGCGGGTGAACTGGAAACGACAGTCAAACTGACCCTCAAGGATGTTGAGAAGTTAAACAACCTATCGGGTTATGTGATGGCAATAAAGCTGACGATGGAAGGATCGCATGAACATTTGACAATCGCCCGGACCCGCTCGGCATACTTTGTGAAACTAAATCTTTCTATACGCCTGGACAATATCGATTCAAGCAATGAAAAGATCGAAGGAAAAGGCTTCAACAAAGAAATCGGGTTTAAATCGGATATACGACCGGAGAAATTAGGTTCGCTAAACGATGGTAACTTTACAGCCAACAACTGGTATACCTCCAACGCCCACAATTATCTGACGATTATTCTGCCGGAAAAACAGTTACTCAAAGGGTTCAGGCTGGACACCAACAAATCGACAAGTGGCTCGTATATGCTCAAATCCTGTAGAGTGATGGTTGAAACACCGGATGGGAATTGGGTGAACCATGGAGTATTCGACCGTAAGGTCATGGATGGAATTGCTTATATAAGCTTTAAAAAACCGGTGGAATGTACTAAAGTACGTTTCGAGAATATGATGGCCTTCAATGGCAGATTTTCCGTTGATGTAAATGAAGTCACAGCTTTCCGGTAAAGCAAGATTTCATTACTTTTTATTCACACCGTGAAGGGGCGGGACTGTTAATTCATAAGTCCCGCCCCTTCCTTAAAACCATGTGACAGCACATTAATATACAAACAGGTGAAGCTGTACCCTTCTCCATATTATGCCTCTAAATGCATTTCATATCCCTTACTATCTTTAGTGAAAATGGTCTGCCATTGATCCGGCCTAATCGTCCGGCTGAGATAGTTCTCCTTCGGGAACAGCCTCAGCTACTTCACGTTCGATAATCTCCCCGATCCGTTTTCTGTTTTTGCGCAACAGATCATAAATCTCATTTTCATCAAAGCTATCCTCAAATATAATGGGATATTTTTCCGCATCTTCGTTGTCACCGTGATAAGCAAGAATATGCACTTCACCACAATGACCGTGGGAAATTACGGCGCAGTATTCTTTTAAAAGTTCAGCCAGTTTGGTGAGGAAATCAATTTCTTTAGTTGTCAGTAGTCCGATCATAGTGTGTAAATAGGATTATTGTTATTTCAATAGCCGTAAAATAAGCGCAAAATAGTTGATTCTGCAAGCATATACACATTCCTTATATTCTATTTTTGAGCAAAGTAATATTCATTTTATTCATCTTATTCCATTTTTTCGTATATTTGCTTCGAACGGAACATTTTAACGGAAATCGTTGTTCAAAAAGCAAAAAGAACATGGAAACAGAAGAAGAAATACAGAATGTAAATGTCCATCACGGACATAACATAAGGCGCACCCGGATCGAGAAAAACATCAAGCAGGACGCATTGGCAGCACTCGTAAACATGACACAACCGAATGTATCCAAATACGAGAAAATGCGGGTGATTGAGGATGAAATGCTAAATAGATTCGCAAGGGCGCTGAATGTGCCGGTGGAATATCTGAAAACGCTGGAAGAGGATGCACCTTCTGTGGTATTTGAGAATATCACAAACAATGTGCATGACAATAAAGATAGCTCAATGGGATCTACAGGATATAACAACGATAGTATAACTAACACTTTTAATCCGATTGATAAAATCACCGAACTCTACGAGCGTCTTCTCAAAGAGAAAGATGAAAAATATGCCGCACTTGAAAAACGGATTCAAAGTCTGGAACAGCAAAATAACAGCGGAAAGTAATTCCGCAAACATATATCTCCATATAAATGGGTGTAGCCATCCGACGCTTAGGGTGTAGCCATACCGGGGTTAGGGTGTAGCTATCCGTCCCGGATGGCTACACCCTAATTATTATGTGCAAGTTCCATCAGGGCGGGTATCCCTCACCCGTTTCTCCGGACAATTCTTCGATCCGGATGCATTCCACATGACATTGCATACATATGACAGATTCAGCTTGAACCTGTCAAAACCATTTTTTAATAAGGAAAGAAGATCCCCAGGCCTTTAATATGAAGTGGTAATATGTTTCTGCGCTTTATTAAAAACATAAAATTTCTAACCAGCAATAAAAGTATAACTTCCTCTAATCTGCAAGGACGACTACAATACCGGACATGGTTATCTGGATATATTAGACTTACTGACATAGGGTTGTCATAGAAGTTGTTATTTTTGCACCATTAAGCATTCAACGTTGATTTTGGATGATTTTAGGTTGCTAATACCAAGTACCCGACAATAATAAATTTAATATAACTAAATATGAAAAGATTATTTTTATGCTCATCTTTTGCCGATGTAGCCAATCTGCTTATTGATTTTGCTAATGAGGATTTAAAAGGAAAAATTATAGCTTTTATACCAACTGCAAGCCTTACAGAATCAATACGATTCTATGTAAAAACAGGAAAAAAAGCTCTTGAAAAAGTAGGAATGATTGTTGAAGAAGTTGAGATTACCCAATTTTCCAATGAAGAAATATCTTCTATATTACACAAATGTGATTATATCTATATAACAGGTGGAAATACATTCTTCCTTCTGCAAGAGTTAAAAAGAAAAGGTGTTGATAAAATCATATCCGAACAAGTTAAATCGGGAAAACTGTATATTGGGGAGTCTGCTGGAGCAATAATAGCATCTCCCGATACAGAGTATATGAAGAATGTAAACTTTGACCCAATAGAAAAAGCTCCTGAATTGGAGGACTATTCTTCTTTAGGTTTGGTTGATTTTTATACAATTCCCCATTATGGTAATTTCCCATTCAAGAAAAAAGGTGAAAAAGTAATTCAGCTATATAATGAAAAGTTGCAGCTTATCCCAATAAGTAATAAACAAGCAATTTTTATTGAAGACTCAAATATCCAAATTAAAGATGCAAGATGAATAGGATAGACCGTATTTCTGCTATATTGATTCAATTGCAATCGCATTCGTTAGTGAAAGCACAACAGATTTCAGAGCGTTTTGAAATAAGTATTCGTACTGTATACCGGGATATAAGAACATTGGAAGAGGCAGGAATTCCGATTATTGGAAATCCCGGTATTGGTTATTCACTGGCAGAAGGATTCAAATTGCCCCCGCTAATGTTTACTCAAAAAGAAGCCTTGTCCTTTTTAATTGCAGAGAAATTAGTACATGAACTAACTGATTCAAACAGTAATGAACATTACAAGTCGGGCATAGAAAAGATAAAGTCTGTCATGCGCTTTGTAGATAAAAAGATGTTGGAAACAATGGAAGAATGCCTGTCTGTCTTAAATACTTATAAATCATCTGCGTATAAACCAGACATTCTTTTACTAATATTGCAAAGTATATATCAAAAGAGAATTGTTGAAATGTCTTATTTTACAGGTACTACATTAAGTGTTTCAGAACGAAAGGTTGAAGCTATTGGCATTTTCTTTTCGAGAACTAACTGGTATCTGATAGGGTTTTGTCTTCAAAAAGAAGCCTATCTTACATTTCGTATAGATAGAATTCAAGAAATACACATTCTTAATGAATTTCAATCACGAGAACATCCACCTTTTAAAAAGTTCTTGGATGAGTTTTACGACAAAGAAAAGTTATATGAAGTTGTCATAAGAATAGAAAAAGATAAAACATCCATGATAAATGATGATAAATATTACTACGGATTGACATCCGAAAAAGAAATAGACAATATGATTGAGTACCGTTTTATTACTTTTTCAATCAGTAAATTTGCACATTGGTATTTGTCTTTCGCAGATGTTGCTACAATAATAACGCCAAATTCTTTAAAACATGAAGTTAAAAATATTATCAATAACATCTCTATTTGATAACAATCAGCTGTTCCTGATGATAAAAAGGTGATGACCCCGTTACGGAACGGCGACTTTAGCAACAAGATTGGGCATTGCCAAACGAAAGATCGATAGATTTAGAGAAGTGTTTGAGAGCAGATGTCAAAGTGCCAAAATGTCAAAATGATAATCCAATGGCTCTATATCCCGTTCTTTCGGACACGTCTCTGATGAAGTTCGGAAAAACGGCTCACAGACGATTCCCCGATTATCGTTTTAACAGGTCGTTCAACTGCTTCCTTATCAAATAGAAACAATAAAGGAGTATTATCCGCCGTAATCTCCTTGTTAGAGTAGAATACCATTCTTTTACACACTTCGGACAGGATACTTCCCGGCGAGCAACGGGAAGAAAATCCGTGCTCTTATCGCCCGATTTGCATAACAATATATGTAATCTGCCAAAACATTAGGAGATATTTAAAAAAGAAGTAAGCAAATTGGGAAAATGTAACCGTCTTTCGAAGCAAATGCTTACTTGTTTTGGGGTAAATGCTTACTTGTTTTCCGGAAAAGCAAGGCTCTACCGACTCAAAAGACCGGTTCTTCGCCTCCGGAAGTTCCTTGATATGCTTCTTTTCCCTCCGGTTCATCCGGAAAAAAAATTGGGAGAGTCAGAGGAAAGAGGTATTTCACACCTTTTTGATAGTTTAATAGGATAATAGAGAACAAAACGTTTTACCTGCCACAAAGCATACAAAGGGCACAAAGGCTTATTAATAAATAAAACCTCCATGCCCTCTGTGTACTCTGTAGTGAAAAAGGGATCTCGCAACGATTCCTTTTTTACACTATTTTTTCTTTCCCGTTCCTTTGCCGGAATGGATATCGCCAGCACTGCCTGATGCAGCAGCTTTTTCCTTTACTTTGTCCTCAGACATCAGATGCCTGTTCTTCTCATATTCTTCATGGATCTGAACTTCCCGGTTCTCCATGTCCTTCTTCAATTGCCTGTCTCTATTCATACTTTCTACGTTTTAAAGATTGGCAATATGACAAATCCGGAAGAAGAAAGTTTGGAGGTTTAAGGAAGTTTAGGAGTAACCGGACTGCTTTTCATCGACCTTCCTTACTGAACCAGGCCGATCCGGACTTTATAATTTCCGGAAGTAAGTTCCGCTCCCGATTCCTGAAGGATGGGACGCGCTTCGGAAGTCATTGTTTCTCCATCGGCATTGGTGGCGGTAAGTGTATAACTTAAATGGGTTCCACCGGTCGGGACATTAAAATAAAGAAGGTCTGTCACATTACCTGCCAGGCTTGCCTGACGTCCTGTAGGACTACTTACGGTAATGGAGAAGTCTGTAAAGTTTGCCATAAATTCATCCGAATACTCAACGCCAACCCCGATATTAGCTTGCGGTGCTTTGACCGAAATCAGAGTTACATCCTCTGATACAATGGCGAAAGGGTAGTCGACGCTGTAAGTGGGTGTGCCCGATTCATTGTCCGGCGCCTCGGTCTGATCGGGAGTAAAGGCCTTCAGGGTATATTTACCAACCGGAAGAACGATTCTTTTGGAAAGTTCCGCAGCTCCCGGATCGTAACTACGGACACACTCAGAACCTTGCCAGATTTCAAGCTTAAGTCCGGCATCGACGGCACGAGTGATGGGAAGCGTTTCGGTATCACAAGTGAGGGTGATGTTTTCTACGCGGAGATAACCGACGGAGTTATCGGGAGCAGTTTCCTCGCTACAGGAGGCTGTAGCAAGCAAAAGGAGAAAGAGGTATATATAGGTTTTCATATTTATTTGTCGTAAATTAGTTCCACATCGTCGATGAATAGTTCGTTTCCACGAAATGTTGCATCAGCAGTCTTATCTGTAGTTCCACTATTGAAACTTTTTAAATCATCATCAATTGACAATGCTTCTTTAGTCCCTGACTTAAATAGAACCAATAATTTATTAGGAACAAGTTTCATTTTATCAGGATCCGATGCATAATTAATAGAAAGAGTATACCGTTCATATGCACTTTTAGCCCCAGTTTGAAAAGAACTCTCACCAAGAATTACATCATCATGAAATAGCTGTATTTTCACCAAAGATTCATCATTACCTCTATTTGATATACATTTATACCAAAAACGAAGAGCTGTAGGACGAGAGCTATAGCTAATACCATAAGTTCTGTTACCATCGTCATCAGCATTAACTCCCAGATAGAGTTCACTATGCATTGCCTTTTTAGGAACTGCCCAACCTCCTCCACCATACCCCAATGTTATAACACGGATAGCATTTCCTTCGCCAGTAGGGGTATCAGAAGTAGGGCGACAGCCTGAGCGAGAAGTAAAAGCATAAGCCGTTCTTAAAGAATAGCATGCTGATACACTATTTAATGTCCCCCAACCACTCCATTCATAGCGCGCACCATAATCAGCACCAAAAAATCCCGGTGAATCAGTACCTCTTGTCACTGTAGCACCCTCCAAACTCCCATTCTCCAGCATCGTCTGAGGATACGTTTTCACCTCCACTTTCTCTCCCGGCACCTCTCCCCTATATTTCGCTCTCACATAATAAGAGGTTCCCGGACTCAGCCCTACCTTTCGCAAATCTCCGGGCATCGCCTCCCAACTATTACCATCCGCACTAAATTCGTAAGCAATATCGGTAAACTTATCCAAGTTACCGGTTTTCACACTATCGGCAGTAAGTGTATTCAAAGTAAACTCTTTCGTCCAAACATTACCCGGATAATAACCAACCTTAAAGACGGGTTTCACAGTCCGGATGGTATACATCCCGGCATCACTCCAACGGTCATTTGCTTTTACGCGAACGGCTATTATATTATCCGTATCCTGTCCTCCATCGTGAGTCAACATGCCGGGAGTCACTCCCGCAAAGTCGATAACTCCCTCAGTACTTCCTGCTGCCAGGTCGGGTAACACAATATTCACAGCAGCCAAAGCCCGCCGATCTTCTTCGGAAAGTTCCGACAGCAGATATGTCTTATTCAGATGTTCCAAATGCTTATCCGCAAAGTTGAGGGCAAACTCCACATCCTGAACCGGACGCAAAGCAGTATACGAAACGCCGGCTCTCGACAAAGCGTCCGCTGTTTCCGTATAAGTCAGCACATGATTTTCATCGAAATCCTCACTGAAGATCTTAGCTTTCGGCAACCAGCTGTCGGGTACGGTTTCATTGATAGTGACAGGTTCCTGCCGGGCTTCCGTAGTGACCTCAAAACCAACATTGGAAGCTTTCATGGAGAGCTTATAATTATACTTAACGCCCGCTTTCACTGTCTCGATCGGATTCAAAGCATAACTTCCCTCCTGCCCTGTCTCTACGGAAGTGCCGATCAACGCCATCGTCACCCGGCCTCCGGCTTTGAAGTAGGGATGTGTGACATCTCCCGGTTTCCACGTAACCGACTCACTACCTACAGTAACTTCTACGTAATAATCTTTCAGGCGTTTATCGAAAGCCTCCCGATTCACAATCTCAAAAGTAGCCAGCGCATTGGCTACTTTACAGCCAACGCTTACCGTTGTTGCCTTACCTTTCTCGATAGCGATGTCTTGGACTTCTCCATAATAATAGGGTGCATCCAATGCCAGTGACGGATTCTCTCCAAGATAAGCCTTCAGTTGATAACTGCCTACCTTGAATACCCTTTGATCTCCGAAATCTTTCAATGCACCTTTGTATTCGGGCACGATTGTCCCTTCTCTGTCACGCAGCAACTCAATCGTGAACTGTTGCCGCAATTCATCTGACAAAGCCTCCGGCAAAGTCCGGGTAACCGCCGCTTCATCCGTCAATACTATATTCAAACTGCCGTTAGGCATCGTTTCTATTTCTTCCTGACACGACAGGAAAAAGAACAAACAACACACTAAAGATAAAACAGATTTATGCATAGCTCTCTTTCTTATTCATACAATAATTCAAATTCATCGACCCACAGTTCACTGCCTACACCCACCGAACCGGTCACCTTCATCCCGGTAAAGTCACCGCCATAATGGCTCGAAGTGGCAACAATCGTTATCTTGGCAGGCTTCGCCGTTTTATTGGAGTAAGTCACATCGAACCGGAACTGAGTGTACTTGGTCACTGTCTCCTTTCCGACAAACTCTCCGTAACCGATCTCGTTATCTTTATCGTCCCACAAACGGAGATAGATATGGCATTCATCGTTTTTCAAGTTATCCGGATTGCCTACATAATCAACCGGCTTAGAAGTATATTTATACCATCCTTTCAATCCGGTGGGACGGGCTCCCGTAAACGAACGTCCAAACTTGGGACTGTCTTTGGGGCTTTGAGCATTAGTTTTATAATCACCGATGAACAAGTTGCCGGCAGCAACCCCTACCAATGGCACACTGCCCAAAGTAACCATATAAGCGGCTTTCCCGCTTACCGCCTCTTTCTCTTCAGGGCGGGTGCTCGAATCACGGCTGCCTGCCAACGAAGAGGTCACTCCGTCGTTTCCGGTCGCCCAATAGGAATTTGCTCCGTCAGAGTTCGGATACCAACTCTTCTTAAAGGTTCCTGTGGGATTCTGCGACCAGGTATCGAAGTTTAAGTTAGGTATTTCTTGTATCTTTTCGGTTGTGAACGCGGCTTCCGTACTTGGAATTTCTTCGACTACTACCCGCCAAACGTAGTCGGTGCCATCTTGCAACCCGGTCAGTGTCGTACTGAAAGTAGTACCACTTTCCAGTTTCACATCTGCCTCGGGTACAACGCTCCAGGTATCTTCCGACTTCTTCCTGTATTCCACACGGGGAGTGGTTCCCTGCTTCATGCCCCCATTCAGAGTGGCACGTGTGGCCCATACATCGGCACTGCCCGTAGTACCTGTCGATGTGGTACGCACCACATCGACCGTCCATAGCTCTTCTTTATCGAAACGGCTGACAACAAACTCTTGCGGTCTGCGGAAATTGGTTACGGTGGACGGATCGGGGGTGATGGTAGCCTTACTGCCTCCCAGAATCATCTTTGTTATCTTGACAGCAGACAGATCCTGCTTCTGCGAAACATACACCAATACCGTGTGATTCTTATCATCGATGATGGCAGGCAAGGCCTGGTTCTCGACTTCGACTACCCGCTCGATGGTCTGACGGACGGTTATCATCCACTGATAATCCTGATAGGTACGCAGCAGAACAGGAACGGTCTTACTGAAATCGACCCGTGTATCTGCTCCTGCCGGCAAGTCGGCTAAAGCAGAAAAGCCGGCCGAAGGAAATTTATTGGGGCTGACGCAGTATTGTTCGTCTACGCTGTAAGTGGCTTCTTCGTTCACAACGAACCTGGTAATACGCAATTCTTCTATATCGACTTCATCACCTACTTCGACTGCGATGGTGCGGCTGTTCTTGTTTATCTCGGCATCACCGGTCTGCCCTTCTACTTCGAAAGCTGTAATTTCGCCTTTGATGTAAGGGTAAGGAATGTCATTCTGTATGCAAGCACCCAGAGCAAAGACCGACAGAAACAGGAATAGATAAATTTGTAAACTCTTCATTTCTCAAAACACTGCTTAAATTAGAAATACATCGTCATTCCGAGATTAATCGAGAATAAGTCTATCTTGAAATTACCACTTGCACTATGACGGGAAGCTTTGTTTACCTGATTGTGTATCTGATCGACCCATTTATAACTGAATCCCATCACTCCTACCGAAACTTCTACCGAAGCAAAATCGGATACGAATGCCGCCAATCCGGGAGCCGCACCGATCTCAAACGTGTGAGAACGCTGATAGTATCCCGTCAAGTCGTTACCCGTACCATTGGAGTGTTTCCCCTGCCCGTAAGCATAAGTCAGACGCACTTCATTGAAGAAACCGAACACTTTACTGCTGCCCAGCCCCATATAGGTACGCAGAAATCCGGATGCGGAATAGTTATGCTCCAGATACATATCGTCTTTGATGTGGAACGAAAGATCATCGCCCAGATTAATGTCTACGTTTCCTATATTGAAGTAGGTACGGGAGTAAGTGAACCTGCCTCCCGCTGCCATATTGTCGGCAAAGAAGTATCCTCCGAAGGGACTCAAACGGAATGTATAACCTTTGGCATCGATATTTGCCAATACCAAAAACTGGTATTGATCAGCACTCTGCTCCGAATACGAAACTGTAGAACCCATAAACCATTGCCCTTTCGGGACAAACACACTCTTCACGATTCCACGGTCAAACTTCTTCTTTGCCTGGACCAGTACCGGACAAAGAAGAAGTAGAAATATAATTATTTTTTTCATTCGCTATGGATTAGTTGGCGGTAACAGGTGTACCGTACACCAATTCAAAATCATCAATCAACATGACACTGCTTTCGCTGCCGGTAAAGAAGTCTCCATATTTACTTGCAGAAGCAACAACGATAATATATTTGGGTTTACGGGTCAAATCACGATATTGCAGATCAATCGTAAACTGCTTCCAAACTACATTTCCGCTTTCATCGAAAGAACCTTTGGACTCTTCATCGGTAATGGAACCGTAGGCTATGACATCTTTATTGGCTTCAGAAAGATCGACCGTATAACGCGTGGGACTGCCTTCTTTGTTATTGTTGACTTCATAAGCTGTCTTCACTCCATTATCATCAACCAAACCTTCATTGTCAGTCAAGGCAATATAGATAGCACATTTATCACCACCCGAGTTTTTCAATTCCTCCACATTATGATCTCCACGATCTATACTGGTTCCACGAGTGTATTTGTACCATCCCTTCAGTTGCATAGGACGTGAAGTAAACTCACGACCAAAACGTATACGTGCTCCCATCGGGCTTGTATACGTTTCCATATAACGCCCGATATAGATGTTACCGGCAGCAAATTTTCCGATACCAAACACTCCCACAAATTGCGAAGACAATTTGGCCGATTTACCACCTGCGGTATGTACATCGTTGCTTTCTCCGATACTTGGATTTTTACTCATGGTAGCTGCTCCCACATTACCGGTATCCCAATACGAATTCTTAGCAGAAGCCTCAGCCGCAGTTCCCGGGAACCAAGTTTTTCCATTCTGATTCCATTCATCAAAACTTCCATTTTCCAGTTGTTTCTGGAGTTCAGTGGTCGCAGTCGTTATTTTTCCGTTTACTCCATTTATTGCAAAACAGAAATCATACTCCGTACCGGGAATCAGACCGGTTATGGTTGCAATAAGCTTTCCATCGGCCTGTTCAACATTGGACACCGTATTCCAATCTTCCGTTCCGGAAATGCGATATTTACACTCTTTGGTAACAACACCGTCAGGAAGAGGAAGAGTTACGTCTGCAAAATCAGACCAGACATTTACACTCGGATTACTTTCTTTAGGAATGGAAATATTCACATTATACTCTTTGGTAGAAGGATCTAAAGTAACAGATACACCACCAATAGCACCATTGGCCTTCATAGTATAGTTAATACGATAGTGCTGACGTTCTTTTACATCTGTAATCGGTTCGGATTCAAAAACAAAAGAACGTCCATCCGTATTTGTCAATGCCAACGAAATATTCAGATTATCCACCGCAAAATATCCGGAACGTGTTTCATCCTTACCAAAGACCAGTTTACCGGAAGAATTACCCACAGAACAGCTCAGTTTCGAAAAATACTTCTTCACGTCAGCACTGTAATTGACTGTCACTTTCACATTAGCCAAACGACACTCTATATTCACATTCTGATTTACTTTCGGAACAACCGTTACTTTGGTCTGTCCCCAATAATAAGGTTCGTCAAATCCGGCCGTCGCCACATCAACCCCTTTTGAGAAAGCATTAATGGTATAAGTACCCAATGGTAATTCAAGGGGAGCAGATGTCCAGTTATGCCAGTCATCAGTCTCTTTCACAACAGTCCCTGCTCTGTCAACTACCTGCAAGGCAATCGGCAACTCTTCTGCCCTTGTCGCCGGAACCAAAATCGTACTTGTATTCTTCTCCACAGAAAACTGGAGATAGCCAGTCTTGCCGTTAGAAGTCTCTTCTTGTTGGCATGATGCCATCACAAGAGTAAAGACAGAGACGAACAAATATATATATCTTTTCATTGGAAATTCAAATTAGTTTTTCACCACTTTTACTGTCAATTTCTTGGCTAACTCCTTACCATTATTATCAATCAGTTTAATAGTAAAATAATGTTGCTGAAGGCCAAACGGTGACAACATAGGCATAAAGCCGGATACATCAAAGATGAACTCTTTTTTATCTTTAATCGGATCATTCGGATCAATCAAACCGATACCGGATCCGTCTTCTAAACTACCTCCAAGTTTATCTTCCAAATCACCGGGATTAGCCAAATCGAATGTTTCTCCCAACCCCATTTGAGAAATCAAACCTATAAACTCATTAGAGTCTGAAGTGATAGTCACAAGCAAGTTCCGGATTCCGGCCGGAGCTTTCATCGTTACCTGAACTGTCGGCGGATTGTTCGTATCCACTTCCACCACTTCATCTGCTCCGATAATCTCCGGTCCGTCTTCTGCCGGCTGATCCGGTTCTGTCGGCTGATCCGGCTCCTCCGGTTTCGATTCTTCAATCAGTTCAGTTGGTACTTTCACTGTTATGCCGGTCTCGTCCATTGTCAAGTCAATATCCAACTGTATCCCCAATTTCGGATCAGAAGGAGTCACATCCGGATCTTCCGGGTCCTCACCCTCTTCTACAGGTTTCACTGTAACATTAAAAGAATCACCTCCCTCCAAGCCTTCTTCATCGGGTTTGGTCACAGTATAAATAGTTTCAATGTCTCTACCTGTTTCCTTCTCAGTTACTTTTGCCACAATTTTAATCGAAGTGGCTCCATTGGGAATGCTGAGATAAATTGAACCTAAATCTTCCTTCTTCACATAAATAACTCCGCCAATCCCATTTGAAACAGTAAATACATAATCGTCGGCAAACATATTGAGAAACTCGTCCGATACATTCAAACTGACCTTTACCGTTGCCGATTTACAGAGAACTTCCGCCTTAGATTCCATTCCCTGCTTCACTTCAATAGAAGAACTTCCTTCAAAATAAGGAGTACGCGAAGCATCTTGCAAAACACCGCTTTTAGCCACAATCTTATAGTTTCCTACCGGAACGACCAACGGCAAGGCCTCTTTCAGCTTCGCATAGCTGGCAAACGAACGAACCACAGCCTCAGTGGCATTATCAACAATCTCTACTTTATAGGTATTCACATCCAGTTCATCAGTAAGTGACGTACTTTCAGCTTTTGTAGAAGGCGTAGCCTGCGTCTTGTTCACCAGATCCAATGTCAGAAGTCCTTCGTCATTCTTCAAATTATATTTGCCTTCCAGCTCATTTTTCATCTCGCAGGAACTCAAACAAAGTGCTATCAATGCCAGCACTGCATATATGTTTCTTATCGCATTCATATATACCAATCTTTTATATTTACTTACTTGCATTACCCGGCCAATACTCTTCCGGAATCTCAATATTCACATCCTTATCTTCCGTACCGGTATCCACGGTTACGTCCAACGATGCAGTACCCGTAGAAATAGTAATCACCTCCGGATCTACTGTAATAGTAAGATGCGTTTTGGGAGCTACTTTTTTCTCGGCAACCAAAGCTTCCATCACCACCGCATTGCCTTCTTTATCTTTGAAACCTCCTACAGTGATAGATACATTCTCACCATCGGCATTTGCTTTCAGATAAGCATCCTTACCAGAGTCTTTTTTCATATTTACTTCAAAAGGAGCAGTCAGGTGTGAAGTAGAAAGGGAGACAGTACAATCCGAATAATATTTCAGAAAATCTTCCGTATAAACGACTGATACTTTAACATTAGCCGGCTTACAGTACAAAATAACATTCTTTTGTTCGCCTTCACTAACAGTGAACTCCTGGCTGCCTTCCACATACAGTTTATCGAAACCTGCATCTACATTATCACCGTAGAAGGCTTTCACCGTATATTTTTTGCCGGCAGTCAGATCGATAGACAAAGGCATATCCTTGTACAGGCCATCGTATAAAGAGGTACCGTCGCCCTCGTTGACCGTAACTTGATAGTTATCGACTTTTTTGTATTCCGCTTCGCTGACGGAACGGGTTTTCTCTGCAAAAGAAGGATTGGCTGAAAGCCCAAGACTTAAAGAACCAACACCGTATGAAACAGCATCACTGCCGGAATCACACGAGGCAATACATGAAATTAGCATCGCCATACTAACCATAAAAGAGAGTCTTTTCATAATGATAACTACTAAATATTATTCATAAGTTGTAAAAACCGCAGGCAAAATTATAGTTTTCTTTTATTATAATAAATACACAACCTTCGATTCCTTACAAAATCTGAAAAAAGGACCACAAATAGTTGTTTAATCATAAAAACAGACCACAGAAAAGGGCTAAAACAAGAAAGTCCCGCCTTTCTTATGAAAAACAGGACTTTTTTATACAATATTATTTTATTATTTCTCCGGCATAAGAACCACTCCAAGTTTCTTTTTACCATCCATTTTCACAACAATCGGCCTCTCAAAGTGTATGTGACGAAGATATTCAGTCTCAAATACGGCAGGTTGCGCATTCAGAAACTCCTGGTTGTATATTCCATCATTCATAAACGCATTGATGGTGAAATAACCTACACCAAAGGAGGTCAGATTCTGGAAGAAATGCGTCCCCTGACTGGGGTCTACCCGGTAATTGGTCAGTCCGGCTTCCACAATGACACGCGCAGCAGAAATATGCGGCCACTTCACCGGGATACCTAACCAAGTGTCACTGCTTCCCCATCGTCCGGGTCCGACAAGTACATAGTTCTTGCCTTCATTCAGGAACTGCTGGTTAAGTTTCTCTATTTCCCAAGCTATATTCTGATTGTTCGATGCACTGTAATGATCAGTCTTGACATATACGATATCATGTATTTCGTTCATAATGCCATGCCCCAAGGAGTTATTGGAACGGAGCAGCACATCTCCGTCCGGAATAGTAGTAAGATCTTCATCCAGCATATCTTTACTGTCTACAATGGGACGTACCTGAAGCAGATAGAACGTACCGGTCTTATCACGGTCATGATTGAGTGTCACTGCAAATTCGATCTCTACCGGACGGCGCATCTCCTGCTGCCCATAACGAAGTACCCAGCGCAGGATGCGTGCCAACGGAAATACATCGTGCTGCAAGATGTTGGCAAACGTAATCACTTTACGCCCACCGGGATATAAACCGTCACGAATCACCTGGTCATACGGATCATAAGTAGAAGCTATATACCGTAACGAACCGTCTTTTTCGGCTTCTTTCACATGCAACTTCAGAAGATTGAATCCATCATCAATCGAAAAGTTATCACCGGCATTTTTCAGATCGAGAGCGTAAAAACGGGTCTGCGTCTCTTTCAAGGCAATATCCAGTTCACTGGTTTGCAACACCTTTGAAGGATGGGCAGGCGAGAAACGTAAAGTCATACCTCCGTCCACGATATACTTGCCCAAACCGAGAGCCAGGTTTACCGTACCTTCTTCAGCTTTCTCGTCGCCAATGGGATAGTAATTGAGAGATCGGGCTACACCGGACATCGAAGGATAATAACGGTCTCCGTACTGATTGCCGACCACTTGTTGCAGAATAACGGCCATCTTTTCCTGATCGATCACATTCGAAGTGGCCTGCATATATGCCTTACTGTCGCGGAAATAAACAGACGCATATACGCCTTTAATGGCATCGGACAGCATACGGAGCATCTCATATTTATCATCCAGATAAGGAATCATATAGGTATTATAGATTCCTGCAAAAGGCTGATAGTGGGAGTCCTCAAGCAAGGAAGAAGAACGAATGGCGATAGGAGACTTCACCACATCGAAGAAAGTAAAGAAGTCTTCAACCAGACGGTCGGGCAACTTCGCTTTCAGGAAGTATTTCAGAATCGTATCGTCATCAGCATCGGAAAGGGCAATCTGATACAGATTATTGCTATCCATAAACTCGTCGAATACATCGGTACAAAGCACCACTGTTTTCGGGATAGCCACACGGGCATTCTCAAATTCTTCAAATTCCGGATGACGCTTCACCATATTGTCAATAAACGCCAGTCCACGCCCCTTTCCTCCCAACGAACCGTCTCCGATACGGGCAAAGTTTGAATAACGGTCGAAGCGGTCGCGTTTGAATACAGCTACCACTCCCTGATTTTTCATTTTTCGGTATTTAACAATGGCCTCAAAGATGATTTTACGATGCGCATCCACATCTTGCAGACTATGCCAGGTGATGGGACGAAGGAATTCCGCAACCGGAAACATAGCACGTGAATACAGCCAACGTGAAACATGATTGCGACTGATGTGATAAAGGAACGATTCGGCAGGAACGGCAAAAAGAATATTCTGCAACTCTTTCAGGTTCCGAACCCGGGCTATCTCGACACCCGTCTCAGGATTACGGAACACAAAGTCGCCAAAACCGAAATTATCGGAAACAATCCGGCGAAGATCGACATCCATTTTCTTGGAATTCTTATCAATGAACGTAGCTCCATATTTAGCCGCATAGGCAGCGTTCTCTGTCTCGGACGACTGGATGATCAAGGGTACGAACGGATCTTTCTTCCTGACTTCCGCACAAAGCTTGATTCCTGCCATGCCGTCCTTCTCTCCTTTCTCCACACGGGGAAAGCGGACATCGGTGATGACTCCCAGTATATTATTGGTATACTTATCGTATATATCCATTGCCTCCTCATAAGTACGGGCTAATACAATTTTGGGACGCCCGCGCATACGGAGTGTACGTTGATGGGCATTCAAAGCCTCGGTAGAGAACTCCTGACTCTGCTTCAACACAAATTTATAAAGATTGGGAAGCACAGATGAATAGAAACGGATACTGTCTTCTACCAGCAGAATCAACTGCACGCCCACCTCTTTCACGTCATGCTCCAGGTTCATCTTGTCTTCGATCAGCTTGATGATGGACACCAGCAAATCAGTATTCCCCAACCAACAAAACACGTAGTCGAATGCACTCAGGTCCTCGTTCGCTATCCGTTTGGTAATGCCGTGACTGAACGGTGTCAGAATAACGATCGGTATCTGTTCGTACTTCTCCTTGATATGGCGTCCGATATCAAAACTATCGTTGTCTCCCGTACCCGGCATGCAAATCACCAAATCAAACGATACACTCCCAAGCTGTCTCAACGCCTCTTCCTCGGTAGAAACTTGCGAAAAACGAGGGGGATAACGGAGCGAAAGCGAGGTGTATTCATTGAAAATCTTTTCATCGATACGTCCGTCATCCTCCAGCATAAAAGCATCGTAAGGATTGGCAATCAATAAAACATTAAAGATTCGCCTTGTCATCAGATTGGCAAACTGAGTATCTTTAAAATAGAGCTGGTTTAATTTAAATTTGCTGAGCATGGGTTTCCCGTAGTTTTAAAATTCAACAGACAAAAGTCGCTGTTTTTATTGGGAAAAGCAAGAAAAAGCAATTCACTTTATTGCCAACTTCCAATATAGGCACAGATTATCTTCCCATTTCCGATTTGAAAACAAACCGAAACATCAAAGTCGAGAAATCCGAAATTACTAACTAAAAGACATAATCCGAAGGTAAAAACGAAGATTTGACATATTTACCCTCAATCCTCTTTCTATCATTTTATCATTATTTAATCAAAATATTCCGTACAATCAAATAACATTAGAAAAGTTTTCCTATATTTGCGATACGATAAAGTGACATTTTATCAGAATCAACCTATTAAAACATACTATTATGAACATCGAAAAAATCATGTCCTCTTTAGAGGCTAAACATCCCGGCGAATCAGAATATCTTCAAGCTGTAAAAGAAGTGCTTCTCTCTATCGAAGATATATACAATCAGCACCCTGAGTTTGAAAAAGCCAAAATCATCGAAAGACTGGTAGAGCCGGACCGTATCTTTACGTTCCGCGTGACATGGGTAGATGATAAAGGTGAAGTACAAACCAACCTGGGATATCGTGTTCAGTTCAACAACGCTATCGGCCCGTATAAAGGCGGTATCCGTTTCCACGCTTCTGTCAACCTGTCTATCCTGAAATTCCTCGGATTTGAACAGACCTTTAAGAATGCCTTGACTACTCTGCCGATGGGTGGTGGTAAGGGCGGCTCCGACTTCTCTCCACGTGGCAAGAGTGATGCTGAAATCATGCGTTTCTGCCAGGCATTTATGCTTGAGTTGTGGCGCCATCTGGGCCCGGATATGGACGTACCGGCCGGTGACATCGGTGTAGGAGGACGTGAAGTAGGCTACATGTTCGGTATGTATAAGAAACTAACCCGTGAATTTACAGGAACCTTCACCGGAAAAGGACTTGAGTTTGGCGGTTCACTGATCCGTCCGGAAGCTACCGGATTCGGAGGTTTGTACTTCGTCAACCAAATGTTGCAGACTAAAGGTATCGATATAAAAGGCAAGACTGTAGCTATCTCCGGATTCGGAAATGTTGCCTGGGGAGCTGCTACCAAAGCTACCGAGTTGGGAGCAAAGGTTGTTACAATCTCCGGCCCGGATGGTTACATCTATGATCCGAACGGCATCAGTGGGGAAAAGATCGATTATATGCTTGAACTCCGTGCTTCGGGCAACGATATCGTAGCTCCGTATGCTGACGAATTCCCGGGATCTACTTTCGTAGCCGGTAAACGTCCTTGGGAGGTGAAAGCCGATATAGCCCTTCCTTGTGCCACTCAAAACGAATTAAACGGCGAAGATGCCAAAAATCTTATTAATAACAATGTTCTTTGTGTCGGAGAGATCTCCAACATGGGTTGTACACCCGAAGCCATCGATCTTTTCATCGAACACAAAACGATGTATGCACCGGGTAAAGCAGTCAATGCAGGTGGTGTAGCAACGTCCGGGCTGGAGATGTCACAAAATGCCATGCACTTGAGCTGGAGTGCAGCAGAAGTAGACGAGAAACTCCATACCATCATGCATGGTATCCATGCACAGTGTGTGAAGTATGGTACAGAACCTGACGGATATATCAATTATGTGAAAGGTGCCAACATTGCAGGCTTCATGAAAGTGGCTCATGCCATGATGGGACAGGGAATCATCTAAAAAGCTTTGTTTAGTTGTATTTGTGAATTGCGTTACTCATTTCCTGAGACAGGATGTGGGTAACGCTACTTTTTTCTGAAAAGGTTTCATTTTCAACTAAAATAGCCTAACTTTGCATTTCGAAACCAAATAATTGTTACGAAATGTTACAACCCGAATTAAAGATGCGCCGCGATAAGATTCGCGTGCTGATGGCTCAACAAAACATTGATGCCGCTCTCATCACTTGTAATGTAAACTTGCTCTATACGTATGGCCGTGTTGTCAGCGGATACCTCTACTTACCTCTCCACTCACCGGCCTTGTTATTCATCAAACGCCCCAACAATATTACCGGCGAACACGTCTTCCCTATCCGAAAACCGGAACAGATTCTTGATCTGATTAAAGAAAGCGGATTGCCTGCCCCTCAGAAACTGATGCTGGAAGGCGACGAACTGTCATATACAGAGTACAATCGCCTTGCCGCTGTTTTCCCAGAGTCGGAAATTGTAAACGGAACTCCGTTAATCCGCGAAGCGCGTAGCATCAAGACTCCTGTAGAAGTGGAATTATTCCGCCGTTCGGGTGTAGCTCACGCCAAAGCTTACGAACAGATTCCTTCTGTTTACCGTCCGGAAATGACCGATCTGGAGTTTTCAATCGAAATAGAAAGGTTGATGCGTCTGCAAGGTAATCTGGGAATCTTTCGTGTGTTCGGTCAGAGCATGGAAATCTTTATGGGCAGTGTACTGACCGGAGACAACGCCGCTTTCCCTTCTCCATACGATTTCGCCTTAGGAGGTGAAGGACTGGATCCGGCTCTCCCGGGAGGACTCAACAGAAGCCTGCTAAAAGAAGGTCAAAGTGTGATGGTAGACCTCGGAGGAAACTTTAACGGATATATGGGCGATATGAGCCGCGTATTCTCCATTGGTAAGTTGAGTGATGAAGCGTATACAGCCCATCAGGTCTGTCTCGACATACAGGACGCCGTATCATCTATGGCTCAGCCCGGAGTTGTATGCGAGGATTTATATAATACAGCCATCGATATAGTGACCAAAGCCGGTTTTGCCGACAAGTTCATGGGTATCGGCCAGCAAGCAAAATTCATAGGTCATGGTATCGGTCTGGAAATTAATGAAGCTCCGGTGCTTGCCCCCCGTATGAAACAAGAACTGGAACCGGGAATGGTCTTCGCTCTCGAACCTAAGATTGTAATTCCGGGTGTAGGTCCCGTAGGTATCGAAAACTCGTGGACAGTAACACAAGAGGGTGTAGAGAAACTTACTATCTGTAACGAAGAGATTATTGAGTTGCAATAAAAACAAATCCCAATAGATACCAAAAAGACGACTGTTGTGCTTTCCACACCACAGCCGTCTTTTTCATATCACTATTAACTTTACTAAGGAATTTCTGTTACCGGAGTCTCCAACTTAATGTTTTCCCATCCCACCCATGTAGGAGAAACCATACATTGCGGCTCCTGAATTTTATCGATCAAGGCAGTAGCACGTTTCACTGCAACACTGGTTCTTTCGAACAGCTCTTTCATGGAAAGGTTACCTTTAGCGTCACGGATCGTCTTTATCAGGAAATACGTATAATATCCCTGCTTCTTTTCATGGTAAACACTTGAAGTCTGATCGCCACTGCTGGACGAAAAACTCAATGTGTTTCCTTGCGGCAATCCCACTTTCGGAACAACACGCACGCCCTTCTGTGCCAATAGCGGAGCAGCACTCTTATAACCACCGCTAAAGCAAGCATCGAGGAATACATAAGCCCCCTTCACCGGATAAGTAGCCAATTTTTTATACAGTCCGGACAATGAAATACCCAGACGGATATTCTTACCTGTAATATCCACCGGAAGTAAATAAGGCTCCTTAGTAGCCTCGTCATTATTTCCATGACCGGAATAATAGAATATCAGTTCGGCTTGCGGATCGGTGCTTGCCATGTTCACCAACCAGTCAAGTTGTTCGTGCATCATACCGGCAGTAGCATTCGGCACCACCTTGATCTGCCCGTCGGGTACCCCAAAGGTACGTACGCAATATTCACGGAACAGCACAGCATCGTTTACGGCATAAGGCACATTAATTTCAGCATTGGCACCGGTCATACTATAATCCTCATTACCGATAATCAAAGCATAACGGTGGCGGTTCACAGCTCCCACAGGGACATCCTCCATCAACTCACTCTTGAAACTCAGCGAAAAGTCTTTCACATTCACCTTCCGTGCAGCCACATTTCCACTCAGATTGATAGAAGCGGCAGAAGACAGGTAATCTCCCACTTTCACTTTATAAGCCTCGTTCAGGAAAGTTGAACGGGTAGACTCCGTTACCGCCAACATTACGGCCACGGAATCTTCATCAAAACGCTTGTTCACCAGGAAGCCGTAATCGAGCACAGCCACATCCCCCGGAGCAATACTATCAATTGTCATTTCCGGAGAATCGGTAGTAAATATGTTCTTCGGCAATGTGAAATTCACCTTCACCTTACGCGCAGTCTGTGTTCCAAAGTTTTGCAAGGCAACCGTCAGCTTTCCGTTTTTACCCAAAGTAATAGATGTACCCTCAGACGCAAAGAACTGATGGTCGGCAATGCGCAAACGAGGCATTGCATATTCCTGAGTATTCACAATCAGCTCCGAAGGATCGGCATCAAATCCATTCGCTTCGAATGCATAAATGTTGATCTTAGCCAGGCTCGTGGGCAACTCTTTCTTTGCAAGATAACGGAATGTATACTGTTTGGACTTCCCGGCCGGAATATTGCCTCCGTCCAACTCACGCGGACCGTCGAAATACTGATCATATCCCTGCTGCTCAGCCAAACGGATACGTATATTATACGCATCTCCTTTACCTTGGTTCTCAATGGTAAACTGCAAAGCGAAACTCTCTCCGGCATCAATTACCTTATTATTATTGGCATCCGTAAACTGATCCATCTTGATTACCAACATGGCCGGTTCCACAGGTACCGGAACAGACTCCTGCTCCTGAGCTATATTTTCAGTCTTCTTCAACGTCTCTTTGTAAGCAGCCAGCCGGGACGGAAAAGCGGTATAAGAAGCTCCGTCCTGAACTATCTTAGAAAGCACTTCATATTCCGGTTTCATATCCATATACTGATATACGCCTGCCAGTCCCTGCATATACAATTTGGAAGAAGGATCTTTCTGCAATATCTTCAGGAAAAGATCTTTAGCGTCCATCAGATAGCCCGATGCGCGCTGACGTACCAATGCATATTCAGTATCATTGGCAATGGTAGCCCCATTGTTTACGATCTCCGTAGCACAATTGAAGTTGGCACGTGCCACACCGGTCATCAATTCAAAACTCTCGGGATGAAGTGCATACAAGCGTTTGTAGATATCCAGTGCCTCCACATTCTTTCCCTGCCGTTCCAGAATGCGGGCCTTGATAGGCAATACCTTATCATTATTCGGATCCACAGCCAGAATGCGGTCAATCGCACCAATCAACTTTTCCATATTATTGGTGGCGATATGTACATTCACCAGATTATACAAGAAATCGAGTGACACCGGATATTTGGCAATAGCCTGTTCCAGCACGCGTTCCTGATCCGCATATTTCTTCTGCTTCTGATAAATCATGTTCATATAAACATAACAGTCCTTCTGCTGAGCTTCCGTACCGGTATTAAGATACTCCTGAAAATACCTCAGCGCCTGTTCGTTCTTCTCCAGATTAAAGGCCGATACCGCTGCATAGTAAACCACCGAAGCATAACGGTTATCTTTCGGCAACAATTCACTGCGGAACAACTGCATCTGCGGCATATCGATATATGCAGCGGCAAAATCCAATGCTTTAGCCGGCTGTTTCTGTTCCGAATAATATACCGCCCCATTCAGCAGATAAGGATACAATGCCTTTAGCCTATTCTTTGCTCCCCCTATATACTGACCGTTATTCGGTGCCTCCACAACCTTCATGAAATTCGCGTAACTGTCCAGCAGATAGTCATACATAGCCGTTACATTCGTTCCTTTATCGCGCTCGCTTTCAAAAAGCACATACTGTTGGTTGGCACGCTTAGAAGCGGAGGACGCATCCTGCGCCCCCACTTTACCGGCCATAACAACAGTGAGAATGATTGTCAGTAAAAAAAATCTTTTCATCGTTTATTGTTGAAATGCATCCATAATTACAAACTCTACATTGATCTTGCGGAATTCTCCACCACGTTCTTTAGCTACTTCCACATGATATTCGTAGTCGTTCTTCGTATTACCTAATGTTGTCACATTCTTTTCGATATAACTCTTCACACCGGCAGCACGCATCAGTGCCAGTTGTTCGTTCTGTGTGATTCCGGCAGCCTTGGTCACCGTGATATTGTCGAGATTGCCATCTTTGTAATATGGCTCGTCCACGAACTCTCCGTACCGTCCGTCATAAGCCAGGCGTCCACGAATCGGAGCCGCATCGGCCGAACCGGTAATAATCACTTTCACCTGCTTACCCTCTGATAAATATTTGGAGAAATCGCCTTCAAAAGCATTCTTGATAATCTTCATCAAAGACATGGCGGCATTTGAGCGTTCAATGTTATAACCACCGGACGGGAAGTCTTCCTTAGCAGAAAACTCTTTATTGATCACCTCATACTGATAACCCACTTTATAATTGAGAATTTTTTTGCCGTTAGCATCCACACCCGGAATAACCTCTGTCTTCACATTGATCTGTGTGTTATCGGTAATCAGTTTATCCTGCTTTTTCTCTTCGATCACCTGTTCCTTTATTTCGGCCAATTGTGCTTCCTCACGGGTAGCCTGCTGCATGATTTCCAGAGGGACAAAGTTTTCATCCGCTTCCAAAGCAGTCAACTTCGTCCGTCCGATATTGTCATAGATATAAACCTTGTTGGTCGTTTCGTTGGTAACCTCCACATAGGCCAGCTCAAATTCATCTTTATCATTCAGCACATATACGGCATTCGAGAATTTCATTTTACCTTCCTCAAAGTCCCCTGCCTCGTTAGCCGGAACTTCCAGTCCGATAGACGGCAACCCCTTAAAACCGATATTCAACATATTATTAGCAGCATCATATCCATCCACAAAAGGATTATCCATTGAGATACGGTCACCCGCCAATGCCGTAGCAACTTCCTGAGCAAACAACTGCTGCTGTTTAACACGGGTTTCATCGTTCACACGGATAGCATAATCCTCCATCGATTCTCCCTGCATCATCTTCACCCATTCATTCATCTTGGCGTCTACTTCCTTACCCATAATCTTTCCATAGAATGGGTTCAGCCCGTTCGCATCCCAGAAGACCATTTGCTTCGTACGATTGGTTAGCATGAATACCTCGCTATTCTGATTGTTCTTAAAGAAACGTCCACCGGTAACACCGCCTATAGGATCTACAATCTCCTGCTCTATGACACCATTCTTCAAGTTGATGATCTCGATATTCTTCCCATCTTTTACCACACTGATGTATTTTCCTTCGGGATGGAATGACGGAGAACTAAGCGTTTCCCCCAACTTATCGAAGATGTCCACCTTATCCCAGTTTTTCGTATCGATAATGGTCAGGTGATTATCCTCCGTGGTTACTGCCAGCAACGAAGCATCCGGAGAGAAAGTCAGTTCTTTGACAACTGCCGACATAGGAATCGCTTTTCTCAACTCCTTTGTCTGGAAGTTCCAGATATTAATCGTCTGTCCTGTCCCTGCTGCAATAAAATAATTGTTCGAACTCATAGCCAGTGCAGTAGCCGGAGCATCTCCCTGGATATAAGCCAATGGCATATATTCTTTCGTATCATAAATAACGATTTCCCCTAACGAGTTACCTACAACGAAACTACGGGCATCGGTAGCATAACACATGGATACCGGCAGCGGTTTGGCTTTCAATTTTTTACGTTTCTCTTTCAATTCGAAAAGCTTCTTATTCCTGTCGCGAAAAGAGTAAATGCTTACCGGATTCTTCGCTCTCAACACGGCGATAGAACTTCCCGTCGGATTAAATACGATACGCTCAATTTTGCGTAAATCATTAATCGCGATATCGCGCATGGTATACAACGATCCGTCAGACAAATAAGCAGTACAAAAAGTCGTGTTATCAAACGCATTAATCTTTTTCTGAGAATCAAACCCCCTTTTTTCTACAACTTGTGCCATTGCTTGTCCGCAGAACATCGCGGTGACAAAACAAAAAGCAATCCCTCTGTAAGTGTAAAATCCACATTTCATCCTATTCATACCTTAAAATGATTTAGTTTATGTTTAATAGTGTTTTGCAAAATAAGCATTAATTCTGCAATCTATCACAAACAGAAACTCCTTTTTTTTCATTTCCCGTAAAGTTTAGTTGTTAATACATAGAAATGAAAAAAGAATAGACAGAAAGACTGTAGAAAAAGAGCAGGTTTGTAACGGTTTTCCGTTACAAACCTGCTCTATAGCATATATTCCCTTTCCTTACGTGATTAGTCGGAAATCGAAAAAGACAAAAACTTATTGCATTTATTTATCCACGTTTCGTACGGGATTCAATCCCATTTTCTTAGCTTTTTGAAGCATAAATGAATAAGCAGCCTCGTATTCATTGGGAATCACTCCGTCCAAAATAGCATCTTTTATAGCACTTTTTAACGACCCCACTTCCTTGCAGGGTCCCAGATTAAACACCTCCATAATCTCTTCCCCACTCACAGGCGGCTGAAAGTTACGGACACGGTCTTTCTCTTCCAAATCTTTCAACTTCCGGCGAACCAGCTGGAAATTATTTAGAAAGCGCTGTTTACGTTCCGTATTCTTTGAAGTAATATCCGCCTCACAAAGTGTCATCAGGTCGTCTATGTCATCTCCGGCTTCAAAAAGCAGACGACGCACGGCCGAATCCGTCACCACATCATCCGCTATCACGATGGGGCGCATATGCAGGCTTACCATCTTTTGCACATACTTCATTTTCTCGTTCATCGGCAACTTCATCCTCCTAAAGATATTCGGAATCATCTTTTCGCCTATGAAATTATGATTATGAAAAGTCCACCCCGCCTTCGGTTCCCAGCGTTTAGTCACCGGTTTGGCGATATCATGTAACAAGGCAGCCCAACGTAACCAAAGATTATCTGTCACCTTGCTGATATTGTCGAGCACTTCCAGCGTATGATAAAAATTATCCTTATGGGCACGCCCGTTCCGGGTCTCCACCCCTTGTAAAGCCACTAATTCCGGAAAAATCAACGCCAACAACCCACTCCTGTCCAAATCGATAAAACCTTTGGAAGGGATAGGTGAAAGCATTATTTTATTCAGCTCGTCCGCAATGCGCTCACGTGAAATAATCTCAATCCGTTCCCGGTTACGGCAAAGAGACTCAAATGTATCGTCATCTATGTAAAAATTCAGTTGGGTAGCAAAACGGATACAGCGCATCATGCGCAAGGGGTCGTCACTGAACGTTATGTCCGGATCGAGAGGAGTACGAATGACCTTTTCCTTCAAATCATTCATGCCTCCAAACGGATCGACCAGTTCCCCAAACCGCTCCTTATTCAGGCAGATAGCCAGAGCATTGATCGTAAAATCCCGGCGGTTCTGATCGTCTTCCAACGTTCCATCCTCCACAATCGGCTTGCGTGAATCCCGCTGATACGATTCCTTCCGTGCTCCTACAAATTCCACCTCCGTTCCGTGATATTTCACTTGTGCCGTGCCGAAATTCTTAAAAACAGAAACATGCGCACCCCGTCCCAGACGTTTACCCAACGCCTCGGCCATAGCAATGCCACTCCCCACCACAACAACATCTATATCTTTAGAGGGACGCTGCAGAAAAATGTCGCGGACATATCCGCCCACCACATAACATTCCAATCCCAACATATCGGCTGTCTCCGAGATCTGTCCGAAAATGGGTTCACTGAAATGCTGCTTCAATTCCTCCTGAGTCAACTCTATCATCTTCATTTTTCTTTTTTACAGTGATTGAAGGTGTTAGTAACAGACTACCACCTTACAGTTAATTAGGCCGCAAAGGTACAACTTTTCGCTCTTCACTTTCCACTCTTCAGTCTAAATTTGTATTTTTGCCCTTTCTAAGGTAAAGAACAACAAAATGAAAAAACTGATTGTCCTGGCATGTACATTGTCACTGCTGACTGCTTGTGGTGACAACATCGAGAAGAAAGCGGGTGAAAAGCTTGCAGCTGCCCGCGCAGCTTTTGAACGCAACGACTACAACGAAGCCAAGTTGCAGATCGACAGTATTAAAATTCTGTATCCAAAGGCATTCGATACCCGTAAAGAAGGTATCAAACTGATGCAACAGGTAGAACTGAAAGAACAGCAAGAAAGCCTTATATATCTGGATAGCATGCTACAAGTCAAACAGCAAGAGTTCGAAGCTATCAAGAATAAATATACTTTTGAGAAAAACGAAGAATATCAAAAAATCGGTAACTACTTTTGGCCTACCCAAACCGTAGAGAAAAACCTGCATCGTTCCTTCCTCCGCTTCCAGGTGAACGAACAGGGAGTAATGACACTGACATCCATCTATTGCGGCCCAAGCAATATCCACCACGTAGCAGTCAAAGTGATAGCACCAGACGGAAGTTTCGCTGAAACCCCTGCGTCCAACGACAGCTACGAGACTACCGATCTGGGAGAAAAAATCGAAAAAGCCGACTACAAAATGGGAGAAGACGGCAACGTCCTCAGTTTCCTCTACATGAACCGCGATAAAAAGAATATCCGTATAGAATATATCGGTGAACGTAAATTCACAACGACCATGACTCCGTCCGACCGAGAAGCACTCGTCGGCACTTACGAACTGTCCAAACTCCTTTCAGCCATTCGTCAAATTCAACAGGAGAAAGAAGAAGCCAACCTGAAAATAGAATTTGTGAAAAGAAAGATGGAACAAAAGGCAAAAGAAGAAGCAGCGGAAAAATAAAGATAACAAAGTGCCTCAAAAGTCTGTTTCACCACAGATTAACGGATCACACAGAAATACGGTTCACAGGCTATCGTATTTATTTGTTCTATCTGTCAATCTGTGGTGAACTCTTCCTGATCTCTCTATTTTCATTCCCTCCGAAAACGTCTTCCCGATTATTCTCCGCTATCCTGTCGGTATCCATTATCGGATACCTCTCCATGCCCCCACTCTTCATCCCATGAATTTCCCCAATAATACGGAGTTCAAATTAAAATAAAGATAGCAATTTTTAGGTATTTTCAGGAACAAGTTCATTATGTGTAGCGATTACACAGACTATTCATTGTATCTATCTTTGTCCCCCGAAACATTTGAGTACATATGATAGAACGCTAATATGAAAGCAGTAATCATTTCTATTTTTATCATCCTTTCCACCTTTACTACTTATGCTCAGCAAAGAGATATTGTACTGACAGGAACAGTTACGGATCATCAAAACGAACCGCTTCCCGGTGCCACTATCCGCATTAAAGGTACCCAATTCGGCACAGTAACAGATACCGACGGGCATTATCTGTTACGTGGCAAATGGAAAGAAAACGATCTAATTCTTTTCTCTTTCATAGGAATGAAAGAGATACGTGTGAAATACACCGGTCAGAAGGTACAAGATGCAGCCATGCAAGAAGATCCCAAAGCACTGGATGAAGTGGTCATCGTTGCCCGGCAGAATATCAACGAATTGGATATTCGTGCCAAATCCGGCGTTGTACAACGAGTCGACGTAGAACGTCTCAACAGTAAGCCCATGATCGATATGTCCCTCGCCCTACAAGGAGCCGTACCCGGCCTGATTATTACCAATACCGGCGACCTGGGCTCCAAACCGGAAATTCGTATTCGCGGAAATTCATCTTTCCGTAAAGGAGATATGGCCAACGAACCTCTTTACGTTATGGACGGCAAAGTAATATCATCCGATGCCTTCATGACTCTTAACCCGGCCGACATTCAAGAAATAAAGGTTCTGAAAGACGCCGTAGCCTGTGCTTTATACGGCATAAAAGCAGCCAATGGTGTAATAGAAATCACGTCCCAGCGTGGCAATCCCGACGGAAGGTTAACCACCAGTTACAGTTTCAATATAGGTATCACCACCCGTGGACGCAGAGGAGTCAAAATGATGGATAGCGAAGAAAAATTAGAATTGGAAAGACGTTTACAGAATATATCGACTCCGGGATATAGATACAGTGAAGATTACTATCGGAAATATTATGCTACCGCCCCCAACCTCGACGAGTTGATTGCAGAAGGACGACAAGTACTCGATTCATTAAAGAATATCCATACCGACTGGTTTGATGAACTGATACATCGCAGCATCTACCAGCGCCATAACCTTAGCATAAAAGGAGGAACAGATAAGACATCTTATTATATATCCACCAATTATGCCAAGCAGGGAGGACGAGTACCGGGTAATGACACTCAACGTTTCACCGCCCGTATGAGCCTCGATCAGAAACTGGGAAACTGGGGATATTTTTCCTTAAGCACCGATGCAGGTTATTCGGCAACCGATACTCCCAACGGCAGTACCCATTCCCCTACAGATCTGGTTTATCAACTTAACCCTTATGAAACCAAAACCGGTAAATTAATCTCCTACTCCGAAAAATCATCCGAATACACATTAAATGATTTGATGAGCCAATACCATAGTAAATCTACCGATAAACGTGGCGGAGTAAGCGGAAGTTTCAACTTAAGACCATTCAAAGGTTTGGAGATAGATGCAGTGACCGGTATCGATTTCCTTCTGAACGAAGCCCTTACGCTTGTTCCTTCCACGTCTATAGCAGAGCGGGAAATGGGAATCGCGATAGCCGAACGTGGAAAATTAACAAAAGAAAAAAATACAACGACCAATATTTCCTCCAATATACGTATCACTTACAACAAGACATTCGCCGGAAGACACGACCTGACAATCGGTGGGAACATGGACTACTACCTGACCCAGACAGATAACATATCTGCCACCGGATACGGAGTGGGGACACAAATGTCACTAAACGCAATCAACCACTCCATCACCGGAGCCCGGAAGCCAACAGCCAGTTCGCTTCTGGACAAAACGGCTCAGTTAGGATTCGGGGTAGTCATGGGCTACAGTTTCGATTCCACCTATGACCTTTTTGCTACTTACAAAGCCGACGCTTCTTCCGTTCTCCCTCCAGACAAGCGCTGGAATGCAGCATGGGCCGTAGGCTTGGGGTGGACCCTCAGCCGATACCCTTTCCTGAAAAATAATAAGGTCATCACTCTCCTGAACCTGAAAGGTTCCCATGGACGTATGGCAAACCTATCCGGAGTATCTGCCTCCGCCACAATCGGCACCTTCAGCTACTCCACCAATTATTACGGAAATGCCCGTCTGCTACAGTTACTCGGATTTTATAATACCGATCTGAAACCGGAACAGACTTCCACAACAGACTTCAGTCTATCCATCGAATTCTTCAAACGGCTGACATTAGGTCTCAATCTCTACCGCCGCGAAACGAGTGATGCACTGCTGGACGTCCCCATCCCCCTTTCCAACGGTTTCAATACCATGAAACGTAACATCGGTGTATTACGCAATGAAGGCTATGAACTGAACGCCGCAATAAAAGTGCTCGATACACCGGACTGGCGTGTATCTTTACGCGGTTCACTGGCCTACAACCGTAATAAGGTAATCAGCCTGTACTATACCGACCGTTTATACACCAGCGAAACCGCCCTGACTCCCGACTATGAAGTCGGAAAAGCCTATAACATGCTTTATGGACTGAAGTCATTAGGCATAAACCCTATCACCGGTCTTCCGGTATTTCAAGGAGCCGATGGAAGTGAGATTTCCCCGACACAAAATCCGGCCAGAGAAAACTTCATCGTTTTGGGGCATAGCACTCCTCCCTACAGCGGTACATTCAACCTGAATTTCTCCTATCGGAATTTCGATTTGGATATGGACTTTTACTATGTGTTCGGCGGCATTAAACCCTACAATTATTCTTATGTCCGTTCAGCCGACAGTGCCAATAAGAATGCCATTCAAAAGCAATTAGAAAACATGTGGTTCCACCGAGGAGATGAAGGAAAAATATACCATTCTCCATTTTACATATCTCCTGCCAATGCTTCACTCCAACAGCCCAATACAGAAACCGTCGGGAAAAGCGATTATCTGAAATTGGCCATGTTGTCGCTACGCTACCGGGTTCCACACACCTTTCTGGAGAAAAACTGTCATTTCATAAAATATGCCAATATCGCCTTTCAGGCATCCAACCTTTTTATGATTACTCCTTATAAAGAGTCCGATCCCGAAACAGGTTCATTGGCCGGAGCTATGCAACCCGTATTAACCATCAATCTTAGTTTGACTTTCTAAATACAAGTAATATATGAACCTGACCCCAATAATAAATAATTTCCAACGCTCAATACGCAAAGTACAAATCTGTTGCATATTGATACTCAGTTGTACAGCCTGTTCGCTCAATATCCCCTACGAGAATCAGTATTCAGATCCGGATGCCATTACCACAGTAACTGCCGCACGCGAACTATTGGCATCGGCCTATGATGCAATTCCCAAGCCGGAATTCAGTTTATCCGTATTGAGCGACGACTTCCAGCCTACTTTTTTAATAAACTTGAATGCCGACCTGAATAACCTATATAAATGGCATCCTAAACCGATGGAGGACTTATCGAACTCTCTGTGGGAAAAATACTACTCAGCCATAGCCATAGCCAATACGGTACTGGAGCGCGTCCATTATGTATCCCCTATATCAGACAGTGACAAGCAAGAGTTGCAATGCATCGTTAGCGAAGCGAAAACGTTAAAAGCATATTGTTACTTCAATCTGCTCAGACTTTTTGCCCCCACCTATCCGGAAGGTCCCGAAAAAGACGGAATCATCTTAAAGGAGCGGTTCGAACTTGCCTTTCTAAAACGCTCGAGCATCAGTGAATGTGTGAATGCTATCCGCCAATTACTGACCGAAGCAGTTACTGTAGACAACCGACCTTCACAGGTCTACTGGTTTTCCCGGCAAAGTGCTTATTATCTATTGGCAGCTTTAGAACTCTATGCCGAAAATTACGATAAAGCCGAAGAATATGCTTTAAAAATCCTGTCTTCAACCAATGCATACGATGTCCTGGCCCCCGTACATTATAAAAAACTATGGGAACAAGAACCATGCGATGAATGTATTTTTTCTCTGCATACCACCAATTCATATTATACCGATATGAATTACGAAAGGAAGAAAGGCGACTACTTCACGATCAACTCCACACTCACCCAATTATATGCTGCCAATGACATCCGTTACGAAGCAACGGTCTATCCCCAAGAAATGCCTGGTGAAAGCATCGGCGAGACCTTACCGGTACTATATCTGGGAAAATACAACAAACAGAACTGGAATTATAAACCTATACAATATATCAACAAACTTCGTGTATCCGGCATCTGCTTTATTCTTGCCGAAGCCTATTGTCAAGACCAGAAAGGTCACGATGCATTGGCTCTGGAAGTGATAAACAACTACCTGGCCCAACGTGAAGCTCCATTGCTTGACACATCACTTTCCGGCGCTCCCCTATTGAAAGCTATCCTTCAGGAAAAGTGGAAAGAATTTGCCGGTGAAGGTGAACGTTACTTTGATTTAAAGCGCTATCGGAAAAGTTTGCTTTCCGATTGGAATCTCTCTGCCGCAATGAAAAGTAAATCAATCAAATCAGACGACTACCGTTGGCTTTTCCCCATTCCGAAAGGCGAATATCTATATAATGAAAATATATCGCAAAATGCAGGATGGACTAAAGTCGAAAAATAAATAAAATACTAAACTAAATGAAAACTATAATGAAAAAGCTGTTTATCTACGCAGTAGGCATCTGCCTACTGCCTGCCTTCACGTCATGCAAAGACGATAGAGAAGAAAATAAATATACAGGAATCAACAAAATCTACCTGTCTGCCGAAACCCCGGTTATTACCGAGTCCGAAAACATTCCATTAACAGTAAATGTAGATTTAACATTGACCTGTGAACAGGACCTCGTACTCAACTTTGAATTGCCCGATGATAAAAACGGAGTTCTAAAATTAGAGAACAATCCCGTCACGATTAAAGCCGGAAAACGTTCTGCAACATTCGAAGTAGTTTCCAACCAAAAGAATTTATTAACCGAGGATACATACTTTCAGGTCGGAATTTCTCAATTCCCTACCGATAATTTAATGTTAAACGAAACATTGCAGGTACGTGTCAAGCCCAACCCTAAAATTCCGGAATTGTCCCCTCAGCAAAAAGCGTTAATCAAAGGTTATAAGACCAAATACGGCATTGACCTGAATAAATGGCTCGGAGTCCTCTCTTGCCATACCACTGTACAAAGCCCTGCAGATGGGTATCTCCAACCCTTTGCAGCAGCATTTACGAAAGAATATGATGGCAAGACCGTCATCACTCTCAGTGAGCAGGCCACAGAAGACATGCCGGTATTAAAGATGACAGACAATCCATTCGGACTGACCGAATATTTATACTTTGTACTTCGTTCCGAGACCGTAGCAGATCCGGAATTCTGGACTCAGCAGCCGGAACCGCAAAAACTGATGAAACTACTCAACTGGAATAAAGAAAGTAAAGAGACATTTGCCGTATCATTGGATGCAATCAGACTCAAAGACATCACTTCCACTTCAACCCGGCTGGAATATCTGGGTCCGGGAAAAAACTATTATGGAGCTCCTATTACCATCGTTCCATTTACCTACCAATTCAGTGCTTTAGACCGTCAAAACAAGCTCCTGGAAAGTGGAAACGCAGAAATTAAAGAGATCAATGACCAGGGAGCTTCCGCAGATCCGGCTTACTACCTCAACTGCTACGATCTTGTCAATTCCGACAACTATGACACCCCCGAAAACTTTATCAAATCCACCGGAAACATAGACTTTGCCACAGATAAAATGACTTATCAATTTCTCCTGAGCCATGTCAACGCCGGAGGATACACACGCATAACCGTAGTTTATGAAAAGAAATAATAAAAACAGATATTTATACATAGCAGCTATATTCATAGCTGCTATGCTCCCATGTATAGCCTGCCCACAGTCCAGTCCAATCCTTCTTCCGCCCGGAACGGTAGAGGGACGCCTTCCCAACGGACTGCACTATCTTATCCTGCACAATGCTTCTCCGGCATCCAGAGTAGAGTTCAGGCTAATCATGCGGGTAGGTTCCGTACAAGAAACGGAGCAAGAGAAAGGCTGTGCCCATTTCCTCGAACACGTAACTTTCGGCGGTACCCGCCATTTTCCTAAACGCTCTTTAGTAGAGTACCTCGAGTCCTTAGGAATGAAGTACGGACAAGATATCAACGCTTTCACCGGTTTCGACCGTACAATCTATATGTTCGCAGTTCCCACCGATCATGCCAAAGACGAAGTTCTCGATCGTTCATTACTAATCCTATGCGATTGGTTGGACGGTGTCACTATAGATCCGGAAAAAGTAGAGAATGAAAAAGGAATCATTCTTGAAGAACTACGCGGATTCGATCCGGAAGACGATTTCTATCCGCTCAAAATCGGACAAGGCATATTCAGTCACCGTATGCCTTTGGGCACAACAGACGATATCCGCAAGGTCACCCCGCAAGTGCTCAAAAATTATTATCGCAAATGGTATGTACCCTCTTTGGCAACATTGGTCATTGTAGGCGACATATCTCCCCTGGAGATCGAATCTAAAATCAAAGAACGTTTCAAATCCCTGCCCGGACGTCCGGGCAATGACTTCCGGACCTACCCGTTAGAGTACACCCAGGGAATCCATCTGGCCTCCATACGAGACTCGCTGCAAACCCGTACAAAAGTCGAATTAATGATTCCACACCCTTGCACAGTAGAGCGCACCATGGAAGACGCTATAACAAAGGAGAAAGGACGCCTGCTCGTCAGCGCCATTTCTTCACGATTCCGTGCCCGGAAACTAAAAACCGATGTTACAGACCAATGGTATTTAAGTGACAAGAACCACTTTGTTCTGACAGTGGAAGGAGAAAACAGAAAAGAAATACTTACATCTATTTCCGCAACCGTATCTCTGTTGAATGATCTGATACGCAACGGATGGCAAGAGGACGAATTACAAGATATTAAAAACAATTTTTGCCACCGGATGAAATCGCCCACCGGTTCCCCGTCGCGTCCTTCCTCCATGTGGTGTGACGATTTCGCCGATTACGTCATATCGGGAGACCGCTATCTGACCGATCCATCCCAACAGCAGCAACTCAAAGAAGCCATGTCCCGTGTCTCCGGCCAATCTTTGCAAGCACTGCTCAAGGAGTGGATGTCTTACCGCGAAGAAACTCTATTAGTAGCCTGTTCAACCCATCCGGGACTGGGAGCCCCGTTATCGGAAACCGAAATAGCGTCGGCATGGGCCCAAGGCGAGCAAGTCGAATGCACTCCCTTTCTTTATTTCCGTCCTGAAAAACAAGAAGAGATCGACATTGAAACTCCTCCATGTCTGGCAGCCCGTTTTCCTTTTGATTCCGCATCTATATTACGACAAACAGAATATCCGCAAAACAGGATTCGTGAAGTAGAACTGAAGAACGGCATACGGTTAGTCCTCAAACCTACCCTCGAGGCAGATTCCAGCCTACTGATCACCTCTTTTGCACCTTTCGGCACTTCTTCCCTATCCGACGAAGAGTATCCTTTATTAGAGGGATTTGCCGGATACATAGATATGGGAAATATCGCAAAAGTAGATGGACAAGTTTTGTCCGATTACCTCTTCCGGAAAGAAATCTCACTTTCCATGGCAGTCGAGAATCACTGGCATGGCTTCATAGGCATGTCTCCCACTGCAAATGCTCCCGAGCTATTCAATCTGATTTATGAAAAGATATTCGATCCCGAATTAAAATATGACGAATTTGAGGAAATACGCCAGGATCTTTTAGAAAATCAAGACAAAGAAACGATATTGGAGAAAATGCTGCGACGAAGTCCCGACCGGTTATTATCCGCCCGTATGGACGAGTTGACCGGAACCGGTTTCGCCCGTTCTTCCCAGAAGCTTTCGTCCGAACAGATCAAAAGTCTGAATCTGGATTCCATCGCAGCTTTTTATAAAAAACTCTATACGAATCCCCAAGGAACCACTTATGTCATTTGCGGCAATTTCAATGCGGACACTCTCATGCAACAATTTGTCTCCGTTTTCGGACGTATTCCCGTTTCGTCACATTTGTCCCGATTTTCTTATCCGCATTTCAATCTTCCCGTCAGAAAGCATATAGAAGGCTTTCCCAATGACAATGACACTCAGACACTGTTCGACTATCTTCTCCTCGGCCACTATCAACCGGGATTAAAAAACACACTCACTTTAAAATTGATGCGTGACCTTATTCGCAACCGTCTGATCTCCGTCCTCAGAGAACAAAAATCCCTTGTCTACTCTCCTTACATTTCATTAATGTACGAAGGCATCCCACAAGGAACTTTCTACTTTGACATCAATGCATCCGCCGATAACGATAACATGCCTCAAATAGAACAGCTGCTGAAAGAGATTCTCCACCAATTAAAACAGCAAGAAGTGGATAATGAAGAACTGAATACCCTTAAACGTTCATTTCTGATAGCCAAACGCGAAGCGTTAAACGAAGAATCACCTTCTGCCTGGCGAACCGCCCTGGTCGGTTTACTAAAAAACGGTGAAACCATCAGCGACTTCGATCACTACGAACAATGTCTCGACAGCATCACTCCCGCCATGCTCCGCGAAGCATTCCGTCGCTATCTGGATACCGAGAACTATATCCTTTTATATTTAAGCAAAAACAAACTGAAAAATGATACTTCAAACCATTAAACAGATTTTATGCCTGCTCTGTCTGTGCTGTTTCCTTCAGCAGTCAGCCTTCTCTCAGGATGATAAGGACAAACCGGCTTATACCCTGTTCGACAACACAGGAAAACAAATCAGCTACGGAGAATTAATCAAACGACTCTCCGGCTATGATGTTATCTTCCTCGGGGAGCTGCACAACTGCCCCATCACCCATTGGCTGGAATTCGAAATAACCCGTTCCATCTATAACATTCATAAAGATCAACTGATGCTGGGAGCCGAAATGTTCGAAAGTGACAATCAACTGATTTTTGACGAATACATGCAGCAAAAGATCTCTTACGACCGCTTTGAGGCCGAAGCCCGTCTATGGGATAATTACCGGACTGACTATTATCCGGTTGTTTTCTTTGCCAAAGAACATCACATTCCGTTCATTGCAACCAATATCCCGAGACGCTACGCCAACATTGTAAAAAATAAAGGGTTCGAAGCACTCGACTCGTTATCCGAGGAAGCCAAACGATATATAGCTCCTTTACCGATCGATTTCGAATATGATGAAGCCCAAAGCGCAGCAGCTTTCAGTATGATGAACATGATGGGAGGACGCCGTGCCGGCGACAATCGGAAGTTGGCACAGGCACAAGCCATAAAAGATGCTACAATGGGATGGTTCATAGCCCGTAATATCAAAAATAAATTCCTGCATATCAACGGCAGTTATCATTCCAACCGACAGGGAGGCATCATCCCTTATCTGCTCCGTTACCGCCCCAATACAAGTATAGTGACGGTAACCTCGGTACGTCAAGAATCCATCCGGAAACTGGATGACGATCATAAAGGCTTGGCAGACTTTTACATCTGCGTACCCGAAGACATGGTAAACAGTTACTAACTACCGAAGCCTTCGTCCCCCCGGATAAAATATCTGCCTCTTCTTCGGCATCAATATCGTTTTTTAAAATCACTATATCGATACCGGAGAAGAGGATCATCGCTTTGGTATTTCATTTTTTGTATAACCTAAGTTCAAACAAAATTCTTATAAAGCGTTCATTTCAAGCAAAATTCAATATCAAGGTACGATTAGGGCCTGGGAATAAAGCTACGGAAAGTTCCTGCTATTCAGTCACTACTGATATTCGTACAGCGTTCATTCCACGCATACCGCGCTCTATTTCAAATGTCACTCTATCACCTTCAGCAATTGTTGCAGGGGCAGAAGAGATATGGAAGAAATACTTTTCGCCATTATCCGTATCTTTCACAAAACCATAGCCTTTCGCAGCATTAAAATACTCGATACGCCCCATGTGAGGAGCCACTTCCACATTCTCTTGTTTGGGTACAGAAACCTCGATATGAGATGCATCGACTTCTTCCTCAATCCGTTCCTGCGGCACTGAATGCAAAACACCGAACTGGTCCACATAAGCAATCATATCCTCAAAAGAACTTGGACCGCTGCTTTGGCGTTCCTCTTTACGTTGTTGCTTCTCCTTACGTTTCTGCTCCTTTAGCTTCTCCCGGTCACGTTTACTTGTTGTTATTTTTTTTACCATTCAATAATTTTATGTCTGAATCAATACCGCCTGTTCTTTTACATGTTGATTGCCGGATAGACAGTTTTATGTCACACACACCAATAAACAAACGATTTCATCATTATATCCAGATCATACGCTACGCCGAATGCCAGCAGCACATAGGCGCGATGCTTTTATCCTGAACAAAGCAGCAAATAATGATGTCGATTGGGGAATGCCATAAGCCGCAGAATGAAGCGGAAAACAATCACGCACAAAGAAGATTTCAGTATAAACCCAATGTTAGTAACTGCAAATATACACATTTTATTCGGTTATTCCTAATTCTCCGGTCCCAATCGTGATGGGACCGGAATTGCCAGATAGCGCAATCACTTAACGGCACTATCCAAATCGACCTTCTCTATCAGTTCCTGATCCTGCCAATAAGGTATTACCTTTAGATGTTGCAGCCTTCCTACTATTATGGCAGGGTGAGTACAGAACTTCTCAGCGAAGTAACGGATAGATTGAAGAGTGTAATCTCCGGATTTTATAATCTCTGCTTCTTCAGAGGGAGAAAGGAGTATTTTCGATGCAAAAGTATCAGCCTCATGTTCTTTTTCTAATTGTTTATCCGTATAGTCTATATTTTCTAAGAAAATATCTTTCTTACCATGCAGCAAAATATGACCCACTTCATGGAAAAATGAAAACCAAAATATATCATTACGTTTATGACGCCCGGAAAGTTGAATACAAGGAGTATCATTCAACCAACGAGTAGCCCCATTGATAGGAGCTTTAGGCAAACAGGGAGTATATATAAGCTTTATACCTGCTTGTAAGCAAAGTGTCTGCAAACGAATAGCAAAATCTTGTGGATGAGTAGCTATAAGAGTCTTCATTTGAGGTATAAGTTCTTTAAGAGATTTCTCTGAATATACAACGTCTTGTTCCAAATTGGCAGCTTGCAGTTCACCTTGTCTAAGCCAGGCCGAAATTGCGTAAGGTTCTTTTGTTTTGGCTAAAGAAATTCGAAAAGCAACTTTTAATTGCTGATTAAAGTAATAATCTTCCCAAGCCCGAGAAGTACTAACTCCAAAAAAAGAAAATAATTGAAAAACCTTTTCACGGACTGTTTTACAAGGAGCCAGCCAGCCTTTTTTAACCATATCCGCAATAGGGAACAACATTGCCCACTCTGCGGAATTTTGAATTAATAGTTCTCTTTTCTGCCGGGCAATATATTCGTCATAAGCACGTTGCTTATTCATCCAAAAATGTGCCGGAATTTTCGTAACAGTTTCGAATGCCACAGACATATCAGAGGTAATGGCACTATCGCCCTTAATGACAGCGATAATAGTCTTCTCCGGTTTAGACGTGCGAACAGCAAACTCTTTGACGCCCATGCCCATCTCTTCTAATTTATCAGCCAATGTTTCACCTGGATGAAATACAACTGAAGGGGTGTAATTATTGATTGTTGTTGCCATATCCATTATTATTTTCCGTGATAATTACTTATTTGTACAATTTCTATTCCTTTAATTTGTACCCAAATATATTTTCCATCTTTATCAGTGGGTATTGGTTTCTCAAGAGGTTCAAAGACAAGACGATAAGGTTGGTCCAAATCACATGCCCATTGCCCTTTCCGGTCACCAGTCAATTCGTGATAATGCCCGGGCAGATTTCGAACATCCTCAAGAGTTTCAGCAGCGGATAAATCCCCAATCCTTTTAAAGAAGAGTTTCGCTCTTATTTCTCCCTGTTCTTTCCGGCATTTACGATAGTCTTCTGCTTGTTTTCTGAGGTCTTTATCCAAGAACGCTATTTCCACGCTTTTTGTTTTATATTTAAGTTACATTTTGTGTTAATTGAAATCACACGCAAAGATATATATAATATTTTAATATACACCATATGTTATTTAAATATATATAAATCCAATCTGTTTTTTTATTTACTGATTTCTCAAGAGGCTCAAAGATATTATATAAAAACAGCCGGAATCACCTGTTACGGTAATCCCGGCTGCCGCCTAAAACACGAATAACCGCCGTTACCCGTTTCCCGTAACAGACCACAACAGTCTGCTGCTTCTTTCTATCTCCTGCAATTTCATCGCCAAATCGTCATCCTCCTCCATCGAAAACGATTCACTGTATCGCATCACCTTTGTATCCTCCCTGCCCGAACAGAGATATGTATACCACTCCTTTTTCAACAACATACGGCTGTAATTCAACGCTCCGTCACCATTGTAACCGAACAAGGAATATAGATTCAGCATCAGCCTGCATCCCGATTCCCGCAAGTGCAGATAGTCTTCCGTTCCCCAATAAAGTGAACGTTCCGGTTGCATCAGAACAGGGATATAACCCGACCGGCAGATGGCATGAATCATCTCACTGAGTCCTTCCGGCTGTTGTAAAGGAGACACATCTACCAGCAACTCCTTCCCCCCTCCTATCGCCAACAAATCTCCTTTCTCCAACAAAGCCGGAAATCCTTCATCCAAACGATATCTTGCCGACAAACGCAGAGAGATATTACCGGAGTATTGCTGCTGTAAATATTGAAAGGCATCTTTCAGAAAAGAAGAGGCATTCCCTTCATTTTCCACCTTTACCGGAGGTACACAGTAGATCTGCCTGACACCTTGCTGTTCAAGATAAACCAACAATTCCAACGCCTTATCCCCAGGTAAAGCCCATGCATCCGTATTAAGTAGTAAATAAGGCTGAAAATCGGTATGTACCAAAGAAGAGAGAATCATAAATTTAAATCTTTCAACCGAGGATGCCTGCTGTCCTTCTCCGAGAGAATCACACGATCTGCCGGAATACGCCAGTCAATACCTAAATCCGGATCATCCCAAGCAATGGCACCCTCACTATGCGGAGCATAAAAATTATCACACTTATACTGAAAAACAACTGCCTCACTCAATACACTGAATCCATGTGCCAACCCACGGGGAATGAAAAATTGACGATGATTATCCTCCGTCAACTCTACTGCCACATGTTGTCCAAATGTAGGAGATCCTTTACGGATATCAACAGCTACATCCAATACCGCTCCTTTCACTACACGCACCAATTTACTCTGAGCAAAAGGGGCCTGTTGAAAATGTAAACCACGAAGTACACCATAACTCGATTTACTTTCATTATCCTGGACAAACGTAGTCTTGCATACTTTTTCCTCAAACTCCCTCTGATTAAAAGATTCAAAGAAATATCCCCGGTCATCTTTAAAAATACGGGGCTCAAGGATAACAACCCCATCGATAGCAGTCTTTATTACATTCATTTCAAACCAAGTTCCTGTATCACTTTCAACAAATACTGTCCGTACTGGTTCTTCAGCATCGGCTTTGCCAATTCACGCATCTTATCGGCACTGATCCAACCTTGCCTCAAAGCAATTCCTTCCAAACAAGCTACTTTCAATCCCTGACGCTTTTCTATCACTTCAATAAAAGTAGATGCTTCACTTAAAGAATCATGCGTACCGGTATCCAACCAGGCAAAACCACGACCTAACAACTGAACTTTCAGTTCCTGATCTTTGAGAAATTCCTGATTCACTGTCGTTATCTCCAATTCTCCGCGTGCAGAGGGCTCTATTTTTTTTGCTACTTCCACCACCTTATTCGGATAGAAATAAAGCCCTACCACTGCATAATTAGACTTCGGTTCTTCAGGCTTCTCTTCCAGACTCAAGACATTTCCTTCTTTGTCAAATTCAGCCACTCCATAACGTTCCGGATCACTTACCCAATAACCGAACACCGTTGCCTTCTGTTCCACTTCTGCCATGCGTACAGCTTCATTCAGCATACGGGTAAAACTCTGCCCATAGAAGATATTATCTCCAAGCACCAAACAGACCGAATCACTCCCAATGAATTCCTCACCAATAATGAATGCCTGAGCCAAACCATCCGGAGAAGGTTGTTCCGCATACTCTAAACGTATTCCGTAATCAGAACCATCTCCCAGTAAACGTCGGAAAGCAGGAAGATCATCCGGAGTAGATATAATCAAGATTTCACGGATACCGGCAAGCATCAACACCGAAACCGGATAATAAATCATCGGTTTATCAAAAATAGGAAGAAGCTGTTTACTAACTCCTTTGGTGATGGGGTACAGACGAGTACCGGAACCACCGGCTAAAACAATGCCTTTCATAAAGTTACTATCATTTCCACAATATTATCTAAGTAATTTCAAATAGACAAATTCCCGAACCTTATTTGGAATCAAACGAGATACAAACCTTATTGTTACATTTCGAAATAATTCGTAACAATTAATAAACCCCATTCTTGCAAACTCTCTTTGTAAATTCAATTCGCTAATTGCATATTTTAAACCTCCACGTCGCTTAAACATCTCACTTGAAAACCTAAATGCTAGAAGACTCTCTTGAACATTATAAAACTTCGCGCCATTCATCAACATCCTAACCCAAAGATAATAATCTTCAAATAATGGAAAATGCCTATATCCGCCCGCAGCAAATACTGCATCCTTTTTAAACATCACAACTGGATGATTAATAGGACATCGTTTCTTTGCATAAAGATATATTTCATTATGATATTCCGGAAGTTTTCTTATAGAAACAACATTTGAAGAAACATTTTCAAATTCGCTAATCCAAGCACCAACTACATCCAATTCCGGATACTTTTCAAATACAGTAATTTGCCTTTCAAATCTGTTTGGAGTTGCAATGTCATCAGTATCCATGCGAGCAACAACATCAAAAGTACAATACTTCAATCCGACATCTAAAGCCTTACCTAAACCCTGATTCTCAGACAAAGCTAAAATTTTAAACAAACCAGTATATTTTCTCACATAAGAATCAATCATTCTATCTAAATCAATAGATAATTGACCGTCCTTTACTAAGACTAACTCATCAGGTAATCTACTTTGGTTCAAAATACTATCCAAACTCTGCTTCAAAAAAACAGGATTTTCTTTATAATATACAGAAAGTAATACAGAGAACTTCATCATTTCAATTTTCTTATAGCACGTACCAAACAGTTATGTCCCTTTCGCCCAAAAGCATAGTATAAAATTTTGTGCATATTTCTTTTAAGAGAATACTTCAGCCCCCGTTTTATCCACTTTCCATCAAAATGATGAATACAAAAGGTACTATCACTTATATCTATCTTGCCAATATTATAATCTTTAGGTGAAAAATAATAATATGGTTTAATATCAAATGCCTTTTCTTGAATAATTCTATTTAGTAATAAAGGCACAGGCTTAGTATCAAACGAACCATCTTCTTTCACAAAAGGACGATTTGCATAGTAATCTAAACAAGCTTTCACCCAATCTGCACCTTTTTCAGCTCCAATAACAGCAGCTTCAATGTCTCCACTAGCTTCTTCTCCCAAAAATTGCTTTTCAATCAAAAGCGATTTAAAATCTTTAAGCACCTCAACATCAGCATCTAAATATATCCCTCCATAATGATACAAAGCAAAAAAGCGGATATAATCTGCGGCAAAAGCATACTTCTTATTTTCATAAGCTTGCTTTAACCACAAATTAGAATTAACATCAATCTGCCTTGTATCCCATAATATAAATTCATAATCGGACAAAATGTTATGCCAAGAATTAATACACTTATTTATTAAATCAGGAAATGGATCACCACTCAACCAACAATAATGAATAATCTTAGGTATCATGTTTAATAAAAGAAATTATATAATAAAATACAAAAAGAGTGCAGAGAACTATATTAAAATCTAAAATATATAATAAAAAAGGCACAACATCTTTTTTTGAATTATAGAACATTCTATAAAAGTAATTTTTTAACATTCCAGCAAAAAAACCAGAAAAGATTATAGACGCAAAACCAAAATCAGCAAATGAATATGCTAACCCAAATGAAGGCATATACCCATCACTTGAAAACTCTGGATAAATAGCATAATTTAATAGTGCAAAACCAAAATCTTTCGGTTTTGACTCCCATATGAATCTAGGAATAACTTTATACCACGAACTTAATGCTATTTCTCCATAATAATAATCCATTTTCCCAGAAACAAATAGTTCTAAAGCCATAGTCTGTTGTCTATAAACATCAAAATAAGAAAGAGCGGTGTCAAAAATATTTTTATTTTGATTTTGTAATGTTTGAGAGAAATGATAAAATAGCAAAAGAACAAATACCAAAATAAAAGAAATAAACAATACCTTATAGTTTACTCTCTTATATTCTTCGTACATTGTCACCAAAATAATCATAGTGCTAAGTATAGCCATTTTACTCCCCGAAAAGAATAAAATAAAAATCAAACAAATAAGCACTATAGTTATTTTACGTTTCCACACAAAAAGAATAATTATCAAGATTAATAATAATGTTTTAAATACTTCATAAAAAGATGCATAAGCAGAAAAAACTACTTCCTCATAAAATTCCCTTAACCCCCTAAATGATATACCATATTTTAAAAGCATAGGTAATAAAGGAATAAATATTACCACAGCCAAAACAAAAGAACAAAAAACTATAATCTTAGTATTTTTAAAAGAATAAATCTTTAAATATGGAATTTTAAAGAAAGTACCTAAATATAAAAACAGAATATAAAGTAATATAACAACATCTGAAAGTAATGAATCTTCTCCATCTCCCAATATAACTAAAATAATCTGTGGTATAGTCAAAAAAAGTAATGGGTACTGAAGAGATAAAGTAAAAGGATTAAAAAAAGTCTTATATCGTTTTATCGAAAGAAAAGCCAAAAAAATAATAAATAAAAAGATAAAAAAAAGCATTTCGTATGATATCTTTATACAGTAGTATTACAATATATCAAAGAATAGCATTTCTTAATGCATGAATATATTCCAAACCATACCTCAAATCTGGTTCCATATAATTACCTTCTCCCCACTCATTCCATGATTTCAAAAACACAATTCTGTCTTCTATTGGCTTACATTCTACTCGCTCAAGTACTTCTTCAACATGCTTTTGAAACAATTTAGGAGATGAATTAAATAATACGTAGCCCGCATTTCCACTACGGGGTGTATGATCCCAATTAGGAATTAACGTTGGATAAATATTAGTTTGATATTCTTCTTCTCCCACAAAACTATGATAAACATTTTTATATAAAACACCTCTAGGAACTCCAGTTACAAGAGATATAATTTTTTCATATACTTTTACACAAAAATTCCTTCTATAACTAGCACTCCATAATCTAACTATATTAATTCCATCTAAACCGAATGACAAAGCACTATCAATATCAATTTGAGATGGATTCTTCTTAATTTGTCCAAGTTGTCCTATAAAATAAATACCTGTTAATCCATTTTCTATCGCTAATCTTTGCCACTCTTGAATAAACTCTCTTATTCCGATAAAATCAAAAGGCCTATATATCATAAAAATAGGCTTTCCATCAATCTTTAAGTAGCGTTTATCCTTAAATGCCGGCAATAATTTATAAAAATGTTTCTCATTATCTTCCTTTCCTAAATATTTTTGTTCAACTAAAATTTGTTTAGAAAAAGAATTACCACTTTTACTCCAAAATTTAGAATGCCATGATTCGTTAGCCCAACATAAGCAAAACGGAAAATCTGGTTTTCCTAACTTAAGCACCTCATTAAAAGGAAGCTCCAACTCTTGTCTTCCATCCCCAAACCAATAATGATAATAACAAAACCCTTCGATACCTGCTTTCTTTGCCAATTCAGCTTGTGCCTCACGTACCTCTGGCAATCTTAAATCATAATATCCTAAATCCGCAGGAACTTTAGGCTGATAATGTCCTTTAAATAAAGGTTTTGCCTTACCTACATTTGTCCATTCTGTAAATCCTCTTCCCCACCAAACATCATTATTAGGAGTTGGATGAAATTGAGGTAAATAAAATGCTATTACACGTGCTTTCATAAATTCAATCACAATATATTAGTTTACATTTTTATAACTCGAGCTGGAATACCAGCAGCCACACTATAAGATGGTATAGAATGAGTAACTACACTTCCTGCAGCTATTACAGCTCCCCTCCCAATAACAACATTGGGTAATATACAAACATTCTCTCCTATCCAAACATCGTTTTCAATAACGACGCGACCTTTAGAAAATAAATTTCTTTGCTGTGGCTCCTTTAATAAATCATCAATAGTTGTATTTCCATGAGCATGATCTGTTATCAAAACATTACTCCCTACAAGTACATTGTCACCAATAATTATCTCATTTATAGCACCAATATGACATCTGAAATTAAAACAGACCTTTTCACCTATTATAATTTGGGGTTTAAAACTATGTTCCAAATAATTATCCCAACATTCAATTCTTAATCCCGGACGAGAAAAAAAACTTTTAAACTTAATGTATTTATGCCCCTTTATAGAGAAAGGGGTTTCGATAAAAGCTTTCCCTTTACAACCTGTTAAAACAACAAATCTTAAGCTCTCTAGTAAATTTCGTAAATAGCAACAGAACTGAGAAAATCGATATGGAAAAATAACAAATGATATTTTGGCCATAAATAATAAACAAGGATAAATTTTATCTTTCATAAGTACACACACTAACACACTATATTAAAACTTTCTGTAAAAATATTTAATCAATCTCCTAAATGGAACCAACAACCAAGCATAAATACACATTAAATAATAATCGACAACAGAATAGTATATACTAAAACTTTGTCTTCTATCAACAACTTCAAAGTTATACTTTGATGTCTTTTTAACAATCAATTCAAAATACCATGCAGATAAAAAGGTCAGTAATTCCATTTTTACCTTTATAAATGTTTTATTTTTAATTTTTTTCTCTCTTCTTAGTGAATTTAATATATCTAAATAATCAACAGCAAATATTTGAAACAAGTTATACCCGCCCTTTCCTCTTTCATCTTGCATGTTTTGATATTTTTCATCACATATTATATATTGGCTTTCCGACCTAAGATTAAATAATAAAGATACATTAGGAAACATCTCATTCAATTCTAACCGATCTATTTCTCCTACATCAATATCCCATATAGAGATTCCCGCACTCCAACTCGACCAATAAGACAATCTATTTATAAAAGAGTCTAAATTAGAACATTTCAAAATAGTTCCCACATCCAATTGATTATCTGAGAAATAAATAATTGGTTTAGAATTCATATATTCTTTTATAATAGCAAGCCATCTTGCTATTGTTCCTGGCAATATCATACTACGATGATTAAGCATTTTCCGGAATACTCCTCTGCCTAACTTTAAAGCAGTAACTAAATTAAGAAAGCCTTCATCTCTTGTTTGCACATATCTCAAATTATCACACTCATAAGGACGTAAATCACTGAGCAATGTACTATCAATATCATTATCTGTTATAACGACCTCAAAAAGAGACTTATCTATGCCTTGAGAATAAATAGCATCCAAACAAGGTAGTACCCATTGCGAAGCACCATTAGTAGGGATGCATATTGACAACAACAACCCATTCATCATTATTTAAAATAATTCAATAATTCAACCACATGCTTTACTTCATCCAAAGACATAACTGGACTAATAGGCAGAGATAATTCTTCATTATGAATTTGATCAGTTATAGGAAAATTTAATTTATTCCATTGATTATAGCATTCTTGTTTATGTGGTGGTATGGGATAATGTATCAAGGTCTGTACCCCTTTGTTATTCAAATACATTTGCAATTTATCGCGTTCCTCACACAATATAGGAAATAAATGATAAACATTAGATTCTGTTGGTAAAATAAACGGAAAATGTATTCGTTCATTTTTTATATGCTCAATATAATAACAAGCAATATTTTTACGATAGTCATTATCCAGGTCCAGATATTTTAATTTCACATCCAGAACTGCCGCTTGGATTTCATCCAACCTAGAGTTACGTCCCCGATATTTAAACACATATTTCTTAACAGAACCATAATTCGCTAAAGTTCTAACAGCATCAGCCAAGTCTTTATCTGATGTTGTAATAGCTCCTCCATCCCCTAAAGCTCCCAAGTTTTTTCCCGGATAAAAACTATGTCCAGCCGCATCTCCCAAAGATCCAGTTCTTCTTTCTCCAAATTTACAACCGTGTGCTTGAGCATTATCCTCTACTAACTTTAGATTATATTTAGTACACAATTCTCCTATTTTATCAGTATAAGCACAACGTCCATAAAGATGTACTAATAGAACAGATTTAGTTTTGTCCGTAATAGACTCTTCTATCTTAGAGTCATCAATTTCCAATGTGTTAATATCTGGTTCTACCAAAACAGGGACTAACTTATTTTCTGTTATCGCTAAAATAGAGGCAATATATGTATTAGCAGGTACGATTACTTCATCTCCTTCTTTCATTATTCCCAATTCAATATAAGCGCGATAAATTAAAATAAGTGCATCCAGTCCATTAGCACAGCCAACCGTATAATTTGTGCCAATATATAAAGCATAATGCTCTTCAAAACGTCTAACTATATTACCTTGTAAATACCAACCTGAATAAATTACATCATTCACTGCAGATATTATTTCGTCCGAGTTCTTTTCTGTAATTTTTTTTAAATCCAAAAATTTAATCATAGTATATTTTTATTATTTAAAAACTCATCATAACTTCTAATGTAATCAGCCTCTTCAAATCCATGAGAAGCCAACACTAAACAAATAGAGCCAGAGGAAAATCCCTGTTCCTCTGCCCAAATACCAGGAGGAATATGTAAACCATAAAAAGGACGATTCAGTAACACTGTTCTCTTATTTATACCATCATCCAACACCACTTCAAAACTTCCACTTGCAGCGACCAATAATTGATGACAGTTAATATGCGCATGAGCACCACGAGCCTCTCCACCTGGAATATCATAAGAATAAAAAATCCGTTTCACATCAAATGGCACATGAATATTATTATAGACATATGTAAGATTCCCCTCCTTCTCAATGTTCTTTTGAAGATGATAAAGAGAGCAATCAAAAACTGTAATCATCTGCTTTCTATGCTCCATCGTTTAAAATCAGTATAATCCATTATATAATCATCAATATTATAATCAGTCGAAGAAAGTATAAGTGCTAAAGAATTTGTAGAAAAATTACTCATAGCCCTCCAAAGACCTTTGGGTACTAAAACTCCTAAATAAGAACGGTTTAAGTGAAAAACACAAGAATGTATCCCATCGTCCAAGCACACATCAAAGCTTCCTGATAAAGCTACTATAAATTCTTCATTCTCTTTATAAGCATGTCCTCCACGTTCAACCCCGCCAGGAACATCATATATCCAATATGCTCTCCGTATCTTAAAAGGTATCTGTTTAAACTCTTCTATAATAGATAAATTACCTCTTGGATCAGCTATTTTAGGTAATTGAATTATGCGAGCACTTTCACATCCCATATCTAATCTATTTCATTTAAAGACAATTTTAATTTCATCAGAAATCTATATATCATTCTATTAGACGTCCGATTCTCCCTTTCATGAAAGTAAAAATAATCCAGCTTTTTTTTAGGATTTTCTTTAAAGAAAACATCACTTTTCTTACGTTTATTATCATATATATTCCAAGCTTTACTCCAATAATGATTAATTTGTATCGTAGATTTTTCCAATTCCTTCGTAGGGCCCCAGAATAAATCCTTGGGAACGAAATATCCAAATTGATTAACTGGAGGTATTTTAAAGTTTATAGGACCGAGTGTTACTTTAACCCATGGAGAATGATGGACTGCGGCATTATCGAATGACACAATATCATAATTAGTATTAATAAGACATTTCCCAACATGATACAAATAATCCCAACTAATATTATATTGTTCAATAACCAACGAATCATAATCATGCTGTAGTTTTCCAGACGTACCAAACATCATCCAATAAATCAAAACGACAGGATATTTTTTATATGATTCTAACCATTCTTCCAATGTATCTGCATATTTAGGACAAAAAAATTCATCTATATCCAAAAAGGAAACCCAAGATGTCTCATCTCTAAAGTTCTCATAGAAATGTTTGTAAGCTTTCATTTGAGCTTGTGGATAAGGCCATTCAATTATGGTTACGATTCCCAACTCTATATATGGCTGAATAACTTCTCTAAAATCATCACTTGAATCATTATTATATAAATAAAAATGTTCAACTCCTACTATTTTATGAAATTCAATCCATTCCTTTAAAAATGGAGCTTCATCTTTAAAAATAGCGCATAAAGAAATAGTATACTTTTTAGTTCTAAAAACGTTGCTATTTACCAACTGAAGAACAAATGGAAAGACTAAATTATAAAAGCATGTTACAAAAAAGTTATAAAGTTTTTTTAATATTCGTTTCATTAAAATAATCAATTAATTATTTACATATTCTTTAATACAGTACGAATTTCTTGCACAACTGGATCACGAAAAAGATATAATAACAAAGTATATACAACACTTACAGCAACAAAGGAAAATAAAATTATTAAAGCTAAATTTGAAAATAGAATAGTAATAAAATAGCCTATCAATCCAGCTACAAACGCAAAGAACATATATCTCAAAATATCAGAAAACTGCAATCGATAAGTATAAGCTAAAAGCTGCTTAGAAATACTCATATTGATTGTATCAGCAATAACAGCAATTAAAATTTGTCCTACGACAATTCCTATAATTCCACCTTGAACTGAAATTAAAATAATGATTAAACTAATAGGTTTCTTTATGAATTCCAACTTTAAGATATAGCCAGTACGATTTAAGACCTGCAGCAAACATAAATTCAAGTAAGATACAGGAGACCATAACCCAGCAAAGACCAACATTTGAAATAAAAAGATAGATTCACTCCATTTATCTGTCCATAAAAAGATTACAATTGGTTTTGCAGCCAAAATTAAAAATGATGCAAGAGGAGCCATTAAACACATTATCATTTTTATATATTTTCTGTAAACTAATAAAAGAGTATATTTATCGTCTTGAACATTGGCCAATACAGGAATAGTCACCTTCTGAATGACACCAGCACAAATCATATCCGGCTGACTGGCTAAACTTCTTGCCTTTGTATAATATCCTAACTCCTGTTTACCAATGCATTTCCCAATCACAATAGAGTAAATTTCATTAAAAACAGTTCCTATTAAATTAGCGCCTACCAATTTAGAACCAAAACTCAAAAGATAATTAAATGAATCTTTACTAAAACCTGTTATAGGCCTCCATCTAGCAAAACACCAAAAAAGAATTGTTTTAATAAATGTATATCCTACTGATTGAATAGCTAATGCGTATACTCCAAATCCCTTGTAAGCTAAGTAAATAGCTATTATGCCCATAGGTATTTGAGAGCAAAGACTTATTAAAGTCTGCAACTTTATATTCAGTTCCGCTGTTAATATAGCATTCTGAACAATACATAAAGAATTAAAGAAAACATTTAAACCAATTATTCTTAATAAAGGTATTAGCAAAGGATCCTCAAAATATGTAGCTATAAAAGGAGCTAAGAAAAAAAGTAGCACATATAAAAAAATCCCAACTACTACATTGAAATAGAAGGCTGTTGAAAGATCAGATTCTGTTCTGTCTAATTTACGTATTAATGCGTTAGAAAAACCACCTTCAATTAAGACATTAGAAACAGCAATAAATATTGCAATAATCCCAACAAGCCCATAGTCGGCCGGAGTCAATAGACGTGCTAAAACAATGCCAATAATAAAAGTTACAAATTGTGCCCCCAGTCTATCAAAAAGGCTCCAAATTACTCCCCAAAATTGCCGATTATGTTTTACTTCCATTCCTAATATGGAATCAAAATTCCTATGGCATCTTTTACAACTTCAACAGCAGGTGACATACGTGGTGTCCAATTAGAATCTGGTTTATTATATTCCTCACCATAATATGCCTTCAAATACTCGTCATAATTGGATGGTACATTCACGTCTATCCCTAAAAAATTATATTTAGATATTCCAGTAAAAGGAGTAATCACTCTCAATACAGTTGAAAGGTATTGAAAATGATCATTATCCCATAAACAAGTATGAGTATAAATTCGATTAGTTCCTGGAATTTTATCAAAAACAAAAATATCTATCAAAATATTATCTTGAATAAAAGTCAATTCAAAACCTCTTTCCTGGCAATTACCAGTAGTATAGAGTTCTATTTTTCGCATTTTTTTAAATCCAAATTGACGCAATGCACTCTCTACTTTATCAAAATCAGTATCAATAGAAACCCCTACATCAATATCAGTATCATAAGATATAAAATTATTGTCGCGTATAGCACCTAATAAGGTTCCAAAAGCCAACCAATAATCGCATTGAACTGATTCCATAGCTAAATGAAACTTTTCAAAAATATTAATTCCATTTACAGACAAGGATTCCGTCAAGGATTTTTCGTATTTTTTCTGTTGATATCTTCTTAATCTACTTCGTAGTATATTCAACAATTTTCTCATATTTCAATTTATTAATGATTTAAGTAATTCAGTTCTAATTTCATCTGTGCACTCTACAGGATTGTTAGTTAATCGATCAATATTAACTTTATCCAAAAGAAAAGACACTTTACAATCTTTCATCCTTTTACAGGAAAATAAACCTATGTTAGCTAAGTAATTTTTCCAATCAATATTTTTATTATCCAATATTTCAATCAGAATTTCCATTTTTGAATTATATTTCATACTATCGACTTCTTTTTTCAAGTCAATCCCAGATAGATTCAACTGAAAAAAAAATGGAAAGGTTAATGCAACTGCATGTCCATGTGGCAAACCATAATAAGTAGTAAAAGGATATGAAAAAGCATGAGGAGCGGTAGTTTTTGTTATATTAATTGCACGCCCCGCCCAATAAGCGCCTTCAGAGATCTTCTCCCGCACATCTTCTGTCGGAGCATTCACTACCAATTCCAAATTAGGCCAAAGCAGCTTTACAGCTTTTATCGCATATTCATCAGATTCACCTGTAGCGTTCACATTCCAGTAAGCTTCAATAGCCTGCGCCAACGCATCAAAACCTGTACAAGCACTTAAGTATTTAGGAACATTAAAAGTAAATTGAGGATCAACAATAGCAATATCAGGCAACACATCCTTATGAGCCACTGAATATTTCACTTTCTCCATATACAAAACCGCAAAATGTGTAGCTTCACTTCCCGTTCCTGCTGTTGTTGGTATAGCAATTAGAGGAATTAAAGGCTTTTTTCTTTGATAAATATTCTTTTTCTTATCACCAGAATAAGAATAAAAAAAACGCATCAGTTTAGCCATATCTATTACACTACCTCCTCCTATTGCTATAATCAAATCAGGTTGATATTTTTCTAACAGCAAGATTCCTTTATCCAAATCTTCACTTTGAGGATTCTCCTTAAAATCCTGAAAATCTAAAACTTGACATTCCAAATTAACAAAAATCGAAGATAAAGCCACTTGGGCTCCACATAATTCATACGATTTTTTTCCTCTTACCAATAATATTCTTTTAGGAACAAATTGCTCCAAAACGGAAGGCAATTCAAGTATAGATGATTTTCCCAAATATGCTCGTTGACACATACTATTGATTTAAGAAATTCATGAAAGCATCTTTATTTTGAATAGGAGTTCTCGTCGGACGTCCCAAATCTTTACGAGCTCCTTTTTTTACCTTTATCTCTAAAAGAACAGGTCCTATAGAATTACTTATCGTATTAAGAGCTTTTTCTAAAGAAACTAAATCAGAAACAGATAAAGCCAAATTATACCCACAAGCTACAGCTATTTCAGAAATATTTATTTTTAAACCAACGGTAGGTTGGCCACCTACCGAATCATGTGCACCATTATTAAATACAACATGAACGTAATTACATGGTTTTGTAGAACCTACAATCGCCAAAGATCCCATATGCATTAAAATAGCTCCATCTCCATCAAAACAATATACCATTCTACCGGATTTATGGAGAGCTATTCCTAAAGATATTTGAGAAGCATGTCCCATTGAGCCAACTGTAAGAAAGTCCTTCCCATGATTCTGATTCATGAACTCTCTATATTCAAACAATTCACGTGATATCATCCCTGTAGTAGAAACAATAATAGCATTTTCCGGCATAGAAGAAGAGACTATTTTTATTGCTTCCTCTCTAGATAATGTGAATCCATTATTTTCTAATGTCTGAGGTCTATAATCTTCAAATGTATCCTTCTGAATTACAAAAGCAAACGGTTCACGATTTGTCTCAATACAAGCTAAAGCTTCTTTCAACTGGCATGTTAATTCCGATTCATTTTTAGACAAGACCTGATTACTAATTCCCATAGAATTTAATAAAGGAATAGTTATCTTACCTTGTTTTATGTGCTGAGGTTCATCTTTCAGCCCAGGCTCTCCACGCCAGCCAATTAATAGTAGCAAAGGAATATTATAGACTTCTTTATCAGTCAAAGACACCAAAGGATTCACTGCATTACCTATACCGGAATTCTGCATATACACAAGTGGAATTCTACCTGTTGCTAAATAATAACCAGCAGCAAGTCCCACTGCAGCACCTTCATTCGCAGCAATTATATGATTATTCAAATCTGAATGATCAGTTATATATGCACAGATACTTTTTAACAAAGAATCAGGAACTCCAGTAAAGAAATCGATTTGATTTGCTTTAAGAGAATCAATAAAATATTTAGGAGTAATCATAATAGAATTTATTTTGTCCCAGGTATTAATTCCAAAATTTCTTTCACAGGCATACATAAGTCATTTGCTTCATAAGAACGTCCATGTAAAAGAATCGATTTTGCAGTATTAAGCATGGCCGGATATGCACTACGCAACATATGATTGGCATAAATAACAATATTTATCCCCCAAGAAGCTAACTCTTCATCCGTTATGTGATTATAAGTTGTGGGAACGACGACAATAGGTATAGACTTATTTACGGCCCGAATAGACTGACAAAAGAGCTTAATATCTTCACCTGACTTATCTTTACTATGAATCATAATGCCATCAGCACCAGCATTAATATATGCTAAAGCCCTTTCCATAGCATCATCTAGACCTTTGCCCGCTATATAACTTTCAATACGAGCAATAATCATAAAATCATTAGTAACCTGAGCACGTTTACCAGCTTTTATCTTATCACAAAATCCCTCAATCGTATCTTGCGTTTGAATAGCATCAGTTCCAAAAAGTGAATTCTTTTTCAGTCCAATTTTATCTTCAATAATCACAGCTGAAATACCTAAACGTTCTAATGTGCGAACTGTGAAAACAAAATGTTCTATTTTACCTCCTGTGTCACCATCGAATATAACTGGTTTTGTAGTACACTCTAAGGCATCATTTAAGTCATGTAAGCGTGTTGTTAAGTCAACAGCCTCAATATCAGGCTTCCCTTTAGAAGTAGAATCCGTTAAACTACTGGACCACATGCCATCAAACTCACGTTTTGTACCATTAATTTCAACGGAAGTATTTTCTATAATTAATCCTGTTAACCCACTATGAGATTCACAAATACGTACTATCGGTTTAGCCTCAATTAAACGTCTTAACCTCTTTAAACGAATTTCCGGAGTTGTCCCTATTTCTTTTAATTTTAGATTTAGATCAGTAGAAGAAATTCCTTTAGTATAAGGGACATCTATTACCTTACCACCCCATTGGGAAATAACTTCGATAACCCTTCGCCTCGTTTCTTTCTGAACACCCTCTTTCCAATCATCTCCATGAACCACAAAATCGGGTTTTAAAAGTTCAAGATTAGGAACATAGTCCAAAGTAGTTTGTGGAATCACTTCATCAACTCCCTTTAAATTTCGAACAACTAAAGAACGCTGTTCATAATTCAAATAAGGTAAACGTTTATAGCTAGCAATAGCTGCATCTGTTAGAACTCCAACAGTTACACACCCCAATTTTTGAGCTTCATGAATAATATTCAAATGACCGGGATGAATAATATCAGCACTCATCCCAACATATACTCTTTTTCTTTCCATAAAATATATTCAATTTTATAACACTTCAATATTTATCTATTTTTATCTCTTACCCTGTCAAACCATAAATTCAGTCCCACCCACACAGCAATATCCGCCAAAAGCATCACCGTGTTGTCAACCACCGGAACCAACAGAATATTCACCGCACTAAATGCACAAGAAATCAGCAAGATCGTTATCATCGCCTTTCTTGGTGTGAAACCCATTGCCAGGAACTTATGATGAATATGGTTCTTGTCCGGTTCGAAAGGGCTCTTGCCACTACGAACACGAACCATCACCACACGGATCACGTCGAATGCCGGGACAATCAGCGTACTGAAAGCAATCACGAAAGCACCTTCGGTATACGGGGTGACATCCGGATTGTACTGGCTGTATTTGATGGCAAGGAAAGAGAGCACATAGCCCAAAGTCAGGCTGCCCGTATCACCCATAAAAATCTTACGGGCACGTTCCGCACTGCCGAACACGTTATAGTAAAAGAAAGGGACCAGCACACCGAACGTGGCAAAGGCGAGCATGCTGTACGTCCAAAGTTCTTTCTGCATGAACAGGAAGCCGAAGACAAGCAAGGCAACGCTGCTCAGACCGGAAGCAAGACCGTCGATACCGTCAATCAGATTGATGGCATTGGTGATAAAGACAACCAGAAGAACCGTAAAAGGCATACCTATCCAGGCAGGAAGGGCATACAGACCGAAAAGCCCGTAGAAGTTATTGATCCAAAGGCCGGCCAGGGGAAAAAACGAGGCACAGATGATCTGGATCACAAATTTCTGACGGTAGCGCACTCCGACAAGGTCATCGGCAATACCCGTCAGATAAAGCAAAGTCATCCCACAGACCAGAAACATGCACTCGGGCAGCAAGTACACCGCACGGAGGACAGGAACATCATAACCCATCAGAATGCGAAGTGCGAACACACCGCAAGAGGATAACAGGATGGTGGGAAAGAAAGAGACACCGCCCAAACGGGGAATAGCACGTTTATGAACCTTGCGCTCACTCGGCATATCGAAAAGCTTCTTCCGCAAAGAAATAAGCAGGATGCGGGGAATGATAAGCCGGGCAATCGAAGCAGAGATGACAAAAGCCAATATGATGAAAAGGATATTCAAGACAAAGGGGATTTAGGTTATATACAGTGTTGTGTCGAAAAAGAAAAGAGTTCACTCCTCTACTTCCCAGCTGGGATAAGGATTCTCTTCAAGGCTGCGGAGTTGTTCGGCAATCTCACATTCATCGCCGGAAAGGGCACGTCCTCCCCAACTGTCGATGATGCTGTGTGCCTCACGGGAGAGATCGTCGTCAAATACTTCACCATAGCAATAAGTCAGAAGCTGCACCTTCAGCAAAGAAGCGGGCAGGCGGTCGAGCACTTCCCAACAACGGTTCAGGATCTGCTGGATGCGGACTTCCTTGTCACCGTTATTGTAGATCGTCGCGTTATAACCCATCAGAAGCGAAAGGCACAAACGGGCTTCTTCCTCGTCGGTGGAGCCATGATGGGGATATAAAGTGTTGGCACGGCTGAGTACATCACCGTTCAACCGGCTGAAGTGGTCGCTGTAGATGGGGCTGCCATCGGAACCCAGATACAGAAGTTCGTGCGCCAAGGTGTACAAAGCGGTAATTTGAGAATCTAAAGAGTTCATGGGAATATTTACTATTTACGATTTACTGTCTGCTATTTTACTGTTTAAAGATCGAGCGGCTCGATTAGAGAAGGATGGATGTAGGTGGTGGCAACGGCCATCACTCCCTGAATGGAAACCATCACGCGACGGTCGTTTTTCACACGGATGAACTCACCTTCGACACCGGCAAAAAGACCACCCGTCACACGCACACGCTGTCCTTTACGGAAGGCTACAGCGGAAGGCTCCAGGTAAACCAGTTGCTGCTCGTAACTGCCGGCAACCGCCATGAAGCTGCGCATCTGGGAGTCCGGAACAACAATCGGCTGGCGGCTTTCCCGATCCATGATATAACGGATCGGAAGGGATACACCCATCTCTTCTTTGATACGGTCGATACGTTCACGGCACGAACGGACGAATACCAGATTATGAACAGCGGGAACCAGTTTACGCACTCGGCGTTCGTTCTTCACGATATACTCATAGCGCATCGGGATGAAATTCTCGATGGATTCGCTGTCAAGGTACGTTTTCAAAGAAAGTTCGCGGCTGTAGGTGACTCGCACAGCATACCAATGGATGTTGTCGGATTCCTTCACTAAAGGGTATTCTTTGGGGACACCGGAGTACGAAAGTACCTCCCGGTCAGATGATGTAATGCGAATATCAGTATTACTTGCATTCATGTGATCTCAAGACTCTCCCCTATCACAGCAGGAGAACGATGAAATGTTATGTAAGTACCCTGAAATCGACCATTTCCAAGAAACAGAAGAATTTCAGAGATAAAGTTCTATGAACGAATGAATTAGAAGTCATTGATGTTTCAAAAAACGTTCGTTTGTTTAAACACCATTTTTGACAGAATTTTAAAATCTCCAAAAAGAAAAATTCAAAAAAAGAAAAGCTAATTTAAGAGTTTTAATAATTGATTGATTCACAGATAGATAAAAGTACCATTAAAAGAGAAAACAAATTTATTTATAAAAATATTTTGCTATAATAAAAATGCTGTTTACCTTTGTTCCATTGAACGAACGTTTTTTGAAACATACTCTTTTCTATTTACACTAAAATCCCCCTATTCACCGACGCCCTTTATATAATCGCACACACGCGTACACGCATAATACTCTCTTTTTAAATTGATTTTACCCTGTCATGAAAACAGGTCAGGTATACTTAACCTGTTTTCATGACAGGGTAAAACATCAATTAAAAGTAAACAATATACGCGTATATAACGGATTATATACTAAGAACAGTTAATTTTGCCTTCGTAACAATAAATCACATTAGACAAAATGAGCAAAAAAAACCGAATGAAGGAATGATTCTCAACATAGAAGACATTCCTTATGTAGTAATTACAAACGGAAAAACTGACGAGAGTAAGAGAATTTTAGAAACACTGGAAAAGAAACCGGAAAAACTCGACATAACTACTCACAGAGAGCTGGTTATCCTCTTTTTCTTATGGTTGAATTACCTGCAAAAAGGAACGAAAAAGCGCAAAGGAATCCGTGAATTGGCACATATCATGTACCGTATGCTATACTTCGGACAGAAACAAACCCCCACAAAGGAGATGTCAGTACAATCCATTGAAACAGAAATATTTAACACACTAAAATTTCTGAAAGAGGAGAAAAAGGGAACGGATAAAGATCTGGAAACAAACATCTTAGACGAAATAAAGACATTCTTCAAAGAAAACGTCTAACAAGGTTTATAAAATCATCCCTAATTTTACAGCCGCAGACACTTACGTCGAGCTTAAAGAAAACAGAAAAATGGAAAACATTAGTATTACTACTTACAGGGGCTTCAGCAAAGTAAAAGGGAGATGCTCCCTGAATGAATTAATCGAAAAGGTACGCAGCAGTCGCTATGCCGCCCTGATTGAGAAAATAGGAAGGCTTATCAGTGAAGGGAAAACCAAGGAAGCGGAGAACGTAAAACGGCAGCTGGACTACTTCACCGTCACGGCAAACTACCACGAATGCAGGCTGGCGCATAGTATCGCCGCATACAATGACATCATCACCATCGACCTGGACCATCTGCCCGAAAAGGAGCTGGACCGGATACGGGCCCTGATAGAAACAGACGAAGCGACACTCGCCTGCTTCCTCACCGCCAAGCAACACGGATTCAAGGTGCTCGCCTATCCGGTAAGCCTCGAAGCGGAAGGGTGGCGAAACGCGTTCTTCCGGACACCGGCAATCACTTACAGCCGGTTGGAACAGTATCACGCGGGAATGTACGAACTGGCCCGTAAACACTACGAGAAACTTCTGGAGACGGAAGTGGACACCAGCGGAAAGGACTTGTCGAGAGGTGTCTTCGCTTCGTATGACCCGAGGGCGTTTTACTCTCCCCGGCGGGTGGCACACATCCCGGAACGGACATTCACCATCGAAGCCCCCGAACCTGCACGGAGGGGAAGGCAGAAGGAAGAGCCCGCAACGGACCCAACAGGGGAAGTCAGCGCCTACACGTGCATGGAATTCAACAAATGCCTCAGCTCTACCCGCAGGCTGATGAAATACACAGAGGGAAACCGCAATTCGTTCCTCTTTACCCTGGGAAACAAATGTTTCCGAAAGGGACTTGAAGAGGCGGAAGTCAAGCGTCTGGCAGCAGTGAAATTAGGGGAGGACGGACAGATGGATACAGACACCCCCATCGCGAACGCCTACACATATACGGACAGAACGGAACGGGCAGAGGAGAAAAAAAAGATACCGCCCGTGGAACAGGTGATAGACTATCTGGACAGGAATTACGCTTTCAGGCGAAATACGGTACTCGACCGACTGGAGATGTGCGACTTGTCCAAAACGAAGGAGGGAAAATCATTCTACGCCATGCGGAACAAGGATCTCAACTCCATCTTCCTGAACATCAGCAGACAGGGCATCGTCTATCCGCTCAACAGCCTGAAGTCGGTCATCGACTCGGACTATACACCGGAGTTCAATCCCTTTACCGACTACTTCGGAGGAAACGTGCGGTGGGACAGGACAACCGACCACATCGGGAAACTGGCGGACACCATACAAGCGGAGGATCAGGAATTCTGGAGGGAAGGATTCCGGCGCTGGATCGTAGCCATGGTGGCCTCGGCACTCCAACCGGGTAAAGCCAACCAGCAAGCCCTGGTGCTGCACGGGGCGCAGGGAAAAGGAAAAAGTACCTGGATACGACACCTGCTATCCCCGGAACTCGGAGAATATTACCGCAACGGAATGATAGACCCGGCAAACAAGGACGACCTCTTGCTGCTATCCACCCGGCTGCTGATCAACATGGAGGAGTTTGAGGGTGTAAAGACAGGAGACATCGCCGAACTCAAACGGATCATCGGACAGGAGAACGTCACCATCCGGAAGGTATACGACACTCAGGCGCAGCTTTATCCCCGGAGGGCATCGTTCATCGGCAGCACCAACAACATGCAGTTCCTCAGAGATTACGGAGGAAACCGGCGCTTCCTGGTCATTCCCGTAAAAACCATCGACTACCGCACTCCGGTAGACCACAAAGGGGTATACGCACAGGCGGTGCAACTGATAGAAGACGGTTTCCGCTATTGGTTTGAAGGAAACGAGATAGACGACATCAACACCCGAAACGAACGCCACCGCATGAAAGACCCACTGGAAGAGAACCTGTATGTTTACTTCCGTCCGGCAGGAGAAAAGGACTTTGAGGTGAAATGGAAACCCGCCGCCGCAATACTGGCTACTCTATCTGTATACGGACGGACACAAGCCAACGCGCAAACGCAACAAGTGTTGGTACAGATTCTGGAAAGGGATGCCTTCGGCAAGCGTGTAAACGTCCATGGCATTACGGAGTATGCCGTAGTGGAACTCAGCCAGCAGGAGGTGAGCGAAAACTTCAGGAAAAGGGAGAAGGGAAAGGAGACGGAAGAGTTACCGTTTTAAAAGTATCGGAAAGAAGGAGATAGAAGAGAAATACCCCGTAAGAATATATGTAATCGAAATAACATATATTGTTACAGGGCAGGACATATATTGGCGTTTTATTGACAAAAAGATATTAGCTATTTTAATTAGACTCCACACCTACTACAAACGACATACATATCAACAATTTTATCCTTATAGGCTTGACATATGAACAACACAACAACTCCCAATTCAAACCTTGTAATGGATTCTAATGATTCAGTTAAATATATTCAGATAGTATTATTCTATTAAAAACAACATATTTAAGAACAATGTAGAATAATCCAATAATTGTATTTTTCAAAAACAACTTTCATCTGGGTCGCAAATACCTAAATTTAGGTATTTGCGACCCAGATGAAAGTTCGTATTTTTGTATTCAGAAGCTATTTAGGATTCATTAATATTTATACATTCATATTATTATTGACTTCATTAAACCTTAGCAAACTATTTATTCATCATTAATAAAGAAAAAACTATGAAGTATTATCTGCTGTTTTATTCACTTATTTTTTTATTTATTTTTTGTTCGTGTTACGATGAATCTCTTAATTTTGATCATGATATAACCCAAAAAGATCTTGATTCCAATTACACCTTTATTATGAACGAAGCAGATGCTCTAGATCTTGTTTCGTATTTTATAAATAGTATGGAAAACAGCCCAGCCACTCGAGTAGCTTCTTTAGATACTAGAGAAGTTGAAGGCATTGTTACCTTTCCTAAAACAAGGGCAAATCTCCTTCCGGAATGGTTACAAGAGTTCAATAAGAGATTTTATATTGTAAATATGAAAAATGACAAGGGATATGCTATAATTTCTAAAGACGAACGTGCATTCCCATTTTATGCTATTTTAGATCATGGACGGTTTAACTTTAATAGCATTGATTCTGTTTCAACATCTATCTATCAAGGATTTATAAGAAGAAATAAGATAGATATTGAAAGATCAGATTCTCTATATTTAAACAAATCATTATTTCCCTTAACGCGTAGTAGCTTAGATGATAAAACCTTTTTTCAAATCAAAGAATTAAAGAAAGGACTATTCCGTGGGTTTGGAAGATCTTCTAATTATCTTCTAAAAACGAGATGGACTCAAAATGTTACGAGACCCAATATTTATTTGCAAAAAAGTGGAGCAACCTATTATGATGTATATGGTAATACCACGAGAAGCGCTACAATAAATACAGGTGATGGTAGTATTCAAAGTACAAGATTATTTGGTTGTACTCCAGTTGCTTTTGGTCAAGTTTTGTATGGTCTAAGAAGTCATAAAGGTGTCAAAGATTTATGCTATTCTAATGGACAACCAGTCTTATGGGACAGAATGGAAAAAGGTATGAATCCAGAGGTTGAACGTTTTCTAGGCTGGATCACAATGAACTGTTCTCCAAAAGTTGTTGATATTACTTTTTTAGGAACTTCATTAACTAAACCCGGAGTAATGGTCCACAATGTAGATGCAAAAAATTTTATTAAAAAAATTCTAGGAGATCATTTAGATATTCAATATGATAATTGCGTTATATGGGCTGGTGATTTAAATGGCTTTACAGGAAATAATGAAGGAAAAAAAATCGCAGAAAAGTTTTATACAACAAATAAAGAATGTTTTGCAATATTCACCGGATCCCAAAAGACAATGCCTTCCGACTACCACAGTTACGTTGTCGACAGAATGTGTGAAATTCTAATGAAACATAGAGGGGTAATTGTTACGCCGAAGGAAATTGTTGAGAGCTTTACACCAGCACAAACCAATATAATGAAAGAACAAGGATTGTTAGTAATAGAGACTAATCCTAATCGCATTATCTATCATGAACCTTATTCAGTGACAATTTGTCATGTAAACTATGGCTGGGGCAATAAACATAATGGTTATTATTATTATTTTAATGAGAGAACCGATGGTGGATTAAAATATGAAGGTAATGAAGGGTTTAATAATAATTTCAACCACAATCTTGCTTATACTATTATAACTCCGAAATAAAGTAATGAAAGAATTAAAAAGACAGAACCAAATGGAAATATTAAAAAAAGGATATAAAATCTTTGTACTATTATTCAGTATAATTATTATTGCCTATTCTTGTAGAGACGGTGGAGTAGCCGCTGTGGTTAATTTCAAGCCGAATCCTATCCGATTTTCAAAAGAAGGGGGAGAATATACCATCAAGGTCAAAGGGAGTCGCGGTCCGCAATGGGATTATACCAACTGTACCACCCATTCAGGTAAGGAGGAAACAATGAAAATGGATACCATTGATAATATTGTTCATATAAGCAATGATTGGATTGAGTTTATGTTTAATTCTGGAGCAAATTGTAAATACATTGATGTGAAAGTAAAGCCGAATAATTCTGATATGAGAAGAAGTTTGATATTCAATGTCTGGAGTGTCGCTTTACCTACACAACTAGCTGTTTATCAAGATTAAAATAAAAAAGCTTCGTTACCACAAAAGAGAAAAGTACGAACAAAATTTATTCCGGCTACTTTTATCTGTTTGATTGCTGAATACATACAGATGATAAAGGTATTTGTATCATCTTATTTTTGAACTTGTGCATAAATTGCACAAGTTCAACTTCTTATCAAATCCTCCGAACCAATACCGGTATTGGTTTCTCTCCAATTTTATGCTCCCGGCTCTCCCATATATCGAAAGATCAGACGAACTTCCTTGGGCGTAAATGAATGGCGGTATTTATAGTATCCCACCTCCTCGAGCGCAGCCATCAGGAGTTTGTTGTGCCGCATCCAACGGCTGAGATTATTGAGGGCGGCATTCGCAGACAAATGGGGTGCATAAAGCAGAGCCAACTCGACTTTTGTATATACACGGATAGGAAACTCTCTCTCGTCATCTTCTAAATCTTTCATGTTTTTCAATTTTAAATTAATAAATAATCGGAACTTTACAATAGCATAAAGATAGCAAAAACAAACGATATATTACAACAAAAGTCATACTATTTCACAAAACATTCATTGATTTTCCATCTTTTATCCATACCGCCTCAACCCACGTCAACAAGCACAAAACAGGGGTTACAAAGCGGTATCTTTGACATACCGGAAGAAAGGGAAAGAGCTCGTCCGACCTTCCGGATGCATTCTTAATTATTAACCATAAAAAACTATCAGACAATGGCAGTTCCATACAAAAAAATCGCGAGAAAGGATCCGCGAAAAGCGGATGCTATAGAGAAATTTTATCCGCAACTGGTCACTTTAGGTCAAAGCGCAAGCCTGGAAAGCATTGCGTACGAAATGAAGGAGAAAAGTTCGTTATCATTGGGAGATATCAAAAGTGTACTCACCAATTTTGTAGAGGCGATGCGTACCTCACTCTACAACGGGCAGTCGGTCAATATCCGGGATTTCGGAGTATTCAGCCTTTCGGCACGCACCAAAGGGGTGGATACGGAAAAAGACTGTACGGCCAAAAACATAATGGCGGTGAAAATAAACTTTCGTCCGTCGTCGAGCGTACGTCCGAACCTGACATCGACCCGGGCCGGTGACAGAATCGAGTTTATCGACATCAAAGCGGCACTGGAAGGAAAGGAAACGGGAAAAGACGGTGACGGAGACATTGTGGATGACCCGACGGCATAAATCAGAATCACATGAAAGGAGGTGTAGAAAAATGAAGAAATCAAACTGGAACACAATTTTAAAAGTTATGATCGCAGTGGCATCTGCCATACTGGGAGTCCTTGGAGGAAATGCGATGAACTTGTAGGCAACGAAAGCTAAAAGGGATGTGTCATAACTCTTTTCACCACGGAGTAGCACAGAGTATCACAGAGTCTTTTCATTAATAATCAACAACTTAAAATCACCTCTGTGTCACTCTGTGGTGGGTTTTGATACATCCTCTTCAGTTTTCGTACTATCAACCGTTTCCGATCTTATTTTGCTACCATCACCTCGACATCATATCCCATAAACAGTCCGTTTTCTATAACACCCGTCACCGACTTGATTTCTTTTTCAAGAGACGAATGAATATTGCTGAACCAGGCATCGAGAATCAGGTTTCCACTTTCGGTGATCACAGGACCATCTTTACCTTTAGCCGGCCTCAGTTGGGTACGTGAAGCACCCATTGCCCGGATTTCCCTCTCTACGTAGGGCAAAGCCATCGGAAAGACTTCGACGGGGACAGGAAAACGGCTTCCCAGAAAAGAAACCTGTTTGCTTTCGTCCACCAAAATGAAAGTACGATTGCTGCTGCTTATCAGCAGCTTCTCCTTGAACAGCGCTCCGCCTCTTCCCTTGATCAGATTGCGGTCGGGATCTACTTCATCTGCTCCATCGAAGGTCCAGTCGGGACGGCACATCCATAAAGTAGTCTGCGGAATGCCCAAGCGGACACATTCCATCGATATCTCCATCGAAGCAGGGATTACGGTGACGTGCAGATTCTCCGTACGTATCCTTTCGGCAATAGCGAGCAATGCCAGATATACGGTCGATCCGGAGCCAGCCCCAATGACCTCGCCTTCTTGTACGCGCATGGCAATCATACGGGCCAACCTCTCTTTACTCTTCCGGTTGGTTATCGTGTCCGGCCATTGGAGATGTTCCATCAAACTACTTTCCCATTTCATAATAAAACCTGTTTATAACAGATAACAACTTATTTCACCCTACGGTTCAGCTGGTTATTGGCTTTTGAAGGTTTCGACTTTCCGATCCGCTTACCGGTAGGTTTCTTGCCTCCCGAAGCTTTGGGACGTCCGCTACCCGGACGGTCACTGCTATTTCCGCTCTTCTTCATAAAAATCTTCATTATAATATTTACCTAAATACCTGCGGGCTATGAAATCCCAGTTCTCGTGCAACAGCCTCCTGCCATCCCCGAAAGGAAAAGCGACCTCCGGCAATAAGCCGTGCTGCATGGCATAGTGCAACAAGTCGATGGGACAAAGCCCCGGAATATAAAACAATTCGGCCCCTTCTTGTTCGGCAATCTCCGGATTATATTCCGGATTTCGTTCGTCGCGGAAACAAGCGGCAATATTGGGAGCCAGCAAGACACCTTTCGGATTGGCAAAAAACACAAAATCTTCTTCATCGGCCAACTCGGGCATTAACAAATCTTCTTCATCGGCCCACTTCAACGCATCGACACAGAAGCGACGCAAATCAACATAGTCTTTTAAATATACAACCTGTTTTCCTCCGGAAGCACTCAGGAAGTTCGCTACATCACGGGGGAGATTCATTTCCGGCAAGACATCCAAAACAGGACCCGGAGGGGGTAACAAGGCACGGACATCCGGAAACCACTCCGTGGATTCATCACCGGTAAGGGGAGCCTGTTCAAAATGGGCATCGAGCACCGCATATACATCGGATGCGAGCTGAAGCAGAGAACTGTCAAACGGATTCCAAGGAGACGGAGAACTATCCGTGACGGGAGAAAGAAGCGTCCACAGCAGAAAAGATACATCCTCGGGATTTATTTCATCATCGGCATACGACTCTGTCAGTGTGTAAAAAGGCAGGAAACGTCCATACAACTGTTTATGCAACCGGATGAATGTATTCCAGCTACCGGAATTATTCACACAATCTTCCAGATACCAGGTGAAATAGAGAACAGCCCGGTTCTTATGAATCATCTGTCCGGTAAGCTCCGACTTCTCAAGTACGGGCAACAGCCTGTTGGCAAAATCCACGTACCACTGATCGGTATCTGCCGATTGCATGCGTGGATGGGCTTCCATCCACTGTTGACGATATATTTTTTGCAATTTCATGAATTGGAGTGTTGATTTACGGAAACAAATGTACTTCTTTTCTGATAAGATTAGCTACATTTGCGGCAATTAATGAACTTTACGGCAATGGATATTACGCTCAGAACGCTCACGGAAAACGACTTGCCTTTTGTAAAAGACATCTACGATTATTACACCCTCCACACGACAGTGGTGTACTTTGTACACTGCGCCTCCATCGACGAACTGAAAAACTACATCCCCGTAGGCGATCCCGTCTACCGGTCGTTCATCATTGAAACTCCCGAAGGAACTCCCTGCGGATTCTGCTACTTCGCACGTTTCAAGCCCCGAGAAGCCTTCCGCATTTCGGTAGAACTGACCCTCTACCTGAAGCCGGAGTTCACAGGTCAGGGGTATGGAAAACAAACCATACTCCGACTGGAAGATATCATCCGGCAAGAAGGCTTCAGCAATATAATGGCACTGGTTTCGGGAGAAAACGAAGCCAGCATACGCCTGTTTGAGAGATGTGGCTTCGAGTGTTGCGCAAACATCCGGCAGGTAGCGGAAAAGTTCGGCAAAAAACTGGATTTGAGGATGTATCAGAAAATCTTATAAGCCTCCTTATACTGCCGAACTGTTCTCAGAGTCTCTTTAAAGCCAGCTTAATGACTTTCTCCACCGGAGCATCGGGCTCTTCCTTCAGAATGGCAAGCACCACTTTCTGAGAAGGCGCTGCGGCAAAGCCCAGCATCGTCAAGGCGGCAACGGCTTCTTCCTGCACTTCAGCATTCATTGCCGGCAACAAAGCACCGGCAGCACCTCCCACGGCAGTTGCAGCCATGGCACCGGTTTTAATTTTATCTTTCAAATCGACAATGACCCTTTGCGCTGTTTTCAGTCCGATACCCTTCACCGTCTTCAGCATATTGGCATTTTCGGTACTGATCACATTCACCAGTTCGGCTGGTGAAAGAGCGGAAAGAATCATGCGGGCCGTGTTTCCTCCAATGCCCGAAACGGAAATCAGCAGCAGGAAAAGTTCCCGTTCCTGCTTGTCGACAAAGCCATATAAAACGTAAGCATCTTCGCGGATGGCTTCGTAGATATAGAGTTTACAACTGCTCTTACCCTGAATGGCAGAATAAGTGTTGAGTGATATATTAACGGCATATCCTAATCCGTTACAATCGATAACTGCGGTTGCCGGACTCAGTTCGGCAATCTCGCCTTTGATGTATTCTATCATAATGGTTATAATCAGAACGCAAAGATAATAAATATTGTGCTTCACGAACCTTGAATAACAAAAACTAACTTTAACACCCCTAAGAGACTCAAAAACAAAGAAAATGACTAATTTTGCAACCGAAATAAAGAAATGTGTTAAACAAAACCAATAAAAAGATGAAAAAAGTAAGAGCAGCCATCGTAGGTTATGGCAATATTGGTCGTTATGTGCTGGAAGCCCTCCAAGCGGCTCCCGATTTTGAGATAGCAGGTGTGGTTCGTCGTGCAGGTGCCGAGAACAAGCCGGCTGAACTGAATGATTACGCAGTAGTTAAAGATATAAAGGAACTTCAGGGAGTAGACGTGGCTATTCTTTGTACTCCGACCCGCAGCGTTGAGAAATACGCAAAAGAAATCCTCGCAATGGGAATCAATACAGTGGACAGTTTCGATATCCACACCGGAATCGTAGATCTCCGCCGTGAACTGGGTGCTTGCGCCAAAGAACACGGGGCGGTATCGATCATCTCGGCCGGATGGGATCCGGGAAGCGACTCCATCGTACGCACCATGCTCGAGGCTATTGCTCCGAAAGGCATCACTTACACCAACTTCGGTCCGGGTATGAGCATGGGCCACACGGTAGCCGTGAAAGCAATCGACGGAGTGAAAGCGGCTTTGTCAATGACCATCCCCACAGGAACGGGAATCCACCGCCGCATGGTATACATCGAACTGAAAGACGGATATAAATTTGAAGACGTGGCAGCCGCAATCAAATCGGACGCTTATTTCGTGAACGACGAAACCCACGTAAAGCAAGTGCCGAGCGTGGATGCACTCTTGGACATGGGACACGGTGTAAACCTGACCCGCAAAGGTGTATCGGGAAAAACCCAGAATCAGTTGTTCGAATTCAACATGCGCATCAACAATCCCGCACTGACCGCACAGGTACTGGTATGCGTGGCACGCGCTTCGATGAAGCAGCAACCGGGATGCTACACCATGGTGGAAGTACCGGTAATCGACTTGTTGCCGGGCGACCGCGAAGAATGGATCGGACATCTGGTATAAATCTGCTGCCTGATACAAGATACTTCTAAAAAGGAAAGGATGACCGCAGATTTTAAGAGGGTGTGTCGAAACTCTCAAATCTGCGGTCATCTTATTAAATTGCTACCACATCACCTATATACACACGAATGGAGAACAAGCGATATTCACACGGCGAAGAATTATCCAACACCCTGAGTCATGGTGCAGGCATTCTGTTAGGTATCACCGCAGGATATTTTCTGTTGGAAAAAGCACTTGCCAACCCACATCCCCATTGGGCGGCAGGTTGTGTGCTGGTCTACCTGGCGGGAATGCTGGCATCCTATATCAGTTCTACCTGGTATCACGGTTCAAGACCCGGCAGCCGTAAAGAACTTCTCCGCAAATTCGACCACGGCGCCATCTACCTGCACATAGCAGGCACTTATACCCCGTTTACCTTATTGGTATTGCGCCATGCCGGTGGCTGGGGCTGGGGAATATTCGCTTTCGTATGGCTGTCGGCCATCGTAGGCTTCATACTGGCCTTCAAAAAGCTGAAAGAACACAGTAATCTTGAAACAGTCTGCTTCGTCGGAATGGGTTCTGCCATCCTGGTAGCCCTGAAACCTTTGATGGACTGCCTCTCCGCCATCGGAGCTTCTCCCGCCTTCTGGTGGCTTATCGGAGGAGGGGCTTCCTACATCATGGGAGCCGTATTTTATTCGTTGCGAAAACCTTATACACATGCTGTTTTCCACCTGTTTTGTCTGGGCGGAAGCATAGGGCATATCATAGCTATCTGGCTGATTCTTTAGCAAACTTCATTTAAATTTCATGCCCGAAAGTTTCCCGTTTTGGAAAACTTTCTGTATCAGGAAGAAAGAAAAGTTCTCCAAAAATTCTTGTTAAAACAAGAACAACTTATTGCTTTAACTGTTACCTTTGTAGCAGATTTCAGTACTAAAAAGAGGTTTAGTCATAAGGGAACGCTGTGCAAATCGGCGACAGTACCCGCTGCTGTAATTCTCTGAGAATCCGCACACTATGCCACTGCGCCCAGCGTGGGAAGGCGTTGCGAGGGAGAGATAAGTCAGAAGACCTGCTGAAAAAGTAAACATATTAAAAAAAATCTAAAGCTTTCGGGAGTTAAAGTTATGAACTACGCGGAAATTTGTATCATCAAACGAGATGGTAAAAGGGAGGACTTCTCCATCAGTAAAATCAAGAACGCTGTATCAAAAGCGTTTAGTGCCACAGGAATCAATGATGAACAGCAATTGATTGCTGACATCACGATGAACGTAATCGGACAATTTGCATCTCCTACCATTACGGTAGAAGAAATTCAGGACCTGGTAGAAAAAGAGCTGATGAAGGTTCGTCCGGAAGTAGCCAAAAAGTACATCATCTATCGGGAATGGCGAAACACCGAACGAGACAAAAAGACTCAGATGAAGCATGTGATGGACGGTATCGTAGCTATCGATAAAAACGATGTCAACCTGAGCAACGCCAATATGAGCAGTCATACCCCCGCCGGACAGATGATGACATTTGCCTCGGAAGTAACCAAAGACTATACATATAAATATCTGTTGCCGAAACGTTTTGCCGAGGCGCACCAATTGGGAGACATCCACATCCATGACCTGGATTACTACCCGACCAAAACCACGACTTGCATCCAGTATGACATGGATGACCTCTTCGAACGTGGATTCCGAACCAAGAACGGCAGTATACGTACCCCGCAAAGCATTCAAAGTTATGCTACCCTGGCTACCATTATTTTCCAGACTAACCAGAACGAACAGCACGGGGGTCAGGCCATACCGGCATTCGACTTCTTTATGGCAAAAGGCGTGAGCAAATCATTCCGTAAACACCTGGCATCATTCATCAGCTTCTATGTACAGATGAACAAGGGTGAAGAAATAGAAGAAAAGGCTATCCGTACAGTGATTGCCGAACATCTGTCGTCTATCAAAGCATCGGAACTGGAACGCGAAACATTGCGCATGGGCCTGACTGCCCTGCAGATCAATATCGACAAAGAACATCTGAACCAAATTATAGAGAAAGCATTTGTGCAGACTCAGAAAGATACGCACCAGGCCATGGAAGGCTTTATCCATAACCTGAACACAATGCACTCACGCGGTGGAAACCAGGTAGTGTTCAGTTCGATCAATTATGGAACAGACACTTCGGCCGAAGGACGCATGGTGATTGAAGAATTACTGAAAGCAACCGTAGAGGGACTGGGCACAAGGGGAGAAGTGCCGGTATTCCCCATTCAGATATTCAAGATAAAAAACGGAGTATCGTACACAGAAGCCGATTATGAAAAGGCTATGGCTAATTTCGATGCTGCCATGGAAGGTAAATTAAAATTTGAAGCACCCAACTTCGACCTGTTCCTAAAAGCTTGCCACACTACGGCAAAAGCACTCTTCCCTAACTTTATGTTTCTGGATGCCCCGTTCAACCAAAACGAAAAATGGGACGCCAACGACCCGCAACGTTACCGTTACGAACTGGCCACCATGGGATGCCGCACACGTGTGTTTGAGAACGTAGCCGGCGAGAAATCGTCTTTGGGACGCGGAAACCTTTCGTTCACTACACTCAATATGCCGCGCCTTGCCATCGAAGCCCGTATCAAAGCAGAAAATATGACGGAGGACGGACACAATAAAGATGCCGTCGAGAGAAAGGCTAAAGAAATTTTCATCGAATCGATACATGAAACGGCTACCTTGATAGCCGAACAACTCTACGAGCGCTATCAATATCAGCGTACAGCCTTGGCACGCCAATTCCCCTTCATGATGGGAAATGATGTATGGAAAGGAGGAGCTGCCCTGAACCCGAACGAACAAGTAGGCGACGTGCTGCGCAGTGGTACGCTGGGTATCGGCTTCCTGGGTGGACACAATGCCATGGTGGCTCTCTATGGAGAGGGACACGGACACAACCAGAAGGCATGGGACACCCTTTATGAAGCCGTGCTGGAAATCAACAAGGTGGCTGATGAATACAAAGCCAAATACAATCTGAACTATTCGGTGCTGGCTACACCCGCCGAAGGACTTTCGGGACGTTTCACCCGTATGGACCGCCGTAAATACGGAAAAATCAAAGGAGTGACAGACAACGATTATTATGTCAATTCTTTCCATGTGGATGTAAAAGAACCGATCAGCATTGTAGAAAAAATAAAAAGAGAGGCTCCGTTCCACGCTATCACCCGCGGAGGGCACATCACTTATGTGGAACTGGACGGAGAAGCCCAGAAAAACGTACGCGCCATTGCCAAGATCGTAAAAGTAATGTTTGACGAAGGCATCGGCTACGGTTCTATCAACCACCCGGTAGACACCTGCCACAACTGCGGATACAAAGGAGTGATTTACGATAAATGTCCCGTATGCCAAAGTGAGAATATCCTGCGCATGCGCCGTATCACAGGTTATCTGACGGGCGACCTGAGTTCGTGGAACTCCGCCAAACGGGCAGAAGAGAGAGATCGCGTGAAGCATCTGTAATAAAGTCATGAATATACTTTATACATATCCGGAAACGATTGTCGATGGAGAAGGTATCCGGTATTCCATCTATCTGGCAGGTTGCCGGCACGGCTGTCCGGGTTGTCATAATCCGGAAAGTTGGAATCCGCAGGCCGGAGATGAATTGACAGAAAAGCGTCTGGACTGCATCATCCGTGAAATCAATTCGAATCCGTTACTGGATGGCGTGACTTTCTCCGGCGGAGATCCCCTTTACAACCCGGAAGCGTTTCTTCCGCTTATCCGGAGGATAAAAGAAGAGACAGGACAGAATATCTGGTGCTATACAGGATATACGTACGAAGAGATTCAGGCAGATCCGGCACTGGCTGCCGTACTACCTTATATAGATGTATTGGTGGACGGACGCTTCAGACAAGAACTTTACTCTCCACATCTGGAATTCAGAGGTAGCAGCAATCAGAGGATTATCAGGCTGACATACACATGAAGGCGTATCGGAAGCAGAACTACAGATGACACAGATTTACATGGATTGCTGATTCATTTTGCTGATTATCAACAATAAGATCCAGTGTAAATCTGTGTCATCCGTATTGAAAAAGACTTCCGCTACATGCCTCGCTGAAATTCATGAATTAAAAAAACTTATATATCATTGTCCTCTCAAACCGAAGAAGCTTGACTTTGTTTACCTTTGTGGCAGTTCTTTTAAAAGGTTCTTTATGGCTCAGCTTACACAAACTTCGGAAATTGACGAAACTGACGGTCTCCCCCTCCATCGCCGCATCTGGGCAGTTGTCGGCATCTCTTTCGCCTTATGTATGTCGGTGCTCGACATCAATATCATCAATGTAGTACTCCCGACCCTCTCGCACGACTTCGGAACTTCACCTGCGGTCACAACCTGGATCATCAACGGGTATCAGCTCGCCATTGTGATATCGCTGCTTTCGTTTTCGTCGTTAGGCGAAATATACGGATACCGGAAGATCTTTCTTTCAGGCATTGCCATGTTCATAGTCACTTCCCTGATATGTGCGCTGTCCCATTCGTTCTGGACTCTGACCCTTGCCCGCATTTTCCAGGGCTTCAGCGCCTCAGCCATCACGAGTGTCAACACTGCCCAGTTACGTACCATCTATCCCCGAAATCAGATAGGAAGAGGCATGGGGATCAATGCCATGGTAGTGGCCATATCGGCTGCAGCCGGACCTTCGGTGGCAAGCGGCATTCTTTCCATCGCCTCGTGGCATTGGTTGTTTGCCATCAATGTCCCTCTGGGACTTGCAGCCCTGATATTGGGATGCAAGTACCTGCCGAGAAAAGAAGAACGTTCCAACCGGAAATTCGATAAGCTCAGTGCCATAGCCAACGCTATCACCTTCGGACTGCTTATCTATACACTGGACGGATTTGCCCATCACGAGAAAAACGATTATATAGCCATCCAACTGGCTGTATTGGCCATTGTCGGCACGTATTATGTCCACAGGCAACTGAACCAGCCATCCCCTCTTTTACCGCTCGACCTACTGGGAATACCTATCTTCAGGTTATCGATCCTGACTTCCATCTGTTCGTTCACGGCACAGATGCTGGCTATGGTTTCTCTTCCTTTTTTCCTGCAAAACTCACTGGGATACAGCGAAGTAATGACGGGATTGCTGCTGACTCCGTGGCCCATCGCCACATTGGTGACAGCACCGGCAGCCGGATACCTTGTGGAGCGCATCCATCCCGGCATACTGGGTAGTATCGGTATGGCATTATTCTGCATCGGGCTCTATTCTTTATCTACATTAACAGCAGATTCATCGGTCATCAGTATCATTCTGCGATTGATGCTTTGCGGTGCAGGTTTCGGTATTTTCCAGACGCCCAACAACAGTACAATCATCTCTTCCGCCCCTACACAACGTTCGGGGGGAGCCAGCGGAATGTTGGGTATGGCACGGCTTTTAGGACAGACATTCGGTACAACGCTGGTTGCTTTACTCTTCAGTTTCGTAGTACACGAAAAAAGTACAGCGGTCTGTCTGATAGCAGGCAGCGGATTTGCTTTTGTCGCAGCAGTAGTGAGTAGTATGCGGCTTTCACAACCTTCTACGTTAAAGACAAAAACTCAATAATCATTCATTAGTATTCAGTCTCTCTCACAACTTCTACCAAGCGGGCAAAGTCCTCCGGATGTACATCTCCGATGTTACCGATACGGAAAGTATCCGCTTTTGAGATTTTTCCGGGATAGATAACAAATCCCTTAGCTTTCAGAGCAGTATAGAAATCTTTAAAATCGAATCCTGCTTTCGGGTAAAGGAAGGAAGTGATGATAGGCGACTGGATGGCATCATCGAGCAAAGTCTTGAATCCCAACGAACGCATACCCTCCACCAATACCCGGTGATTCTCGCAATAACGCCGGTAGCGCGCCTCTACTCCTCCCTCTTCAATCAGTTCGGTAAGAGCTTGCTTGAATGCACGCACCACGTGGGTGGGCGAAGTGAAGCGCCATTTGCCATGTCCTTTCTCCATTGTCTCCCACTGGTCATAAATATCGAGTGAAAGTGAGCGGGCAACTCCTTTGCAACGCATCAACTCGGAACGACGGGCAATGATGAATCCAAAACCCGGCACACCCTGGATGCACTTATTGGCACTGCTGATCAGGAAATCGATTCCCAGTTCACTGACATCCATCGGGATACCTCCGAAGCTGCTCATAGCATCCACAATAAGCTTCTTACCATGCATTTTCACGACATGCGCCAACTCTTTCAACGGATTCAGGATACCGGTAGTCGTTTCGCAGTGAACGAAAGCCACGTGAGTAATGTCTGAGTTATTGCTCAGGTAATCGTCTACATAGTCTACCGATACCTGTTCCGTTTCTTCAAAAGCAAGGAGATCATAGTCGATATGATAATATTCGGCAATATTTCCCATACGGTCACCATAAGCACCATTACTGCAAATCAGAAGTTTATCGTTCTTTCCGATGGCAGCACCGATAACTGCTTCCACACAATAAGTGCCGCTACCTTGCAAAAGTACGGAAGTGTACTCCTCCGTATTGCGAGTGGCAATGCCTACCAGTTGTTTACGCATTTCCTCCACAATGTGCAGGTTATAATCCTCGTCCCATGTACACCAGTCGGTCATCATGGTTTCTTTTACGGTTTCTGATGTGGTAAGAGGTCCGGGAGTTAATAACAAATAAGGTTTCATATCGTTTTAAGAATTGAGTTTTGAATTAATAGTTTGAATCAGTGCGGGAAGTTCTTCGATGCTACGAATGACGTAAGAGGCTCCCGCAGCCAGCATACGTTCTTTGACTTCGGAGACGCGGGCTTCGAGTTCAGTTTCGGACAGACTGCCGGCCTCCTTCTCAGTAAGTGCCATTTCATTACTGCCCAACACGATTCCCACACTCCATACTTTAGCGTTGACACCTTCTTTGATGTCAGCAATGGTATCACCTACTTTAACCACGGTATCGAGACACGGCACGCCCAGTTTTGTGAGATTCTCGAAAACCATGTACGGAGCCGGACGTCCGGCAGGCAGCAGATTCGGAGTAGCACAATAGTCTACACGATAACCTTTAGCCTCAGCCGCAGGTTGCACCACGTCCATCATTTCACGCGTATAACCGGTAGTAGAGCCTATCTTCAGTCCTTCGGCACGGAGTTTTTCCAAGGTAGGGATTACACCCGGAATAGGATCTGTGTACTCTTTCAGAGAAGCAAAAAGATATTTCTCAAACAGCCGGTTCAGTTCCACCACGTCTTCCTCCGTCCAGTCACGCTGATAGCGGGCAGTGAATTGCTCGTTCACTTCGGGCATAGTCAGCAGTTCACGAATGTGCTGAATCTTGGGCAACCCCATCGGTTTGCGGGTTTGCACGACGTCAATCGTCAGCCCTTTTTCGTCAAAGGCCTTGATGAAGGCGGCCACCGGAGCGAAACATCCGTAGTCGACCGCAGTTCCGGCCCAGTCCATAATGATACATTCAATCTTTTTCATTTTATATCTATTTTTCCTTGTTTTTGAATCCGGTGCAAATGTAGGGCATAGCGGACAGAGCAAAAATGAATTTGCAGGATTCATTTCATTTATATTCTGCAGGGTTCTGCTGAAATATTAATGTAACATTCATATCATGATTATATAATCCAAAAGTCATATATTTGCAATGCAAACAACGTGTCGATATACCATGAACGAACTTGAAGAGATATACAAAAGAATAGAATACCTCCGTAACAACGGAGTGAAAATGAAGGAAATAGCCGACTGGATCAATATGGCCCCCAGTGTGTTGTCCGCACTCTATTCGAGTGTACTTCCTGCTTACCTGAATCTGCAAAAAACCAAAACACAGGAAGAGGCACTGGACGAAGCACTGGCTTTGGTGAACAATGTGTCGAAAAAACGCCTGCTTGGCAATCTGAGCGGAATGAAGGAGCGCTTGTTCGACCTGGAACCCGATCAGGAAACAAACAACATGGGAAATACGTTCCTGAAACTCCTGGAAAAAGAAATGCAGGGGTCTGTAGAAGAAGTGTATAATTATAGCGGTACATATCTGAGTTACAGTCTCTCTTCATCGACTGACAGTCTCAAGGCAGAACCCTATCTGATCTGCGCATCAGAGAATAATGATTACGTCAAAGTAGGCATGATCAATGCTTATAAATCGGTACATTGGGGAAGCGGCATCATCAGCAATCATCAAAACTCCTATCTGATGTTCAACGAACGGGAACTGCCACAGTTTGCCATGGTCACCATTTATCTGCAACTGCCACATTATGAATATCCCAACATGCTAAAGGGATTGTATCTATGCCTGGACTACAACCACAACCCGATAGCGCGGAGAATCGTCCTGGTGAAGCAATCGGACAGCACGGATATAGACGCATTTCTGAAAATGGAAGGCAGACTGATTCCCAAAGCGGAACTGACACCGGAAGAAGAGATCTATTATAACTATACATGCCAGGAAGGCGACTACATAAAAACCTGTACAGTACCGTCACCCAAGTTGGATGAATCGGATCTGGAGAGAGAAAAGAAGATGCTGAAAATATAAAAAACTACAATTAACGATAATAAACCACGAGCTGCAAGTATCCGCGGAATAATCACGCAATCACTTGCAGCTCGTAGTTTATTTATAAGATGTTACTTCCGTCTAAAAGAAGAACCTCAGTATATCATTGAAATTTGCCCAAATCAAGAGACCGAACAACAGGATCATACCCGTCATCTGTGCATATTCCATAAATTTATCACTCGGCTTGCGGCGGGCAATGATTTCATAGAACAAGAACAGTACGTGTCCACCATCCAGTGCAGGGATAGGCAGGATGTTCATAAACGCAAGGATGATAGACAGGAAAGCGGTCATGTACCAGAACTGGTGCCAGTTCCAGGTTGCAGGGAAAATACTGCCGATGGTTCCGAAACCACCCAACTGTTTGGCACCCTCCTTGGAGAAGAGATATTTCATATTACCCACATAACCTTTCAACGTCTTCACCCCCAACGCCGCACCGGCAGGGAATGATTCGAAAAAGCCATACTCCTTCTTTATAACAGGAAGAAGCTGATCTGTATACAGAATAGCCACTACCCCCATCTTGAAAGCGGAGTCAGTGACCACAGTCAGCATATCTGTCTTTCCGTCGCGTACATAAGTCAACGTGATCTGGTGCGGATCGAGGCTATCTTTCTGTAATGCTGCTACATTCTTTCTTCGGTCAGCCATAGCCATCAGGAAGTCCGAATAAGAAATCGACTTTCCATCGAGGGCAATGATACTGTCTCCCTGCTGGATACCGGCTATTGCCGCAGGCGAATGAGCCATTACACTGTCAACCACATAAGGAATGCGGAATTCAGCAAAACGAACACTGTCAGCCAACAGGCGTTGCATCATATCTTCGGGAATATACACAGAAGCCTTTTTACCCTCACGCAACACGGTCACCTCACGAGCATCGGCAATCTGGCTAAGCATATCCGGGTCATAACGTACAAAGTCAACTCCATCGGCTGACAACAGAACATCTCCATCCTGAAAGCCGACAGCCTTAGCTGTTTCATTAAACTCCATACCCAACGGTGCCTGCTGCACGGGAACGTACTGATCTCCCCATTTAAACAGAATCATCGAGTAGATGAACAAGGCCAGGAGGAAGTTGAACAACACGCCGCCTACCATAATCAACAGGCGTTGCCATGCAGGTTTGGAGCGGAACTCCCATGGTTGTTCGGGTTGTTTCATCTGCTCCGTATCCATTGACTCGTCAATCATACCGGCAATCTTGACATAACCTCCCAAAGGCAGCCAACCGACAGCATATTCTGTCTCACTTTTTTTAGGTTTAAATTTGAATAGTGTGAACCAAGGGTCAAAGAATAAGCAAAATTTTTCTACCCGTACTTTAAACAGGCGGGCAAAGAGAAAGTGCCCCCCTTCATGAATGATGACGAGCAAAGATAAGCTCATAATCAATTGCAGGGCACGGATTAAAAATGTTTCCATCAGATTATTTACAATTTATTTATTTACAAATTAATTCACGGGCAATCCGGCGTGCTTCCGCATCGGTTGCCACATAGTCATCATAGGTAGGAGTCTGTACGAAAGATACCTGTCCCATGGTCTGTTCTATCACATCACTCATGCCGAGAAAGCTGATTTCATCACGAAGGAAAGCAGCCACTACCACTTCATTAGCCGCATTGACAATGCAGGGCATATTCCCTCCCCTATACATCGATTCGTAAGCCAAGGCCAGATTACGGAACCGCTTGGTATCGGGTTGCTCAAAAGTAAGATTCGTACATTTCGAAAAGTCAAGCCGGTCAAAAGACGAGTTGACACGATCCGGATAAGAGAAAGCGTACTGGATAGGCAGACGCATATCCGGCATACCCAACTGGGCCTTTACGGCTCCATCCTCGAATTGTACCATCGAATGGATAACAGACTGCGGATGTACTACCACCTCTATCTGACTGGGATGTACTCCAAACAGCCATTTAGCTTCAATCACTTCAAAGCCTTTGTTCATCATCGAAGCAGAATCAATGGTGATCTTGGCTCCCATTTCCCAATTCGGATGCTTCAATGCCTGCACCTTCGTCACGGTTTTCAGCTGATCCATGGTACATGTACGGAAAGGACCACCGGAAGCAGTCAGAATTACTTTCTCGATCGGATTGCCCACCTCTCCGGCCAAACACTGAAACACGGCTGAATGTTCAGAATCGACAGGAAGAATCGGTGTACGGTATTGCTGCGCCAACTGATTAATCAGCTCTCCGGCAACAACCAGCGTCTCCTTGTTGGCAAGCGCAATCGCTTTTCCGGCACGAATGGCATTCATGGTCGGCTTCAGCCCTGCATAGCCTACCATAGCTGTCAGTACGACGTCGATAGGACCGGACTCTACAATCTGGCATAAAGCGGCAGTACCGGCGTAAACTTTAACAGGCAGATCGCTGAGGGCCTCTTTCAGTTGTACATATTTCTCTTCGTTAGCTATAACCACAGCCTCAGGCAGGAACTTACGTGCCTGAGCTATCAGGAGATCTACCTTATTATAGGCAGTCAGTGCATAAACTTCATACAGTTCGGAATGCTCCTCGATAACCTGTAAGGCCTGTGTACCGATAGAGCCCGTAGAACCTAAGATAGCTATTTGTTTTTTCTTTATCTCGTTCATTATTAGAATACAATGTATTTTTCAGGATTAACCGGCCGTCCTCTGTGCCAAAGTTCAAAATGGAGATGCGGACCGGTAGTGAGCGTTCCGCTATTCCCGACCAGAGCAATTGCTTCACCGCCTTTCACAGTATCTCCCTCACGCTTCAGCAACGAACCGCAATGTTTATAGACTGATACAAAATCCTGGTTATGCTGTACCTCGATCAGGTAACCGGTTTCGGCCGTATAAGTACTCAATATGACTGTACCGTCAAGGGTAGCCAGAACACTTTCATTGGGATTAGCGGCAATATCGGTTCCAAAATGTTTCTTCTCAGCATTAAAATGATCGGATATCATACCACGGGTCGGACGATAGAAAATCAATCCGTTCACATCGGGCTGAGAGGTAATAGAGGTCAGATTATATTTTTCGGTCTCTTCATATTGGCGACGGAAAGCTTCTTCGCGTTCGGAACGGGCTATCAACGAATCTTCACGCATAGTGGTCAGTGAATCCATTGACTGTACGGTATCCACCCGCACTGTTCCGCTGAAAATATCTTGTATATTCATGATATACATATTCTGACGGTCCACCAACTGTTGCAAAGAATCCACCCGCAAGGCATTCTCTACAACCTGCGCACGAATATCACTGTTCATATATCCCGGCAAATAGTTGCGTAAAGGGGTGAAAGTGATAATGGCAGCAGCAAACAGGAAAAGCAGGGTCAGAACCGAAAGTAACACGGAAAGCCCGTTCAACTTGGATACATGAAGTCCCACCACCTCTTCGAGCGTATTCTCGTTGATGATAGTGAGTTTGTACTTGAACTTAATATTGTTCCAAAAAGCTTTACTGCGTTTCTTTTTCGGCATTATTATAGGATATAGCGTACAAATGTAAGCATTTCGCTTTACTTGCCGCCTGTTTCTTTATGCTATTTAACTTTCTTCATCATCGCACTCGTCCAAAGACAGCAGGCCCTCGGGCAAATCGACTGTAATGATTTTGTGTTTCTGGTCAATACCGGCTATAAATTCTTCCTGTGCCGGAATCAGCAGTTCATCTCCATCCCGGTCCACCACAAACAAAGTGTTAACGGTAGATGTATCTACGTCTGTCACCTCACCTAAAGCACCGTGGTGAACATCTTCCACCCGAAAACCCACAAAAAAGCTCCATGACAGTTCTCCCGGTTCGGCCTCTTCTACATGCTCCACCGGGAAATAGACTTCCACATTGGTAAACATCCGGGCACGTTCGGCCGTATCCACCCCTTCAAGTTTTACCAAAGCGGTAGAGTCGGACCGAAAACGGTACTCTTCTATAAAAAAGGGAACAAAGATATCATCCAGCCGGCAAATCAGGTAATCGCAGTCCACCCGGTCAAAAATATCATCCGTAAAGGTAAACGACAATTCTCCGTGGATACCATGCGGTTTATTGAATAATCCGATCTTATATACGTCTTCTCTTCTTATCATATGCGTGTGATTCTGGCTCCGATGGCATTCAGACGCCCTTCAATGTTTTGATATCCCCGGTCGATCTGCTCAATATTATGGATCCGGCTAATGCCTTCGGCACTCATCGCAGCGATAAGCAAGGCGATACCGGCACGTATATCGGGAGATGTCATATTGCCACCCCGCAAAGTAAATCCATGATTATGACCGATAACGACTGCACGGTGCGGATCGCAAAGAATGATCTGGGCCCCCATATCAATTAACTTATCCACAAAGAAGAGGCGGCTTTCGAACATCTTCTGATGAATCAGCACACTCCCTTTCGCCTGGGTAGCCACTACCAGCATGACACTCAACAAGTCCGGAGTCAGCCCCGGCCAGGGAGCATCGGCAATGGTCATAATAGATCCGTCGATAAAAGATTCGATTTGATAACAGTCCTGAGCCGGTACATAAATATCATCTCCTCTTTGTTCGAGCTTAATGCCCAACCGACGGAAACTTTCAGGAATAATGCCTAAATTCTCGTAAGAGACATTCTTAATGGTTATTTCGCTACGGGTCATTGCAGCCATACCGATGAAACTGCCTACTTCAATCATATCCGGCAATACAGTATGATCCGTTCCATGGAGTTCGTCCACCCCTTCAATCGTCAGCAGGTTTGAAGCTATGCCGCTAATTTTTGCTCCCATCCGGTTCAACATTTTACAAAGCTGCTGCAAATAAGGTTCACAAGCGGCATTATAAATCGTAGTCATCCCTTTGGCAAGCACGGCAGCCATCACTATATTGGCTGTTCCGGTAACAGAGGCTTCATCGAGCAGCATATAAGTACCTTTCAGCTCTTGTGCCGAAATCTCGTATACCCCACGTTCTTCATTATAAGCAAAGTCAGCTCCCAGGTTCTGGATCCCCACAAAGTGCGTATCCAATCGCCGACGACCGATTTTATCTCCGCCCGGTTTGGATATCATTGCTTTGCCAAAACGGGCAACCATCGGTCCGATCAACATCACCGATCCCCGCAGGCTGGAACATTTCTTCAGGAATTCATCGCTCTCCAGATAAGCGAGATCTACATTTTCAGCTTTAAAGCTATATGAATCGACACCTGTCTTCGCCACCGTTACTCCCATATCCCGCATCAATTGAATCAGGTTATTGACGTCCAGAATATCCGGGATGTTATTTACTGTCACTTCTTCGGCGGTAAGCAACGTAGCGCAGATAATCTGCAACACTTCGTTTTTGGCACCTTGCGGATGAATGTCCCCACTGAGCCTGTGTCCTCCTTCGATTACAAATGAAGCCATGTTTTAGGTGATTAGTGGTTAATGATTAATGATAATAATCTCCTTGCTTAGAATTTTCTTCTCTGATTATTATTTCTCTGGTTATTGTTGTTATTCGTACGCGGACGATAATTCTGGGCAATACGTTCAGACATCAAACGCAAAATCTCGTCATCCATCTGCAATTTACCTCCTGAGAATTCAGCCAGATCTTCAGCGATCTTCCGGTCGTCCACCGTATCTTTGTTCCAAGCCATATAATCTTTCTTCATGTGATTGCAGATAAGGGCTACCAGATTCTTCTTTTCGTCCCCTTCCGGAAACTCACATGCCTTTTTAATCAACACTTCCAGTGTACGGCCATAGTGGCGATAACGGATCTTAGTGCTCGGATAAGGAATCGAATCGGGTTTCGTCACCAGATTGTCCTTGCGGATAATCTCGTAAGGATAGTCTATATCCAGCTTAAAGTCTGACATAATGGCCAGATGATCCCACAGCTTATGTTTGAAATCGGGTACATCTCTCAAATGAGGAAACATGTTACCCATGATATTGATAACGGTATTGGCACAACGCTGGCGTTCGGAACGGTCTTGTATAGTCAATGCAAAATCGACCATATTCTGGATACTGCGCCCATATTCGGGCAGCGGCATTCTTTTCTGTTGAGTATTATACTGCATGTAGTTAAATTTTAATTTGAAAATAGAAAATCCAAAGGGTTGAAAAGTATCAAAGTAACTTCTTGGGTTGGGAAGCCACAAACTCTTTCAGATAGAAGGGCTCAAAATAAGCCACATCTTTATAATCATTAATAGCAATCGCTTTTTCGGCAAGTGGAAACATCATCTTTGCCAATGGATGGATGTCGTCAATAAAATGCGCGTTGGGATGCGTAATCTTTTCACGGCACTTTGCTGCCCCGTTCCCAAAGAAATAAACCGGGTGCTTCTCTAAAAACTCAAGATAAGAATTTTCGTCTACAATGTCGGCTGAAATCTCACGCCTCACATTCAGCGCACGGTCGTATATAGCCGCATATACCTCCATTCTCCGGGCATCGATCATCGGACAAATCAGTGCGTCTTCGGGCAATTCGTGATAAAGCAATACCGGTACACTCAGTACCTCCAGTGTAGGAATACCGATTAACGGGACATTACGCCCGTAACAAATGCCCTTTGCCATTGAAACACCGATACGTAATCCGGTATACGATCCGGGACCGCAACTGACGGCAACCGCATCCAACGGAATAGCATGACTATCGATGAAAGACAATGCTTCATCTACAAATACTCCCAACGAAACGGCATGTGAAGGCCCCTTAAGGTCCTCTTTCACAAAAATATTCTGCCCATCTTCACTCACAGCTACCGAACAAACAGCGGTAGAGGTTTCAATATGTAGGATACACGACATAATAATCAGATTATTAAATTGACGCAAATTTACATGATTATTTTCAGATTACCGCACCGAGATATAAATAAAGCGCATTTCCATTCAAAATCATTGCATTAAATTAAGTTTTTGCGTACTTTAGCAGACTATTTTATACAAGCAAAAGATAAATATAACAAGTTTTAAAATTAGAGATGAAACAGGCATGCTACTATATAATGCTGTTATTATTTGTAGAGTTGGCAGGTATCCCGACGACCGTACAAGCTACAGAATCAAGCGAAACGAAGCATTTTGCCGTTTTGTCAAATGACAGCCCGGCAGAAAAGTACAGTGACTACGGTACATCTGCAAAGGGGAAGTTCCTTCCCGACAGTTGTTACCTGTCACTCACTCAAGCACAAAAAGAAAAAGCACTCGCACGGCATGACTCACTAATCCGCAGCATAGAAGCAGGAAAAGCTCCGGAAAACATCAACATCGTCGAAATTTACCAGAACAGAGGGCATCTGTTGCGTTGTCTTCACCGATATAAAGAGGCTTGCGCAGCCTACGACCGATCAATGATCGTTTCCGACTCACTAATTAAGAAAGAGTATGGTGCACAGGTCGACTCCCTCCGCCAGAAACATGATGTAAATACATTATTACTTGAAAAAATAAATTTGCAGTCAGAAAAGCGTCAGGTAGCTTTCATCTTTGCCCTATGCATCTTGTTCATAGCTATCTGCATCAGCTTATATTACTACCAGACACTGGCCAAGACTCAAAGACTTCAAAAAGAGGTATTGCAACAGAGCATCAAAGCACAGGAGAGCGAAGAGGTGAAAGCATCTTTTATCAAATCCATCTGTCACGAAATACGTACACCGCTCAATTCTATCAACGGCTTCTCCGAAATATTAAGCGATGATTTCTCTACTCCCGAAGAACAAAAGGATTACCAGCTTATTATTCAGGAAAACACCCGTCTGCTCACCTCACTGCTCCATAGCCTGGTAGAAGTGGCCAATCTGGATAGCCTGACAGCAAGTCTCACACTGAAACCTATAGAAATAAACCACTATTGCCGTCTCGAAATGCAATATCTGGAAAAAACGGAAGGAAAACCGGAAATAGATTATCAACTCAATTTACCGGAGAACGATTATAAAGTCTATGCCCACCCACAATATCTCAGCTTATTGCTCCGGGCTTTGCTGAACAACGCCAATAAGTTTACGACTCAGGGGTTCATCAATCTCAGTTGCCGGAAAGACAGCAGACGGAAGATGCTGATGGTCAGTGTTACAGATACGGGATGTGGAATACCGACGGACAAGCACGAATATGTTTTCCGGCGCTTCACCAAACTGGATACTTTCAGGCAAGGAAGCGGATTGGGACTTTACCTTTGTAAACTGATCATCAGGCACATGCAAGGAGATATCTACATTGACAAGACGTATACGAAAGGATCCCGCTTTATATTTACCCTACCGATGGAGAACGCTAAGAAATGAAAAAGAAATACTACATCTGGATTATATTGCTATTCATTGTAACAATATCCCAAGCCGCCCCTTCGATCAAGGACAGTTTACAAAACATACTGCAAAAAACGAAAGAGCCTACTCAACGTGCCGAATTACTAATCAATATATTAGACCTGTCCGATTCCTCACCCGATGAATTGGAAATCGCCCGGAAAGTTTATACCGAAGGGAAGAAAGCGGACGATAAAATGGCCATCGGCGCATCTCTCAGCACACTCACCATTCACTATATGCAGGATCCGGAAAAGAAAGATTCACTTACCCTTCTGCTGAACGAAGCAGAAAAGTTGCTGGAAAACTCAGATGAAGAGGGACTTGCCACCTATTACAAAATGACTTATAAAGCCCGGCTCCTGCAACTTGCTCCCCGGGAAGAAAGGATAAAAGTCTGCAACCGGATACAGCAGGAACTGAACGACCGGAAAGAGTCGGAAACGCCTTATGAAAAGGCCGAACGTCTATTCCTCACCGGAGTGATCCATTATCTGTTAATGGCTATGACCGAAAATATAGATTATAAAAACGCCCTCCCCTATTGGGAAGAAGGATGGAATTTGGCAGAGGGTTTTCCACCTACTGCCCGCAAAAACTTTACAGGCAATCTATATATCATGCTAAGCGTGAGTTACCGCAGTCTGAAAGACAGCAAACGCCTGATGGAAGTATCTAACCAGTACTTGCAAAGACTGGATGAATATTTCAGTCGGGAAGATGTAATCCGCCGGCGCCCTTACTTCTACAAAAACAGTTTATATGTGCTGTGCTACCAGCAACTGATGCTAAACCATCAATTGATAGGGCGGCAGAAAGCACATGAATATTATCTGCGTTATTGTAACTACGTCCGTCACGGAAAAGGAGATGCCCTGTTACGCAATAAACTTTTTTTCTACGATTTAAGTCAAAGTTATTTCAGTAGTCTGGGCGAATATCCACAAGCACTCGCCTTTTGTGATTCACTGATCCAGATGGTAGAAACCGGTAAGGCTATCAATACGGCCTCGGTGACGCACTATAAGACCAAAGCCAAATTACTCCGGGAAATGGGACGTGCCGAAGAATCCTGTCAGGTTTACGACCGGGCTATGTTTCTGGCCGATTCACTGACCCGTAAAGAACAACTCGGCGAACTTGGAGAAATACAGGTAAAAAATGAAGTCGCACAACTGGAACTGGAAAAAGCGGACATTATTACCCGAATCAGGAACATTGCTTTTTACAGTACCATCCTACTGACTTTCGTTGTCATCGGCTTTACTGTTTATCTTTCAATCAACCTGAAACGTACCCGCAAACTACAAAAAGAGTTGCTACGCCAGACCCAAAAGGCTCAGGAAAGCGAACGAATGCAATCGAACTTCATCCGGTCGATGTATAACGATGTGCACATTCCTCTCAATCACATCAACAAACAGACTCAACTGATAGTAGGCACTTCACTTTCGCCCACCCAAAAGGCAGAATGTTCGGAACAGATAAAAAAGAGCTGCCAGCAATTGACTTCGCTATTGGATGAAATGCTCGAAAAGGCTTACCACGAAAGTTCAGCAGAAGCAAAAGATGCTCCGCCGGACCACGGCTCTTTCATTTAACAACCGCCTTCCTCCCTTGTCCCCCCCACAAAACCCTCCATTCGCACACAACGATGCGGAAGCAGCGCTTCGTTGTTTCTTTTTTAAGAAAGAATCCGACCGGCTATTACCGGAGAAGTGTAGTAGATTAACCATTGTCATACAACTCTTTATCCCATCCCGCATACCTGGGCTGATAAGCCCACATACCCGGGCTGATGAGCCCGCATACCCAGGCCGATGAGCCCGCATGCCCGGGCTGAGATAAGGATCCGACCATTTGCACTAAAGAGAGTAAGGGAAATGAAATGCTTTTAGAGAGATAAACGGATAAGAAATTGGATATATCCATTTGTTTCCCAAATAGTTACTACTAAAATGCTCCCTAAAACAGCGGGTGGAAGATGGAAGATGGGGGTGGAAGATAAATGGCATAAAAACCGCATCTTCCACCAATATACACATCTCACAATCAACGACATGCATTCTCAAAGGTGGAAGATGGAAGATCGAAACGTGTTTTTTGTATGAGAGGAAGGCGGAGTAAATGAAAGAGCCGTGCCGCCCGATTAAACAAAATGTCTTTTTTATCCATTTACAGCGGTTATCTTAAAATTATCCCGTATTTTTGCACAAAACTTTTGGTAATATGATACAATCCATGACGGGATATGGCAAAGCAACTGCCGAACTTCCCGATAAGAAGATTAATGTAGAGATAAAATCGCTCAATAGTAAAGCGATGGATTTGTCGGCACGAATCGCACCGGCATACCGTGAAAAAGAGATGGAACTCCGCAATGAAATTGCACGTGTGCTGGAACGTGGAAAAGTTGACTTCAGCCTCTGGGTGGAAAAGAAAGAGTGCGCAGAAGCCGCCACTCCCATCAACCAGGTATTGGTAGAAGGATATTATAACCAAATCAAAGCTATCTCCGAAAACCTCCACATTGCAGTACCCACTGACTGGTTTCAGACTCTGCTCCGCATGCCGGACGTGATGACACGTACCGAAACACAGGAGCTAAGCGAGGAAGAATGGGGAATAGTATATGCAACCGTCAAGGAAGCTGTTTCACATTTAGTAGATTTCCGTAAGCAGGAGGGTGCCGCCCTTGAAAAGAAGTTCCGTGAAAAGATTGAAAACATTCATCGTTTACTTGAATCGGTAACACCTTATGAAAAAGAACGGGTGGATAAAGTTAAAGAACGAATCACAGATGCGCTGGAAAAAACACTGAGCGTAGATTATGATAAAAACCGTCTTGAACAGGAACTGATTTACTACATCGAGAAACTCGACATCAATGAAGAGAAACAACGCTTGAGCAACCACCTGAAATATTTCATCAGTACCCTTGAAAACGGTAGCGGACAAGGTAAAAAGCTGGGATTCATCGCTCAGGAAATGGGACGTGAAATCAATACGCTCGGCAGCAAATCGAATCATGCTGAAATGCAAAAGATTGTGGTACAGATGAAAGATGAGCTGGAACAGATCAAAGAACAAGTGCTGAATGTGATGTAACAACGACAGATTATGAATTTAACAGAAAAAATAACTACCCCACCTCAAAAGGGTGAAGCCAAAGTCATCATCTTTTCTGCTCCTTCCGGATCGGGCAAGTCGACAATTATAAACTATTTGTTGGGCCAGCAGCTGAATCTTGCATTCTCCATTTCAGCTACCAGCCGTCCGCCACGAGGAAATGAAAAGCATGGAGTAGAATATTTTTTCCTCACTCCCGACGAATTCCGCCAACGCATTGCAAACAATGAATTTCTGGAATACGAGGAAGTTTATACCGATCGATTTTACGGAACTTTAAAAGAACAGGTAGAGAAACAGCTTGCTGCCGGCCAGAACGTAGTGTTCGATGTAGATGTGGTGGGCGGTTGTAACATAAAAAAATTCTATGGTGACCGTGCACTTTCACTTTTTATCCAGCCCCCTTGTATCGAGGAGTTACGTCGCCGCCTGATCGGGCGTGGCACAGATGCTCCCGAGGTCATTGAGAGTAGAATAGCCAAAGCCGAATATGAACTAAGTTTCGCTCCGAAATTTGACAAAGTAATCATCAATGATGACCTGGCAACAGCCAAGGCACAGGCATTAAAAGTGATTAAAGAGTTTCTGGGTATCGATGCGGAATAAGATCTGTGTTCTCTTATTTGTGATTATAGCATATGGAAAAAACTAAAACCGGAATCTTCAGCGGCTCTTTCAACCCGATACACATCGGACACTTGGCACTTGCCAACTATCTGTGCGAGTTTGAAGGGCTGGATGAAGTTTGGTTTATGGTCACTCCGCACAACCCCTTCAAAAAGCAAGCAGATTTATGGTCTGACGAGCTGCGCCTGCAACTGGTACAGCTTGCTATTGAAGGATATCCACGATTCCGTGCATCCGATTTTGAATTTCATTTACCTCGTCCCTCCTATACTGTCCACACACTCAACCGCCTGAAAGAAGTATATCCCGAAAGGGAATTCCAACTGATTATAGGCTCTGACAACTGGAAAGTATTTGACCAATGGTTCGAATCGGAACGTATTGTCTCAGAAAATAAAATACTCGTTTATCCTCGTCCCGGTTTTCCGGTAGATGCCTCACAACTACCCCCGAACGTACACTTAGCGCATTCTCCGATATTCGAAATCAGTTCCACCTTTATCCGTCAAGCTCTGGCTGCCGGAAAAGATGTGCGCTATTTCCTTCACCCGGCTGTGTACACGAAAATCAAAGCTATTCATTCCGCAAACGATGCAATGTAATCATCACAATTTCGGCCGGTGCCCCAATACGGATATTCTTGTTTGAAGTACCGATCCCATTGGTTACAATCATCGGAATTTTAGCTGAATTATATTTCAATCCTGTCAGGAACCGACTGCCATAATGCGAAGGAATGATGGGAGCATAGCCAAAAATACGTACCTGCCCTCCATGCGTGTGTCCGGCCAGCACCAAATCAGAATTAGCGACAGACACATCTTCGGCATAATCAGGAGTGTGTACCAACAGAATCACAAAATCCGATGAAGAGAGGGACAGAGTAGGAGAAACACCGTTATTGGCAAGATCAAACGGGTTACGTACACCGGCCAGAATAATCTGCTCACCATTACGCCTCAACGTGTCAAGCTGATGTTCAAGAGGGCGCATGCCATAACGCTTCATTTCACGGATAATCTCATCATGACAACGTTCATAGTCGTTATTTCCCATCACACCATAAGTACCCAACGGTGTTTTCACTTTAGCCAATGCCGCAAAAAGTTCGGGTACAAACTGACACCCTTCCTGGTAATCACCTCCCATCAACAATACATCGGCATGCTGTGCGTTAAGCAAACGTACCAGACTCTCCAGCCCTTTCTCCTTGAAAAGGCTTTTATAATGCAAGTCCGAAATAAAGGCGATACGGAAACCATCAAAGGCTTCGGGAACATCACGATGGGTGAACTCGTATCTTTTCACCCGGTCGATCCCCGGATAAACAGAAGATACACTGACAGCAGAACTGGTGATATTTGTTCCCCGGGCTACAACAGGCGGAATCGAACGCATTATCCCGGAAGAGGCAACCTGCCCCTTTTCTGCTGCTTTCCGTCTGGCAGAAAGTTTTTTGAGTCCGGAAGTATCAGGAGCAAACAACCGGGCCACTACATCGGAGCTGTCCGGACGAATGGAATCGGTATTCAATACCGGACGGGCAATCGGAGAAACCAGGTTTTTCTTTGATTTACAGGACGAAAGCAGCAATAAAAGTGCCGCCAATAAGTATATTGTTTTCTTCATATTCTCTAATATCAGGAGCGCAAAGATAGGCAAAAAAGCAAAAATATACATTTTTTTGCCCTATCTTTGTTCTCTTGAAACGAATTATATAGAAAAAGAGAATGGAAGAAGTAAGACGGAACTCGTTACAGGCATGGATACTTGCTGCCCGTCCCAAAACATTGGCAGGTGCCATTACCCCGGTAATGATTGGTTGTGCATTGGCTTATGCCGACGGAAAATTCAGTTGGATACCGGCATTAATCTGTTGTTTGTTTGCCGGCTTAATGCAGATTGCCGCCAATTTTATCAACGACTTATTTGACTTTCTGAAAGGTACCGACCGGGAAGACCGCCTCGGTCCGGAACGTGCTTGTGCACAAGGCTGGATTTCGGCGAACGCCATGAAGAAGGGCATATTCATAACAGTAGCCCTCGCCTGCCTGATTGGTTGTAGCCTCCTATTATATGGCGGCTGGGAATTGATCCTTGTAGGTGCGCTATGTGTATTATTTGCTTTCCTGTATACCACAGGTCCTTACCCGTTATCCTACAAAGGATGGGGAGACGTATTAGTCATCGTGTTTTTTGGTTTTGTCCCGGTAGGCGGTACTTATTATGTACAGGCCCTCAACTGGACACCGGACGTTACGGTTGCTTCATTGGTGTGCGGACTGATTGTAGATACATTACTGGTAGTTAATAATTACCGGGACCGGGATGCCGACCGGAAAAGCGGGAAAAAGACGGTTGTAGTTCGTTTCGGTGAACCTTTCGGAAGATATTTCTATCTGTTGCTCGGCATCATAGCCGCTTGGCTCTGTTTCTGGTTTTTATTCAGCGGACATTTATATGCGACTCTCCTACCTCAGTTTTACCTGTTTTTTCATATCCGGACCTGGAGAAAGATGGTACAGATACACAGCGGTAAAAAGCTAAACAGCATATTGGGCGAAACTTCGCGAAATATGCTGTTTATGGGGATCCTATTATCAATAGGACTGATTATAAACGGTTAACGTTTGCTATACATCCGTTCGTAATATTTCTGATAATCACCGCTGGTAACTTCTTCTACCCATTCCTGATTATTCAGATACCATTCAATTGTTTTCACAATGCCCACCTCGAATTTTGTTTCGGGATACCATCCCAAGGCATTGGTGATTTTCGTCGGATCGATAGCATAGCGCTGGTCATGACCCAGACGGTCCTTTACAAACGTAATCAAGTCTTCATTGATCCAGTCAACCGAGATTTCACCATCGGCATTCTTTTCTTTCTTCTTCAATACTTCACGATATTCGGGATGTTCCGACATCAGGCGGTGAATCGTCGCAATGGTCAACTTCACTATCTCAAGATTTGTTTTTTCGTTATGTCCACCCACATTGTACACTTCACCTTCCAGTCCTTCACGAACTACCAAATCGATAGCCTTGCAATGATCTTCTACGTACAGCCAGTCGCGCACATTGCTGCCATCACCGTACACCGGAAGTTTCTTGCCCTCAAGAATATTCTTGATAATAAGCGGAATCAATTTCTCCGGGAAATGATAAGGACCGTAATTATTTGAACAGCGGGTGATGGTCACCGGCATCTTATACGTATCATGATAAGCCATAACCACCATATCGGCACTGGTCTTCGATGCACTGTAAGGGCTATGCGGACAGAGTGGAGTTGTTTCATGGAAATACCCCTCAGCCCCCAGCGAACCGTAAACTTCGTCGGTGGATACCTGATGATAGCGTACTCCTTTACGCCAGGTAGGATACCCGTATTCATCCTTACCGGTCACCCATGCACGACGTGCCGCATCCAACAGGTTTTGTGTTCCCAAAATATTGGTCATCAAGAACAGTTGAGGATTCTCAATGCTACGGTCTACATGACTTTCGGCAGCAAAGTTAACTACATAGTCAAATTTATACTCACCAAAAAGACGGTCAGCCAGTTCACGATCACAAATATCACCTTTTACAAAAAAGCAACGTTCGTTATCAATGTCGTTTGCAATTGTTCCGAGATTTCCGGCATAAGTCAGTGCATCGAGCACTACCACTTTGATATCGCTGTGTTTAGCCAGAATATACTTCAGATAATTGGCACCGATAAATCCGGCAGCACCGGTTACAAGATAAGTTTTCATATTCTTTATGATTGATTTATTAATTTGCTAAGTCTATCAGATATTTACCATATTCGGTTTTTCCCAACTTCTCGCCCAGAGCTTTCAATTGGGATGAAGAAATCCATCCGTTACGCCAAGCTATTTCTTCAATACAGCTCACATAAAACCCCTGGCGGTTCTGAATAGTGGCTACAAAGTTGGATGCCTCAAGCAGGCTGTTGCAGTTTCCCGTATCCAACCAGGCAAAACCGCGCCCGAAAAGTTCCACTTTCAGCGTTCCCTCACCGAGATATAATTTATTCAAATCAGTTATTTCATATTCCCCCCGGACAGAAGGTTCCAGAGCAAGTGCCTTTTCCGTCACCGTGGCATCATAAAAATAAAGTCCGGGTACCGCATAGTTACTTTTAGGTACAGCCGGCTTTTCCTCTAACGAAATCACCTTTCCACTTTCATCGAACTCCACTACTCCGTAAGCACGAGGATCTTTCACATAATATCCAAAGATACAAGCTCCCTTCTCAAGAGTAGCCGCCCGGCGAAGCATGGCTGAGAAACCCTGCCCATAAAACAAATTATCTCCCAATATCAGGCAACCCGGTTCGCCATCCAGAAAGTCAGCTCCCAATACAAAAGCCTGAGCAAGTCCATTCGGCTGTTCTTGCACCCGATATGAAAAGGACATTCCAAACTCCTCACCGGTACCCAGAAGTTCACGGAACAACGGCAGGTCACGGGGAGTAGAGATAACCAGCACTTCCCGTATTCCGGCCAACATCAATGTAGAAAGCGGATAGTATATCATCGGCTTGTCATACACCGGCATCATTTGCTTCGATATGGCTTTTGACAACGGATAGAGTCGGGTGGCACTGCCACCGGCAAGAATAATTCCTTTCATATTTTGAACATTATGAGTTACGGGCTACAGGTTACATACTGTAATAAACAATACATAAGTATCTCGCACAGTTACTTGTAATTTGTAGCACATTGCTTATGGCTTACATCTCTCAAACCTGTGACAAAGAACGGAAAGAAATCTGACGTGACAAAATAAAAATACAAATTTATTAACCGGCCAGTTCAATCACTTCCAAATCCTTGAACACACCATTATCTATGGCAAAACGGACCATTGTACGTACTTTATGAAATCCGGACATTCCCGCAGCACCGGGATTGATATGAAGCATGTCCAGTGTCTTATCATATTTTACCTTTAATATATGCGAGTGTCCGCTGATAAACAACTTAGGTGGATGCACCAATAAGCTTCCCTTGACAGACGGGTCATAATTTCCAGGATATCCCCCGATGTGCTTCATCAGCACTTCGGCACCGTCCACCGTAAAACGATTCACCTGAGGAAACATCCGGCGAATTTCCTGCCCGTCAATATTACCATACACAGCACGGAAAGGGCGGAAAGCCGCCAATTTCTGCGCTACCTCCACTGAACCAATATCTCCGGCATGCCAGATTTCATCGCAAGTTTCAAAATATTGCAAGTATTTTTCGTCCCACCAGCCGTGTGTGTCGGACAATAAGCCAACTTTTGTCATACTTTCTTTGTTTATCTCTGCAAAGGTAACTATATTTGGGCAAACCTTATATGCAAATGGGAAACAAATACCAATACTTTAAGAGAGATATCAGTTGGCTGTCATTCAACTACCGGGTACTTCTGGAAGCTGATAACGATCGATTGCCACTCTACGAACGTATCAATTTTATCTCTATTTATTCTTCCAACCTGGAAGAATTTTATAAAATCAGAGTAGCCGACCACAAAGCTGTTGCCTCCGGCGTAACAGAAGGATCAGAAGAATCCCAGCAGTCAGCCAAGGTTTTGCTGGAAGAAATCAACAGGGAAGTGAACCGGCAACTGGAAGACCGTATCCACATTTATGAAAAGAAAATTATACCTGCATTACGCAAAAACCATGTCATTTTTTACCAAAGCCGTAACGTTGAGCCTTTTCACCAGCAGTTCGTAAAAGACTTTTTCCGCGAAGAGATATTTCCCTACTTGCAACCGGTACCGGTATCCAAAGACAAAGTGATCTCTTTTCTACGCGACAACCGGCTCTACCTGGCTGTCCGCCTGTTTCTGAAAGACACAAAGAAAGAAGATGCCAACCATTTGCAATACTTTGTAATGAAACTGCCATATAGTAAAGTGCCCCGTTTCATCGAACTGCCCAAACATGGGAAATATTATTACCTGATGTTTATCGAAGATATTATCAAAGCCAATATCGGTGTCATCTTCCCGGGCTACGAAGTGGACTGTAGTTATTGCATCAAGATATCGAGAGATGCCGACATCATGATAGACGATACCATCAGCAGCGTCGATTTGGTGGAGCAAGTAAAGAAAAAGATTAAAAAACGCAAGATAGGTGCCGTATGCCGTTTTGTATATGACCGTGCCATGCCTGACGATTTTCTGGACTTTCTGGTAGATGCCTTCCGAATCCAACGTGAAGAGTTGGTACCGGGAGACAAACATCTGAATCTGGAAGACCTGCGCCATCTGCCCAATCCCAGCCATTCTATTCCCCGGATGGAGAAACCTGTACCGATGAAACTGAACCGGCTGAATGATAAGGAGTCTATTTTCAGTTACGTAGAAAAGAAAGATCTGTTATTATACTACCCTTACCACTCTTTCGACCATTTCATTCATTTCCTTTACGAAGCCGTGCACAATCCCGAGACCCGGGAGATCATGGTGACGCAATATCGGGTAGCGGAAAATTCGGCTGTCATCAATACCTTGATTGCCGCGGCACAGAATGGCAAGAAAGTAACGGTATTTGTAGAACTCAAAGCCCGCTTTGATGAAGAAAATAACCTTGCCACTGCCGAAATGATGAAAGCCGCCGGCATCAATATCATATATAGTATACCGGGACTGAAAGTTCACGCCAAAGTGGCCCTTATACGTCGCCGTAGTTTCAACGGAGAAAAGATTCACAGCTATGCTTACATCAGTACCGGCAATTTCAACGAAAAGACAGCAACGCTATATGCGGACTGCGGATTATTCACCAGCAATCCGGTCATCGTACATGACCTTACCAACCTCTTCCGTACCTTGCGCGGCAAAGAAAATCCCAAATTCACCCGGCTGCTCGTGGCCCGTTTCAATCTGATTCCCGAACTAAACCGATTGATCGATAAGGAGATCGAACTGGCCGAGAAAGGAAGAGGCGGCAGGATCATTCTGAAGATGAATGCCTTGCAGGACCCTATCATGATCGACCGACTCTATGAAGCGTCACAAAGGGATGTAAAAATAGACCTGATTGTGCGGGGCATTTGTTGCCTGATCCCCGGACAGGAATACAGCCGTAACATACGTGTCACCCGTATTGTAGACAGTTTCCTGGAGCATGCCCGCATCTGGTATTTCGGTAACGCCGGACACCCCAAAGTATATCTGGGTTCACCCGACTGGATGCGCCGAAACTTGTACCGGCGAATAGAAGCCGTGGTGCCTGTCCTCGACAGTGAATTACGGGAAGAAATCGTCGACATGCTGCATATCCAGCTATCAGACAATCAAAAGGCCTGCTTCGTTGATGAAAAGCTGAATAACATATTCAAATTCAAAGCAAGTGCTGCACCGGTCAGGGCACAGTATACCTTTTATAATTACCTTAAAGAGAAGAATGAAACATTTCTGTAACATGTATGACATTTCTCTGCAATACGAAAATCCGTCCTTTGCAGCCAGAAATAACATACACATTTATGGAGACAATTTATCTATGTATCATTATCTTCCTATTCGTGCTTGCCGTATTCGATTTGATGGTCGGCGTAAGTAACGATGCGGTAAATTTCCTGAATTCGGCTGTCGGAGCGAAGGCGGCATCTTTCAAAACAATATTGTTTATAGCCGGTGCCGGCATCTTCATCGGGGCCTCCTTATCAAACGGCATGATGGACATTGCAAGACACGGCATCTACCAACCGGAACATTTCTACTTTGCCGAAATCATGTGCATCCTGCTTGCCGTAATGCTGACGGACGTCGTCCTGCTCGACGTTTTCAACTCAATGGGAATGCCTACCTCCACCACCGTTTCGATGGTATTCGAACTTCTCGGAGGTACTTTTGCCCTGGCACTGATTAAAGTGCACAACAGCGACACGCTGGGACTGGGAGATCTTATCAACACCGACAAAGCCCTGTCCGTCATCATGGCAATCTTTGTCTCAGTTGCCATTGCCTTCTTCTTCGGTATGCTTGTACAGTGGTTGGCACGTATGGTGTTTACATTCAATTATAAAAACAAGATGAAATACAGCATTGCCCTGTTCGGTGGCATTGCTTCCACTGCCATCATCTATTTCATGGTAATAAAAGGATTGAAGGACAGCTCGTTCATGACTTCTGAAAACAAGCAGTGGGTACAAGAAAATACAATGATGCTGGTAAGCTGTTTCTTCGTCATCTCTACCATCCTGATGCAGATATTACACTGGTTGAAAGTAAATGTATTCAAAGTAGTTGTCCTGCTGGGAACTTTTGCATTGGCATTGGCATTTGCGGGTAACGACCTTGTCAACTTCATCGGTGTACCTTTGGCTGGTTACTCTTCTTTTATGGATTATACAGCTAACGGAACCGCTGTAGGTCCTGATGGTTTCCTGATGACCTCACTGATGGGTTCAGCCAAAACACCGTGGTACTTCCTTATAGGTGCCGGAGCCATCATGGTATATGCCTTGTGCACCTCCAAAAAAGCACATGCAGTAATCAAGACTTCAGTAGACCTCTCCCGCCAGGATGAAGGAGAAGAGAACTTCGGAAGCACACCGATAGCACGTACCTTGGTACGCTTCAGCCTCACGCTTGCCAACGGCATTTCACGTATTACTCCCGAAAGCGCCAAACGCTGGATGGATACCCGCTTCCGGAAAGACGAAGCCATCATAGCCGACGGAGCAGCATTCGACCTGGTTCGTGCCTCTGTCAATCTGGTACTTGCCGGCCTTCTGATCGCCGTGGGTACTTCACTGAAACTCCCCCTCTCTACCACTTATGTTACTTTCATGGTGGCCATGGGTACTTCACTTGCCGACCGTGCCTGGGGACGTGATTCAGCCGTTTACCGCATCACAGGTGTGCTAAGTGTCATTGGCGGATGGTTCATCACAGCCGGAGCTGCTTTCACCATCTGTTTCTTCGTTGCTATGATCATCCATTTCGGAGGCAGCATTGCCATCATCGCACTGATCGGACTGGCAGCATTCACATTGATCCGCAGCCAGTTGATATACAAGAAGAAAAAAGAAAAGGAAAAAGGCAATGAAACCCTGAAACAACTGATGCAAGCTACAAGTAGCCACGAAGCCTTGTCGTTGATGCGCAAACACACACGTGAAGAACTGGGCAAAGTATTGGAATATGCAGAACAAAACTTCGAACTGACCGTCACATCGTTCTTACACGAAAACCTCCGCGGACTACGCAGAGCAATGGGATCTACCAAATTCGAAAAACAACTGATCAAACAGATGAAACGCACCGGGACTGTAGCAATGTGCAAACTGGATAATAACACCGTACTTGAAAAAGGACTTTATTACTATCAGGGAAATGACTTTGCCAGTGAATTGGTATACAGTATCAGCCGTCTGTGCGAGCCCTGCCTTGAACATATCGACAATAACTTCAATCCGCTGGATGCCATCCAGAAAGGTGAATTCGGAGATGTAGCCGAGGACATCACCTATCTGATCCAGCAATGCCGCCAGAAGTTAGAAACCAACAATTACAATAACTTTGAGGAAGATTTACGCCGTGCAAACGAACTGAACTCACAACTCTCACATCTGAAGCGCCAGGAGTTACAGCGTATCCAGAGCCAAACAGGCAGTATTAAAGTGAGCATGGTTTATCTGACCATGATTCAAGAAGCACAAAACGTAGTGACTTACACGATCAATCTAATGAAGGTAAGCCGTAAATTCCAAATGGAAACAGAAATCTGAAAACAAATATCCTCTTAAAATAAATAGGGCTGATTTCATTATTGAAGTCAGCCCTATTTATTTTAAGAGGATATAATCTTACCATTTAATCTCGGGGAAATAACTATTTAGGCAATTCCGGAGAGCACTTACCGTAATGGGCTTTACCAGCACCTCGGTTGCACCGGCCTCGATGGCATTATCCCGGTCCGAACTGAAGGCATAAGCAGTCTGCATGATGATAGGCAGGGTAGCTCCTTGTTGACGAATGATCCGGGTTGCTTCCAGTCCATTCATAATCGGCATCTTAATATCCATTAAAATAGCCCACGCTTCTTTTCCGTGATCACGGTATAAGTTCAGCATTTCTTCACCGTTCTTTGCCCATAGAATGTCGCATTTTTTACCGATAATAGCTTTAATCAATTTGAAGTTACTATCATCATCTTCGGCCACAAGAATAAGAGGACGAAGACTTTTTATTTCTTCATTTTCCATTTTATATAATAGGTTTACTTTTAATTCTACATTCAATCTTATTCGATTCAGCCCGCAAGGTATAAAAAAAAATCATAGTTTTGATTATCTTTGCGGCTAAAATTTAAAGAAGCGATATGATTTCAGTAGACGGATTGGCCGTGGAATTCGGCGGAACCACTTTATTTAGCGATATTTCATTTGTCATTAACGAAAAAGACCGCATCGCGCTCATGGGAAAAAACGGTGCCGGCAAAAGTACCTTGCTCAAAATTCTGGCAGGAGTACGCCAGCCTACCCGTGGCAGAATATCTGCCCCTAAAGAGTGCGTCATTGCTTATCTGCCCCAGCACCTGATGACAGAAGACGGACGGACGGTTTTCGAAGAGACAGCGCAAGCTTTTGCCCACCTTCACGAGATGGAAGCCGAAATAGAACGTATGAACAAAGAGTTGGAAACACGCACAGATTATGAAAGCGACAGCTATATGGAGCTAATAGAAAATGTGTCGACCCTCAGCGAAAAGTTCTACGCCATCGATGCCACCAACTACGAAGAGGATGTAGAGAAAGCACTGCTCGGTTTAGGATTCATGCGTGAAGACTTCCACCGGCAAACAAGTGACTTCAGTGGCGGATGGCGGATGCGCATCGAACTGGCAAAACTTTTATTGCAAAAGCCGGATGTACTTTTACTGGACGAGCCTACCAACCATTTGGATATCGAATCCATTCAATGGCTGGAGGATTTCCTGATCAATAACGGAAAGGCGGTAATTGTCATCAGTCACGACCGAAAATTCGTCGATAACATTACTACCCGCACCATCGAGGTGACCATGGGACGTATTTACGACTACAAAGTAAACTATTCCAAATACCTGGAATTGCGTAAAGAACGCCGCGAACAGCAACAGAAAGCCTATGAAGAACAACAGAAGTTTATCGCTGAGACAAAAGACTTCATCGAACGCTTCAAAGGTACCTACTCGAAAACACTTCAGGTACAAAGCCGTGTAAAAATGCTTGAGAAACTGGAAATATTGGAAGTGGACGAAGAAGACACATCAGCATTGCGCCTGAAGTTTCCACCTTCCCCACGTTCGGGAAACTATCCTGTCATTATGGAGGGAGTAGGTAAAACCTATGGTGACCATGTTGTTTTCCGAAATGCCACACTTACAGTCGAACGCGGAGATAAGGTAGCATTTGTCGGCAAAAACGGCGAAGGTAAATCAACGTTGGTAAAATGTATCATGAACGAAATAGAACATGACGGTACCCTGACGTTGGGACACAATGTGCAGATAGGATACTTTGCGCAGAATCAGGCATCGTTACTGGACGAGAACCTGACTGTATTCCAGACTATCGATGACGTGGCCAAAGGAGAGATACGTAATAAAATACGTGACCTGCTGGGAGCATTCATGTTTGGCGGACCGGAAGAGTCGATGAAAAAAGTAAAGGTGCTATCGGGAGGTGAGCGTACACGCCTGGCCATGATCAAGCTGTTGCTCGAACCTGTAAACCTGCTGATTCTTGACGAGCCGACCAACCACCTCGACCTGAAAACCAAAGACATCCTGAAACAGGCGCTGAAAGATTTCGATGGTACACTGATTGTAGTATCACACGACCGCGACTTCCTGGACGGGCTGGTGACCAAGGTATATGAGTTTGGCAACAAAAAAGTAACAGAACACCTGTGTGGCATTTATGAATTCCTTGAAAAGAAAAAAATGGATTCGCTGCGGGAACTGGAGAAATAAAATTGCCGCACCTTATCTTATTTAATATTTGATAACTAACATATGGTAACTTTTACCCGTTTAATTAAAACAGAGAGGTACAAACCCCATTTTAATCAACTAAAAAAGAAACTGTATGAAGAAATTAGTTTTCTGTGCTGCTTTTGTTGCAGCAATGTGCATGGCCGGTACTACTGCCCAAGCTCAGGACGTGAAAAAGAAAGAAGTCAAAAAAGAGCAATGTGACAAGAAAGACGGTAAAGCATGCTGTAAAAAGGAAGAAAAAGCATGTTGCAAAAAAGAAGCTGATAAGAAAACATCTGACGGATGCAAAGAAAAAGCCAATTGCAAAACTAAAACCGGATGTAAAGACGCCCAATGCACCAAAGACAAAGGAGGAAAGAAAAAATAAACGTTTCTGACGTTCTCTTCTGAAAAGACAAGTAGTTATCTGCTTGTCTTTTTGTTTTTTAAGTAACACTGTTTGTTTTTTACCCGATGATAGACTATCTTTGTGGCTCAATATAAAAATAAGAATGAGGAATAAACGGTACATACTCTCTTTTCTGCTCTTCATCAGCATTATTATGCTGGTGGTACCTGTCATTCCCCATCACCACCATGCCAACGGCGTGATTTGTATGAAAAACGACGTGACACCGGAACCCCAGTGTCCCAGACACCATCATCATCCGGGCAACGATTCGTGCTGCAATGACGGATGTATGACACGTCTCAATTCGCCAACCCCATCCGTACAGGCAGACCACAGCCCTCACTATCTGTTTACTGCCATCTTATTTACGGACCTTATCATAGAGAATTTATTCAAGCCCCAAGAGCGGCGTATTAAGAATTATTACGCCTACCGGGAATCTCTTCACAGCACGGTTATCAACTGTGCCTTCGGTCTTCGTGCCCCTCCATACCCTGTTGTATAGGCTTATAAGCCCTATTTCGTAAGGTTAGGAATCTACTGACCGTTGGTTTAAAATCAATGGGATATTCCTTTAAAACCAACGATGCCTTGTTTTTAAACCAAAGGCATTTGGTTTAAAACCTACACAGATATACTTCCCAGAATCATCAAAAGTAAAGAATTTATATTATCATGAAGAAACTTATCTTTATGGGAATCCTCGGATTGTTTATCCTGGGTTCCTGCAACAGTAAATCGGGTGGCAATCACGAAGGCCACGACCATGGAACAGAAGCACATGACCACGACCATGAAGGTGAAGACCACAATCACGAAGGCGAAGATCATGAAGGGCATGATCACGAGGGTGAAGAACACAGCCAAGGTACCGAACCGGCAGCCGGACACAGTGACGAGATCATCCTGCCGAAAGTAAAAGCTGAAGCAGCCGGAGTGAAAACAAGCGTCATCGCACCGGAAGCTTTTGAACAAGTGATAAAAACGAGCGGGCAAGTGCTGGCTGCACAGGGAGATGAATCCGTAGCGGTAGCTACTGTGGCCGGTGTCGTTAGTTTTCGCGGTAAAGTGACCGAGGGCATGAGTGTGGGCAAAGGCACTGCATTGGTGACCATTTCATCCAGCAACATTGCCGATGGCGACCCGGTACAACGTGCCCGCATCGCCTACGAAATATCCAAGAAGGAGTACGAGCGTATGCAAGCACTTGTAAAAAACAAAATCGTATCCGACAAAGAGTTTGCACAAGCAGAACAAAATTATGAAAATGCCCGTATCAGTTATGAAGCACTTGCCAAGAATCATTCGGCAGGCGGACAAGCTGTGGTTTCCCCTATTGCCGGATTCGTAAAGAATATCCTGGTGAAAGAAGGAGATTACGTGACCATCGGCCAGCCATTGGTCAGCGTTACACAAAACCGCCGTCTCTTCCTGCGAGCCGAAGTTTCGGAGAAATACTATCCGTCTCTGCGCACCATCGGTTCGGCCAATTTCAAGACACCGTATGATGATAAAGTATACGAACTGAAAGGATTGAACGGCCGCCTTTTGTCATTCGGCAAATCGGCCGGCGACAATTCATTTTACGTGCCGGTCACTTTCGAATTCGACAATAAGGGTGACATCATTCCGGGTTCGTTCGTTGAAGTATACCTGCTGTCGTCACCCATGGAAAACGTGATATCGCTTCCACGCACCGCACTAACCGAAGAACAGGGCCTATTCTTCGTCTATCTGCAACTGGATGAAGAAGGATATAAGAAGCAGGAAGTCACCCTCGGAGCCGATAACGGCAAGAGCGTACAGATACTTTCGGGTGTTAAAGCCGGTGACCGGGTAGTGACCCAAGGTGCTTATCAGGTAAAACTGGCTTCAGCAAGCAACGCAATACCTGCACACAGTCACGAACATTAAAAGATTTACGATTGGAAGATTTACAATCGAACGATTGAAATAAGTCCGGAAATCATAGGTTACAAACTATAAACAAAGAATATTGTGTTAAATAAAATCATACATTTCTCACTTCAGAACCGTATCCTGGTGCTTGTAGCCTCGGTACTGTTGCTGATTGGCGGAACTTATACCGCCATGCATACCGAAGTAGACGTGTTCCCCGATCTCAATGCCCCGACGGTGGTCATTATGACCGAAGCCAACGGTATGGCAGCCGAAGAGGTGGAACAACTCGTGACTTTTCCCGTAGAAACAGCCGTAAACGGTGCCACCGGTGTGCGCCGTGTACGTTCGTCTTCGACCAACGGATTCTCTGTCGTATGGGTAGAATTCGACTGGGGAACCGACATATACCTCGCCCGCCAGATTGTAAGCGAAAAGCTGGCCATCGTAGGCGAAGAACTTCCTTCGAATGTAGGTAAACCGACACTGGGACCACAGTCGTCCATTCTGGGTGAAGTCCTGATTATCGGATTAACAGCCGACTCGACTTCCATGCTCGACCTGCGCACCATTGCCGACTGGACCATCCGTCCGCGCCTGCTCTCTACCGGAGGTGTAGCACAGGTAGCCGTATTGGGAGGTGAATTGAAAGAATATCAGATTCAACTCGATCCGGAACGTATGCGTCATTACGGTGTATCGATGAACGAGGTGATGACCGTCACCCGGGGAATGAACCTGAATGCAAACGGAGGAGTACTTTACGAGTATGGCAACGAGTACATTGTACGCGGCGTACTTTCTACCGCCAAAGTAGATCAGTTGGGCAAAGCAGTGGTAAAAAGCATCAATAGCGTACCCGTAGTGCTGGAAGACATAGCCGACGTCCGGATTGGCCCGAAAGCTCCCAAACTGGGTACCGCCTCGGAAAGAGGAAAACCCGCAGTACTGATGACCGTCACCAAACAACCTTCCACCAGTACGTTGGAACTGACCGATAAACTGGAAGCTTCACTGAAAGACCTGCAAAAGAATCTGCCACCGGATGTAAAAGTATCTACCGACATTTTCCGCCAGAGCCGTTTCATCGAGAGCTCCATCAGCAATGTAAAGAAGTCACTCTTTGAGGGCGGCATCTTTGTAGTCATCGTCTTGTTCCTGTTCCTTGCCAATGTTCGGACTACGGTCATTTCACTGGTGACACTGCCTCTCTCACTGCTTGTCTCCATCCTTACCTTACACTTCATGGGACTGACCATCAATACCATGAGTCTGGGAGGTATGGCCATCGCCATCGGTTCGCTGGTGGACGACGCCATTGTCGATGTAGAAAACGTATACAAACGGTTGCGTGAGAACCGCCTCCTGCCCGAGAGTGAACGCCTTTCGGTTATCCAGGTGGTATTCAACGCTTCCAAAGAGGTTCGTATGCCTATCCTGAACTCTACGCTGATTATTGTCGTCAGCTTTGTGCCTCTCTTCTTCCTTTCCGGTATGGAAGGACGCATGCTGGTTCCGCTGGGCATTGCCTTCATCGTAGCATTATTTGCATCGACGATAGTGGCATTGACACTGACCCCGGTACTTTGCTCTTATCTGCTGGGTAAAGACAAAGGGGACAAACTCCCGAAAGAGGCCCTCGTAGCGCGCTGGATGAAAGGAGGGTATGAAAAAGCACTGACTTGGGTATTATCCCACAAACGCGTAACTTTGGGAAGTACCATCGGGCTATTCATCATCGCTCTGGGATTCTTCTTCACTTTGGGACGCTCGTTCCTTCCGCCGTTCAACGAGGGGTCATTCACTATCAACATTAGTTCGTTGCCGGGTATCTCACTCGAAGAGAGCGATAAGATGGGACACCGTGCCGAGGAACTTCTGCTATCCATCCCCGAGATACAGACAGTGGCCCGCAAGACCGGACGTGCCGAACTGGACGAACATGCCTTAGGTGTAAACGTATCGGAAATAGAAGCGCCATTCGAACTGAAAGACCGCTCGCGTACCGAACTGATGGCGGATGTACGAGAGAAATTAGGTACCATCACCGGAGCAAATATCGAAATAGGACAGCCCATCAGCCATCGTATCGACGCTATGCTCAGTGGTACCAAAGCCAATATCGCCATCAAACTGTTCGGTGACGACCTGAACAAGATGTTCTCTCTGGGCAACCAGATAAAAGGGGCTATCGGCAACATTCCGGGCATCGCCGACCTGAACGTAGAACAACAGATCGAACGTCCGCAATTGAAGATCACCCCCAAACGGGAAATGCTGGCTAAATATGGCATTACTCTGCCGGAATTCTCTGAATATATTAATGTGGCATTGGCCGGTGAAGTGATTTCGCAAGTATACGAACAGGGTAAGAGCTTCGACCTGATTGTGAAAGTGGAAAACAATTTCCGTGACGAAGCCGAAAAGATACGCAACCTGATGGTAGACACACAGGATGGAAAGAAAGTGCCATTGAGTTACATTGCCGACGTAGTTTCGGCTATGGGGCCGAATACCATCAACCGCGAAAACGTAAAACGCAAAATCGTCATCTCTGCCAATGTAGCCGATCGTGACTTGCGAAGTGTGGTAAATGATATTCAAAAGCAGGTGGACGAACAAATCAAGCTCCCCGAAGGTTATCACATCGAATACGGCGGACAATTTGAAAGCGAGCAGGCAGCCAGCCGCACTCTGGCACTGACCTCATTCATGTCCATTGTAGTGATCTTCTTGCTGCTGTATCATGAGTTCCGCAGCGTGAAGGAGTCGGCGGTCATCCTGATAAACCTGCCTCTGGCACTGATCGGAGGTGTGTTTGCCTTACTGATCACAACGGGAGAAATCAGCATCCCGGCCATCATCGGTTTCATTTCGCTGTTTGGTATCGCCACACGTAACGGTATGTTGCTTATCAGCCATTACAACCACCTGCAACAGGTAGAAGGATTGGGAGTATACGACAGCGTTATCCGTGGATCACTCGACCGTCTGAACCCGATTGTAATGACAGCCCTCTCGTCCGCTCTGGCACTGATACCGCTGGCATTAAGCGGAAGTCTGCCCGGTAACGAAATTCAAAGTCCGATGGCAAAGGTAATCCTGGGCGGTCTGTTGACGTCGACTTTCCTGAACGGATTTATTATCCCGATTGTTTATCTGATGATGAACGGAAAAAGAAAATAATAAAAGGCCTCACTCCTGAGAGTGTGTCATCATGCACCACAGAGTTACCTTAATCTATTGATAACTTGATAGTCATCTGTGGAACTCTGTGATACTCTGTGGTGAATACGAATTTCGATATACCCTCAGAGATGTGAAGCCATAAACCCCAATAATCATATGAAACGAATAACCATACTTGCCGCCACCCTCTTTGCGCTATCCGGATTGCAGGCACAAACCGGTATAGACGGGGTACTGCGCAACATCGAAACCAATAATAAAGAGTTGCAAGCCAACGCACAATTGATTGCCTCACAGAAGCTGGAAGCCCGAACGGACAATAATCTGCCTGACCCTACCCTTTCGTATGCCCATTTGTGGAACAACAAAGATAAGAATAATACGATCGGTGAGCTTGTAGTCTCCCAAAGTTTCGACTTTCCGAGCCTGTATGCCACCCGCAATCAACTGAACCGACTGAAGTCCGGTGCTTTTGACGGGCAAAAAAATGTATTCCGCCAAAATATTCTGTTACAGGCTAAAGATGTTTGTCTGGATATCATCATGTTGCGCAAGCAACAACAGATACTGGCAGAACGTTTGCGAAACGCCGAGGAGCTATCTGCCATGTATGCCAAACGTTTGCAAACAGGAGATGCCAACGTGATCGAAACCAATAAGATCAATCTGGAACTGCTGAACGTGAAAACAGAAGCATCGTTAAACGAAACGGCCCTTCGGAATAAAATACAGGAGCTGACGGCACTGAACGGAAACATACCGGTCGTGTTTGAAGACTCCGACTATCCGGCTGTTATCTTTCCTACCAATTACGAAGAACTGAAAACGGAAGTTCTGGCATCGGACTACACACTGCAGGCTCTCAACAGTGAAAGTGCCGCCGCCCGCAAACAAATCTCAGTCAACAAATCGCAATGGCTTCCGAAGCTGGAACTGGGATACCGTCGGAATACCGAATCGGGCGAGCCTTTCAACGGAGTTGTCGTAGGTTTCTCATTCCCCCTGTTCGAGAACCGCAACAAAGTGAAGATAGCCAAAGCACAGTCACTGAACATCGACTTGCAACGGGCCAATACTTCGGTACAGGTGGAATCGGAACTGACACAACTTTACCGCGAAGCCCACACACTACGTACTTCAATGGAAGAATACGAGAAAACCTTTCAGGCACAACAGGATTTATCTTTGCTGAAACAAGCACTGACAGGCGGACAAATCAGTATGATAGAATATTTTGTAGAAGTATCGGTAGTATATCAGAGCAAACAGAACTATCTGCAACTGGAGAACCAGTATCAGAAGGCCATGGCAAAGATATATAAGAATAAACTATAAGAGTTGAGTTGCCCCCCTTTTCACCACAGATTACGCAGATTAACATAGATTGAATTGCAGGCTGTTGATTATCAAAATGAATTATCTATGAGAATCTGTGTAGTCCGTGGTAAAAAAGACTTTTGACACCCCAACTGAAAGTCCGTCAGAATATCCGATAAGATAACTGGAAGTTCAGTACGGGATAAGCCTTAAAGTTTTTCAGGAATTTATTGAAACGGCTCAGTTCCTGGTCAACCGCATCTTCCACGATCTTTCCGGTAGTTGCTTCAATCTTCGGATTGCCATGGAACATAGCTCCCAATTCGAACTTGAAACCTACGCGTGAGTGAGCCACCGAACGCCCGAATCCGAGTCCGACGTAAGGCTTCACGGCATTGGTTTTCAGAGCAGCTTCCACACGTCCGTCCGCTCCCGGCTCGATGATAATATCTCCCACCTCAATCCGTTCGTCTGTCTCACCCGACACTTTCAGGATGGACGATGTTCCGAAAAGCAGTCCGGCAGTCACATGGAAGACTGATCTTCTGAACGGGAAATAATCGAGCAACACCATTCCGTTTGCCATATTTGCTTTGGCCTTCAAAGGAACCGTATAATATCTATCCGGATCCTCATTACCGACACGGGCATTTGCCGGCAACGGACCTTCATAGGTTCCGTCATAATCATAATTATAATTGAACTTCAACAAAGAGAATCCGGCACGAAGTCCCAGATAATCGTTCAACGGAGCGGCCACCTGCAATCCTCCTCCCAGTGTTCCCGCATTCAGCGAAACAGATAAATGACTGAAAGGTTTTACCCTTTCCGTACCAGTCTGAGCCATAGCTGGGACACCTATACTAAAAGCAACCAGCCAGACCAAAAGATGATAAAAGTTTGTTTTCATTAATAAGCTTGTTTGTGTGAATATTGAGTGAACTATCATAATGTCCGTATGTCCTCGGGCAAATATCCGCTTCGGATACGCCACTCTTGCGGATAAAGATTATTGGCACGATTGCCGATGTTCTTCACAAATCCTAAAGGTGTCTTTTTATAAGTGACCAGCACGTATCCTCTGGGAACAGTGGGCGAGAGAGTGATGGCTTCTTTCCGCAGATAGGCAATGGCTTGTTCGTAAGTCAGCTCTTCGGTCGGGAAAAGCGATGTTTCCAGCAGACGGCTCATGGCAAGCCCATGTGCCGGAATCAGATCTTTCCCTTTGACTTCGGCTACTTCCGTGCCTGCCTGGACAATGCGGAGAGACGAACGAAGCATAGCTAAATCATCCAGAAAAAGTGCAGGAAAAGCAGTAATCACAGCACCGTTCACCAACAAATCATACTTGTCGGAAGTTGGCAACCAGCCTCTGGCAACGGCCAGATTCTCTTTGGATACCGATGAAGCAGCCGTTTCACCTTTCGGCTTCTTTTTCTTCGGAAAATGGAAGCCTCCATCCGTTTCTTCTGCTTCTTCCGGCTTGCGAAGCACGGCGAGGAAAAAACCTTCTCCCTGTGTTTTATGAGGCAGGAAGCGGTAGACAGGCGCATCGGCCCCGACGAGCAAACCACCGGTAATGTTCCACTCTTCGGGAACGGCAAGCGGCAGCGGTTCTGCTCCGAATTCCTGCCTGATCCAGGCAATGTTCTCTTCGTCTTCCCGAGTATTATAGGTACAGGTACTGTAAATCAAGATTCCTCCCGGTTTCAGACAAGGCCAGATGTCGGTGATAATCCTGCGTTGGCGTTGCCAGCAGATTTCCACGTTTTCAGGGCTCCACTCTTCTATGGCACCGGGATCTTTACGAAACATCCCTTCACCCGAACAGGGCACATCAGCCAATATGACATCGAAGAAGGAACCGATCCGCGAAAAATCAGAAGGGTCATTATTGGTAACCACAACATCGGGATGTCCCCATTTCGTCAGATTCTCTGCTAATATCTGCGAGCGGTTACGGATGACCTCGTTGGCCACTAACAGGCTCCCGTCCGGCAACAGGCTGCGGGCATGAGTAGACTTCCCCCCGGGAGCGGCGCAGAGATCGAGCATTTTCACCGGAGCCGTGACATACCGGCGCAACACCTGTTCCACAAACATCGACGAGGCCTCCTGCACGTAATAGCATCCGGCATGAAAAAGGGGATCGAAGGTGAACGTCAGCCGCTGATTGAGATAATATCCTCCTGCCGCCCAGGGAATGCGCCCTGAAATGGAAGAACAGGACAGCGAATCAGTAAACTTGCTGTTCAGCCGGACACTAACAGGCGGCTCTTGCTCCAATGCAACGGATAATTTCTGATACTCTTCATCCCCCATCAGCGCACGGGTCGATTCGATAAATGATATAGGTAATTTCATTCTCCTTTATTATAAGATATAAAACCGATCGGATTACGGGATTTCCCGTCCGGTCGTTTGTCATTGACCTGCAACTCGGCAATTGCCTGATTAATCAATTCTAATTGCATCCTCGTATCTTCATTGATGTCATTGTAATCGGCAAATGCCTCTTCTACATATTCTTTTAATTCTTTGATTTCATTTTGCAACCTGGTGATATCATTCACCGGAAGAGCCGAAACCAATTGGCGGACAGCCACAAAAGCGCGCATGATGGAGATATTCACTTCGATGGCAATATCACTGTTCAACACCCCGGAAAGCATGGCCAGCCCCTGTTCGGTAAAAGCAAAAGGAAGCTTGCGGGTACCTCCCCAACTTGATATCACAATTTGTGACTTCAAGATTTCCCATTCTTCCGCATTCAATTGGAACATAAAATCGACAGGAAACCTTTTACTATTCCTCTTTACTGCCTGATTCAGAACACGAGTTTCTACCTGATACAACCCTGCCAGATCAAAATCCAGCATCACTTTCTGCCCCCGTATCTCGTAAATCTTGCTCTGTATGATTTGTAGCTCCATCACTTTTGTGTATTAATAGCTGCAAATATCAAAAATATTTCGTCTCTTTGCAACTTTCTGCGCTATGAACTACGTCTAACAGACAAATAAACAAAAACAATTAAAAAACAACAGTAATATGAAACGTATCTTTATCGCTTTGATGGTAGCTATGACCTTCTGTTCGCTGGCAATGGCACAGAACCAAACCATCACCCAAAACAACAATGACTCTTCAGACTCTACCTTCGTTGCTGAATACACGGACATTGTGGACAGCAGTACCGTAGACACCGACTACCAGAGCAGCAGCTTCGATTTCGGAAACGAATTTCCGTTCAATATGGGCAAAGGAGCTATTAACGGAGGTATACTGACAGGTTTAATAGTCGTCATACTGATATTCGGATTCCCTTTCTTTATCGTATTCGTTGCTTTCTACTTCCGATACAAAAACCGGAAAGCAAAGTACAAGCTGATGGAACAGGCACTGGCAACCGGGCAACCCCTGCCGGAAGGAATCTTCAAAGACAGCCTGCCACAGGACTACCGGACGAAAGGCATCAAGAACATCTGTACCGGAATCGGACTGTTCATCTTCCTTTGGGCCATCACAGACGAATTCAGCATAGGATGTATCGGATTGCTGGTGTTGTTCACCGGAATCGGGCAGTGGATCATCTCACGCAACCAGCAGCACGGACGCCCGGAAGACCCTTTCACAACTCCTACACACAGAGACGAAACCCAGAATGAACAGAAATGAGCCAGCTCAATGATATATCGTTAGTCGCACAGGTCGTGGTGTTCAGAAACACCAGGGCCTTCGACCAATTGGTACAGAAGTATCAGTCGCCCGTCCGGCGCTTCTTCCTGAACCTGACCTGCGGCGACAGCGAACTGAGCGACGACCTGGCACAAGATACGTTTATAAAAGCCTACACAAACATCGCAAACTTTAAAAACCTTTCAAGTTTCTCAACATGGCTTTACAGAATTGCTTATAACGTATTTTATGATTATATTCGCAGCCGAAAGGAAACAACGGATCTGGATGCCCGTGAAGTGGATGCTGTCAACAGCACCGAACAAGTGAACGTGGGCGAACAAATGGATGTTTACCAATCACTCAGAACGCTGAAAGAAATAGAACGCACCTGCATCACTTTGTTCTATATGGAAGATGTCAGTATAGAAAAGATTGCGGGAATAACGGGATGCCCGGTAGGAACGGTCAAATCGCACCTGTCGAGGGCTAAAGACAAATTGGCAATTTACTTAAAACAAAACGGTTATGACGGAAACAGATGATAAACTCCTGAAGCAATTCTTCAGCGAGCAAAAACAAGAAGTAAAAGATAATGGGTTCAGCCGCCGCGTCATGCGTAATCTACCGGGACGAAACCACCGGTTGATCCAGATATGGGGAACGGTCTGCACAGTATTGTGCGTCATCCTGTTCTTCGCCTTCGGAGGTCTGCAAGCCACTATCAGTACGCTGCGCGAAGTTTTTGTATCCATGGTACAACACGGGCTTACGGCGGGATTCGATCCGAAATCTCTCTATATCGCCATTCTGGTACTCGCTTTCTTCGGAGCACGCAAGGCATGGTCTATGGCTTGATGCGGAGATAATCCGGAAGCCGTACAGAGATTTGTGCGCAACAGCCCTAAAAAACAGGTAAAAAACTTGCTTTCAGGATCAGGATGCGTTATCTTTGTAAACAAGATACATACAATATATTCAATTTAATATGAGGTAAAAGGGAAGAGTTGCAACTCTTCCCTTTTTTTATGGTATCACCGGCAGATCTTCCGGAAGACGGTGCGTCCGGAGGAAACAGACGGTGTCTTTCGGTCCGGAAGACGGTGTATTCCTGCCAAAAGCAGTAAGCTTTCGCCCCCGAAGCCCGGCTCTTCCACCCGATAACATCAGGAGTAAATCAATTATCTCCTGATGTTATCAAGCATTACTCCTATTCTTTCCCGAAAAAGCGACCCACTGTTAATATATACTAAATCTGCTCTTGACAAAAAGAAGCCAAGAACAGAGATATTGTATCTTTGTTTCCTTGTAAACTAAATAAAGACTGAGGTTTTGAAATTATACGTTTTAATAATAGCGACCATTCTCTCTATAGGCACTGCCCGAACACAGAATATTGACAGCCTGCTGATGCAGCGGGAGGACACTACACAATTTATTCGAAGCGACTCCCTTGTCATGCAGTTCCTCGAGTACTCTAACATCCCTATCACTGACAACAATAAGGTGAAACTTATCAAAAGCGGGCGGGAGAAATTTGAAGACTTGTTCGAAGCCATCCGCGGAGCGAAGCATCACATTCATCTGGAATATTTCAATTTCCGTAACGACTCCATAGCCAATGCACTGTTCGACCTGCTCGGCGAAAAAGTGAAAGAGGGTGTCAAGGTACGGGCATTGTTCGATGCATTCGGTAACTGGTCGAACAACAAGCCGCTCAAAAAGAAGCATCTGAAAGCAATCCGGGAGAAAGGAATCGAAATCGTAAAATTCGATCCGTTCAAGTTCCCGTATATCAATCATGCAGCCCATCGTGACCATCGGAAGATTGCGGTCATCGACGGAAAAATAGGATATACGGGCGGAATGAATATTGCGGATTACTACATCAACGGGCTGCCCAAGATAGGTACCTGGCGCGATATGCACATCCGGATCGAAGGCGACGCGGTGAATATTCTGCAAGAAATCTTCCTCGACATCTGGAACAAGACTACCAAACAAAACATCGTGGGCGAAGAATATTTCCCGAATCATCCGGAACGTGCAGACAGTTGCAACACAATCATCGCAATCGTAGACCGCACTCCCAAACGGAACTCCCGAATGCTGAGCCACACGTATGCCATGTCTATCTATGCCGCGCAACACGATGTACGCATCGTGAATCCATACTTCGTTCCGACTTCATCCATCCGCAAGGCCCTCAAAAGGGCACTGAACCGGGGAACAAAAGTAGAGATCATGATTTCTTCCAAATCGGATATCCCTTTCACACCGGATGCCTCGCTTTATGCCGTGCAGAAACTGATGAAAAAGGGGGCAAATATCTATCTGTACAACGGTGGATTCCACCACTCAAAGATCATGATGGTGGACGATCTGTTCTGCACCGTAGGTACAGCTAACCTGAACAGCCGGAGCCTGCGATACGATTATGAAACGAATGCCTTCATTTTCGACAAGAACATCACTCAGCAGTTGAATGACGTTTTTGAAGCCGACACCCTGCATTGCACCCGCCTGACTCCAGAAATGTGGAGACAAAAATCGGCCTGGAAAAAGTTTAAATGTTGGTTTGCGAACTTATTCACACCGTTCCTGTAAGTTATTCGGGCTGTTTTTGTAACTTTGGCAGGAATTTTTAGTAACTCAAAAAGTATAACCATCCATATGAAACAATATTTAGATCTGCTCAACCGGGTGTTGGCAGAAGGAACAGAAAAAGGTGACCGCACCGGAACGGGAACCATCAGTGTCTTCGGACACCAGATGCGTTTCGACCTGGACGAAGGCTTCCCTTGCCTCACTACCAAGAAACTTCATCTGAAATCGATCATTTACGAACTGTTGTGGTTCCTGAAAGGAGACACAAATGTGAAATATCTGCAGGACCACGGTGTACGCATCTGGAACGAATGGGCGGATGAGAAGGGCGACCTGGGACATATTTATGGTTATCAGTGGCGTTCGTGGCCCAACTATGACGGCGGATTCATCGACCAGATCAGTGAAGCGGTGGATGCCATCAAGCACAATCCGGATTCACGCCGCATCATCGTCAGTGCCTGGAACGTCGGTGATCTGGATCACATGAACCTCCCTCCCTGCCACGCGTTCTTTCAGTTTTACGTAGCGAATGGACGATTGAGCCTGCAACTCTACCAGCGCAGCGCCGATATCTTCTTGGGTGTACCGTTCAACATAGCCTCCTATGCACTGCTGCTACAGATGATGGCGCAAGTCACCGGTTTGAAAGCGGGAGAGTTCATCCACACGCTGGGTGATGCGCATATCTACCTGAATCATTTGGAACAGGTGAAACTGCAACTTAGCCGGGAGCCCCGTACATTGCCGCAGATGAAAATAAATCCGGATGTGAAAAGTATCTTCGACTTCCAGTTTGAGGATTTTGAATTAGTAAACTACGATCCGCACCCGCACATTGCAGGGAAAGTTGCGGTATAACATAACTCCACCGGACTATGAGTAAAATTAGCATTATTGCCGCTGTAGACCACCGAATGGCCATAGGATTTCAAAACAAGCTTTTATTCTGGCTGCCCAACGACCTGAAACGTTTCAAGGCACTGACCACAGGAAACACAATCATAATGGGACGAAAAACTTTCGAATCGCTTCCTAAAGGAGCGTTACCCAATCGACGGAATGTGGTACTCTCTTCCAATCCGGCAACCGAATGTCCCGGAGCAGAGGTGTTCACTTCGCTGGAAGCCGCTTTGAAAAGCTGTCAGGAAGAAGAAAAAGTATACATCATCGGAGGAGCAAGTGTCTACCGCCAAGCCATGCCTTTGGCCGACGAACTGTGCCTGACCGAAGTTGATGACACAGCTCCGGAAGCAGATGCCTTTTTCCCGGCTGTAGATACAGCCATATGGCACGAAAAAAGCAGAGAAGTCCATCCTGCGGATGAGAAACATCTCTGCTCATATGCTTTCGTAGATTACGTTCGGGGATAAACTTAATCCTCGTCCGTTTCTACCATGATCGGCATTTGCCGCTTGATAGCTTCATGGAATGAAATAAGCGTCTCCGTACGAGCCAATCCCAACGGTTGAAGTTTATCATGGATCACACTCAGAAGGTGATGGTTGTTCCTTGCGTATATCTTGATAAACATATCGTATTTCCCGGTGGTGAAATGGCATTCCACTACTTCCGGAATCGCTTCCAAAGCTTTGGTCACAGAATCGAACGACTCAGGATCTTTCAGATAAATCCCAATATAAGCACATGTCTCATATCCAATCTTCTCCGGGTCGATAACATACTCCGAACCTTTCAATATACCCAGATTAGTCAACTTCTGTATGCGTTGATGAATAGCCGCACCCGAAACGTTGCACGCTCTTGCCACTTCCAGAAACGGAATGCGGGCATTGTCGGCAATCAACTTCAGAATCTGCTCGTCTAAAGTATCTAATTGATGATGTCCCATTTTAAATCAATTTGTTTTAATATATCAATCACTAATGCAAAGTTAGTTATTTCCCCGGCAATAAATACTATGGTTTATTACTTTTATTTGTAAAAATAGAATAAATCGGCAATAGTTCGTACCTTTGTAAAAACAATAAATTCACACGATATGAAGCTAATATTGACCTTATTCACCTGTCTTTTCGTGACAGGATGTGCATACGCACAAAACTTTTCGGACTACTTTACGAACAAAACACTGCGCGTCGATTATCTTTTCACCGGAAATACGGAAAAGCAATCAATTTGTCTCGACGAACTTTCGGAACTGCCCACATGGGCGGGCAGACGGCATCATCTTGCAGAATTACCACTGGAAGGAAACGGGCAAATTGTCATGCGTGATGTGGAAAGTGGAAAAGTTATCTATACCACTTCGTTTTCCTCACTATTCCAGGAATGGCTGGAGACAGACGAAGCTAAAGAAGTAACCAAAGGATTTGAAAATACTTATCTCCTGCCCTACCCTGTAAAACCGGCGGAAGTAGAAATCACGCTGCGCAACAACAAACACGAAGTAAGCGCAAACCTGAAACATATCGTCAAGCCCGATGATATCCTGATACATAAAAAAGGACTCACACACATCACCCCACACAAATATTTGCTGAAAAGCGGAAACGAAGAACAATGTATCGATGTGGCAATCCTGGCCGAAGGATATACCACAGCCGAAATGGAAACTTTCTATAAAGATGCAGCCGTGGCATGCGAAGCACTATTTTCGCACGAACCGTTCCAGTCTATGAAGAACCGTTTCAATATCATAGCCGTAGCCAGTCCTTCCGCAGACAGTGGAGTCAGTGCTCCGAAACAGGGAGCATGGAAACATACTGCCTTCGGTTCGCACTTCGATACTTTCTACTCTGACCGCTATCTGACTACCAGCCGTGTAAAAGCAATTAACGACGCATTGGCAGGCATTCCCTATGAACATATCATAATCCTCGCCAATACAGAGCAATATGGCGGAGGCGGCATCTACAATGCTTTCACATTAACCACCGCACATCACCCCAATTTCCGCCCGGTAGTGGTACACGAGTTCGGACATAGTTTCGGTGGTCTGGCCGATGAATACTTCTATGACGAAGATGTGATGAACGGCCTCTATCCACTCAATATCGAACCATGGGAACAAAACATAACCACACGTGTCAACTTCGCTTCCAAATGGGAAGATATGCTCACTAAAGACACCCCGGTTCCGACTCCGGTAGCAGATAAGGCCAAATACCCCACAGGTGTATACGAAGGAGGAGGTTACTCAGCTAAAGGTATCTATCGTCCGGCATTCGATTGCCGCATGCGCACAAATGAATATCCCACATTCTGTCCGGTTTGCCAGAGATCCATCAAACGAATCATAGAATTCTATACAGGTAAATAAGATCATCTCAAACAAACGAAAAGGAATACATTAACCACTGTACGAATTACACAGACTTCACAGGTCTTATCGGGATTATCGACTATTTCAATCTTTATATCTGCATGTGAGTCTGTGTAATCGACCATACAGGAGTTACGATATCGCCACTAAATACATACAGGCAACCCATACAAGTCCCGAGGGATATTAGTCCTATAAGGGCTGAAAGCGATAAGCCCGGGGTATCTCATAAAAAAAGGCCGTCTAAAACAAATCAGACGGCCTTTTCTATGTATAGAATAACTTATTCGCGAGCTCTCGCAGAATAGTTAATTTTCAGTGCATAAGCTTGACGAAGAGCCTGTTTAATATCGGTAACGATACCCATTTTTGTATCCTGGTCAATTTTCAAAGACACAGTCATAAAGGGTTGGTCTTCCTCTTTCATACTTGAGCGCTCGTTAGTTACGTAAGCCTGAATTTCGTCAACTTCAGCATATGCGTCATTCAACTGGATACGGCTTTCAGACCCCAGTTTTTTACGAAACTCTGCTGTCGGTTTACCTACATAGATAAACGTAACCAAAGATTTCTTTTCAAGCTTTTCCAACTCAGTACCCTGCGGAATCTTAAACTCAACCTTCAAAGAAACTTCACGCATTGTTGTTACAATCATAAAGAAGAACAACAATGTAAAGATCAAGTCAGGTAGAGAAGAAGTATTCAGCGTAGGCATCCCGCGCTTACCTGTTTTATTAAATTTTCCCATTAATTATTCTTTTTAACTCCTTTAGGTTCAGCCTCAGAGATCTTCTGAGGAAAAATTTCACGAATAGCTTTCTGCTGATCTTCATTCAACTCAGCATAATTCTTCTGCCACTTTTCCTGAGCCAATTCATCTCTTAACTCGTTGTAAGCAGCAACCAGCTCATTTTGAACATCAAAATAGGCCTGATAAGAAGATCCGCGGTCACTCTGCAAAGAAATTACATGATTCTCCGTAACCATGGTATTACCAAAGAAAGGCACATCTTTCGCATGTTTTTCCGGTAATTTTTCATCGTTATATGGATTGGCAATGAATTCTTTGGCTTTTTCCCTCAATTGCTTCACATCAACAACTTCGCCACCGCACATCAACTGATTCTGAAAGTTCAGAAAAATCTGCAGAACGTTACGATCCTTAACAACGATGTCATTGTCAACCTGATCCTTATCGGGAGGTGGAGGCAATTGTCTTGCCAAACCACGGTCAGTATCCATAGATGTCGTAATCAAGAAGAAGATAAGCAATAAGAATGCAATATCCGCTGTTGAACTTGAATTAATTTCAGGAACTTTTCTATTTCCTTTTGCCATTGTAGTTACTGTATTTTATTGAGTTTCCTCAATTAGTTATGATAATTTCTTTTTAATACTACTTCCGATGATAGCAACAACTGTTACCAACAACAAGAAATAAATACTGTAAAGGAACATATCAGTCAGTTTCAACCAGAAAGGAACATTGTCAGTTCCTTCATATCCCTGAATTGTCAGTGTTTCACCACTACCCATAGACCATGCTACAACCAATACAAGAACAAGAAGAATAAGTCCGAGCAATGATCTGATAGCACCCTTAGGATTGTCTTTCAAAGCAGAACCGAACTGGAAGATAGCAGCAACAACAGTTGCAACTATAGCAATGCCAAACAGACCGTACATCAGGTACAGCAAGGCATCTGTGTTTGCAGGATTATCCATGTCGTATACAAGCGGAGTTTCCATTTGTCCACCAAAATAGAAAAGACCCAATACGATCACGATAAGAGCAAACATCGCGTATAGTACGTAATACGATACTTTATATGTTAACTTACTCATCTCAGATTATTTTTTGTATTTCAAGTTATATTTGATTACCATGTCAAGCAAAGAGATAGAAGAGTCTTCCATTTCGCTTGTAAGAGCTTCAATTTTAGCAAGGATGTAGTTATAGAATACCTGAAGGATCAAAGCTACAACCAAACCGAAGATAGTAGTAATCAAGGCAACCTTCATACCACCAGCAACAACTGTCGGAGAGATATCACCCTGCTGTTGGATTTTATCGAATGCCATAACCATACCTACTACAGTACCCAAGAATCCCAATGACGGAGCCATCGCGATGAACAGTGTGATCCAAGAGCATCCTTTTTCAAGGTAACCAGCCTGAACGCCACCATAAGATACTACAGATTTCTCAACCACGTCGATGCCTTGGTCGATTCTCATCAAACCTTGATAATAGATAGAAGCAACAGGACCTCTCGTGTTACGAGCGATATCTTTAGCAGCTTCAACATCACCTTTTTCCAAAGCAGCTTCGATAGAAGACATAAATTTCTTTGTGTTGATTTCAGCCAAGCTCAAGTAAATGATACGTTCAATACAGAAAGCCAAACCAATAACCAATGCGATAGCAACCAAACTCATGAAAGATGCAGTACCTTCGATGAATTTTACTTTAATTTCTTTGTGGATACCACCTTCTTCTTCAGCACCAGCAAGAGGAGCAGAAGCTTCAGCAGCCTCAGCTACAGCGTCAGCAACCGGTTTGTCTGCTGCAGGAGCAGCTTGTTCGGTAGCAGCAGCATCCTGAGCCTGAACGAGTTGAGTTGAGCCAAATGTTAAGACTCCCATCACAGCAACAATTGCAAATAACTTTTTCATTGTGTGTCTAATTTTTAAGATTAATTAATTAAATTATTATTATTGTATTTACTTATCGTCTTTTGTTTAATATTTCCTGCGGAGAGAGCGGGATTCGAACCCGCGATACACTTTTGGCGTATACACGCTTTCCAGGCGTGCCTCTTCAACCACTCGAGCATCTCTCCAATTGGTGCTTTCCTCAAATCGGGTGCAAATTACAAAAAAAATGCGAACCACAAGCGTTTTCAGCTACAAATGTATTCTTTTTTTTCTTCTTCTGCAGCATTATCCTTCTTTTATCTTTAATAAATCCACTAAATTAATAAAATTTAAAATCTAACAGAGCTTATTTGAGTATTCCAAACACTTTCAATGCGCTGATAGCAGTCAATTCCGCAACTTTTTCGGAATCTTCCTTGTATATTTCGGCAACTTTTATTAATGTATCTTTCACATTCGCACTCTCATTCCTCTTCCCACGGTTAGGGACCGGCGTGAGGTAAGGAGAATCCGTTTCCAGCACAATGCGTTCCAACGGAATATGTTTAAGCGCTTCCGGCAGAGTTGACTTTTTGAAAGTAACCACACCATTTATGCCAATCTTAAACCCGGAGAACTCCATCATCCGGGCAGCTTCTTCGGACGTCCCGGTGAAACTATGAAAAATGCCGGTCAAGCCACTGCTTTTATAAGCCTGCAATACCTTATATATATAATCAAAAGCTTCACGGCAATGAATGACAATCGGCAACTGATACTGAAGAGCCCACTGAACCTGTTTCTCAAAAACAATCAACTGTTCTTTCAACCAGGTTTTGTCCCAGTAAAGATCGATCCCGATCTCTCCTACGGCCACAAATCGTTCCGAAGTTGCCAGGTGATTAGCCACTATTTCAAGTTCTTTTTCATACGAATCGTTCACGGAAGTAGGATGCAATCCGATCATCGGGAAACAAAAGTCACGATAGGTATCACAAACCGACAACATGGGTTCGATTGTCGTACTGTCTATATTGGGCATAAAAATATGCGTAACACCGGCAGCACGGGCACGCTCCATTACCAAAGGCAAATCTTCGGCAAATTCTTCCAGAAAAAGATGGGAATGTGAATCGACAAGCATATTTTAAAGAATCTCTTTAGTTTGTTTTTCACCGGTCCGGTAATAATAAATCAGACCGTAATCACGACATTTCTCCAACCGTTTTTCATTAGGCAGTACCTCCTGGTACTTGGCCTCCACCTGATTCCAGATATCGAGAATCAACCGGTCAGCCTGCGCACGCATAGACGAAAGTTGTTCTAAGCTACGATTTGTGAGGAGTTGAAGGTTTTTCTGCTTTTCATAACCTTCCATGAATATATCATAATGTACTTTCACTTTGGCAATCGTCGGGTTATAGATAGGTATGCCTCCCCGGGAAGTACGTTGCCGTTCTCCTTCTATGATTTTCTGTCCCCACTCGGCTATAGAAGCCTCACTGTTCAAATCGGGCACACCGAAATTATCCATAGGCAAGCTGTACATATCTTTATGGGATTCCTTTATTTCGGCTCGAATCACTGCCAGGTTCAAAACTTGTATAAAGTGAGAAATATAAAGACGGGCCGCTTTTACATTGGCCTGATGCTTCTTACTGTTTCTGCTCTGTTCTCCATAACAGTGTACATAATAAGAATGCGCAGCCTCAAATTTAGCCAGAAACATACGTGCTTCCCCCAATGTCTTTAACGAAACGGCCAAATCATAGACATTACATACGTCCCCCTTTACGACCGCTGCTCTCAGCGCCCGTATCCTGGCTTGATCAGTATTTGGCAAACGTCTATAAGGCATCGTTATATTACATCTCGCGGTACATTAAATGCTTCATCAGCTTTTTCAGCTCACTTTTCCTATCTTCTATGACAGATACGGCCCCCAGACTGGTCATCGCACGAGTATAGTACTCACGCATCTTGTTTTCACAGACAGCTTTGATACCTATCTGATTGTACAACTCGGTTACAGCACTGATTTTTTCTTCGGCACAGAATGAAGTCGCATTCAACCAACGGTTCAGTTCATCCAACTGATTCCGGTCGGCCCGTTCCAATGCTTTAATCAACATATATGTTTTCTTATTGCATAAAATATCACCACCGATATTTTTACCAAACACGGCTGAATCGCCATATACATCCAGCAAATCATCCTGCAATTGGAAAGCAACCCCAATCTGCATGCCGAAATCATATAGATTTTCAGCATCTTCACGGGAAGCTCCTCCCAAAATAGCTCCGATTTTCAAACTGGCCGCCAATAGAACGGCAGTTTTCAAACGGATCATTTCCAGATATTCCTCTTCTTTCACATCATCGCGGGACTCAAACCCCATATCCATCTGCTGACCTTCGCAAATCTCAAGTGCTGTCAGGCTAAACAAGTCCATTACCTCTTTCAGATACTCTGAAGAACAGCTTGCCATATACTGATAAGCCAGCACCATCATGGCATCTCCCGACAAAATTGCAGTATTGTCATTCCAGACTTTATGAACCGTTGTTTTTCCACGGCGCATATCGGCCCGATCCATCAAGTCGTCATGCAAAAGAGTATAATTATGATAAACTTCAATTGCCGTAGCAGGATCATAAACAGAAGTAACATCCTCCTTATAGAGATTGTATGCCATTAACATTAGAACAGGGCGAATGCGTTTTCCCCCCATGGAAAGTACATATTTAACAGGATCATACAAACCAACCGGTGTGCGTGTAAACCGGATATCTGAAATGTGAGAATTTATTTTATCAAGAAGCTGAAATGCTGTATACATAGTAATAAGTTATAAAAAAAGAGGATTGAATGAAAAGAGGCTGCTTGGACGGCAGCCTCTCTTCTTATACTATACAATGATTATTGCAGTCTGAATCGTACAGGTAATGTAAATCTACAACGAACAGGTTTACCTCTCTGCTTACCCGGCTTCCATTTAGGCATGGTTTTAACCACACGAAGAGCTTCTTTATCAAGATATGGGTCAACGCTCTTTACAACCTTAATGTCAGTAATACTACCATCACGTTCAACAACGAACTGAAGAACAACCTGTCCCTGGGTTCCGTTTTCCTGAGCAATGGTCGGATAGTTGATATTCTTATACAGGAACTGCAAACAAGCAGGCATACCACCCGGAAACTCAGCAGCTTCTTCTACTACTTCAAAAATTTCCTGTTCCGACGGTTCTTCCTCTTTCACCTCAACCGGCACGTATTTTACTTCCACTTTCTGTCCGGTATCCTCTGTTGAAGCAATAGCTGTTTCTTCCACATCAGCCTGGTCATCAACGATCTTCAGGATTTCAGCCTGTTTCGGAACCTCAACGGGAGGTGGGGCCGGTTTTTCTTCCTGTTGTGTAATAGGAATCATTTCCTCTTCAAACTCAATTTGGGCTACCGCCTGGCTTGTATCGATCTTTATATCACGCTCCGTCCATTCGAACGCAACGAATATAAAGGCGAGCACCACAACGTAACCGATCAGCAGCCACTGGGTCTTCTTACCTTCGAGGTCTGCTTTGGGCGATTTTTTTACTTCCATAAAATTATTATATAAAAATTGGTGTTCTTCTGGTTTTTAAGCTGTTATTGCTTTTGTGCCACAAATATAACGCAGATATTTTAAAAATGCAGTATATTTGGCGAAAAAATTTAGATAAGACGTTAAAAAAGGGAATAAACCTGCTGCATAACATCATGAAAAAGATAACAATTGCAATTGATGGCTTTTCTTCTTGCGGGAAAAGTACCATGGCTAAAGATTTGGCTAAAGAAATCGGATACATTTATATCGACAGTGGAGCTATGTATCGTGCCGTTACACTATACAGTATAGAGAACGGCATCTTCAACGGAGATACGATTGATACTGAAAAACTGAAACAGCATATCGACGATATCCACATCTCTTTCCGGATTGATCCGGAAACCGGTCGCCCGAATACTTACTTAAATGGAGTGAACGTAGAGAACAAAATCCGCACCATGGAAGTTTCTTCTAAAGTAAGTCCGATCAGTGCGCTCGGTTTTGTCCGCGAAGCGATGGTGGCCCAGCAACAAGAAATGGGCAAAGCCAAGGGCATTGTTATGGATGGCCGTGATATCGGTACAACTGTATTTCCGGATGCAGAATTAAAGATATTCGTAACCGCCTCACCGGAGATTCGCGCCCAGCGCCGTTATGACGAACTGAAAGCCAAAGGACAGGAGGCCAGTTTTGAAGAAATATTGGAGAACGTGAAACAACGTGACCATATAGACCAGACGCGTGAAGTGAGCCCGCTAAAGAAAGCTGACGATGCTTTACTATTAGACAACAGTCATCTCACCATTGCCGAGCAAAAGGAGTGGCTGACAGCCGAATATCAAAAAGCAATAAAAGAGTAAAAACGGAAGGGTGTAGCCATACGCCCCATAGGGTGTAGCCATCCTGAGGAAAGGGTGTAGCCATCCGGTCAGTATGGCTACACCCTTTTTTAATCACAGATTTTGTAATTATATGGTAAAAGTAGAAATAGATGAAGGTTCCGGTTTTTGTTTCGGAGTGGTCACAGCCATCCACAAAGCCGAGGAGGAACTCACAAAAGGGGTGACACTCTATTGCCTGGGAGATATTGTACACAACAGCCGCGAAGTGGAGCGCCTGAAGGAAATGGGACTGATTACCATCAACCATGAGGAATTCAAGCAACTTCATAACGCCAAAGTACTTTTACGCGCCCATGGCGAACCGCCTGAGACCTATATCATCGCCAAAGAGAATAACATCGAGATCATTGATGCCACTTGTCCGGTAGTGCTCCGTTTGCAAAAACGGATCAAACAAGAATACATGCAGGAGGACTCTGATGAGAAACAAATCGTGATCTACGGTAAGAACGGACACGCAGAGGTCCTGGGATTGGTCGGACAAACAACCGGCAAGGCGATTGTGATAGAAAAACTCGATGAAGCCCGTCAACTGGACTTCAGCAAAAGCATACGCTTATACTCACAGACTACCAAATCACTCGATGAGTTTTGGGAAATTGTGGAATACATCAAAGAACACATTTCGCCTGACGCGACTTTTGAATATTATGATACCATTTGTCGCCAGGTAGCCAACCGCATGCCCAACCTGCGAAAATTTGCCGCTTCACACGATCTGATCTTTTTTGTCAGTGGTAAAAAAAGTTCAAATGGCAAAATGTTATTCGAAGAATGCAAAAAAGTCAACCCAAACTCACATTTGATAGACAGTGCTGAGGAAATCGATGACTCTTTGCTCCCCGGAGTCAATTCTATCGGCGTGTGCGGGGCTACATCCACTCCCAAATGGCTGATGGAAGAAATCTCCGAAGCCATAAAGGCACAGATTAAAAGACAATGAATTAACGTTATTTAATCATACAGGGCACTCCTTTTTGTTATCTTTGCAACGTCAATTAAAAAACAAGATTGTTATGGGAACAGTTAAGTGTGTTGGTATTTTAACTTCCGGTGGTGATGCACCGGGAATGAACGCTGCTATTCGTGCAGTGACACGTGCAGCAATCTATAACGGACTGCAAGTAAAAGGTATATATAGAGGATACAGAGGCTTGGTAACAGGGGAGATCAAAGAATTTAAAAGCCAGAATGTAAGTAACATCATTCAACTGGGAGGAACGATCCTGAAAACAGCACGTTGCAAAGAGTTTACAACTCCCGAAGGACGTAAAATGGCATACGATAACATGGTAAAAGAAGGGATTGACGCCCTTGTTGTAATTGGTGGTGACGGTTCGCTGACCGGAGCACGCATCTTTGCACAAGAATATGACGTTCCCTGTATCGGACTTCCGGGTACTATTGACAATGACCTTTTTGGCACAGATACCACTATCGGATATGACACGGCGCTGAATACCATTCTGGATGCAGTCGACAAGATCCGTGACACAGCTACTTCGCACGAGCGTTTGTTCTTTGTAGAAGTAATGGGACGCGACGCCGGTTTTCTGGCATTGAACGGTGCGATTGCCTCGGGAGCAGAAGCCGCCATCATTCCGGAATTCAGTACGGAAGTCGACCAACTGGAGGAATTTATAAAGAGCGGTTTCCGCAAATCAAAAAACAGCAGTATCGTACTGGTAGCCGAAAGTGAACTTACCGGAGGTGCCATGCATTATGCCGAACGTGTGAAAAACGAATATCCTCAATATGATGTTCGCGTCACCATTCTGGGACACTTGCAACGTGGTGGCAGCCCGACGGCACATGACCGTATTTTGGCCAGTCGTCTGGGTGCGGCAGCTATCGATGCTATCATGGAAGACCAACGTAATGTCATGATCGGCATAGAGCACGACGAAATTGTTTATGTTCCGTTCAGCAAAGCCATCAAAAACGATAAACCTGTCAAAAGAGATCTCGTCAATGTGTTGAGAGAACTGTCTATTTGATAACAGTATACAACAGGAAAAGACAGACGGTGGACGGTAAACATACAAAATGTTTATGGTTCACCGTTTATCATTTACGGTAAACCCCTTCTCTGACAAGATTCTTTCTGTTTCCTCCCATAATTGCACCCTTTGAACATGGTGAGTATATTTTTCGGAAAGAGGATGCAAATGATTATTCAAATTAAATGTCGCAGTCTGTTTCCCTGCTTCCACATCAAGTAATAGTCCGATTGCAGTAGAGGCCCCCTGGAGAGGTGTCCGTATAAAAGGGCGGAAGAAAATGTCGGTCAATGGATCGAACCATTGATGCATCCGGATGATATCGGTAGACACAATTCCTGGATCAGCAGCATTGACCGTTATTCCACGTATCCGAAGACGCTCTGCCAGTTCAAAAGTAAAAAGCAACAAAGCGAGTTTTGTATTACTATAAACAGGGATTCGCCAGAAATTTCCCCTTTTACCACGAAGAAAAAAATCGGGAAAATCCAGCTTACCAATTGCATAGGTACAAGACACCATATTGACAATACGTGTTCCCTGTCCCATCAACGGAAGCAAAAGCCGCGTCAACAGACAGGGGCCTACATAGTTTACACTGACCGTACGCTCCAGCCCATCTTCTGTAATATGCAATCCGGTTTCCATCGTCCCGGCATTATTCATCAGCAAAGCTATGGAAGTGTTCCGCTGTAATACCCGGTTTGCAAAAGTTTTCACTGAAGCCAGTGATGCAAGATCTATCTCCCACACTTCCATATTCTTATTTCCTGTTTCCTTCGCCAACTCCCTGCATTTGGGTTCCGCCTTCGACAGCGAACAACAGGCCATGATTACTGCATAACCTTCACGAGCCACGGCACGGGTGATCTCCATCCCCATCCCACCATCGGCGCCGGTAATAATAGCAAGCTTACGTTCCATCATTTATTTTCCAAGTGTTCGATCTCTTTTTGCAAACAAAGAGGAAGTTCTTCTGCCAAATGATGATGACAAGCCATCTCAATGGTATACATTCTTCCTATGCAATAATTACTGTGCCCACAATTACAGCGGGCCTTTTCTTCACGCCGCATCCGGTTGACAAACCCGGGTTCATTAAGCAAAGCACGTGCCATCTGTACAGCCTCGAACCCTTCATTCAGCACTTCATCTATTTTCTCACGGGACACCAGCCCGCCAACATAAATTAAAGGAATTTTAATCTCAGAGCGGAACTTTAAAGCATCTTCCAAGAAATAGGCTTCTTTAAAAGGAACAGTCGGTATCATCACCCGCCCCGCCAACTTGACACCATACTTCAACCACCAGCAATCCATATAGTGCGTCAACGTCCTGATAGGCATCGCCCCACGCATAACATACATAGGAGCTTTACTGACAAAACCTCCACTCAGAACCAATGCATGCACTCCCAATGACTCAAGCCGTCTGGCCACTTCAAGGGTCTCCTCTATTTCCATACCACCACGAAAGCCGTCACGCATATTCATCTTCACGAACACGGCTATATCACTGCCGGCCGCCTTCATCACCTCTTCCATTACTATCGTCATAAACCGCATCCGGTTCTCCAATGATCCTCCATATTCATCTTTCCGGCGGTTGGTGTAAGGTGAAAGAAACTGGCTGATCAGATACCCATGTCCTGCGTGAACTTCAACAGCATCAAAGCCGGCTTCACGAGCAAGACAGACTGCACGTCCGTAGGCTTTTGCCATTTCCGGCAATTCCTCCCGCCTCATCCCCCGTACCCATGTAGGCGAATAAATATTGAAGCCTGATGAAGCAGAAATAGGCGTAACTCCACAAATACTTTTATGAGACATGTTGCCACAATGCCCTATCTGTATACTGGCAGCGGCACCCTCCGCATGAATGGCATCGGTTAGCTCACGTAAGCCGGGAATGATCTCGGGACGAAGCCACAATTGCCTTGGAAATGATAATCCGCTACGGGTCACCGAAGCATAGGCAACCGTAGTCATCCCTACACCTCCGGCAGCAACGGAACGATGATAATCAAGCAACATCGGAGAAGGGGCGTTTCCCGGACACATACCTTCAAAAGCTGCCGAACGAATAGTACGGTTGCGCAATGTAAGCGGTCCGATGGTAATCGGTGTGAAAAGCTTAGAAGCAAGGTGTGTATTCATAAGTAATTTATTTTTTAATATAAGAAGGGAAAAATTCGTTTCTTATACTCGACCTGCGACCCGAACTCTTCCTTATAACGATGCCAAATAGCATCTGCCCGTGGAACAAGGTTGGCAATAGTCCACCAAGCAAAGACACATCCCGGCAGAGACCAGGTCAAGACAGCCCAACCAATCCATTCAACAATCTCACCCAAATAGTTGGCAGAAGTTACGTAACGATACATTCCCCTTTGAGGAAGATAATGGCGGGTATCTCCGGGAGTACGCAGATTCCGGATAACTGAGTCGGAATGCCAGTTGATTAGCATCCCGCTGAAGAATAAAAGTGTTCCTATCCAAAAATAAGGTGACAGCAACCAGTCGGCTGTGTAGTATCCTGAAGGCGCAAGATAAAATATCCATTCACCCTGCATCAGTCCGTTGAGGATATTAAAGAGGACTCCCATCAAAAGAATGAGTATCGGCATCTTACTTTTTCCTTTCATCAAAAAGGGAAAAACAAAGGCCCGCTGGAAGTAATGCAACTGAAAGAAGAGAAAGAAAGTAAGTTCTACAGGAAAGAAACGACGGTCGGAATGCCACCACAACCAACTCATGACCAAAAAGACAGGGGCCTCCATAAGTATCCAGGCCAACTTATTGTTTACCGAGATGCCCCAGGAACGGCTGCGGAACATACCGTATCCCGCCCTGATAAAATAAAGGGCTATGAAAACGACCAGAGCCACCAGACTCATTATCAAAAGAAGCAGATTAAAGCCTTCTATACTCATATCCAAGATTTTATACAATGGACAAAGTTAAAAGAAAAACTTTAAAGAGACAAATAGTTTACGGAAATAAAATAAGGGTGCTGCAAAGTGATCTGCCACACCCTCAGACTTTTCTTTTATCTTTTCTTCAACGGCACATATTTTTCTTCTTCCAACACATTCTTGTAAGCCGGACGAATGATACGTTTGCCTTCAAAATTCAATTCTTCATTACGATGGGCACACCAACCGACAATACGTGCCATAGCGAACAAAGGAGTATAGATTTCTTGTGGCAAGCCAATCATTTCATATACAAAACCGGAATAAAAATCGACGTTGCTGGACACCGTTTTTCCATTATTCTTAATCTTACCGAATGTGGCAATGGCACGCTCTTCCAGAAGTTCAAGGAAAGCAAATTCGCGTTCACGCCCTTTCTCATGTGCCAGGTCACGTGCAAGTTCCTTCAGCAATACGGCACGAGGATCGGAAATGGTATACACGGCATGCCCGATACCATAGATCAATCCGGTCTTATTATAAACCTCTTTGTTCAGCATACGGGTAAAGTAAGTGTCAATCTCATCCACATTGGTCCAGTCCTGAATATTTTCCTGCAAATGATGGAACATGTCGGCCACCTGAATATTGGCACCTCCATGGAGCGGACCTTTCAACGAACCGATACCTGCGGCAATAGCCGAATATGTATCTGTACCGGTAGATGAAGTTACACGAACCGTAAAAGTAGAGTTGTTACCTCCTCCGTGTTCCGCCTGGAGCACCAGCAAAAGGTCGAGCGTACGCGCGTCCAGTTCGGTATAATCCCGTTTCAGCATATAGAGGAAATTCTCGGCAATCGACAAATTCTCCTGCGGATGACGGATGTGTAACGAACGGCCGAAAGTGGCATGACGTAACATATTGAACGCATAAGCGATGATTGTGGGGAACTTTGAGATCAGATCAATGCTCTGACGCATCAGGTTATCACGTGAAGTGTCATCCGGATTGGAATCAAAACGATACATTTCAAGTACACTGCGGGCCAGAATATTCATAATATTGTTCCCCTCAAGTTCAATGATATTCATCTTGGTTTTTTGTTCCAAAGGCATATTATCATTGATTAGTTCCCTAAACGAAGCCAGTTCTTCTTTATCGGGCAAACTGCCAGATAACAATAAATAAGCAACTTCTTCAAATCCAAAACGTTTTTCTTTCAGAATGGCATGTGCCAAGTCTTCCAGATCATATCCCCGATAGAACAGCTTTCCAGGAATAGGCTTCAATCCCCCTCCGGGAATTCGCTCATAACCTACGACATTACCAATCTTAGTCAATCCGACTAACACACCTGTACCGTCTTCGTTACGAAGCCCCCGTTTTACGTCAAACTTCGGAAATAAATCGGTGTCAATCCGGGTACAATCTTTCATTGCCTCGGAAAGTTTATAAATCAAATATTCTTTTTTCATGTCCTGAAGGTATTAATTTTTAATTCGGTTAATAATTTCTTCTGTAAATTCGGAGGTAGAAAGTGGCTGCCCTTTGTGCATGAAGCGCGCCAGGTCATTGGTGGCTTTCCCTTCGGCAAAACTGGCTTCAAGCGCCTCTACAATCAAGTCGGCAGGCTCCTGCCAGCCCAGATATTCAAGCATCATGACGGCCGAAAGTATCAATGAACAAGGATTGACCACTCCCTTTCCGGCAATGTTGGGAGCTGTCCCATGGGTAGCCTCAAAAATAGCATGTCCGGAGTCATAGTTGATATTGGCTCCCGGCGCGATACCGATACCTCCTACCATAGCTGCAAGCTGATCGGAAATATAATCTCCGTTCAGATTCAAAGTGGCGATAACCGAATAGTCTTCAGGAATCAAGAGAGTGTTCTGCAAAAAGGCATCAGCGATACAATCTTTAATTACCAGCTTGCCTGAAGCAATCGCATCGGCAAACTCACGTTCAGCCAACTCGTATCCCCATTTTTTAAAACCTCCTTCGGTGAATTTCATGATATTGCCTTTGTGCACCAAAGTGACTGAAGGCAGTTCATGCTGCAATGCATAGCGGCACGCGGCACGTACCAGACGCTCTGTACCCTCACGCGAAACCGGCTTCACCCCGAAAGAAGAGGTTTCGGGAAAACGTACTTTACTGACTCCCATCTCATCGTGCAAAAACCTATAGAATTTTCTTGCCTCCGGAGTACCTGCCTCCCACTCGATACCGGCATAGATATCTTCCGTATTTTCACGAAAGATGTGCATATTCACCTTCTCAGGCTCTTTAACGGGAGACACCACTCCACGAAACCAACGTACCGGACGCAAGCAAACGTATAAGTCGAGCGTCTGGCGGAGAGCCACATTCAACGAACGGATTCCCCCGCCGACCGGAGTTGTCAACGGCCCTTTGATGCCGATCAGATATTCCTTAAAAGCCTCCATTGTTTCATCAGGTAACCATGAACCCGTTGCCCGAAAAGCACGTTCACCGGCCAATACTTCTTTCCATTCGATATGACGGCTGCCACCATACGATACATCTACCGCCGCATTTACTATTGCCTGCATGGCAGGAGTGATTTCCGCCCCTACTCCATCACCTGTTATAAAAGGTATTGTCGGTACATCCGGCACTAACAATCCTCCATCTTTCTGTTTGGTAATTTTACTCATTGATTTATTTTTTTATATACTCCTCCAATCGTGTTCCAAAGTCAGGTTCCATTGGTTTAAAACCAAAGATTTATTGATTTAAAACCTAAAACAAGTCCCGGAAAGCTATCTACAAGCTATTTGGCGTTCAAAGCCGATCCAGCTCGGAACCAGCCAATCTGCTGTTCATTGTAAGTATGCTGTACCGCAAACCGTTCTTCAGTGCCATCTTCGTGATGCAAAATCACCTCCAGGTTATTTCCGGGCGAAAACTCTTTTAATCCAACTACCGAGATTAAATCGTGCTCACGAATCCGGTCATAATCGGCTTTATCTGCAAAGGTAACGGCCAACATACCCTGTTTTTTCAGATTGGTTTCATGAATGCGGGCAAAGCTTTTGGCCAGAATCACCTTCACATTCAGAAAACGCGGTTCCATGGCAGCATGCTCACGACTTGAACCCTCGCCATAATTTTCTTCGGCTACTACAATGGAAGAGATATCATCCGCTTTATACTGTTTTGCGGTACCCGAAACAGTTTCATATGTATTGGTCAAACGGTTCCAGACCTTATTCGTTTCGCCATTGAATGCATTCACCGCTCCCATCAACATATTATCGGAAATGTTTTCCAAATGTCCACGAAACCGAAGCCAGGGACCTGCCATCGAGATATGATCTGTCGTGCATTTTCCCTGTGCTTTGATAAGCAGCGGCATATTGAGAAAATCATTGCCGTCCCATGCAGGGAAAGGAGTCAGTAACTGTAAACGCTGAGAATCCGGAGCAACCTTAATCTCAGCTTTCTCACCCGTAGGAGCCTGATATCCCTGATTGCCGGCAACAAATCCGGCAGATGGCAATTCATCCCCCGTAGGTTCACTAAGTTTCACCTTTTCACCGTCATGGTTAACCAAACGGTCTTTCAACGGGTTGAAACAAAGATCGCCGGCAATAGTCAGTGCCAGAACAATCTCGGGTGAAGCCACAAAAGCAAAAGTATTCGGGTTACCGTCAGCACGTTTGGCAAAATTGCGGTTAAATGAAGTCACAATAGAGTTTTTACGGGTCGGATCGTCTGTATGGCGTTTCCACTGGCCGATACAAGGACCGCAGGCATTAGCCATGATAGTAGCACCCATCTTTTCAAATACATCCATCATACCGTCACGCTCGGCTGTCGCACGGATCTGTTCGGAACCCGGATTTACAATCAGCGGTGATGCCACTCCCAAGTTCTTCTCATTCACCTGCCGGGCTACGGAAGCCGCACGGCTGATGTCCTGATAAGAAGAGTTGGTACAGGAACCTATCAAACCTACTTCCATTTTCCGGGGATAACCGTTCGTTACTACCTTTTCAGCAAATTCTGAAATAGGAGTGGCGGCGTCCGGAGTAAACGGACCATTAATATAAGGTTCCAACTCTGAAAGATTTATTTCGATAACCCGGTCATAAAAATCTTCCGGACGTGCCATTACTTCGTCGTCTGCACGCAGATCAGCAGCTACACTGTCGGCCATCACAGCCACTTCCTCGCGTCCGGTTGCTCTCAGATAAACAGCCATACGTTCATCATAAGGGAAAAGAGAGGTAGTAGCTCCTACTTCAGCACCCATATTACAGATTGTAGCTTTTCCCGTGGCCGATAACGAAGCCGTACCCGATCCAAAATATTCGATAATAGCGTTTGTTCCTCCTTTCACGGTCAGGATACCGGCCAATTTCAGTATGACATCTTTGGGAGCTGTCCATCCATTCAACTCTCCTGTCAGACGTACCCCGATCAATTTCGGCATCTTAAGTTCCCACTCCATACCTGTCATCACATCCACAGCATCGGCACCACCTACACCGATCGCCACCATTCCGAGCCCTCCGGCATTCGGGGTATGCGAGTCGGTACCGACCATCATCCCACCCGGAAAAGCATAATTCTCAAGCACCACCTGATGAATGATGCCCGCTCCCGGCTTCCAGAAACCAATGCCATAACGAGAGGAAACATCACACAAGAAATCATACACCTCCCGGTTGGTTTGTGTAGCTGTTTCAATGTCACGTTCAGCACCCCGGTAAGCTTGTATCAAATGATCGCAGTGTACCGTGGAAGGTACTGCCACTGTATCTTTCCCGGCATTCATAAATTGCAACAAGGCCATTTGAGCCGTTGCATCCTGCATTGCAACACGGTCCGGACGAAAATTGACATAGTCCTCTCCCCGTTCATAATTCTTTAAATCCGCCACATTATACAAATGTGCATACAAAATCTTTTCAGCCAACGTCAAAGGACGCTTCAGTGCTGCACGAACATGCTCCATTTTCCCTTTATAGGATGTATAGAAGCTCTTTAACATATTCAAATCATATACCATAACAATTCTGGTTTTATCTGTTCTTCTATTTATTATAACCAATTATACGAAAGAAAGGTTTAACAAATTGAAATGTTTATTCCAATCCGGAAACAGATTTGTTATCTTTGCCGGAAATTTAACCCGCACCCCATTAACATGAACGATTATAATACAAACTCTTCTTCCCCGCTTAGCGATCTTCAACGCCAACAGCTTTTGCTACGTATGGAATATGAATATGAAAAAGAAGAATTTCGCAAGCAGACAGAAACGATGGGCATTGCGAGGAAAGTGAAGCGAGGGCTTTGCTGGTATCCCGTCAGTACAGGCAGAAGTTTTTATAATTCGCTGAACCAACTTGTGATAGAAATAGAACGTCAAGAAGATAAAGAGATAGAACATGCATTTGAATTCGGACGTCCTGTTTGCTTTTTCGAACAGGGCTATGATGGCAGCATACATTATTTCAATTCCATCTACACCGTAAGCTATGCAGATGAAGAGCGTATGGTAGTCGTGGTACCCGGAGCAGGTGCACTTCTTGAAATACAAGGAGCAGACAGACTGGGGGTACAGTTGTATTTCGATGAGACTTCCTACCGCAGTATGTTCGAAGCCTTGGAAGACGTGATTCGTGCGAAAGGTAATCGCCTCGCCCAACTACGTGATATCTTACTTAGTAAACAACCTTCGCAATGGAGAGAGATATATCCGGTACGCTTCCCCTGGCTGAACATCACACAAGAGGAAGCCGTTAACAAAGTGCTACGTGCCAAAGACGTGGCTATCGTACACGGACCTCCGGGAACAGGTAAAACCACTACCCTCGTAGAAGCTGTCTACGAAACATTGCATCGTGAAAACCAGGTGCTGGTATGTGCGCAAAGTAATACAGCCGTCGACTGGATTGCGGAAAAGTTGGTAGACCGCGGAGTGCCTGTACTACGCATCGGCAATCCCAGCCGGGTAAACGACAAAATGCTTTCGTTTACCTACGAACGCCGTTTCGAAAGTCATCCGGCATATACCGAGTTATGGGGTATTCGTAAATCCATTCGTGACATGGGGAATCATCTGCGTAAAGGAGGATATTCTGAACGCGAATCCACACGTAACCGAATACTCCGCCTGAAAGAGCGTGCCACTGAACTTGAAATACTAATTAACGAAGACCTCTTTTCCAGTGCCCGTGTCATTGCATCTACACTGGTCAGCAGTAATCACCGGATTCTCATCGGACGGCATTTCAGCACCCTCTTTATCGATGAAGCCGCACAGGCCCTGGAAGCTGCCTGCTGGATAGCTATCCGAAAAGCAGACCGTGTAATCCTCGCAGGAGATCATTGCCAACTCCCTCCGACCATTAAATGTATGGAGGCTGCGCGAAGCGGTTTAGACCGCACATTAATGGAAAAAGTCGTAATGAACAAGCAAGAAGCCGTTTCTCTGCTGAAAATACAATATCGCATGCATCGCTCCATCATGCAGTTTCCTTCCGCCTGGTTCTATCAAGGTGAGCTGGAAGCCGCACCGGAAATTTCTCACCGGGGAATACTCGAGCTGGACACTCCCATAAATTGGATCGATACTTCGGAAATGGACTTTCATGAAGAGTTCGTTGGAGAAAGCTTCGGACGTATCAATAAACCGGAAGCCAATCTGCTGTTGCAAGAACTGGAAAATTATATCCGCAAAATCGGAGAAAACCGAGTGGCAGGAGAGTGTATAGACTTTGGACTTATTTCACCTTATAAGGCCCAGGTACAATATTTACGGAATAAAATAAAAGGAAATCCATTCTTTCGCCCCTACCGTAACCGAATCACTGTCAATACAGTAGATGGTTTTCAGGGACAAGAACGTGATGTAATCTTTATCAGTTTGGTGCGAGCCAATGAAAACGGACAGATCGGATTTCTCAATGACTTAAGGCGAATGAACGTAGCCATCACCCGTGCCAGAATGAAACTGGTAATATTGGGTGATGCCACAACCATGAGCAAACACGCTTTCTACAGAAAGTTAATTGAGTATATCAATGGACTCAGGCAAAATTCATAAAAATACCGATAACAAAAAAACGAAGTTATGTCAAAACTCACCACGGAATAACACAGAGTATCTCAGAGTCTTTTTTGCTAATAATCAGCAACTTAAGCCACCCCTATACTACTCTGTGTCCTCTGTGATGAGTTTTGACAACCTCGTTTACAATAAAGCAGCAGTCTGCTTATTTCTTCAAATACCAATCCTTATCTGTCTTTCCACCTGATTTTGCCCATGAAGCAAAACGCGGATATGATTGATCAATAGATTTCTTCTCTTCCGTATTGAATGTTTCAACATCTGCCAAATGAATAGCAAACGGATAATTCTGGTCTGACACGTAATAGATCCCTTTATCTGTATCCGATAAATCCTGCTGGCTTCCAAAGAGAGCCGTATTTACCTTATCAGTTGGTTTATGGTTTACCAAATGTACTTCCGTACGATCCTTTCCTGTATTCTGATGCAAGAAGATGAATGAATTGTAGGGAGCCACTCCAAAAGTTTCATGATCTACAGGTTGCTTAAATTTATTCCGTATCTTGAATGCAGAGGTCTTTGTATTGCTACCGGTCTCTTCAATAGCATTGGCAAATACAGCAACAGTAGCCTGGCTTAATTCATTATCCAACCCCTGACTTCCCCAAGCCGATTTCCCCTCGGTGAAGTCACACTCTTCTACATTTGCCCTTTCTGTATTCATTTGGTAAGCAAAGCCATTCTTAAATAACGCTCCCGACCACATAGCAGTAAAAGTATCTTCAGTAGAAAGTACCTGATTTTTGGTGTTAAAACTCAAAACCGAATTATATTTCACAATCACATCATTCAGGTCATAATCACCTTTAGAAGGCCAATTATCTTCAAAAGCCAAAATTCCTTTATACGTCATTTTATAGGCTATTGACTGATCGTCCGGATCTTCCGGATCAACCGAAGGCATATCGGGAGGGATAATAGCCTCTATCGGATTTGACCAGACATTAAACATAACATCGTTATAATCCTGATCATTCCAATCTTCAAACGATAATACAATAAATTCATTTATTTTAAATGCAGCTGTATGCTTACGTTCTTTGTCATTTAATGCAGTAGTTGAATAGAACATTCCCCGTCCTTTACCTACATTGCCATTAGTAGTCGTCCCGTTTCTCGTAAAAGCATCATTACTAATAAACCAGCCTATTTTAGTCCCTTTTGGGAATACAGTTCCCTTATCTTCTCCGTCAGCATCAATATAATGTAGTTTTACACACTCCCCGCCTTTAATACCGACTCCTGTTTTGGTGTTGGGGAATACAACGTACTTTTTAGCTTTCCGAATCTGAGCGACATTTGCCCCTTCCGAATAGCAATAATAGCCAAACGCACTATATGCCGCACTTGTCCCTCCGATAAAACGCACCTTCACTTCGGCACCATGTTCGTCATTAATCATAAAATCAACCGACTGGCGATATTTCTGAGGGCAGTTTCCATCCTCCGGTATAGTTTTATTAATTGTTCTGTAAAATGCGGGCGTCAATTCAATAACACCTTCATTATCCAAATAGTTAGGCCGTCCTTTTATATCCCAACTGCCCAAAGTATAAAATCCTCCAGGCACCGTTTGATACTCACCACCTACACGCGTCTGCACAGATGCTTCGGCAGCCGTATCCCAGTTTATATCAGCCATTATTGTATTCCCTTCTATTTTAGTTTTATACAACATTGGTACTCCGATATAAGAGGTATAAATATATACTTCCTCGCCATAAGCCGGGATTGTTTCTTTAGCACGATATACTCCGGTTCCATCAGTCATTCTCACTACCTTGGGGTCGATATCAGTGCGTTTCACAACCTGTCCGTCAGCATCAGTTGTCAACGGATTCTCAAAATACAGTTCAAATAATACCTGATAATTCTCTGCAGGAATATCATACTTCAGATCCAATTGAACGTCTTGTGTAGTTGCAAAATCAAAGGAATTAGCTACCCCGGACGGTTTTTCATCTGGTTTATAATGATCTTTCTCATCAATACATCCCACAACCACGCATCCCAATAAAAGAGTACTTAGTAATACTCCCAGCATCTTTTTCGTTGTATAAACACGATTTTTCATATTGACAAATAGTTTGTTTGTGAATTAGACTACAAAGATATATATAAAACTTGATACATTTATCCAACAAGCATACTTATTTTTCATATTATACAATATATACGCTTCATTCCAAATACACAATACACTAAATACCAATAAAATAAAAAGAGGAAGAACAATCATTCTCCCTCTTATCAGAACTTGTATATTCTGATTAATTATTTTCCGGACGAAGTTTACGAACTGTTACGGCTGTCTGCCACATTTCGCTTTCACGCAATGCCTTCAGTTCTGCTTCCAGTTTCTCGCGATAATCCGGTTTTGAATTGGAATCAATAGAAATTTGTGCTTCATTACCTGTCTTGACACTATTATATAGTTTCTGAACAACGGGCTTGATTGCGTCGTGGAACGGACCCATCCAATCAAGAGCACCACGCTGAGCTGTCGTAGAACAGTTGGCATACATCCAATCCATACCATTCTTAGCAAACAAAGGCATCAATGACTGGGTCAGCTCTTCTACAGTTTCGTTAAATGCTTCAGATGGAGTATGACCGTTTTCACGCAAAACCTCATACTGGGCCAGCAGCAGTCCTTGTATAGCTCCCATCAGCGAACCGCGTTCGCCTGTAAGGTCAGAAGTAGCTTCACGAACGAAAGTAGTCTCAAACAAATATCCTGAACCAACTCCAATACCTAATGCAATGGTTCTCTCCATAGCTCTTCCGGTAGCATCCTGATAGATAGCGTATGAAGAGTTCAGTCCACGGCCTTCAAGGAACATCGTACGAAGTGAAGTGCCCGATCCCTTGGGAGCAACCATGATCACATCGATATCTTTCGGTGGAACAACACCGGTACGGTCACTCCAGGTAATTGCAAAACCATGAGAGAAGTAAAGCGCTTTTCCGGCAGTCAGGTAAGGTTTGATAGTAGGCCATACGGACATTACGGCAGCATCTGACAACAGACACATCACAATAGTACCTTTCTCGCAAGCCTCTTCGATGCCGAACAGTGTTTCACCCGGAACCCAGCCGTCTGCCACTGCTTTTTCATATGTTTTTCCCGGACGCTGACCAACGATCACATTGAAACCGTTATCACGCAAATTCAGTGACTGACCCGGTCCCTGCACACCGTAACCGATAACAGCGATTGTTTCATTTTTCAATACTTCACGAGCTTTTTCCAAAGGAAATTCTTCACGGGTTACTACATTCTCCGTAACACCGCCAAAATTCAATTGTGCCATTTTTCTTCTTTGTTTTAAAAGTCCTGCTTCATCTTATTTAGGAAGCAAAACCGATTATTAATAATTAAACTTATATTCTTTATTTATTATAGTGCAAACCGCCAGCCTACATTAAGCTGCACCACACTATTGTTTGCTTTCGGATTAGAATTACTTGCCCACGCTTTGTTTACATTAATCAATCCGATATTATAGTTAAGAGAAACCAGCAAGCCACGCTCAAACTGATATCCGGCGCCAAGTCCCACACCACAATCAAACGTACGAATCACGTTCATACCTATAACTGTGGTCGCATGATCCGAAGATGCTTTATTCTCTGAGTTCACATTAAAACTAAACTGCGGACCTCCGAATAGATACAATCCTTTATATATGAATTCTTTCGCATATACCGGGATGTTTATATAATCCAACTTGTCCGTATAAGAAACCCCATTACCGTTATATTTACTTCCCTGCATTGAGTAGTACACTCCTGCTTCTATTCCGAACCGTTCAGTCAGCATCACATCGCCACCCAATCCCACATTAAGTCCGGGACGTACTTTAGAATCCACTTCTCCGGTAGTGTTGGCCAAGTTCAAACCAACTTTAGGAATCAAATGAAACTGCTGGGCACCCACCCGGCAAGAAACAAAAAGCAGTAAAAGAAAAACTATTTTTTTCATCCTATTATATTTTAAACTATACAAACTTCACTTTTGCGCGGCAAACCACTTCACAATCGTTTTTCTTTATCTCTACGTGATACTCATCTTCGTTCACCTCCTCTTCAAAGAAAGAAAGTTCGTCACCGTAATAACTCTCCGCCACATAGGCCATTTCAAACCTCTGAATTTGTTTCCTCATATATAATTGAATGGGGAATAAATCCAAGATATGCTCTATATAACGAATACTGTTCACATGGCCATTGATATCAATATCACTATACTTAGCGGTCAACTTAGCAGAAGGCTTGTCTGTTGTCACTTTGATGCGCGAAGGTTTCTCAATGGGGCAAGGTTCGTCACATACATAATCCACGATACTGCCGCCATGCAATGTCAGCAAATCGGCAGGTTTACGGGTATTCAGATTAATCATCGCCCATACCGAACGGGCATACCCGATCTTCTTGCCATCTTTGTTCAGGATAGCAAAATTACGGTCTGTAAAAAGACGGTATACATTCTCCACCCACGTCTGTACGGTAAACTCTTCATATTGATAAGGCATCTCTTCCAAATCGATGGCCAGACGGGACAGTACCCAGGTATAATTGTCTTCATTCAGTGTAGCAATCCCGAACCCACGTTCACTGGCATGAAAACCGGCACAATTTAACAGATGATTACCGAGCACCCCCATTGTCAAACGCCCCTTGAAGTCGACATGAAAAGGTTCCGCAATAAACTTATAACTTCCTATCTTATTCGCATCACTCATCTACTTTTCCTCTCCTTTGCTTAAGTTATATTTGGTTTCACGATCTGCCAGAAATTCGTTCACGCGTTCAAAACAACTGGTAGTAATGGCCACCCGCCCCGAACGCACAAACTGCAACACACAGTTCAATACGCTCAATTCTTCGTAGAGGGAAGTAATTTCCTCACTGATTCCATTCTTCTCGACAATGGCAAATACCGGATTAACTTCTACAATCCGTGCGTTGTAACGACGGATCACTTTCGACGCCTCCGGTTGTGACTGAAATTCCGGCATAGACACTTTGTAAAGTGCTATTTCATGGAAATAAATTTCATCTTCAGTGAAATAATGCGCCTGAAGCACGTCTATTTTCTTCTCGATCTGCTTGACAACCTTCTCAATCGTATCCTTGTCAGTCCAGGCTGTAATGGTGTACTTATGTACCCCCTTGATGGAAGAAGCCGAAACATTCAGACTTTCTATATTAATCTGCCGACGGGTAAATACCGCCGTAACCTGATTCAACAATCCGGCAAAGTTCTCTGAATGAACAATTAACGTATATAATGTTTTATCCATAACCTCTAAATTATTAGCATTCCAACAACATCTGATTAACCGAACCTCCCGGAGGAGTCATCGGCAATACATTCCCCTCTTCAATCACACAAGCTTCCAACAGGAACGGACCCTCTGTCGCAATCATTTCCTCTATCGCATCAGCCAGTTCTTCACGGGTGAAAACCCTTTTGGCCGGTATATCGTAAGCAGAAGCAATCTTGATATAATCAGGATTCAACATGGGTGTAAACGAATATTTACGGTTAAAAAACATTGCCTGCCATTGGCGTACATTTCCCAGAAAATTATTATTCAATACGATGATTTTAACCGGTGCCTTCTGTTCCATAATGGTTCCCAGCTCCTGAATGTTCATTTGCAAACCACCGTCACCCATAAATACACAAACCGTACGGTCCGGTCGGCCAAAAGTAGCACCGATAGCGGCAGGAAGCCCGAATCCCATAGTGCCGAGCCCTCCGGAGGTAATAATGCTACGATCCTTTGAGTATTTAAAGTATCGGGCAGACATCATCTGGTTCTGCCCTACATCAGTTACCAATACTGCTTCATGATTCGTTGCATCGCTTACTGCACGCACCACTTCTCCCATTGAAAGCGTATCGCCCATCGGGTGCAATTCCGGACGGATCACCTTTTCTTCTTCCACCTGTTCATAAGGCAGGAAACTATCCAGCCACTCTTTATGCTCATTGGGTTGAAGCAATGCCGTTACCGCGGCAAGTGTTTCTTTACAGTCACCCAGTACTGCCACATCCGCATGTACATTCTTATTCACCTCAGCCGGATCAATATCAAAATGAATCACTTTAGCCTGTTTAGCATAGGTGGCTAAATTGCCGGTCACACGGTCGTCAAAACGCATACCGACAGCGATCAAGACATCACATTTATTGGTGTTCATGTTCGGTCCGAGATTACCATGCATTCCCAACATACCTTTATTCAGAGGGTGTTCAGTCGGTAAGGCCGACAGTCCCAGCAGCGTACATCCGGCGGGCATGCCTGCTTTTTCGATAAAAGCACGCAGTTCCTGCTGAGCATTGCCCAACTCCACACCCTGACCTACCAATACCAACGGCCGTTCCGCACCGTTAATTAATTCGGCAGCTACTTTCACAGCCTCCGGATCGGTCTCGGGTACAGGCACATAACTGCGTATAAAATCAAGCTTTGTAGGATAATATTCCGCCTTCTCCACCTGAGCATTTTTCGCGAAGTCAAGTACTACCGGTCCCGGGCGTCCGCTTTTGGCAATATAAAAAGCACGGGCCACTGCCCACGGAACATCTTCGGCACGGCGAATCTGATAACTCCACTTTGTGATCGGTTGTGTAATACCTACCAGGTCGACTTCCTGAAAAGCATCCGTACCGAGAAAAGCCGTTCCCACCTGTCCGGCAATCACCACAATCGGTGTACTGTCAATCATCGCATCCGCAATACCGGTAATGGTATTAGTAGCCCCGGGGCCACTTGTCACCAGACAAACCCCTACTTCACCCGAAGCACGGGCAAATCCCTGAGCAGCATGTGCCGCTCCCTGTTCATGGCGGACCAGAATGTGATTCAAAGTCTCCCTATGGTCATATAAGGCATCGAATACCGGCATGATGGAACCTCCGGGATAACCAAAGATCGTCTTTACACCATGATATTCCAAAGAACGCATTAATGCTTCACCGCCTGAAATTATATCTTTACTCATGTACTAAAATTTACAATTTAACGATTTATGATTTCGATTGAAACAACCCCATAGTTAATCAATCAGTCTCACCGCCCCTTTATCGGCAGAGCTTACCATGCTGGCATACGCTTTAAGACTCTTAGGCACATAGCGTTCACGAGTGACCGGAGTCATCGGACGTGCAGCCAGTTCTTCATCGGTCAGTCGCACGTTGATAGTCCGTTCGGGGATATTGATTTCGATGATATCACCATCCTTGATCTTCCCGATATTACCTCCGGCGGCCGCTTCGGGAGAGATATGACCGATGCTGAGTCCCGATGTACCACCACTGAAACGGCCGTCGGTAATCAGCGCACACTCCTTGCCCAAATGGCGCGATTTAATATAAGAGGTGGGATAAAGCATCTCCTGCATACCGGGACCTCCTTTCGGACCCTCGTGCGTGATGACGACTACATCTCCGCTGACAACTTTTCCTCCGAGTATCCCATTGCAGGCGGCTTCCTGTGAATCGAATACCTTTGCCGGACCGGTAAACTTCCAGATACTTTCGTCCACACCGGCTGTTTTCACCACACAACCATCCTGAGCTATATTTCCTTTCAGTACGGCCAGTCCTCCGTCTTTGCTATATGCATGTTCCATATCGCGAATGCACCCTTCGGTACGATCCGTATCCAGTTCTTTGTAATAGACGTCCTGAGAGCCGAGCACCAGATTGAACTTCCCGGCAGCCGCACTCTTATACTTCTTAATAGCCTCTTCACACACGTTCGGGCTTGTTATATCATATTTATCAATTGCTTCACCCAATGTCATCCCATCGATACGGGGCACGGATGTATCTATCAATCCGGCTTTGGCAAGTTGTCCCATAATCCCCATGATACCTCCGGCACGATTCACATCCTGAATGTGATACTTCTGAGTGTTCGGCGCTACCTTGCACAGGCACGGGCTTTTGCGCGACAACATATCGATATCATCCATTTTAAAGTCCGCTCCTGCTTCATGAGCTACCGCCAGCAGATGGAGTACCGTATTGGTAGATCCCCCCATCGCAATATCCAGTGTCATGGCATTCAGGAATGCCTCACGGGTGGCAATGCTCCGGGGAAGCACACTCTCATCACCGTCCCGATAATATTTATAGGTATTTTCTACAATCAGTTTCGCAGCATCTTTGAACAATTGGGTACGGTTGGCATGAGTTGCCACAATCGTTCCGTTTCCGGGGAGTGCCAGACCGATCGCTTCGTTGAGGCAGTTCATCGAGTTGGCAGTAAACATCCCCGAACAGCACCCGCAAGTGGGACAGGCCCGATTCTCAATTTTGGAAACTTCTTCATCGCTCACACTTTCGTCGGCCGACTTAATCATCGCGTCAATCAGGTCCAAATGCTGCCCGTCCAATTCACCGGCTTCCATCGGGCCTCCGGATACAAATACAGTAGGAATATTCAGTCTCATAGCCGCCATCAACATTCCCGGAGTGATTTTGTCACAATTGCTGATACACACCATGGCATCCGCTTTATGGGCATTCACCATATATTCTACGCTATCGGCAATGATATCCCGGGAGGGAAGGGAATAGAGCATTCCGTCGTGCCCCATAGCAATGCCATCATCAATGGCAATCGTATTGAACTCTGCAGCAAAGCATCCCAGCTTCTCAATTTCTTTTTTCACCAGCTGGCCTATTTCATGTAGATGTACATGTCCCGGAACAAACTGAGTGAACGAATTGACGATGGCAATGATAGGTTTGCCTAATTGCTCTTTTTTCATACCGTTGGCTGCCCAAAGTGCCCGGGCACCCGCCATGCGACGGCCTTGTGTGCTGAACGAACTGCGTAACTGCTTTTTCATTTCAATATTCCTTTTAAGTAAAGAGCCTTTCCCACCGTAGTGAGAAAGGCTCTAAATCATATCTTCTATCTGTACGAATACATACATAACCTTTCTCACGCTCTTGATGGAATCACCACGACGCGAATAATATGCAGGACTGCCAGGTTAATTGATGTATGATTATTCATAACTTCTGTTTTTCTTTCTTTATGTGCTGCAAAGGTAAGTGCTTTTTTATAAACTCCAAACAAATTGAAGAAAAAAATCACTCAAAACAAAATAATTGTAAGCAAAGCCCACCATTAAATACGCATTTATCATTCAGAATACTATATTCCGAACTATTCCTTATAAAAATCCACTTTCAGAATATATACAAATTGAATATAAACAGCACAAACATACCAATTGTGCGACAACTCTTCAAGGAAGAAAACAAAGAAACATCAATAGAAATCAAGGAAAAAGAAAAGAGCGGAAAGATTAGATTAAAGTCAAACCAATAAAACATGGGGATGTTGTATCGTAAAACATCCCCATGTTATAGTACAAAACATCCGGATGTTTCACACAACAACACCCGGATGTTTTCGCAACAAGAGTTTAAAGTTTCAAAGTAAACAATGGCATATTACTGACGAATAAAACGTATACTAAATCCGAAGCCACGACTATATGTATTCGTACATTGTGATACGGCTACATTCGAAGGATTGACGGAGAGTGCCCAGCAATCATTCCCATCAACACTGTCAAACCACCAATACCCAACTTCATCTTTTTCCTGGAAAGCAAAAGGCTCATCAGCATTGCGCCGTCCACCGGGTTTCCCGACAAATCCGGCAATCTTCAATGCCTCGGCTACTTTAGGATCCCCACCTAAGAAATCCCGCAATGTATCCCAGTCTCTCAAATGATTCGGTATTTTCCAGCCTTTAGGGACCAAGGACGTGCCACTGGAAAACACACCTGCATTATACAACAGCCCATATTGATTGCGAATCGCCCGGCTACCTTCCGTAATGCCAGCGGGGAAACCATATACAGCATATCGCGGGATACCATCCTTTCTCCATTCTGAGGAAATGACTCCTGCACTGTTTGTTATCGTCTGCAAATTATCCGCCATCCAATACTGTGTACCGATTTTCATCACCCGATACGAGTTACCTTCATTGTCGGTAGCCTGATAAGGACGGAGTCCGCTTGCCTGATTGCCCGAGTAACCGATATAATCACCGGTAATAAAATTCACTCCGTCTTCGGTAAACAAAGAGGTGAATGGCTCCGTATTAGTACCCGGCGTATAAACGGTAGTCAGATAATCCACCTTTCCTCCGTTGTCCAGAACCACTCCTTCACCAAACGCCTTGTTATAAACATTATAAGGATAAAAGACCGAGGCACTTTTACCCGATCCAAATGAATAACCGGGAATAAACTCATGACATAGTTCTCCTACTTTCACTCCCTCAACATAAAGTTCATAAACAAACGAACGGGAAGAATCGGGCACTTTAAATTCAAGTAATAAGGTAGTTTCAAGCGTTGCCGGCAATTTCTTACCATCCTTAGCAGTCAGTTCGAGGACAGCAGTACCGGACAATGCTCCATCAGCCGAACCTTTACCAGGGGCAATCACTGTTATTTCGCCATCGGTGGCCGATGTATACCTTGCCGTAACTGTCCAACCGCGCGGAGCCGTACATACCGGAGCAATATCTTTATTCACGCCACTGCAAGTAAATGCAAAGGTCCGGGATTCGCTCCGATGGAAATACGCCACTTCCAAAGTCTCCAGTCCGACCTGTGATCCTTGCCATTCCGGCACTTTAAGAGTTTTTCCATCACTCAGATAAAATACAATATAACCGTCTTCACTGACCACCTTCCGGAACATAGGATCGCCGGATGCACCTTTCGCCTTCATCGGATTACCCGCAGCATCTTCCAATTCAACAGGACCGCTCCCATAGTCAAGTGTCCAGTATCCTGCCGCATTGACCCCAATGACCGGAACAATGCCATCGGTTCCCGAAGCTCTGACCTTTTGCCCGTTGTTATCCAAAAGAAAAGAAGAAGTTCCATCCGGAGCCTTGTTAGCCCAATACAGATGCCCGTCCGTATCCATTTTCATGGTGATGACGGGAGCTATACCATTTTTTCCCTTATCTCCTTCCGCACCGTCTTTACCATCCGTACCGTCAACTCCGTCTTTACCATCGGTACCATCCTGACCGTCTTTGCCGTCGGTACCGTCAACTCCGTCTTTACCATCCGTACCATCCTGACCATCCTTGCCGTCGGTACCATCAACTCCGTCTTTGCCATCGGTACCATCCTGACCATCTTTGCCATCGGTGCCGTCCTGACCATTCTGACCATCTTTACCGTCTTCCCCTTTCTTACCGTCATCTCCTTTCTCGCCATTCTTGATGACAATAGTGCCACTCTTAAAGAAACTGATCGTATAGCCGCTTCCATCGGCAAGTTCGTTGAATCCGGTAATGTAATCACCGGATTCAGACGAGTCTATGATCAGCTTTAAGGCAACAATATCCCTATTCATATTTTTACATAACTCTTCGATAGAGTTTGCCTGTTCCTCCATTTCCGCGTGATTCTTCAGCACTTCGTTTATCTCTTCCTGGCTACAGGAAGCAACGAGGAACAAACAGAGAAACAATAGTTTGATTATATGATTCATATTCATTAGAGTTAAATTAATAATTTGCATCCCGGACACAACGGATACTGTTACCTTCGCCCAACCCGGCAGCACCGGGAGTCAGTTGCTCTACAGAATTGGACCTAAAACTCATCCGGATACGGTAATCCGCTTCCGTCGACCACCATTGCCCTGTTGTTTCCGAAGCTCCGGTACTGCCATTACTACCCTCGACCGTATTAGCAGGTAAAGCAGTAAAACCGGTCAGATTGTCTCCCTCTATTCCGGCACTCTCCATCCAACTTCCGAGCCCTTTCCCAATAGCTGTCGATTTCAGTTTACGTGCATCTGCCCCCACAAAGTCTACCAATGCTTGCAGTTCTGCTTTAGAAGGAACATGCCATCCTTGGGGAGCTATATTTCCTTTCATCGCAAACAGATTGTAAAGCACACCGTACAGGTTGCGATATTGCATAGCACCCGGAGCATCGGCATTAGCCGCCCGGTCGACCTGACATGCAGGAAGATCTGACCCGCACTGAATCATCCAAGCTTCTGAAGTGGCAAAACCGGTAGGAATAGGAGTACCATCATTAAATTGGGTTGTCTTCAGATTTTCTCCCATCCAGTAGAGACTGCCTATTTTCACAACCCGGTAAGCATATCCCTGCACATCGACAGCCAAGGAAGCTTTCAGCCCGCAAACAGTCCCGTTCACCAGCCCATCTGTTCCATCTGCCGGCATTACATACTGACTGCCGTCTTCCGTCAGTATGGCAGTAGATGACGGATTGCCCGTAACGGGAGTATACCCTGTTCCGTCATGCTGTATCGACGCTCCGTTCTCCAGAATAATCCCCGGACCAAAAACACGCGAAGCAGCATTATAAGAATAGACTACAGTAGCCCGGTCCGTCGTGGAATAAGCCGGCACATATTCCCGGCATATTTCTCCTACTTTAAACCCCTCCATCAAAATATCATAAACCAGGGAACTATTGAACTTCGGGAGCTCAATACGATAATACAACGTTACCAAGATGTCTGCCCGGACAGTATTTCCCAAGGCATCTGTGCCTTCTATCGTTATTCTTTCCGAAGCCGGCAGAGCCGAACCGGCAGCAGGCGCTTTCACAGTCAGCACCCCTTGCAAAGCTTTCGGCTGATAATTAATCGTAGCATCCCATGTTCCTGCCACCTTTACTATCTGCCGGAAACTACTACAATCAAACGGAATGTCCAGTGCTACTCCACGACGAAAGAAAAGAGGTCCCGTTTCATTGAATATCAGTTTATTATCTGCGAATTTAGCCACCTTATAGACACTTCCGTCAGTCATTGTAAAAATGACATACTCCGGATCTCCCGGATTCACAGACGTAAAGATGGACTGACTGCCATCTGTCACGGTGGCTACAATTTTCTCTCCGCTTGCTCCTGTCATCCACTTCGTAACAGTTCCGACAGTAACCTGCCAGTAATATTCTCCGTCCGTATCTTTAGCTATACCGACAGATGGAGTAATACCATTTACCGGAGTCATAATCACTTTATTACCCTCTCCGTCCGTCAGCCACTCTACCACTCCGGCACCTATCTGTACAGTCCAGTAATAATTACCATCCGTATCCTGTTTAGCACCCATCAACGGAGTATCTCCGGCCGGACCTTTCACACCATCTTTACCGTCAGTACCGTCAACTCCGTCTTTGCCATCCGTACCATCTGCGCCGTCCTGACCATCATTGCCATTACTGCCGTCGGTTCCGTCAGTTCCGTTCGAGCCATTCTGGCCATCTGCCCCATCTTCACCGTCAACACCATCCTTGCCATCCGTACCATCTGCGCCGTTCTGACCATCATTGCCATTACTGCCATCGGTTCCGTCATTACCGTTTTCTCCTTTATTCCCTACCAGGCCATTCTTTACAAGCATGTCTCCCCCTTTATGAAAAACGATCAGTGTACCGCTCCCATCGGGCAACTCGGTCACACTTTCAATGTAATCATGAGTCGGTATCGTATTCACTATCGTGGCAAGCAGCCGTACTTCATTATTGGTATCGGATATCCATTCCCGGAGCTTTCCCATCCGGACATTCAATTCGGCTTCCCGGCGCAAGGCTTCGTTAATGTCCTCCTGAACACATCCTCCTGCCAACAAAACCGACAAAATGATAAATATATATTTTTTATATCTCTTCATGATTTCCTGTTTTAAAGATTAGTCTTCTCTCAAAATCCGTACGCTATAACCCACCGAATTATTATCTCCACTATTAAACCCAAGCTCGGAAGAAGTTGCAGACAACCTGAATACAGCACCGACACTCTCCAGGCTGGCGCTACTCCACCAGATACCGGCTTGCTGAAGATCGTTAAACGAAAGACCGTCAGCAGCCCTATATCCCCCTCCGAAACCGCCAAAACCAGTGAGATCAGTTCCGCCGGCAACATTCCAATGTTCTGTCCCGGCTTCCTTCAATAACGTACCGGCATTGGTGCCCAGAAAAGCCCGCAATATAGATACGATATCAGATTCCGTAGGAAGTTTCCATCCGTCGGGTACTACTTTCTTTGCTGCCACCCAATTGTACAAAACGCCATAAGATATTTTATTGGCAAAAGCTCCTGTAGCGGAGGCGTTCTGATAATCATACACGGCACAAGCACCTGAACCTGTATCTTCAAATCCACTTTCTTTCCAAGCATGCCCCGATAAGTTAGTTTCGACAGGACTTCCATCAGGATAACTAAGCGTCCGTAAATTTTCCATGGTCCAATACTGTTTACCTATTTTCACAATGCGATAGGTGTTACCATCCACATCAGTCAGTTTTTCCGCTTGCAGGCCATCTCCGAAATCCGGTTCCCGTCCTTTCAACGAACTGTCGGTATAGAATTCCGCCCCGTCTTCAGTATAGATATACATGACTGCCGGCCGGTCGGCAGCAGGAGCATGATAGCCCGTACCGTCGTGCTGTACCGTGCCTCCTGTATTCGTGATAAGCCCCGACCCATAAATTCCTCCTGTCAGATAAGGATAGACAATCGTTGCAGACTGCTTTAACTCCCGCTGATATTCCCGGCAAAGCTCTCCCACCTTTTTACCCCAAAGACGGATGTTGTAGACATAAGAGCCTTTGAAATCCGGAAGCATTATCCTATAAAGCATAGTCACGGCGAAAGAGCTCCGTGCTGCTTCTTCTGTGGTATTCGTACTCCTCAGTACTACATCTCCGGATAATGCTACGCCCGCTGCTCCTGCCAAAGGAGCTTCAAGGGCCAGTGTACCTGCATCAAAATCAACCGTTGCCTTCCATCCCTCCGGAACATCTACCGATAGCCGTTCCTTTGAGATACCCTTACAACTGAAAGCAATCACCCGGGATTCGCCACGACTGAAGAAGAGCAGTTTGCGTCCCTCCGGCACCTCAATAGAAGGTTTTCCCACCGGTATTTTAAATTGGGTTGCTCCCCCACTTAAAGTAAACTCTATATAATCCGGATCTTTATATTCCACCTTCTCAAACACAGACACGGCATCTTTTGCGTTGGCAATTATTTTCTTTCCACCCGCCTCAATCCATGTTTCAGGATCGGACCCTATCTTCTGTGTCCAGTAATAATTATCGTCACCGCCATCAGCCACCGTCCACTGTTTCACTCCTAACTGAGGAGTCCGTCCATCATGGACCGCAGAGACTGCCTTTATCCGGTTTCCGTCATTGTCCGCCAGATAATATGGTTCACCGGAGCCGACTTTTACAGTCCAGTAATATTCCGAGTCAGTGGGGTCCTGCATAATGCCGACCACCGGATTCTGTCCGGGATCACCTTGTTCTCCCTTGCTTCCGTCCGTACCATTAGCTCCATCTTTACCGTCTGTTCCATCCACGCCATCCTTGCCATCGGAGCCATTCGTTCCATCCACACCATCTTTACCATCGGTGCCGTTCTCTCCATCTTTACCATCCGTACCATCGGCACCGTCTACGCCATCTTTGCCGTCCGTACCATCTACACCATCCTTGCCGTCCGTACCGTCAATGCCGTCTTTGCCGGCATCTCCATCGGGACCCGTATTTCCCTTCTTTCCGTTACGAATAGTGATCGGGGCACTTCTGGAAAAGGAGATGGTATATCCCGTACCATCCGCCAACTCCTCAATGTGAGTGATGTTGTCTCCTATCTTGTCAATATTGACAATCACCTGAAGATTATAAATATCTTCATTCAATTTTCTGCATAACTCTGTCAGCTCCTGCAGTTCTTTCTTCTGATCGCCTTGTCTGTCAAGTAAATCGTTGAAATCGGATTCCTTACAGCCATACAGCAACGGAATCAATAACAACAACAGATATATTCTCTTTTTAATCATAGTTTTCATTTTTGAATTTCAACAATAACTCGCCTGGCAAGTACACTGTAGTTGTTAGGATCGGAAGTAAGCGTATCTATACACTCTCCTTTCACGTTGATACGTTTGCTGTCAATTCCCTTCTTTTCAAGGTAAGCTGCCAACACCTCCGCACGCTGTAAAGAGATTTTTTGATTAATATCCGGATTACCCGTATGATCGGCATAACCCAAAAGAATGACTTTCAGATCAGGATACTTTTTCAGGGTTTCCACAATGCGGGATAATTCATTTTTGTATAAAGCTACATTCAGATAAGCCGATCCCCTCTTAAAGTAGACAGGAGGCAACTCATTGAATCCCAGCACCGGATTGGATTCCACTCTCTCTTTCGCATCCGTTTGCGCTTGCTGCAACTGCATATTTAAGGAAGCTATTTCCTGTTTCATCCGGTTCTTCTCTATCGAATCCTCCGTACAGCAAACAGGTGTGGGTAAGTTCACCGCGCGCTCCTCTATATATCTTACCGCAATATCTGTCACATGCTTTGAGGCATAAAGGACATTATCTTGTTTCTTCTTACCCACTTTCCATATCAAGGAAAGCCCGGCACTCGTCATAAAATGGTCTTTTGACTTGATAAGGGTCGACACACCATCCATCTTATTATTATTGACCCATATAATTCCCGTACGCAACTGTACGTCAAAAGCGCGTGAAATCTTATAACGCAAAGAGAGATCTCCCCCTACTCCAAAGTTCCAGTCATCAGTCTTTTTGCCTGACAACGGGCTCTTATCCGCCTTATTTACTAACTCAGTAGAGAAACGTTGTGCATAGACAGCAGGACTCAGCAATACCGTCCAACGCCGGTTACCCCGGTTGAGCCCAAAGAAGTTATTTACATTCAGATTCATCTGTAAGCCAAGATTGGTGAAGTGTACTTTCGAAAACACATCCTTATACTTCCAGGTAGTAAAGTCCTGCTTGGTATAATAAGTCATTCCGTCAGCACTCAGGAGGTAATCGGACGCATAAGATTTTGCGCCCATTCTGGTATATCCGGTCCGTGCGGATGCCTCTATACCTATCCACGAATTGATCTGATAGCCTGCAAATCCCCCAAACTGAGACCCGATATAAGTTTTATCTGCCGAAAATGAAGTAAAATCACCGAATAAAAAGGGAGTAGCATACTCTGCTCCGAAGTACCAATGAGAATACGATTTGAGAGGTTCATCGGCCCCAACCGATGTTTTTGTCTGGGCAAAGCCGTTACAAAACAGCGGAGACAAGAAAAGGAAAAGAATGACTCTTTTACATTCTGTTTCCATACAACAACGAATTTTTAACATAAGCTCCAGTTTAAGAATTATTGTTTGTTTTCAGTTTCTTGCGAAGTTCGCAAGGTGTAAGTCCATATTGTGACCTACAAAATTTATTAAAGTGTGAAGGAGACGAAAACCCGAAGTCATCGATAATCTGGCTAAACTCATCACCATATACGGTAATGCGATAAATAATCCGTTGTGATTTCCGATTGAGGAGCCAACGATAAACCGATACTCCGAATTGCTCTTTAAATTTAACCCGGAAATTGGTGACCCCGTATCCTAACAGACTGGCCAACTCGCCTACATTTTTTGCACTGAGATAGTTTTCCAATATCTGTTCTTTGAATTTGGATGACTGTTCCGTCAAAGAGCTGAATAAAATTGCAAGTTCCTGCTCATTATAAACAGAATTCAGAATATAAAACAGTTCCTGCCGTTTCGTTATATACAAGGAGACATCATCTAATTTCATCTCCAGATACAGCACCAGAAGCTGTAGGAAAGAGTTCAATGGCTCCGCGAATCTGAGTCCTGTACCTTTCAGAGCATACTTGTCCTGAAAGGAAGCATAAGGCCTAAATGTCAGCAAATCATGTACAATTAAATCGCCGAATGCAAACAGAATGACCTGTGTATCTGAAAGCATCTCACAAACATGATCATTTTCTTTATCCCAAAAGAAGATATGCCGCTCGTCAATAATAGCTAATTCTTTCTCACCAGAAAAAACTTTCATAGTGCCACTCATGATAAAAATTAAAACATTGCTATCCATTTTCGGCAAATGGCTTCCTTGCACAATGGTTAAAAATCTAAATCCTGTTTGAAAGACCTGATTTTGCAGTAAATCAGAAGATAAATTGTCCAGTAAGGTTTTCATAGGTTTATGTATGTTGTAAAAAAACAAAAGACACACTAACATCTTATTAATAAATAATACAAAGAAAACCCTTTGACAACTCAATCCGTTTATACATTTTATTTATTTTGTTATATATAATAACGAAATAAAATACTTTTTTTCATTTAAGTAAAATTGAGACATGGCATTCCTTATTTTCATAAAATCACCGCCTATCAGCCAACAGGTATTAATTTCTACTACGAAAGAATAAACTCCATACCAGTCCACAAATCTCTGATGATTAATTCGTATCTTTGTCCCCACGGAAAATCCGAATTTTATTAATAACATTATAAAGAACAGATGGAAACAGCAGAAAACAAGTACATCACTGTAGCTTACAAACTGTATACAACAGAAGATGGCAAAAGAGATTTAGTAGAAGAAGCAACAGCCGAACATCCCTTTCAGTTCATTTCCGGTTTGGGTACTACGCTTGAAGCTTTTGAATCACAGATAGCAAACCTCAATAAAGGAGATAAGTTTGAATTTACCATTCCTTTTGCCGAAGCTTACGGTGAATATGATGAAGAACATGTGATTGATCTTCCGAAAAACATCTTCGAGATTGACGGAAAATTCGATAACGAACATATCTATCCGGGAAATATCATCCCTCTGATGAATTCAGAAGGCCAGCGCCTGAACGGTAGCGTAGTTGAGGTAAAAGCCGACACTGTGGTAATGGATATGAACCATCCGTTGGCAGGTGAAGATTTGACTTTCGCGGGTGAAGTTGTTGAAAGCCGTCCGGCTACAAACGAAGAAATCCAGGAAATGGTTAAAATGATGACCGGTGAAGGTGGTTGCAGCTGCGGAAGTTGTGGTGACGGTTGCGGTGACGACTGCGGAGATAGCTGTGGAGACAGCTGCGGTTGCGGACATTGCCATTAATTGAGCGATTATCTATAAAATAAAAAACGGTGAACATACTGCACATGCATGGTATGTTCACCGTTTTATTATATCAAAATGTGTATAGCACACCTATTTCACGATCTCTATCAAAAAAGAGTCCTCACTGTATTCCTTACCATTCAAATAAAGTTTCTTGTGTATCGTAGGATCCTGTTTCTTCCAGGTGATGTATAAGTCAAATTTCACCACGTCTTTTGTCCCGTCCCCCCAATAAATCGTAAAAGTCTCTCCCTTATATTGATGTTCCGGAGAAAACTCACCAAAAGAAAGAACACGCTTTTTCTCTTTACCCAGTAGCTCTTTTCTTAATCCTAAAGACCGGGGCATATTAAACCGCGTATCCACAGAGTTTTCCAGCGGAAAGGTCTTACCTTCGTATTCCACCGTAATTTCATTAGCCAATAAATTTGATGAAACCTGCGGGTCCAACAGGTTAGCCCCGGCAGCATCCTTCACCGAAAAATAAATATTATAGTTTATGAAATCCCAGATATAATCCCCCGGGCCGTCCTCTTTCTCTTCTTCTCCATAACAACCGGTTGCCAGAAGCGGAAGCAATAGAAGCAACCATACAAAGTAATTTTTCATATATTCAGCATTAATAGTTCGTCATTCCGTCAAAGTTCTTTATATCAAGAAAATGAAAGAATTAGCCTTTTACTGCTTATCTTCTGATTTTTAACACATTGTTTAACATTAGCACCCTTTATGAGTCATAATATCAAGCACCACCTTATCTGTTTCATTCATCCCCTGAGATCCAATCCGCGTCAAATTGCGGATACTTTGATCAACATCTTCATCAATAATTCCTTCTACCGAAGTTACGCAGCGATTCTCCATAGCCATTACAGCGGACAACACAGCTGTTGACACTCCTGTCGTCACCTTCAAGGCACAGCTCGGTTTCGCACCGTCACATATCATTCCGGTCAGGTTGGCTATCATGTTTTGAACAGCAAAAGCCACTTGCTCATAACTGCCTCCCATCAACCAGGTGATTCCACAACTGGAACCGGTAGCAGCTACCACACAACCGCAAAGTGCAGAAAGACGTCCCAGACTTTGCTTAATATATATCACAGTCAAATGACTCATCATCAACGCACGGATCAGTTCCTCTTCCGGTTTTCCGTTTTCTTCGGCATAAACCACTACAGGCAATGTAGCGGAAATACCTTGATTACCACTACCCGAGTTACTCATAACAGGAATCATCGCTCCTGCCATGCGTGCATCACAAGCAGCCGATGTATACGAAAGAATATGTGAAAACACACTGTCGCCCATAATCTTATGTTCATAGGTTCCGCGAAGCATCTTGCCCAATGCGTGACCATAATCTCCCTGAAAAGACTGTTCGGCAGCTTTCTTGTTAAGTCTTGCCGTTTCAAGAATAAAACGGATTTCATCCAGCGGAGCAGTCAGTGCAAAGTCATACACTTTCCGCAGAGTGAGTTCCAGTTCCTCTTCTTCCTCTTCCTCACCGGAAACTTGCTGTTTATTTAATAGTATTTCATCTCCTTTGGCTACATAAACAAATGTAGTATGTCCTCCGGAAATAATAGCTGTTGCCTGCTCTCCACCGGCTTCACACATCACCTCTATGTAAAGTTTCTCCGTAATGTTTTCCTTCAGCGAAATACAGATACGCTTTTCATCAATCAACTTCTTCCCTTCTTCCACGGCTTCCGGAGAGCTGTCTTTCAACACTTCAAGTTGATAATCCGACTTTCCGATCAACGCCCCCAGAGCCACTGCAATAGGCAACCCAATCATCCCCGTACCGGGAATTCCCACTCCCATCGCATTCTTCAGGATGTTAGCACTCAACAATACTTTTATTTTTTCCGGTTTAGCTCCTAAGGTTTCTGTAGCCTTTGCCACACACAGCGCAACTGCAATCGGCTCTGTACATCCGATAGCCGGAATCACCTCCCGCTGCACTAAAGCAATTATCTGTTTTCTTTCTGACTCAGTCATCTATTCAAGGTTTATATTTTGCACAAAAGTAGGAAATATCCTCTTATAAACCATTCATTTAACTAAAGAATATCCCACCCGGACAAGTTAAGAGTTTTACAATCGGTTTACTGGTTATTTAAGAATTATCATGTATCTTTGTCTCTCAATTACAAATACTTAATAAAAAAGAGCAATGAATAAAGGATTTACACTAAAAGCCCTCTTTCTGTTATGTTTTCTTTTCTCGCAAACAGCCAAAGGGCAATCCTTCACTCCCGGAAAAATATGGCCGGACAATCATCAGGTCCATATCAACGCACATGGTGGAGGTATTTTGTACGATAACGGAACCTACTATTGGTTTGGCGAACACAAAACAGAAGGTGAAACCGGCAACGTTGCCAATGTAGGAGTGCATTGCTACTCTTCCGATAACCTATATCATTGGAATGATTGTGGAATAGCACTGTCAGTGATCGAAAATAACCCCGAACATATCATTTCTAAAGGATGTATCCTTGAGCGTCCCAAAGTCATATACAACCCTCACACTAAAAAATATGTCATGTGGTTCCATCTCGAGCCCAAAGGAGCCGGATATTCGGGAGCTTTAAGCGGAATCGCCGTAAGTGACCGGGTGACAGGCCCTTACACCTTCTTAAAAGCCGTCCGCCCCAATGCAGGTTCATGGCCTGTCAACGTACTGCCGGTCCATAAAACCGCCCGCAGACCTTCTATCGAAGAAGAACGTCAATGCACAGGTGGTAGTCTTCCTGCACATCCCGACAGCCTCAATATATTGGGACGCGATATGGAACGGGGACAGATGGCACGTGATATGAATCTGTTTGTCGATGATGACGGCAAAGCCTATCACATCTATTCTTCCGAAGAAAACAGCACCTTACATATTGCCGAACTTGATTCATCTTATACCGGCTATACAGGAAAGTACACCCGAATTTTTATTAACCGATTTATGGAGGCTCCCGCCATGTTTAAGAAGGATGGTAACTATTACCTTATCATGTCCGGATGCACCGGGTGGAGTCCTAATGCAGCACGGTCTGCAATAGCTTCCTCCATTTGGGGAGAATGGAAAGAATTAGGGAATCCCTGCGTAGGTCAGGATGCGGACCTGACTTTCCATTCGCAAAGTACTTATATTCTTCCGGTGCGGGGTAAGAAAGACCAATTTATATACATGGGCGACCGTTGGACACCCCAAAACGCAATAGACGGACGTTATATTTGGCTTCCAATTTATTTTGAAGGCGAAAAACCTGTTATCAAATGGAAAGATTCATGGACTTTAGACTAAAAACGCACCATTCTGAACATTATGACCGTTATAAAATGTTGTATTGTAGGGGTTCAAATGTATCTTTTCAAAAAAGAAACTTAACTTTGCAGCCAAGTTTACAAAAAATCAACTAAACTAAAAGGATTATTAATCAAAAACAGAATCGAATGAAATTAAAGAATCTGATAGCCTGTTTCTTTCTGGGCTTTATAATGGTTTCTTGCATACAAGACGAAGCACCTAATGCAGAAGCAGACATCATTGCATGCACTGTACCGGGTGATGTTCTCAATCGTGATCCCATCATCGAAAACAAGAAAGTTACATTAATTGTAAAAACAGGAACAGATATAACCGCATTAGCACCTAAGTTTACTTTGACTCCGGGAGCTTCTATTGTCCCTAATAGTGGAACTATACTTGATTTTACCACACCTCAATATTATGAAGTAACTTCTGAAGATGGAAAATGGAAGAAAAAATATGAAGTAGGAGTAACTTTCTCAGGTATTACTAACACAATGTATCACTTTGAGAATATTAAGTTCGACTCAGAGGGAAAATACCATATTTTCTACGAAACAGATGCACAAGGGAAAGAAACCATGACTTGGGCAAGTGGCAATGCCGGCTTTGCTTTTACCGGTGTAAAAGCAAAAGCAGAAGAATATCCAACAAGTCAAGCAAACAATGGCGTCGAAGGGAAATGCTTGAAACTAACAACTTGCGAAACAGGTTATTGGGGCTCGTTGCTTGGAATGCCAATTGCAGCGGGTAATCTATTCTTAGGTAGTTTTGAAGTAAAGCCTACCGATATTCTCCGTTCAACCAAATTCGGAACCCCTTTTTCAAATATTCCAACTTCAATTACCGGATATTATAAATATAAGGCAGGAAAGTCATTCCAAATAGATGGTAAACCTGTAGATAACAAAAAAGATATCTGTGATATTTATGCCGTATTTTATGAAACAGATGAAAAATTGTCTACACTTGACGGAACTAACGTATTGGCAGAAGATAATACTTATATCGTATCAGTAGCTCGGATTAAAGATGCAAAAGAAACTGATGAATGGATTAAGTTTGACTTACCATTTGAATATCGTACTGGTAAATCAGTAGATATGGAGAAACTCAAAGCTGGAAAATATAATTTAGCTATCGTATTTTCTTCAAGTATACGCGGAGATCATTTCGAAGGTGCTCCAGGAAGTACACTTTACATTGATGAGGTTCTATTAAATTTCACTAACAAGTAAAAATGAAAAAATGAAAAAGTATATACTTATAGGCCTGCTCGCTTTTATCGGCACAATCAACACTTTAAAAGCCCAAGAAGAACGGAATCATGGTATTATTTGGTCTGCACTACATGGGCTTGAATATGAAATAAAAGCAGGTTTCAACGTTGGAGGTGCTTCACCACTCCCATTACCTGCAGAAATACGTGCACTCACAGGGTATAGCCCTACTATATGCTTAGCTATAGAAGGCAATACAACCAAATGGTTTGGTAAAGACTCTAAATGGGGAATGACTTTAGGATTACGTCTTGAAACTAAAGGTATGGAAGCCAAAGCACGTGTAAAGAATTACAGTATGGAAATTATAGGGGATGGCGGCGAACTTTTAGCAGGCTACTGGACAGGAAAAGTAAAAACTAAATATAGAGGTTCTTATTTCTCAATTCCAGTAACAGCCGCTTATAAACTTAGCCAACGTGTTAGAATTAATGCCGGTCCTTATGTTTCATTTATGACCAGTGGTGACTTCAATGGACATGTGCATGATGGATATCTACGCAAAGACACCCCCACTGGAGAAAAAGCTGAATTCGAAGGAGATAAAATAGCTCCTTATGACTTCTCTAAGGACCTAAGCAATTTTCAATGGGGATTTCAAGCTGGTGCCGAATGGAAAGCATTCAAACATCTAAATGTATACGCAGATTTAGTCTGGGGATTAAATGATATCTTTAAAAAAGACTTCAAAACAATTACATTCAATATGTATCCCATATATCTAAATGTAGGATTTGGATATGCATTTTAATTAAAAAAGACATATTTCATTTTAGTAAACTCGTATAAATCCTAATACCTTGGACTTTATACGAGTTTTTTATACAATAATATTCTAATACACTTCTTTGAAGACAAACTAACAACATACAGATAATATCACTTTTAAAAAAGAAGCATAACAATAGATTCCACTGAATTCCAACAACCCAAACAATTAACAAAAAAGTCCTAAGCATTAATACTACATAATAAAAAAGGAGGATGGTTAAACGAAGGCACTGAAAAAGTGATCTTTTTTAGCATCCAATCCTTTTTTTAGAAATTCTTGG